>SMVB01178201.1_pt1 | contig 22351 bp, 22 predicted proteins | sample 2456461 | NCBI WGS metagenome assembly SMVB01 (sample SAMN11095934, study PRJNA526329) | marine sediment metagenome | biome: Marine sediment; feature: Surficial sediment; material: Deep marine sediment; isolation source: Hadal surficial sediment | place: Pacific Ocean | collected 2014-05 | depth...
GGAGATCAAGTACATGTGCATGGGTGGTATCGACCGATAGCGATCGGTCGGTTCATCTGCTACCCGGGCAGGCGTTCGAACTCTGGTACGCCTTCGGGGACCTGGTGGTAGCTCTGCTTGTCGATGCAGAATATTGCCACCTGGGGTCCTGGAAACTGACCCGGATCATCCATGGAACCGATCTTTAGCATCACCGCATCGGCCATCGCCGGCGCCCTGGTCGTAAGATGGGTGCCGCATTCGCCGCAGAATTCACGTGTGACCGGGTTGTCGATGTCGCTGCGTGTAAAGGTTTTGGGTGTACCTTTCGTATAGGTAAATCCGACGAGCGGCATCGCCATGAAAACATTGGGTGAACCTCCGGTCAGATATTGACATTCCCGGCAATGACATTGGGCATTGAACGTGGAATCGCCCTCTGCCTTGTATCGAACCGATCCGCAATAACATCCGCCTTCAACTTCCATTGACTCGTTCCTCGTAGCTCGCCTTCAGCCAGCCGATGCCCTCGATATCTTCGAGAACCTGGACACGCTCTCTGGCCGCTATCGTCCACCTCCCCGCTAAGGAGGTGGAGGATAGCCTATCCGTGGGCGCTCCGGAATTCGTTGGGCCGCACGCGACTCTGCTCTAGCACGAAACGGGCCGCGGAGTAGGGCCACAGCGTGAAGTTGTAATCGGTGTCGTCCGTGTACCAGGCGTTGCAGCCGCCGCTGAACACCATGTTCTGCATGGCTTTCTGCAGGCGTTCGTTATAGCGCGCGGTGACCTTGGGGTCGGGGTCGACATGCGCCAGATTGTGTCGATCCATGAATTGCAGGCAGCGCAGAACGTATTGCGCCTGGGATTCGATCATGATCAACGCCGAGGTATGGCCGGTTGCGCTGTTGGGACCCAGCAACATAAAGAAGTTCGGAAATCCGGGCACCATCATTGTCCGAAACGACTGGATGTGATCTTTCCAGACCTCCTGCAGGCGGCGGCCGTCACGTCCCTGAATGTTCACGTACTCGGCGATATCGAAGGGACGGAATCCGGTGGCTTCGATGATCGTATCCATCTCATGCAGCGTGCCCGCCGCGTCGCGGATACCGTTCGGCTCGACCTCGACGATGGCGCTCGTCACCAAATGCACGTTGTCGCGGTTGAAGCTGGTGAGGTAGTCGTCGGATATACAGCGTCGTTTGCAGCCCGGCTCGTAGTCTGGGGTCAGCTTGCGCCGCACCTCGGGGTCATGCACCGACGCTTGCAGATGCTTAAGGCATAGGCTTTTCAGGCGCGCCGCCAGCACGCCGCCCCGGCGCAAGGACAATACCCCGAAGATATCCAGGAGCGCCCACACATACCATCGATATAGACGCATCAGCCACGGAAAACGGCGAAACAAGGCGCGCCGCTGCTGAGGAATGTCGTGCGCCATACGTGGCAAAACCCATGCCGCAGAACGTTGAAAGACGGTGACGTCGGCCACCTCATTGGCGATGCCGGGCAGCACCTGTGCTGCACTCGCGCCGGTGCCGATGATGGCCACGCAGCGTCCGCTCAAATCGTGCTCGTGATCCCATTCGGCGGTATGAAATACCTTTCCCGCAAAGCTGTCGAGCCCGTCGATGCATGCGTGTTTAGGCAGGTGCAGGCCACCCAGACCGCTGACCACGACGTCGGCCTCAATCGTGCGGCCGTCGTTCGTGCGGATCTGCCATCGGGCCCCGTCAAAATCGACGTTGCTCACTCGAGTGCCGAAGCTGATGTGTGCGCCGAGGTCGTACTTCTCGACGCAGCGCGCGCAGTAGTCCCAGATTTCCTGACCGGTGGAGTACGCATGACTCCAATCGGGATTCAATTCGAAGGAAAACGAGTACACGTGGGACGGCACATCGCATGCCACCCCCGGGTAGGTATTCTCGCGCCAGGTACCACCTACGGCATCGGTTTTTTCGAGGATGATGAAGTTCTCGATGCCGCGCTTTTTCAGCTGAATGCCCATACAGACGCCGGACAAACCGGCGCCTAAGATCGCGACGCGAACAGATTTTTTCGTGGGCATGTCGAGATTTTCTCTTTGCCGTTGCTTCGAATCAAGGCGCGGTGATCACGTTGAGCACGGCGGGGATGCCCGACTGCGCGGCTTCCAGACCGCGCTCTATGGCTGCGATCAACGCTTTGGGGTCTTCGACGCGTTCCCCGTGACCATCGCTCGCGGTCACCACCTGCTCGAAGTGCGGTGAAGGCGTCAGATCCGTCAACGGCATGGTTTCGGCGTTTACAGCCTCACCGTGCGGGTACATGTCTGAAGCTGCATCGTGCACGGCCTGCCAGCGCTGGTTGTTGTTGATGATGGTCAGTGTGCCCAGCTGCTGCGCCTGCGCGACAAAGTGCGCGGGGGTGGGGTTGCCGAACATGTACGAGCCGTCGCCCACCACCGCGATTACCTGGCGATCGGGCTGCACGAGCTTCGCGCCAAGGGCTGCGCCTAGGCCAAAGCCCAATCCTCCGGCGGTGGATTCGCGCATGTAGGTTCGCGGCTGGTTGAGCTCGAGGTAATCCGGAGGCACTCCAAGTTCGTTGATGACAATGGCATCAGGGGCCTTGGCGTAATTCAAGCAGTTTGCCAGCCATGTCGTGCTGATGGAGGCCCTTTGGGCGTCGGCCTTGATGGTGGCCGCGATGCGCTCGCGGCGTTTGGCGTTGAGCTCGGTGAGCAGGCGCCTGCGTTTGTCGATCTTGCGTTGGCGTGCCTGATGGACCCCGCGGGCCGCGAACGCGCTGTTCAGCAGCGCAAGGAAGCCGGGCGCCTCGGTAGCCACGGCGAGGTCCGTCCGGAAGCCGCGCAGCGGATAGCTCGCATACTGGGGGTCGGCGGCCACCTGAATCACCCGGGCGCTGGATTTGGGTTGCACCTGCACCCATGGCACGCCGGCTTCTAACACCACGATGAGATCGGCCTCTGCAACGAGACCCATGCCCTCGATACCGAAGTTCATCGTGTGCTCGGAGGGTAGATTGACATCGGTCGCAAAGGGTTGCGCTACGGGAATGGCCAAGGCGTGGGCGAGTTCTCCCAGAGCGTGGAAGGCCCTGGCTTCGCGCCCGCCGGAGGACGTCACGATCAGCGGAAACTCCGCGCTCAGAAGTGCATCGACGATTTCCTCGACAACCGTGCTTTCCGGTACCGTTGCCGAGGACGCAACCAGGTTTGTTGTGTCAGCGATCGTTGCAGGCCCGGCAATGACCTCTCGTGGCAGTGTGAGGTAGACGGGTCCGGGGGGCGAAGTTGTGGCGATTCCCACGGCACGCTGGATCAGGGTCGCGATGGATTGGCCGGCCCTGAACTCATAATCCCACTTCAACCAGTCGCGCATCATCACGCCCTGGTCGAACGTCTCCTGGCCCCAATGGATGTGCGTGGAGCGCGAGCCCAGCTCGCCGTGTTCGGTGTTCGGGGTACGCCCTGCCAGCATCAGAATGGGCACCTGATCGCGATGCGCGTTCATGACGCCCATCACCGCATTGGCGGATCCAACGGTGGTGTGCAGGAGCACCGCGGCGAGCCTGCCGCTGAATCGATAGTGGCCGTGAGCCATGGCCATCGCAACGTTTTCGTGCGGGGTGACCAGAAACCGGGGGTGTGGTTGATTGCTGTCGTGGGTCTGAGCCAGCGCCTCGATGATCGGCGCCGTATCGGTTCCGGCATTGGTGAACACGTAATCAACGCCGCTGTCGTGCAACGCGGTGAGGAGCGCTTCGGCATTGGATGCCGCGTGCCCGGCATTCGTACTTTTGCTGCTTGGGGTGCTCGCTTTTGGACGCGGACGCTTCCGGTTGGCCATGGGGGGTCAGAGCGCCTCGTCTTCTCGCGCCGTACTGTGAGCAACCTGATTGTGGTATTCGTAGGTCAAATAACGCACGCGAACGCTCCGTGGTGGGCATAGAATGGGTTTGGCCGGGGGATGCCGGCACCCGCCGAAGAGTGAAAGTGATGTTTAACGGGCTAACTGTCAATGCCCCTTGTGCGAGTGGAACGATGAAATATTTCGGGCTGTGTGTATTGGCGGTATTGACGCTGGGTTCGATGCTGCAGGTGCCCGTTCAAGCACAATCCGTGAGTGCCTGGGATCTGGTGCACCCCACCAGGTTCGATTGGGAGATCAGATCGCACCGTCACCGCGTCGCTCAGGACCTGATTTCCAGAGTGAGGTTGCTTGCTGCGGTAGTGCCCGACCAGTCGCGCGAGCAGCAGCAGCAGCTTAAAGATACGGCCGCGGCGCTGGAAGCCTTAGGTAACGATGCAACGCCCAGACAGCGCAGCCGGCTGTATCTTTCCCGGGCCTTTCAGCATCGACGGCTGCTGGATATGTTAGCCAACACACTGGCGGCATTGAATTGCGTCCGGACTTCCAAGGACATCAACAAAGAAATGCTTTGCTGGACGGAGGCCAGCGTGTTTCTCATGGATGAGGCGACCGTGGACATCGCACTCACGGTTCTGCGGTCCGCGAGAATGATTCCGCGGGATGAGGATATGCCGGTCAAGGCGCAGGATCCCAAGGTCTGGTACGGCGAATATGGCAGGGGTATTGTTCGCTACATCGTTAAGCCGTATTTGCGGGCTCTTTCGAACGAAAATGCGTAGCTTCTCTCATCTGCTGTGTTGTTTGATTGTGTCGGGAGCGTTAAATCCGGCAGCATTTGCTGCGCAGACAATCCTCTTCAACGAGTCTGCTGCGTTTGAGTGCTACCAGGCCGCATTGCACAACGGGGGTCGATTCGACATCGATAGCTGCACGCTGGCTATCGAGCACCAGATGCTGAACAGGAGGGACCGCGCCGCGACTCACTCCAACCGCGGGCTCTTGTATGCGCGGATTGGCGATCTGCGCGAAGCGCTGCGCGATCACAATCGGGCGGTAAAACTTTCTCCCGATATGGCGAGCATCTACGTTAATCGCTCCAATGCGCTCGTTCGGGCGAAGCGCTTCGAGCCGGCCATGAGAGACTTGGAAAAGGCCATCGATCTGGCCGACGAAAGCCTCGCATATGCCCACTACAACCGGGCGTTGTTGTTTCAGCGCCTCGGTGATAGCAAGGCGGCGCGCGCGGACGCGGAAAAGGCCGCAGAGATCGCGCCGGAATCCGAAGGCTACCGCTCGTTTCTGGAGCAGCTTCGACCGGTCGACGTTGAAGAGAATCAAGGCTGAACCTCGGCCTGCACGCATGCTGAGACGTCAATGAATTGTCACACCCGCGCCTCGGGCAGCGATGACACATAGCCTCACCCAAAGGATTCACCATGCGTTTGTTACCCATGCCCAGCGCCCATGCCTGCGCGTCCCGGGTGCAGATGACTGGACCTATGGCGAGCTCAGCCAGCTGTCTGCGCAGTTCGCTGGTGTGCTGCGTGAACTTGGCGTAGCGAGCGGCGATCGGCTGCTGGTGCAGGTCGACAAATCCCCCCAGGCGGTGGCCCTGTACCTGGCGTGTTTGCGTACCGGCGCCACCTACGTACCCATCAACACCGCTTACACGAGCGCCGAGGTGGAATACTTTTTGGGCGACGCGCAGCCGCGTTTGTTCGTTTGCCGACCGCCGGACGAGGCGGGGCTCAAGGTGATCGCCGGTGAGGTCGCCATGCTCACCCTGGGCACGGTCGGGGACGGATCGCTGATGGTGCGGGCTATGGGGGTCGAAGCCTGCATGGACGTGGCATCGCCTGGCGCTTCCGACATCGCTGCCATAGTGTACACATCGGGTACCACCGGGCGCGCCAAGGGCGCGATGCTCACCCAGGAAAATTTGCTCAGCAACGCGCTCACGCTGCTGGATTACTGGGGCTGGCAGGATGACGACGTATTGCTGCATGCGTTACCCATCTTTCACGTTCACGGACTCTTCGTGGCGCTGCACTGTGCATTTTTGTCGGGCACCCCGATGCTGTTTCTGCCCGGCTTCAACGCCGATCGGGTATTGGAATCTCTGCCCGATGCGACGGTGATGATGGGTGTACCCACCTTTTACACGCGCCTTCTGGACCACGCCGGTTTTCGCATGGAGGCGTGCCGCAACATGCGGCTTTTCATTTCCGGCTCGGCGCCGCTCACCGAGCAGACCTTTCGTGCCTGGGAGGATCGCACCGGGCTGAAGATCCTCGAGCGCTACGGCATGAGTGAAACGGCAATGATCGCCTCGAACCCGCTGTCCGGTGAGCGCGTAGCGGGAACCGTGGGATTCGCTCTCCCGGGGGTCGAGGTGCGAATTGCCGACGAGGACGGCCAGAGCCTGCCGCCGGAGGCGGTGGGCATCATCGAGGTACGCGGGCCAAACGTATTCAAAGGCTACTGGCAGATGCCGGAAAAGAGCGCCGAAGCGTTTCGTGAGGACGGTTTTTTTATTACTGGCGATATGGGCCGGATGGACTCCCAAGGTCGTATCGCCATTGTCGGCCGCGCTAAGGACCTGGTGATTTCCGGCGGTTACAACGTGTATCCGAAAGAGGTGGAGAACCTGATCGACGAGATCCCCGGGGTGGTGGAGAGCGCCGTCATCGGGGTTCCGCACCCGGATTTCGGTGAGGGTGTCGTCGCCGTGGTGGTGCCCCGGGCAAAGGAGGTGAGCGAAGCGGACGTTGCCACCGCTTTAGACGGCAAGCTTGCGCGTTTCAAGCAGCCCAAACGGGTCATCAACGTCGCCGAGTTGCCGCGCAACACCATGGGCAAGGTACAGAAAAACGAGCTACGTGGGCGTTACGAGGGGCTGTTTACGTAGTCTGCGCGGTTAGACCTCGCGCACAACGTTCGGCCTAAGGCGCATCGACCGACGTCGTGGGTGGTCGGCCCTGGCGTGGCCGACTACACTTCCCGCATATGACCTGGCTGTTGATTTCCAATATGACGTTGCTGGCCGTGGTGGCAGGCCTGGCGCTGGTGGTGTTTTCGCTCACCCGACAGATCGGCGTTCTTCACGAAAGGACCGCGCCTGTGGGCGTGCTGCGGGCAGCTCCGGCCATCGAGAAGGGCAGCACAGTACCCGAACTCGAGATGCGCACGCTTGCCGGCGCGCATGTGGGGTTGCGGGACGCCAGCCGAGCCGGTCATTGGACCGCGTTGCTCTTCGTTGCAGCGGACTGTCCGATCTGTAAGTCGATCCTGCCGGCCTATCTGGATCAGCTCCACGATCATGGAGCATCCCTGCAAGGATTCTGGGTCAGCGACGGCACGGACACAGCCGCTTACCCGGCTTACGCACAAGCCTACGGATTGGACGAAGAACGCTATCTGGTCTCGCAGGAACTGGGGCTGCATTTTCAGGTGCGCCAGCTACCGAGCCTGGTACTGATCGACCATCAGGCACGCCTCGCCTTGAACCGTGTTGTGCACAACCCCAGGCAGTTGCACGGCCTATTCCATCGCGCAGAGGTCGGACGCGCGCAGGCGGGAACTTATACCCAATTCATGTGAGGAGGAATCCCATGTTCATAGCAATGAATCGGTTCGAGATAGCGCCAGGCTTCGAAGCGGGCTTTGAGAAGATATGGCGCGAGCGTGACAGTTACCTTTCCGAGGTCCCCGGCTTCAGGCACTTTGCGTTGCTCAAGGGCCCGACCGACGATCACCACACCTTATATGCCTCTCACACGGTCTGGGAATCCAGAGACGCATTCGTGGCATGGACCGAGTCGGATCATTTTCGTGCAGCGCACGCCCAAACAAGCGCTCCCAAGGGCACCTATCTTGGCCACCCGAATCTCGAAACGTTCGAATCGGTTCTGGAAGAAGACTAACAGGACTGCGCGGTAGTGCGTCGAGGGCTGTTCAATAGCATGCGTGGTGCCTGTCTGGCTGCTGCGTTCACGCAGTTTGGTTTGGCCTGGGGCGTTGACTACCACTACTGGGTTGCTGTGGATGAGCGGCTCAACGAGGTCGAAGTGCGTGCCGAGCTGGGTCCAGGCGTTCGCTGGCTGTCCGCCCGGGACGGTGAGTCGTCGCGGCTTTCGAACTTGGCCACGTGCGATGGCGAGCCGCTGCGCCCCCGAAGCAATCGCATCGTGATTCGCGAAGCTGTCACGTGCCTGAGCTATCGCTATCCGCTAAACGTCGCCCTCCAAGGTCGTGGTCCCCCGGTGGCTGCTGGGGTGGTGGTCTCAGCGCCGAGCGAATGGTTGTGGACACCGCCATTGGCGCAAGGCGATCGGGTCCGAATTGAACTGTCGTTGCCCGCGGCGATGAAAGCATCCGTTCCCTGGCGTTCCCTGGGCGGCGCGAGCTTCGAGTTGTCGGCATCACCTCAGAGCAGTCGAGCTTTGGCTGTGTTCGGCTATTTCGAGCAACGCGTAATCGATCTGCCAGGCGCGCAGATGCGGGTGGCTTTGATCGACGGACCCGCGCAACGCTTGGATGCAGCGAAGATCGTCTCCTGGCTGCGTGCAGCGGCTCATGACGTCGCCGACGTGTACGGCCGCTTTCCCAATCCGGCGCCACAGGTGATCGTGCAGCCGAGCCAAGCGCGGGGTTGGGCTTCCCAGGACTGGGGTGGCGGCGGATCGGCGATCCCCTTCGGCTACGTGACCCGTGATGGCGGCGAGGCGGTACGATTTTTCGTCGACGTCGACCGACCCTTGGTCGACTATCTCGGAGACTGGACCGCTACCCACGAATTCAGCCATCTGCTGCTGCCCTACATCCGGTCCCGGGAAAAATGGATCTCCGAAGGATTCGCCAGTTACTACCAGAATGTGCTCCTTGCCCGGCGGGGTGTATATACCGAGCAGGAGGGATGGCGGCGCCTACATAGCGCGTTCGAGAAGGCCAGAGCCATCCGCAACCCGCCAACGTTGGATGGCATCTCCGATCGGCCGTTCCGGGAGGTGCGAATGCTCTTGTACTGGAGCGGCGCCGCTGTCGCGTTGATGGCTGATGCCGAGTTGCGGCGCTTGAGCGACTCAGCCGAGTCACTGGATACGGTGCTCGCCCGTTTGCAGGCATGTTGTCTGCCTTCAGAACGCACCTGGACCGGTGAGGAGTTCTTTACCATGCTGGACGAGCTGAGTAAGTATCCGGTGTTCGAAGATTTGTTTGAGCGCTATGCATACAAACGCGGCATGCCGCCTCTGGAGAGTCTGTACATGCGGCTGGGGCTGGTTGTCACGGGAAGCTCCAGCGTGGCGTTGACCGACGAAGCGCCCGACTTCCGGGTGCGAGCCGCAATCATGGGAAAACGAGAAACGTAGCAGCGCCCACGGCGGAACCGGCACGGCCTGCGTAGATCCACCGCAGGCATCCAGGGGCTACGCTGTCCCCCTGGTTAGCGCTTGGGCAGACATCAACGTGGAACTACTGAAGGTAGAGTGATGCCAATATTTGAAAGAGACGACGTCTCCATCTATTACGAAGAACTCGGTATCGGGTTTCCGTTGCTGCTCATCGCGCCCGGCGGGATGCATTCGACGATATCGGCCTGGGCGAACGGACCTTGGAACCCGATCGAGCATCTGAGCGGCACCTATAGGGTGATCGCCATGGATCAGCGTAACGCGGGTCGGTCCACCGCGCCGATCCGTGCCACTGACAGCTGGCACGTATATACCGAAGATCAGCTGGCACTCATGGATCATCTGCGCATCGAGCGCTTTCACGTGGCTGGCATGTGCATCGGCGGGCCGTACTGTATGGGGCTTGTACAAGCCCAACCCGAAAGAGTGGCGTCCGTGGTGCTGTTTCAGAGCATTGGGCTCAGCGACAACCGCCAGGCGTTCTTTGACATGTTCGACAGCTGGGCTGATGCGCTGAAACCCGTTCGTAAGGATGTCGAACCGGCGGCCTGGGAACCCTTCAAGCAGTCCATGTATGGCGGCGATTTTCTGTTCAACGTCTCCCGGGACTTCGTTGCCCGGTGTCAGACTCCGATCCTGGTGTTGTGCGGTAAGGATCTGTATCACCCCGAAGCGACGTCGCGGGAGATTGCCGAGCTCGCACCCAACGCGCAGTTCATCGAGCACTGGAAGGAGCCCGAGCATCAGGCGGCCGCGAAGAGCCAGGTGGTGGAGTTTCTCGCCGCGAATACGCCGGATCACCTGCAGCATAGCCATGACTAATCAAGCCGCACCCATCGGCGTGTTCGATTCGGGCATGGGCGGTCTAACCGTTCTGAAGGCGTTGCAGATGTTCATGCCAGGCGAGTCGTTCCTCTACCTGGGTGATACGGCCCGGTTGCCGTACGGCAGCAAGAGCCCACAGACGGTCCAACGCTATGCCCTGCAGGCGGCGCAGATTCTGGTGGATCGTGGGGTGCGCGCGCTGGTGGTCGCCTGTAACACCGCTTCTGCATTTGCGCTGGACGAATTGCGCAGCAGGTATCCGTCGCTGCCGGTTTTCGGGGTGATTGCACCGGGCGCCGAGGCCGTCGTCGAACACCAGCATTCCGGTGCGGTGCTGGTGTTAGCCACTGAAAGCACCGTGGCGGGGGGCGCATATCAGCGGGAAATTCTCGCGCATCGCTCGAGCCTGTCCGTACATGCTCGGCCGTGCCCGCTATTGGTAGCGCTCGCAGAAGAAGGTGAGCATCGAGGAGATTTCTGTAGAAGCGTGCTCAGGCACTATCTGCATGGCTTCGTGGAAGGCGGGTCCATTGCCCAACCGTTGACGGTATTGCTCGGCTGCACCCATTTTCCTGTGTTTCGTGAACCACTTCGCCAAATGTTGGGTGACGGTAATATTCGAATCGTCGACTCTGCTGAAACAACCGCACGGGTGGTGTCCAACGCCCTGACAACCTCTGAGAACGGCGCCGGTGAGGTTCATCTCCTGGCCACCGACGGAGTGGCACGCTTTCGCCGCGTGGGTCGGCATTTTCTTGGTACGGCCATCGATGCGGTGGAGTTGGTCGACCTTTAGCGTCCTTTGGCGTCGGAGGGTAGAATGGGCCGACCGATACGCCGGAGCTGTCCATGCATAGCCAGGGGTTGGATTCACTAGCTGACGAAAGCCTGCACATCCCATCCGATGAGCTTGCAGAACTGCAATCTCGATTCCAGGCGCGAATCGATGCGGATGAAAAAATCGAGCCCAAGGATTGGATGCCACATGCCTACCGGCTGACGCTGGTCAGACAAATTTCCCAGCACGCCCATTCCGAAGTGGTGGGCATGTTGCCCGAGGGCAACTGGATCAGCCGGGCACCAACGTTGCGCCGCAAAGCGGTGATCATTGCCAAGGTCCAGGACGAAGGTGGCCATGGCGCGTATCTCTATAGCGCAGCCGAGACCCTGGGCATTTCCCGCGAGCAGATGATCGACCAGCTGCTCACCGGTCAGGCGAAATACTCCAGCATCTTCAACTATCCGACCCCGACCTGGGCCGATGTTGGCGCCGTCGGCTGGTTGGTGGATGGTGCGGCGATCGTGAATCAGGTGCCTTTATGCCGCTGTTCCTACGGGCCCTACGCACGCGCCATGGTGCGTATCTGCAAAGAGGAGAGCTTTCATCAGCGCCAGGGCTTTGAGCTCATGCTGCGATTGAGCGAGGGCACGGCCGAACAGAAGCGCATGGCCCAGGCGGCGTTGAATCGGTGGTGGTGGCCGGCGCTCATGATGTTCGGCCCCAGCGACAAGGATTCCAAACACACCGCCCAGTCCATGCGCTGGAAGATCAAACGCTTCACCAACGATGAGCTGCGTGAGAAGTTCGTCGACGCCACGGTGCCACAGGCCGAACACCTGGGGTTGCAGGTCCCGGACCCGGATCTGAGGTGGGATGAGGCGGCTCAGCATTACCACATCGGCGAGATCGACTGGGACGAATTTAAACAGGTGCTGGCCGGCAACGGGCCGTGTAACCAGGAACGCCTGAGCGTGCGCATCAAGGCCCACGAGGATGGCGCATGGGTGAGGCAAGCCGCCCTCGTTCATGCGGCAAAACGTGCGGCGGCCGGGCCAGCCACCTGAAGGTGATCGGCAAATGAACGACGAGACGGCGGATTCAAAAACGGAGCGGCCCTGGCCCCTGTTCGAGGTGTTTATTCGTGCGCGTTCAGGCCTCGAACACAAGCATGCAGGCAGCCTGCACGCGGTAGATGCCGAAATGGCGCTGGAGCATGCCCGGGACCTGTACACACGGCGCCAGGAAGGGGTAAGCATCTGGGTCGTTCCGTCGGCGCTCATTGCGGCCTCGGATCCCGACGACGCCGATGCGTTCTTTGAACCCGCGCGGGACAAGATCTACCGTCATCCGACGTTTTATGAGATTCCCGATGAGGTGAAGAACATCTGATGGCCCTCACGGATGAGCAGTCAACACACGCAGAAGTTTTCCGGTACCTGCTGCATCTGGCGGACACCAGCCTCATCCTGGGACAACGGTTGTCCGAGTGGGTGGGGCATGGCCCGACGTTGGAGGACGACCTGGGCCTTGCCAACACGTCTTTGGATCTCATTGGCCAGGCGCGGCTCCTGTATACCTACGCGGGCGAAATCGAAGGGCTCGGGCGTTCCGAAGACGACCTTGCTCTTCTGCGCGCGCCCGATGAGTTCCGCAACCTGAACCTGGTGGAGCAGCCCAACGGCGACTTCGGCTGCACGATAGTTCGTCAGTTTCTTTTCGATGCCTGGCAGATGGAGCTTTTCCAGGCGCTTGAAGGTTCCGCCGATTTGCGTCTTGCGGAGATCGCGGCGAAATCGGTGACGGAAGTACGCTATCACCTGCGATTTTCCAGCGGTTGGTTGATCCGGCTTGGCGATGGTAGCGCCGAAAGCCACCGCAGGGTTCAGGCGCCTCTGCGCGATCTATGGAAATACACATTAGAGCTGTTCACCCCGGACCAACTGGACGAGCAAATGCACGACGTCGGCATCGGGCCGGATCTTTCCGGTCTGCGCGGTGCCTGGTCGCGCCAGGTCGACAAAGTGTTGGAACAGGCAACATTGAGCCGTCCGGAAGACGTTGCCTACACATGGTTTGGAAAAGCTGGCGCGCACACTGATAACCTTGGCCACATCCTTGCCGACATGCAGTACATGCAGCGAACCTATCCCGGGGCTTCATGGTAGATCCTGGTATCGGTTCAGGCGTCACTAAGCCATGTTGAAGTTTCACGCTCTAGCGCTGGTGGGCAAAGAACAAGAAGGTGAAGAAGCGGTCTGCCTGAAATTTCTGGTGCCCGAAGAATTGATTTCTACCTACACCGGCCAGGCAGGGCAGCACATCGTGCTCAAGGTTCAGTTGGACGGAACCGAGGTCCGGCGTACGTACTCTCTTGTCAGCGTACCTGGTGAGTTTCCTTTGCGGATCGGTATTCGCCTGCATGATCTTGGCCAGATGTCTCAATATCTGACCTCTGCGCTCCGGCTCGAAGAGCGGCTTGAAGTTTTACCGCCCAACGGAAGTTTCGTCAGCAAGTTCAAAGATGGCAGGCCTCGTCGTTATGTCGGGTTTGCGGCCGGCTGCGGCATTACGCCTGTGCTGGCGCTCATCAAGGCCAAGCTCGCCGCCGAACCAGATTGCCATTGGGTGTTGTTCTACGGCAACCGATCCGCTGCGCGTGCAATGTTTCTCGAAGAGCTTTTAGGCCTGAAAGACCACTACCTCGACCGTCTTGCGGTGCACTTCATCATGAGCCGCGAACCACAGGATATTGACGTGTTCAATGGTCACATCGATGGCGACAAGCTTCGGGCGCTCGGTGGCCCTTGCCTTGCACCGGATTCGACCGATGAATTTTTCGTCTGCGGCCCTGACGACATGATTTCCGCTGTTTGCAGCGCGCTTGTCCGGATCGGCGTTAGCCCGCAGCGCGTGCACGTGGAGCATTTCACCCTGGAGACGGTCTCCACCACAGAGCGGTCCGAGAAAACACCCGTTGTGATGGAAGGCTCGGCGCAGGTCACTGTCATCATGGATGGCCGACGTCGGTCGTTCACCATGGCGTTGGGCGGTGAAACCGTCCTCGAAGCCGCGTTGTCGGCCGGAGTTGACCTTCCATACAGCTGTTGCGCCGGTGTGTGCGCAACGTGTCGCACCAAGGTCGTCAACGGCGCGGTGGATATGAAGGAAAATTTTGCGCTGGAGGATTGGGAACTTGACCAAGGCTACGTGCTGGCGTGCCAGTCGCGTCCCCGGGGCGCCGAGCTTGTGCTCGACTACGATGACGTTTGATCTGGAGGGAGCATGGTAGAGGAGACAGAAATTCAGACCGTGAGCTTTGTCGGCCTGGGCGTCATGGGCTACCCCATGGCCGGTCATCTGGCGAACGCCGGTTATGCAGTGCGGGTGTACAACCGTACCGCTAGCAAGACCGAAGACTGGCTGAAAATGTACACAGGAATGGCAACGGCGACACCCTCCGAAGCGGCGCAACATTCCGATGTGATATTCATGTGCGTTGGCAATGACAAAGACGTGCGCTCAGTTGTTTTCGGTGACGACGGCGTTCTGGCCGGTATGGCCTCGGATGCAGTTCTTGTAGATCACACTACCGTGTCTTCTGAGCTGGCTTCGGAACTCGCCGCAGCTACTGCGGGGCAGGGTTGCGGATTTCTCGATGCGCCGGTATCCGGGGGTCAGGCGGGGGCCGAGAACGGTCAGCTCACGATCATGGTCGGTGGGGCAGCACAGACGTTCGAGCGGGTATGCCCCGTGATGGGCTGTTATGCGAAATCCATACGGCTGATGGGTGGAGCCGGCGCGGGCCAGCTTACCAAGATGGTGAATCAGATATGCATCGCCGGCGTACTGCAAGGTTTGGCTGAAGGTCTACACTTCGCCGAGCAGGCCGGCCTGGACATCGAGTCTGTAGTCGATGTCATTTCCAATGGTGCCGCGCAATCCTGGCAGATGGAAAACCGTCATCGCACCATGGCCGCCGGAGAGTTCGAATTCGGATTCGCGGTGGATTGGATGCGCAAAGACCTGGATATTGCCCTGAGCACGGGTCGCAACCTACACGCGCGGCTGCCGATGACCGCGCTGGTCGATCAGTTCTACGCAGACGTGCAGAGCTATGGGGGTAGTCGCTGGGATACCTCGAGTTTGATTGAACGCCTGCGGCGGGGCTAAGCACTAGTACCGCATCTCGGAGGTGATCCGCGATCTCGATCGCGACCGGGCCGTCGGCTTCGGCAAGCGGATCGACATTCACACTGCCAGTTGCACCTCCGTGACACCGTGAAGAAAAATAGAGACCCTGCCGGCGGCTCGCTGCCGGACAGCGGGCTTGCTGAGCAGCGCTCCGACGACGCGTCGAACCGGTTCACCCCACCAGGCACGGCTCAGGAGTAATTTGGGCGGCTGTGCCTGCAATGCCTGAACCTGCCGGACCTCGGGCGTGCGTTCGGCTTCAATGGCATCAAGCGCGCCCGCCAGCGCGTTGCCGTCTGGCTCCGGCTGAGACAGGACGGGCACAAGGTGATTGGCCGCAACGATCGCGTCGCGCAGCGCGATGTTGATTCCCTGGCCGCCGACGGGCGACATCGTATGCGCGGCGTCACCGATCACGAGGACCCCGGGCGTGCTCCAGTGGTCCACGCAGTCGGAAACCGCGTCGAGCAGGAAGGGTTTGTGCACCGCGTCGCGGTGCGCGCGCAGGTGATCCGCAAAATCGGGTGATACGTGATTCGCCATCTCTTCCACCCACTGTTTGATGCCGCGGCTGCGCAAGTCGCCGAACGTTCCCTTCAAAATAACCCAGCCGAGCTGCAGCGTGTCGTCCCACGTGTGATAGGCGATCAGCAGGTGCCCTCGCCCGGCGTAGGCACGTACGCCCCGCCAGTCGTGCGGGCACGGCAGCTTGCACCAAACGATATCCATTGGTGCGCTGATTTGACGGGCCCGCAGTCCGACCTGCTTGCGTACCACGGAATTGCGTCCGTCGGCGCCAACGACCAGGTCGGCCTTCAGTTCCTGCTCGTCGTCATCGGTGCGTATGCGCACCCCGGCGACACGACCATCGTCGCGGATCAGTTCCTTGACCGATACGCCTCTGATCAGGTGGAACGATGAGCTGGTGCCAGCCTCTCCGACCAGCATCTCGAGCAGCGCCGGCTGGGACACGGCCATGACCCGAAAATCCTCGGGAAAATCGGTGTCAAGGGATTCGCTGAAGAGCGGTCGTCGGTTCAGATATACGTCTATCGTCTGCTGCGTGTAGCTTGGCAGCGTCGCGAGCTGCGCTTCCAGGCCCATCTGCTCCAGTGCTGTGATACCGCTTGGCATCAGTATTTCGCCGCGGAATTCGCGGGCGAAATCCCGCCGGCGTTCGAGCAGGGTTACTTTGATGCCGTGGCGGGTGAGTAGATATCCGAGGCTCGCGCCCGCCGGACCCGCACCGACGATCACGACGTGGCTCATCGGCGTGCATGTACAGATTGTTGAAGAAAATATGAAAGCCTGCTTTTCATACGTGAAGCTTTCACACGACCACGCATGTTGAAATACAAGAGTTCGGGCCTCGATTCCTCATCCATGTCGTAACTATAGCGTAAACACGTTCTTGCATCTTAAACAGGTGGGAGGCCGGTGTCTGCTCCTGGAATCGATTGCCACAGAGCTGTCCCGTTAGGTGATTGAACCCACCCCGCCATCCAGAGCAGGGTCTTGTAAGTCTGTCTTATACGTTTCGCTCAGCAGAAAGACTGACAATAACGTCAAGGCACATGCGATCGCAATGTAGATCGAGATGCCGAATGTGCTTTCGTAGGTTGCGTATATCGCTGTAGCAATGATCGGCGCTAGAGCGCCACCGAGTATCGCGCCGATCTGGTAGCCAAGCGACACGCCCGAGTAACGTACGTGGGTGCTGAACAACTCGGTGAGGAACGCCGCCTGAGGTCCGTACATCATGGCGATGAATATCTGACCTCCACACACGGCGATGGTAACGAGCACAGTGGAACCCGTGTCGATGAGCGGAAAGAGTAAAAACGCCCAGACTCCCAGCAGCGCGGCACCCGTCATATAGATACCGCGGCGACCGTGTCTGTCCGAGAACGACGCTGAGATGAACAGCACCGGAATCTGCACGAACGAGGAAATGAGCACAGCCTGCAATATTGTGTTGCGAGGAAGGTTCAGACCAGTTGGATCTGTGGCATAGGCGACCACAAAGGCTATAAGGATGTAAAACATCACCTGGGTTCCCAGGAACGCTCCTGCGGCGAGCATGATTTGTTTGGGATAGGTGGCCAGTGCCTCGACAACGGGCGATCTGGTTGTGGCCACAGCGGGCCCGTTTTTTGCCTCTTTCAGTGCCTGTAACTCTCGGAATGCGGGTGTGTCTTCGAGCCTTAGCTGAACATAGAGACTGAGTGCGATCAGCAAGACGCTTGCAAGGAACGGAATGCGCCATCCCCACGTGATGAATGCCTCATCAGATACGCTTGCGGTGATGATCATGAAGGTCCCATTGGCAAGAATGAGACCGACTGCCGCTCCTGACTGAGCGAACGCGCCGTAAAATCCACGCCGGTTCGGCGGGGCGTTTTCGGTGACTAACAACATAGCGCCACCCCACTGTCCGCCGACGGCGAGCCCCTGCACAAAACGTAACACGATCAACATTGCCGGTGCGAGAACGCCAACGGTTGCGTATGTCGGCAGAAAACCGATCAATGTAGTGGCGATACCCATCATCAACAGTGCGGAGACCAGCGTCTTTTTACGTCCGATTCGGTCTCCGAAGTGACCAAAGACGATGCCCCCAATGGGGCGGGCGAGGAAACCTACCGCGAACGTCATAAAGGACCAGATCAAGCTGAGGTACCGTGGTGTTTCTTCGGCAAAAAAGACCGTCGGAAACACCAGAGCGGCCGCGGTCGCGAAAATAAAAAAATCGAACCATTCGATGCTCGTACCGGCGAGCGAAGTGAGCGCTACTCGGCGCATCGACCGCTCTGGTGGAGCTACCGGTGAGCTTTCCGGCGTAGCTGGGGTATGACTCGCCATGTTGGATCCCTTTTTTGGTATGCCTGTATCGGGAAACCCATCAATGCCCGGTCAGTCCAGATCCCACTTCGCCCCGTCTTCGTAGCAATGGGTTGTGCCCATAGGAGTCAGCCACTAGGAGGGCATAGGAATTGCTGCTCAGGCGCTCCTGCGCGCCTCCATATCAAGTGACTGGATGTATCAACAATCGACGGTCGTTGCTCTTTACGACCCTTAAGAACACACGTTCGAATGACCGATCGAATCGTGCGCGCCTAACGGGCTTGCGTCGGCGCGGGCTGACTGCCTCGAATCAGGCGCCCGGGACGCGCACCGGTGTCCTCGCCATCTTGCATCACCACCTCACCGGCAACCAGCGTCGCCCGATACCCACGTGCCTTCTGGATAAAGCGGCCTCCGCCCGCGGGAAGATCGTGCACCATCTCCGGCGCCTCGAGCGCTAACTCTGCGTGGTCGATCACATTGATGTCCGCGCGATAGCCAGGCGCCAGCACACCACGATCATTCAATCCGTACAATCGCGCGGTGTCGGAAGTCTGCTTCTTGACCACGAACTCAAGCGGCAGCAACCCGCGCTTTCGGTCACGCGCCCAGTGTGTGAGCATGAATGTCGGCGTGCTGCCATCGCTGATCGCGCCGCAGTGGGCGCCACCATCTGAGAGTCCGATCACGCTGCATGGATGCTCGAGCATAGACTTGGCCGCATCCAGGTTGCCATCGGTGTAGTTGAACAAGCCCAGCAGCAACAGCTGCCGGCCTTGATTTTTCTGCATGACGTCCAACATGACTGCCAATGGCGACTGTCCGGACCGATCTGCCATAGCTTGAATGCTGTTGCTAGCATCTGGCTCGTAGTTGGGCGGGTCTTCCATCGGGTACATACGCTCGAAGTTAACCAGGCCTGAATGCGCGATGCCCATTGCTTGTGCTTGTTCCAGCAGGCTCGACTTCAGTGCCGTATCTGCCAACCGTGCAGCCTGTGCGGCCGGTTGCAGATCTTTGAGTTCCGCGAACGCCGGCAAGCGCTCGAACGGGTGTCGGGCCGTCAGGCCGAGCAGGCCGCCCACCAAGCGGCCGTGACATTGCGGATACAGTTGTGCACCTTCGGCCGCCGCTGTAGCCGAAGCGTTCAGGATTTGGCGCCATTGGTCACGGTCGGCGTTGTACTGCACCAGCGCGAACGTGACGGGTCTGCCGGTTTCAAGCGCCAGCCGGCGCATCCATTCGACCTCTTTGTCAGGCAAGGACAGGTCGTCGCCGGTAACGCCTGCAGGCGCCAACTCGAACACGCCCGCTGGCATGGCTCGGCCGATGCCGAAGAGTTCATCTTCAGCCGCGAAGGTGCCCGGCACGTTGCGTCCGTCTATGGCCCGATGGGCGATGGTGCGGGAGGTGGAGAAACCCAATGCGCCGGCCTCGATTCCCTCTCTGACGATGCACGCCATGCGCTCGATGTCTTGTCGGCTGGCAGGCTCATTGGCTGCTCCTCGTTCACCCATAACATAAGCACGAACGGCCCCGTGGGGAACCTGGGTGCCGATGTTCACGCCATAGTGATGCCGTTCGAGGTAGTCGAGGTATTCGGGAAATGTCTCCCATTGCCATTGAATACCTTCGTGCAACGCAGTTCCCGGAATGTCCTCAACACCCTCCATCAATCCGATCAACCATTCGTGGCGATCTGGATCAACCGGTGCGAACCCCACGCCGCAATTGCCGAAAACCGCTGTCGTGACCCCGTGCCAGGTCGACGGCGTGAGCATAGGATCCCAGGTCACCTGCCCATCGTAGTGGGTATGAATGTCGACAAACCCAGGGGTGATCAGTAGACCTTCGGCGTCGATGATCCGCTTTGCCTTGCCATCGACGCTGCCAACTTGCACGATCATAGCGTCGTCAACAGCAATATCGGCGTGGGCCGGCGGGGTGCCTGTTCCGTCGACGACCAGCCCATTCTTAATGAGTAGATCGTGCATGGCTTTCTCCTGACGATGCGGATTGGTGGATGTTACACCCTTGCACCTGGTGAGGTTTACCTATCGTTTCGCGCCACGTGACAATCGCTCTTCAACAACTCGTACTTTTTCAAATACCCGCGCAGCTGGTGGTACGTAAGCGACAGGAGCTCGGCGGCTTTGCGTTGGTTGTGTTTGCCCTGCTGCATCGCCTGATTGATCAGATCGATCTCGAACGCCTGCACCGTCTTCTTTAAATCCAGCGGCAGCGTGTGGTCCGCGCCGGGATTGGTGGACGGTTGGGCAGCGCGCGATGATACCTGCGGTCGAAATGGGGAATCGAATGGGTCAAATATGATCTCGTCCACTTCGTCTTCGGGGTTGCTGCGGTACACGCACCGTTCGATAACGTTCTTCAGCTCACGGACGTTGCCTGGCCAGGGATACTCGGCGAGTGCCATTCGTGCAGCGCTGGTGAAACCAGGGAAATATTCCCGCTGGAGCTCATTTGCCATAGTGACGGCAAAATGATCGGCCAACAGTTGAATGTCTGTCTGCCGGTCGCGTAGCGGTGGCAAGGTGAGCACGTCGAACGCCAGCCGGTCCAGGAGGTCATTTCGGAACTTTCCGGCTTGGGCCAGGCGCGGAAGGTCATCGTTGGTGGCGGCAATCAGGCGCACATCGCAGTACAGCGTTTTGTTGCCGCCAACGCGCTCGAAATCGCCGTACTCGATGATCCGCAGCAGCTTTTCCTGTACCAGCACCGAGGTGTTCGCCAACTCATCGAGGAACAGTGTTCCGCCGTGGGCACGCTCGAATCGGCCGTGGTGGGTGCGGGTGGCGCCGGTAAATGCACCCGCTTCGTGGCCGAACAGCTCGCTTTCGAGCAGCGAATCGCTGATGGCGGCACAGTTCATCTTGAGGAACTGCCCTTCCCACCGGTTCGAAAGGTAGTGCAGCCGCGCGGCAATCAATTCCTTGCCGGTACCGCGTTCACCCACAATTAGGACCGGCTTCTCCAAAGGCGCAACTTGTGACACCTCTTCGAGAATGCGTAAGAATGCCGGGGATTCGCCCAGCAACCGGTCCTTGTCCATGGCCATGCGGTGAATTCTGCCAACAGTTGGCGGTTTTTACTATCCAACCGATCAGCCGATATTTCGGTGTCCGAAAATATGTAATAAAAACAAAGGGATAATAATCGTGTGAGATTGGCACGGATCGTGAAGTAGGTACGAACGTGGATGTCGGCGATGCGCCAAAACGCGACCGAACATTCAGTCATCAATCTTCAGAGGCATATTTGAGATGAGTATCTTTTCCCGTATGTCGGACATCATCAACTCGAACATCAACGCCATACTCGATAAGGCCGAAGATCCGGAGAAGATGGTTCGGCTCATCATTCAGGAAATGGAAGAGGCGCTGGTCGAGGTGCGCACCACTTCAGCACGGGCAATCGCGGATAACAAAGAGCTGTCGCGACGTCAGGAATATCTGGACACCGAAGCATCGGAATGGGGGCGTAAGGCTGAAGTTGCTATCAACAAGGGCAGGGATGATCTCGCCAAGGGAGCGCTCGTCGAACGTAACAAGGCTTTCGAAGCTGCTCAGGCGCTCAGCAAGGACGCGCAGATTCTTGATGAAACCCTTAGTAAACTGAACGAAGATGTGGGTGCTCTGCAGGCCAAGATCAAGGACGCGAAAGCCAGACAGAACGCGATCACCATGCGCGGCCAGGCCGCACATTCCCGTCTGGGGGTGCGTCGTCAGCTCGCCGAGCACAGTATAGACGATGCGATGCAGCGGTTTGAGAACTATGAGCGCAGGATGGATGAACTCGAAGGGCAGATCGAGGCCTACGACATGGGCCAGAAAACCCTGGCCGATGAGATATCGGATCTCGAGCGCGATGAGGCCATCGACGCGGAACTCGCCGAGATGAAGGCTCGGATGGCCAACGAGACAGGCGCGAACGGCCCGGAACCAGTCCAGCCGCCGCCCCATAACGATACCGATAAATCCGCTAACGGTTAGGAGCAACAATGGACGGCATAGTTGTCGCCTTCTTCGTCCCGACGGTTATCTTCCTGGCTATCGTTGCACCTGTGTGGATTTTCATGCACTACCGCAGCAAGCAACGTGCCCAGGGTACGTTGTCCGAAGACGAACGAAACGAGCTCGAGTTGCTCGCTGGACAGACCGAACGGATGGTGGAACGCATCGAAACGTTGGAATCAATCCTCGACAGTGAAACCCCGGGTTGGCGATCACGGATGGGCTCGGAGTGACCTGCCATGAGTGATCGTATGAACCATGATTCCGGCAATCGCGATAATTCCGCCAGCAGCTATTCATCCGAGTTCCAGCACGCCGTGGAGCGTCTTGAAACAGCCGTCCACGAGCTCGTGAACTCTGCAAAGGATCAGTTTTCCGACCGCGCCACCGCTTTCATCGACGAAACCACCAGCC
>SMVB01210578.1_pt1 | contig 22351 bp, 19 predicted proteins | sample 2456461 | NCBI WGS metagenome assembly SMVB01 (sample SAMN11095934, study PRJNA526329) | marine sediment metagenome | biome: Marine sediment; feature: Surficial sediment; material: Deep marine sediment; isolation source: Hadal surficial sediment | place: Pacific Ocean | collected 2014-05 | depth...
GGACGATTGCCGCACGAGCGCGGACGATTGCCGCACGAGCGCGGACGATTGCCGCACGAGCGCGGACGATTGCCGCACGAGCGCGGACGACTGCCGCACGATTGCGGTATCCTTATCTGCCCTGAATTTACGCGGTATCCACAGCAATGGCCCAGACCGCCATCGACTTGAGCACCCTTCCGAAAATTGAAAACCCGGGCAGGGTCGCGATTCTCAAATCCAAGTGGTACCCGGAACTGGTGGACAGCCTCTCTCGCACTTGTGAAAAAGTGCTTCGCGATAAAGGCTTCACCCGGGTGGAGGTTCACACCTTGCCGGGTTCCTTGGAGCTGCCGCTGGCAGCCGCCGATCTTCTGGCAGCGGATACGCAAAAGGAGATCGATGCCATCATCTGCTTCGGAGTCATCCTCAAGGGCGAGACCCTGCATTTCGAGATGATCACGCAGGAGTGTATGCGCGGACTCGGTGACGTCATGCGTCAATATCGACGTCCGATCATTGTGGAGATACTTCCAGTGCTGGAGATGGCGCACGCCCGGGCCAGGGCGGGCGATGATGAGTTCAACAAGGGTTACGAAGCTGCTGCTGCTGCCATCGAGATGATTGACTGGCGCCGTTCTATCGGCGCGTATTGAGCAATTCAATATGCGAATTGCGACTGTTCGCTACGAACGGTCCCTATCCCGTCTTCTTCATGATGCGCTGTTTCTGGCGCTTCCAGTCGCGCTCGCGTTCGGTTGCGCGTTTATCGTACTGTTTTTTACCCTTGGCGAGCCCGATCTCGCACTTGACCTTGTTGCCTTTCCAGTAGAGCGCGATCGCAATGCAGGTATAGCCTTTCTGCTGTGTGGAGGCGAATATCTGGGCAATTTCTCTTGCATGTAACAAAAGCTTACGGGTGCGTTGGGGGTCGGCGACCACGTGGGTGGATGCGCTTGTCAACGCCGTGATGTTGGCGCCAAGCAGCCATGCCTCACCGTTGCGCAGCACCACGTAGCTGTCCACCAGTTGCGCCTTGCCGGCACGCAGGCTTTTCACTTCCCAGCCCTCGAGCACGAGCCCGGCTTCGAACTTCTGCTCGATGTGGTAGTCGTGCCTTGCACGCTTGTTGAGCGCAATGGTGGTCGGGGCGCGTTTGCCCGTCTTCGTGGTCATCGTTTCTGCCTCACCGCGCAAGTATAGGCGGTTGAGGCGTTAATGGGGTTGAGCCACAATGCCGGCCCAACGCGAACCGCATAGGGGCGAGCATGGCGCTTGGGGAATCGACAGGTACCCAATCCAGACACGGAATGTGGAGCGGCCGGTGGTTGTTTGTGCTGGCGGCAACGGGTTCGGCCGTTGGCCTCGGGAATATCTGGAAGTTTCCCTACATCGCCGGCGAGAACGGCGGCGGCGCGTTCGTGTTGATATACCTGGCGTGTGTCGCGTTCGTTGGCATTCCCATCATGATCGCCGAAGTACTCATCGGCCGCGAAGGTCGTCTGAGCCCCATCAATACCATGCGCACGCTCACTCAGCAGCATCACCGTAAACGTGCGTGGGTGCTCATAGGCTGGATGGGCGTGCTGGCTGGGTTTCTCATCTTGAGCTACTACGTAGTCATTGCCGGTTGGGCCCTGTCCTACATCTGGCGTATGGCCGACGGCAGCTTCGCGGGCGCGACCGGCGCGTTTGCGGATCAGACCTTCAATGACTTTCTGGCCGACCCCTGGCAGCTCATTTTTTGGCAGACGATCTTCATGGCCGGGACGGTTTACATTATCTCGCGCGGTGTGATCAAGGGTCTCGAGAAGGCCATCCGCTGGTTCATGCCGCTGCTGTTCGTACTGCTCGCAGTGCTTCTTGGCTACGCGGTCACGTCTGATGGATTCGCCCAGGGTTGGGATTTCATGTTCGGCTTCGACTGGGACGCCATCGATCAGGATGCGGTGCTGGTGGCCATGGGTCATGCATTCTTCACGCTGAGCCTGGGCATGGGCGCCATCATGGCGTACGGCTCATATCTGCCGAGCGGCACTTCTATTGCCCAGTCTGTGGTCATCATCGCGGTGCTCGACACCGCGGTCGCGATCGTAGCGGGTCTGGCGATCTTTCCCATCGTCTTTGCCAACGGCCTAGAGCCGAGCCAGGGGCCGGGCCTCATGTTTGTGACGCTTCCGTTGGCATTCGGCCAGATGCCGCTGGGCGCCGTCTTTGGCACGATGTTTTTCGTGCTTGTGAGTTTCGCCGCCATCACCTCCGCGATCTCCATTTCCGAACCGGCGCTGGCCTATCTCGTGGAACAGTACAACGTTAAGCGTTGGCGGGTGGCCGTTTCTCTCGGCGTCATCTGTTGGACCCTCGGTCTGGCGACGGTGTTCTCTTTCAACGTGTGGTCCGACGTGTATCTGCTGGATGCTTTCAAGACCTTCGCGGGCAAGACGATCTTCGAGCTCATCGACTATCTGACAGTAAACGTCATGCTGCCGTTGGGCGGAATGCTCATCGCTATATTTGCCGCTTTCGCATTGCCAAAGACTGTGATCGGCGCTCAGCTCGGTCTGCAGAGCGGATTTCCTGCAGGTCTGTGGAAGGTAGTTTGTGGCGTCATCGCACCCGCTGGCGTGTTGTTGGTTTTCGTCGCGGCCCTCCTTGGCTAACCGGGAGGGGTTGAAAGCAGTGGCTCAAGGAGTGGAAATAGTGGTCGAGCGTCCGTAGTGCCCTCTCTTGTTCGACAAGCGTTGTTGCCATACCCGGCACGGTCCGTTTACGAGATTGTTAACGATGTCGTGCGCTATCCGGAGTTTCTGCCCTGGTGCATGGCCGTCGAAATCGTCGCCGAATCCGCAAAGGAGATCGTCGCCACTTTAGAGCTCGGATTTCGTGGAGTTCGGCAGAGCTTTACCACCCGCAATGTGCTGACTCCCCATGAGCGCATCGAACTGTCTCTGGTGTCCGGTCCGTTCACGCACTTCCACGGTTTCTGGCACTTTACGCGTCTGGGTCAGGACGAGGGCTGCAAGCTGGAGCTGCATCTCGATTTCCGCTTCTCCGACGCCCGGTCGCTGCTGCACCGCACCCTTGACAGCGTATTCAGCCACGCTGGTGACAAGTTGGTGGATGCATTCTGTGGGCGCGCACGCGCGCTGCTCCATTGAACCATGCAGGTCGAGGTGGTTTATGCGCTCCCGGATCGGCAGTCTGTTGTGACCCTGGACCTTCGTGATGGTGCGACGGTGGCCGATGCACTCGCTGCGGTGGTCGATAGGCCACCGTTCTGCGAGCTGGATCTGGCCGCCATGCCGGTTGGCATTCATGGTGAGCTGGCGTCGCGCGGTACGCGGTTGCAAGCTGGTGATCGCGTGGAAATTTACCGGCCGTTGATAACGGGTCCCATGGAAGCGTGGCGCCGTCGCGCCGGTGGCGGGTCCGGTGGTGAGTCTGGCCGTAGGTAGCTCGTTATTCGGCGTCTTTGCCGCTAGGGTTCTGCTCGGCGATCTCCGCATCCCGTTCGGCGCGCTCGTTCTTAGCCCTAGTGGGTGCGTAATCGCCGGTGAAATAAGCGAGCAGATCATGGTCGAAATACAGGCTTACCCGCCGTTCGTCCGAATAGTAGCCGGGAACCTCCACCGTATAAATGTAGTCCCAACGATCATTGTCGAAGGAATTGCGGAAGATGGGTTCGCCCATCACGAACGCCACCTGAGAGCGGGTCATGCCTGGCTTCAGCTGATCGATCATCTTCTGGGTGATGACATTGCCCTGCTGGATGGTAATTTTGTGTACCCTCGGCAGGCTCAGTTTGGGTAGTCGGAAGCTGCAGCCGGCGCCTAACAACAGCGACAGTATGACGATGGTGGAAAGGGTTCGGCCCATGAAGTCGGATTGTGTCGGCAAGGCGGGGCATGTTACCCGCTTGCCTCTTGCTAATGAAGAGTCCCACTGCAGAGCGTTAATGCAGGGTTGTGCTAGCTCGGCGCGCCATTGCCCTCCTCCAGCAGCGTTCTGGCGTAGTCTCTGGATTTGTCGGTGATGTCCGAGCCCGCCAGCATGCGGGCGAGCTCCGCTATCCGCAGCTCATGGGTCAGCGGCTCGATGCGGGTGTCCTGGTCGGCGGTCTTCTGCACCCGCAGATGGTGTTCGCCAAGGGCGGCGACCTGGGGGGCGTGCGTTACGCAGAGCACCTGGGTGTGTTTGGCCAGCGACCGCAACAGGCGTCCGACAACGTCCGCGGTTGTGCCACCCATGCCCACGTCGGCCTCATCGAGTACCAGGCAGGGCAGCGCCGATTTTTCGGCCGCCACTACCTGAATCGCCAGGCTGATGCGCGCCCGCTCGCCCCCCGAAGCGATCCTTGCCAGCGGTGCGGCCGGATACTTCGGGTTGGTGATCACCTGAAACTCAACGCTTTCCAACCCGCGTTCGGACTCGCCCTCGTGGAACTCTATGGCCAGCGCGCCGCCCGTGATTCCCAGGGTGTTCATGCATTGGCTCACCGCGGTAGCAAAGCCGTCGGCCGCTTTGCGACGTTGCTTGGAGACTTTCTGCGCTTGTTTGCGGTAATCGGTTTGGTGTTGAGTTGCGGCGGCTCGCAGCGAGTCGAGCGCGGAGCGATCCGTTGAGATCGAATCGAGCTCGGCCTGCAAAACGTTGACATGTTCGGCGAGATCGGTGGGCGCTACACGATGCTTGCGTGCGAGATTGAGCACGGATGTCAGGCGCTCATCGAGGTTCGCCAGGTGCTCGGGTTTCACGACTAACGAGGATTCGTAGTCGCGCAGATCCTTGACAGCGTCGGCTAACAGCGCGGTGGCGGAGCGCAGGAATTCACGGGCCGCTGCGAGTTGCGGGTGTTTGTCATCGATCGTGGCGAGCTCACTGCTGGTACGGCCCAGGGTCTCGTCGTCTTCAAGCTGGGTGAGACAGCGCGCGACGATTTCACGCAGGCTTTGAGCTTGGGACAAACGCCTGTGTTCAACTTCAAGCTCTTCAAATTCGCCTGCGCCCAGCTCCAGGGTCGCCAGCTCTTCGAGCTGATAGGCCAATAGCGAGGCCCGATCGTCCTTGCCGGCAAGGCTCGCCTCGAGCTCCCGGGTTTCCTGCAGGGCGCGCTGCCAGCTGCGAAAGCTGCTGCGGCAGGCGAGCAACGCCTTGGCGGCCACCCCGTAATCATCGAGCAGCGAAAGCTGCACGCCGGGTTCCGCCAGCCGCTGATTTTCGTGCTGGCCATGGATGTCCACCAGGTTTTCGGTAAACGATCGCAGGACATGGCGGGTGATGGGCGTGCCATTGATGAATGCGCGTGATCGCCCTTCCCGGTTGACCACCCGCCGCACCAGACAACGGCTTGGTTCGTCCGCATCATCGAGCGCATGCTCGGCGAGAAAAGCTTGTGCCGCAGGATCGCTGGAAATGTCGAACTCGGCGCTAACCTCGGCACGTTTCGCCCCGGGACGAATTGCATCGGTCTCTGCGCGATCGCCAAGAACCAGGCCCAGCGCGCCCAGCAGGATAGACTTGCCGGCCCCTGACTCACCGGTGATCACCGTCAACCCCGATTGCAGGCTGATGTGTAGCGACTCTACAAGGGCAAAGTCGCGTACGATGAGCTCTTTAAGCATGGCTTGACGCGGGATGTTTAATGACCATAGTTCGGTACTGCGGGTGGCAGGCCTTTCCCGCCAACATTAGCCGACGAAACCTATGAGAAAGCAAGCCGAAGATGCCGTGGACGAACGTGCGCAGTTGCTGTTCAAGCTCCTGGTGGAGCGTTATATCGCTGACGGCACGCCGGTGGCTTCGAAGGTGCTCGCGTCCAGCGCCGAGATCGAGGTGAGTTCGGCCACCGTACGCAACATCATGTCGGAACTTGAAGAGCGGGGGCTGGTTCGCTCACCGCACACCTCGGCGGGCAGGGTTCCCACCAATCGGGGCTTGCGTTTCTTCGTCGACACCCTGCTATCGGTGCAGCCGCTGGATGAAGCGCAGGTACATCAGCTGGAGTACGAGTTGAATCCTGACCTGTCGCCCAAAGAGCTCGTTGAATCCGCGTCCAACCTGCTCTCTCACTTAACGAAGATGACCTGCATCGTGACGTTGCCGCGGCGCGATCAGGGCGCCCTGCGTCAGGTGGAGTTTCTACCGTTGTCCGGCGATCGAGTGCTCGTCATCCTGGTCCTGAACGATCGCGAAGTGCAAAACCGGGTCGTCCATGTCGAGCGCGAATACGATGATACCGAGCTGACCCAGGCAGCCAACTTCATCAACCGGGAGTTTGCCGGGCTGTCGTTGCTGAGCATCCGGCATGCGTTGCTAAAGAGCATGCAGGTGGACAAGGACGACATGAATGAGCTGATGCAGACCGCACTCGACGTCGCCAGTCGCGCGTTTGCCGAGACCGGTGAAGAAACCGGCCAGCAGCTGGTGGTGGCTGGCGAGAGCAATCTTTTCGAGATGAGCGGCGACACGGCAACCGTGCGCACGCTGCTCGATGCGTTCTCACGCAAGGGCAGTATTCTGCACCTGTTGGATCGCTGTCTGGAGTCTCACGGCATTCAGCTGTTCATCGGCGAGGAGTCCGGCTACAAGCTGCTGGATGACGTTAGCCTGGTCACATCACCCTACGAGGTGAATGGCGTGCTTGCCGGCGTGCTCGGCGTTGTCGGTCCGACCCGGATGGCTTACCAGGACGTAATTCCTGTGGTGGATGTCACGGCGCGGGTGCTCGGCGCTGCGATGAACTATCTCTGAGAAATCACCCTCTGCCTTGAATTCCCCCGGCCTATCCCCATATCCGGCATTGGTTCCGGCGCCCGTCGCTGTGAGAAAAGGGCGCCCGTGGTCATTGAAATGCGTTAGTTCTGGTCAGGAGTTCAGGTGATGGCGGAGGACAAACCCGACGACGCCAAGGCGGACGAGGCTGCATCGGACGAGGCTACATCGGACGAGGCTACATCGGATGAAGCTACATCGGATCCGATAGAGGCGACCCAGGAGTCTGACCCGGACGCTGTTGACGGCGAGGCGGAATCCACGGCCGACGATCGGCTCGCCGAAGCTGTAGCGCAGATCGAAAATTTGCAGGACCAGGCGTTGCGGGCCCAGGCCGAGGTGGAGAACGTGAGGCGTCGCGCCGCCCGGGACGTAGAAAACGCTCACAAGTACGCGTTGGAGAAATTCGCCGCTGATCTACTGCCTGTGCTCGACAGTCTTGAGAAAGCCGTCGAGGCTAGGACGGAAGACGGACCCGAGAATGCTAAAACTCTGGGAGAAGGCGTAGAACTGTCGCTCAAGCTGTTCCTCTCCACGTGCGAGAAAGCCGGGCTCAGTCAGGTGGACCCCCACGGCGAGCCGTTCGATCCGCGCCTCCACGAGGCTATAGCGATGCTGCCCAACCCCGATGCGGAGCCGAATTCGGTGATGGAGGTAATGCAGAAGGGCTATACGCTCAATGGGCGGCTGGTGCGAGCGGCCAGGGTGGTTGTGGTTAGAGCCGAAGATGAGCATGACGATTGACTATGTTGGAGCACGCAGCAGCCAGGCCGCGCTCGCGAGTTGGGGGGCCAATCCAGGGGTTGAAGTCCCGCTAGAAGGCCAAATATAGCGGGTAGACAAAATTTTATCGGTCAATGCGCGCAGACACCCGGGAGGTGCTTCGATGCCGCGAAGACCAACAGTTATATTGGAGAACTGAGCAATGGGCAAGATCATCGGTATCGATTTGGGTACAACCAACTCCTGTGTGGCGGTGCTGGAAGGCAAAGATGCCAAGGTCATCGAGAATGCCGAGGGGGATCGCACCACGCCTTCGGTGGTGGCTTATACCGACGACGGAGAGATTCTCGTTGGCCAGAGCGCCAAGCGCCAGGCGGTGACCAATCCGACTAACACGCTGTCCGCGGTAAAACGTCTCATCGGACGCAAGTTCAAGGACGACGTTGTTCAGAAAGACATCAGGATGGTGCCCTACAAGATCTGCGCGGCGAGCAATGGTGATGCCTGGATTGACGTGAAGGGCGAACAGCTCGCTCCACCCCAGGTCTCCGCTGAAACGCTCAAGAAGATGAAGAAAACGGCGGAGGAGTATCTGGGTGAAACGGTCACCGAGGCCGTCATTACGGTGCCTGCCTATTTTAACGACTCGCAACGTCAGGCAACCAAGGATGCCGGCCGCATTGCCGGTCTCGAGGTCAAACGCATCATCAACGAGCCGACCGCGGCCGCACTTGCTTACGGCATGGACAAAAAGCGCGGCGACATCAAAATCGCGGTCTACGACCTTGGTGGTGGTACCTTCGATGTGTCCATCATCGAGATCGCCGAGATCGACGGTGAGCACCAGTTCGAGGTGCTCTCGACCAATGGTGACACATTTTTGGGCGGCGAAGATTTCGACCTTCGCGTGATCGACTACTTGGCTGAAGAGTTCAAGAAAGAAAACAGCGTAGATCTACACGGCGATCCGCTGGCATTGCAGCGCCTGAAGGAAGCGGCCGAGAAAGCCAAGATCGAGCTGTCTACGAGCCAGCAGACCGAAATCAATCTGCCATACATCACGGCCGATCAAACCGGCCCGAAACACCTGGTGTTGAAGCTCACCCGGGCCAAGCTCGAGTCGTTGGTTGAAGATCTGGTGGACCGCACGATCGGACCCTGCAAAACCGCGCTCGAAGATGCGGGTTTGAAGGGCTCCGACATCGACGAGGTGATCCTGGTCGGCGGACAGACGCGGATGCCGCAGGTGCAGGAGAAGGTGAAGGACTTCTTCAACAAGGAGGCCCGCAGAGACGTCAATCCTGACGAAGCGGTTGCCATCGGCGCCGCCATCCAGGCGGCCGTACTCGCTGGAGATGTAACAGATGTACTGCTGCTGGATGTCACCCCGTTGTCGCTTGGCATCGAAACCCTGGGCGGCGTGATGAGCGCGCTGATCGAGAAGAACACCACTATCCCAACCAAGAAGCAGCAGGTCTTCTCCACGGCAGACGACAATCAAACCGCGGTAACGATTCACGTGCTGCAGGGCGAACGTAAACAAGCGGCGCAGAACAAGTCGCTGGGGCGTTTCGACCTGACCGACCTTCCGCCGGCACCGCGGGGGATGCCGCAGGTCGAGGTCAGCTTCGATATCGATGCCAACGGAATCCTCAACGTCTCCGCCAAGGACAAGGCGACCGGCAAAGAGCAGTCTATTGTGATCAAGGCATCCAGCGGATTGTCGGATGACGAGATCGACCAGATGGTGCGTGATGCCGAAGCGCATAGTGAAGAAGACGCTAAGTTCGAGGAGATGGTTACCCTGCGCAACCATGCGGACGGTCTCGTTCATGCCGCGCGCAAGGCGGTTAAGGATGCGGGCGACAAGGCAACGGACGCCGAAAAGGAGGCGATCGAGTCTGCCGCCAGTGCGTTGGAAGAAGCCGTCAAGTCTGAAGATCAGACCGACATCGAGGCGAAAATGCAGGCGCTGTCCGAGGCTTCTGCGACGTTGGCTCAGAAGCTGTATGAGGAGCAGGCCCAGGCCTCCCAGGACGGAGAGACAGGCGCCGGCGGTGACGTACCCGACGGTGACACGGTGGATGCGGATTTCGAAGAGGTGGACGAGAAAGACGATAAGTAGCCCTTACTTCGATGAGCCGGTGTCTTTACTTTGATCCGTGATTTTCGAATGGGCGCACGCTAACAGCGTGCGCCTTTTTACGTAGGAGAGGTTCGGGTCTCGTCGACTCCAACTGCAGACAAAATGGCGAAACGCGATTACTACGAGGTCCTGGGCGTAGCCCGAGATGCAGCGGAAGGCGATATCAAGAAAGCCTACCGGCGCCTCGCCATGAAGTTCCACCCGGACCGTAACCCCGACGACGAATCTGCCGAAGAAAAATTCAAGGAAGCTACCGAGGCCTACGGAGTGCTGACCGACGATGAAAAGCGCGAAGCCTATGATCGTTTCGGCCATGCCGGCGTCGACCCGAGTGCCGGTGGAGTGCGCGGGTTCGACGGCGGCAGCTTCAGCGACATTTTCGGTGAAGTCTTCGGCGACATCTTCAGCGGTGCAGGGGGTCGCAGGTCCGTGCAGCGCGGCGCAGATCTGCGCTATGCGCTGGAGCTGAACCTCGAGCAGGCGGTTGCCGGTGATTCAGTCGAAATCAATGTGCCCGTGCTGGCCACATGCGAGGTCTGCGACGGCTCCGGCGCGAAACCGGGCACCAGCCCCAGCACCTGTCCGGATTGTGGTGGCGCAGGCCAGATCCGCGTCGCTCAGGGGTTCTTCTCGTTACAACAAACCTGCCCACGCTGTCGCGGCGCGGGGCGGGTCATAACCGAGCCCTGCCGTGATTGTGGTGGCGGGGGCCGCAAGGAGAGGCGTAAAAGGCTGTCTGTGCGAATTCCCGCGGGCGTCGATACGGGTGATCGTATCCGCCTTGCCAGTGAGGGAGAGGCCGGGCTGAACGGGGGTCCGCCTGGTGATCTGTATGTGCAGATCGAAGTGCGCGAGCATTCGATTTTTGTCCGCGATGGCAAAAACCTTTACTGTGAAGTTCCGATCAGCTTCGTTGACGCAGCCTTGGGCGGTGAGCTCGAAATCCCTACCCTGGACGGGCGGGTCAAGCTGAAGATTCCATCGGAAACCCAGACCGGTAAGTTGTTTCGTCTGCGCGGCAAGGGTGTCACGCCCGTACGTGGCGGCGCGGTGGGCGACCTGTTGTGCCGGGTGCAGGTGGAAACGCCGGTGAAGCTTGCAGAAAGTCAAAAACGGCTGCTGCGCGATTTCAAATCAAGCCTCGACCACGGCGGTGCCAAACACTCGCCCAAGGAAAGCTCCTGGTTCCAGGGCGTGAAGGACTTCTTCGAAGGCTTGTAAAGCCCTGAAGATGTCGGTCCTAGCTTTACAGGGAGAGGGATTCGCCTTCAGACCAGGCTCCTACACGACTAACATGTCGTGCCTACGGGTTGAACAGGTGCAAACAATGACGCGTATTGCCGTGACGGGTGCTGCGGGACGCATGGGGAAAACGCTGATCCAGGCCGTGCACGCTGCACACGATCTGATCTTGAGTGCGGCATTCGAGCGTGAGGGCCTGAGCCTGCTCGGAGCCGATGCCGGAGAGCTCGCGGGGATTGGTACGCTGGATGTGGTCGTGACCAGTGACCTGGAAGCTGCCATCGACGGTTTCGATGCGCTCATCGACTTCAGCATTCCCGATGCGACGCTTGGTATCCTGGAGACTTGCCGCAGCTACGGTAAACGCCTGGTGATCGGTACCACGGGATTCGATGCGCAAGGGTTGGCTAGGATTCAAGCCGCCGCCGACGACATCGCGATCCTCATGGCGCCGAACATGAGCGTGGGGGTGAATCTCTGCTTCAAGCTCATTGAGCTGGCCGCCGGCGTGCTGGGGGACGAGGTGGATGTGGAGATCATCGAAGCCCATCATCGCGACAAGATCGATGCACCCTCTGGCACAGCTGTGCGGATGGGAGAGATTGTGGCCGCCACGCTGGAACGCAATTTCGGTGAGGTGGCCGTGTATGCTCGCAAGGGCGTCACCGGACCCCGGGAACGCAAGACCATCGGATTCGCAACCATCCGGGCCGGCGACATCGTCGGCGAACACACGGTAATGTTTGCTGGCAACGGGGAGCGCATTGAGATTATCCACCGCGCCCAGAGCCGGATGAACTTCGCCCAGGGCGCACTGCGTGCTGTCAGGTTCCTTTGCGATCGGCCGAACGGGTTGTTCGACATGCAGGATGTGCTGGGCTTCAAGGAGACACTTGGTTAAACTGTGTCACCGAAATTAAGGCGGGATCGATGCAGTCGATCTCGCCTTTTTTCAGGGCCTGCTGAGGCGTAGATAGGCCCCTTTTAACTGATATTGGGAAACGTATTGGTTCCGGCATTGCTGGCTCTCGAAGACGGGAGTGTGTTTCACGGTCGTTCAATCGGTGTTGAAGGAACATCGGTCGGAGAAGTCGTTTTCAATACTGCCATGACGGGTTACCAGGAAATTCTCACCGACCCGTCCTACGCCAGGCAGATCATCACCTTTACCTATCCGCAGATCGGCAATACCGGTGTCAATCTGGAAGACGTCGAGTCCGACGGCATCTGGGCGAGCGGCATGATCATCAGACAGACACCACGCCGCGCGAGCAGCTGGCGCATGTGCCAGACCCTGGAGGAATATCTGATCGGTGAAGGGGTGCTGGCCGTGGCCGATGTCGATACCCGGCGACTGACGACGCTAATCCGCAAAAAAGGTGCGCTGGCTGGTTGCATTGCTGCTGGCGGCGGCGCCAGCGAAACGGAAGCGCTCGCTGCTGCAAGAGCGTTTCCCGGTCTTACCGGAATGGACCTGGCGCGCGAGGTGACCCGCAAGGACAACACGACGTGGACGGAAACCGAGTGGTCGCTGCATTCGGGGTATGGCAAACAAACCCATGCACGATTCCACGTCGTTGCCTTCGATTTTGGAGTGAAACGAAACATTCTGCGGCTTCTGGCCGGCCGCGGTTGCAGGCTCACGGTGGTGCCTGCTACTACGCCCGCGCAAGGGGTGTTAGATCTGAATCCGGACGGGGTGTTTTTGTCCAACGGCCCTGGTGACCCCGAGCCGTGCACCTACGCCATCGACGCCATTCGAACATTGCTAGAGCACCAACTGCCCATCTTCGGCATCTGTCTCGGTCATCAGTTGCTGGCGCTGGCAAGCGGCGCGCGGTCTCTGAAGATGCTGCATGGACACCACGGCGCAAACCACCCGGTGAAAGATCTGCGTACCGACCGGGTCGTGATCACCAGCCAGAATCACGGCTTTGCGGTGGACGGCGACAGCTTGCCGAATTGCCTGGAGGCCACCCACGTATCGCTGTTCGATGGCACGTTGCAGGGCATCCGCCGCATCGACCGGCCTGCGTTCGGGTTTCAGGGCCACCCCGAGGCCAGCCCCGGCCCCCAGGACTGTCGGTACCTGTTCGATGAGTTCATCGACCTGATGGAATCGGCAGGTGCCTAAACGTACCGATATAAGCTCGGTTCTCGTTCTGGGTGCCGGGCCCATCATCATTGGGCAGGCCTGTGAGTTCGACTACTCCGGTGCCCAGGCCTGCAAGGCGTTGCGCGATGAGGGCTACCGGGTGGTGTTGGTGAACTCCAATCCGGCCACCATCATGACCGATCCCGCCATGGCGGATGCGACCTATGTGGAACCCGTGGAATGGGCGACGGTGGCACGCGTCATCGCCAAGGAGCGCCCGGATGCGCTCCTGCCCACCATGGGTGGCCAGACCGCGCTCAACTGTGCGCTGGATCTGGTGCGCGAGGGGGTGTTGGAAGAGTTCGGCGTGGAGCTCATCGGTGCCAGTCGGGATGCCATCGACAAGGCTGAGGATCGCGAGCGATTTGGTCAGGCCATGCAGCGCATTGGTCTGGAGACACCGCGTTCGGCCATCGCCCACAGCCTGGAGGAAGCCCTGCAGGTGCAGAGTCAGCTCGGCTTTCCCTGCATCATCCGGCCTTCGTTCACCCTGGGCGGGAGCGGCGGCGGAGTAGCGTACAACACCGAGGAATTTACGGAGATCTGCACACGCGGCCTCGACCTTTCGCCGACCAGCGAGCTGTTGATCGATGAAAGCCTCCTCGGCTGGAAAGAGTACGAGATGGAGGTCGTGCGTGACAGCGCCGACAACTGCATCATCGTCTGCTCCATCGAGAATCTCGACCCGATGGGCATACACACCGGCGACAGCATCACCGTTGCTCCAGCCCAGACGCTCACCGATAAGGAATATCAGATGTTGCGCAACGCATCCATTGCGGTGCTGCGTGAGATCGGTGTAGACACCGGCGGTTCCAATGTGCAGTTCGCCATCAATCCGGAAACCGGGCACATGGTGGTCATCGAGATGAATCCCCGCGTGTCGCGTTCGTCTGCACTTGCGTCCAAGGCCACCGGCTTCCCCATCGCCAAGATTGCGGCAAAGCTCGCCGTGGGTTACACGCTAGATGAGCTGGACAACGATGTGACCGGGGTTACCCCGGCATCGTTTGAACCGAGCATCGACTATGTGGTGACCAAAATACCGCGGTTCACCTTCGAGAAGTTCCCCCAGGCGGATCCCCGACTCACCACCCAGATGAAGTCGGTGGGTGAGGTCATGGCCATCGGCCGGACATTTCAGGAATCATTGCAAAAAGCCTTGCGAGGCTTGGAAACCGGCATGACCGGCTTCGATCCGCTGCTCGAAGGAGAGGGCGAAGACGCGCTCGCGCAGCTACGCCGGGAGCTTGCCTCCCCCGGTGCAGAACGGATCTGGTACGTGGCCGATGCGTTCCGTTTCGGCCTGACCTTGGAGGAGATCCAGGAGCTGACCGCCATCGATCCGTGGTTTCTGGCAGAGATCGAGGACCTGATTGAGTCTGAGGCAGCGCTTGCCGGGCAGCCGCTATCCGCGTTGGATAGGGCGGCTTTGTACGATCTGAAGCGCAAGGGTTTCTCGGATGCGCGGCTGGCGAGCTTGTTGGGTGAATCCGAAGACGATGTGCGTGCGCACCGTCTGGCATTAGGCGTCAAGCCCGTGTACCGGCGGGTGGACACCTGCGCGGCAGAGTTTCCCGCGGCGACCGCGTACCTGTATTCCACGTACGAAGAGGAGTGTGAAGCAGCCCCGTCGGACCGGGCCAAGATCATGGTGCTTGGCGGTGGCCCCAATCGAATTGGGCAGGGCATTGAATTCGATTACTGCTGCGTGCACGCAGCGTTGGCGATGCGTGAGGACGGCTACGAGACCATCATGGTCAACTGCAACCCGGAAACGGTGTCTACCGACTACGACATCTCGGATCGCCTGTACTTCGAGCCGGTTACGCTGGAAGACGTGCTGGCCATTGTGGACCTCGAGCAGCCCAAGGGTGTCATTGTGCAGTTCGGTGGCCAGACTCCGCTGAAACTTGTTGAGCACCTGGAGCGGGCCGGTGTGCCAATTATCGGGACTAGCGCCGACGCCATTGATCGCGCCGAGAACCGGCAGCGGTTTCAGTCTCTGATTCACAAGCTCGGGTTGCGCCAGCCCTCCAATGCAACGGCCGTGGACGCGGCGAGCGGAATCGCCGGCGCCCGGAAGATCGGCTTTCCCATCGTGGTGCGGCCGTCCTACGTGCTTGGCGGCCGTGCGATGGAGATCGTGTTCAACGAAGAGGAGCTTGATCGCTATCTGCAAAAGGCAATGTCGGTTTCCAACGATTCGCCGGTGCTGCTCGACCGATTCCTCGATCAGGCAGTAGAGGTCGACGTGGACGCGGTCAGCGATGGGCAACAGGTAGTCATCGGCGCCATCATGCAGCACATCGAGCAGGCCGGCGTACACAGCGGCGATTCGGCTTGTTCGCTACCGCCATACCAGCTCCCGATCGCCGTTCAGGACCGGATCCGAGAGCAGGTCAAGGCCATGGCGCTCGAGCTTGGCGTAGTCGGTCTGATGAACGTGCAGCTCGCGGTGCAGGGCGAAGACATCTTCGTTCTGGAGGTCAACCCGCGGGCGTCGCGGACCGTGCCGTTCGTCTCCAAGTGCATCGGCGTTTCTCTGGCCAAGGTGGCTGCGCGTTGCATGGTGGGCACCTCGCTCGCCGATCAAGGGTTCACCCAGGAGATCATTCCCAGCCAGGTATACGTCAAGGAATCAGTATTTCCGTTTTCCAAATTCCCCGGGGTGGATCCGATTCTCGGCCCGGAGATGAAGTCCACCGGCGAAGTGATGGGTGTGGGAGACAGCTTTGCCGAGGCGTTCGCCAAGGCCGCCCTGGGTGCGGGGGTAACGTTACCCAATGGAGGCCGCGCGTTCCTGAGCGTGAAGGATTCGGATAAGGTTGGCCTTCCTGCGCTGGGTCGCGAGATGGTGGATCTTGGCTTCCGTCTTGTTAGCACCCGCGGTACGGCCAAGTGCCTGCACGATGCGGGCATCGAATCGGAGGTGATCGATAAGGTCGGTCAGGGCCGCCCGCATGTTGCCGACCTGTTGAAAAACGAGCAGATCGATCTGATCGTCAACACTACCGAGGGGCACCAATCGATACGTGACTCCGCCGTGATCCGCCGGCTCGCACTGCAGAACAAAGTGTGCTACACCACGACTCTTACGGGTGGCGAGGCGTACTGCATAGCGATTCGCTATTCCAGAGAAAATCGTGGCGAGACGGTACGTCGGCTGCAGGATCTGCACGTGGACGCCGCAGGTTAAGAGGCCCATATGCCCTTCCCAATGACCGTTGAAGGTGCTCAAGCGCTGCGCGAAGAACTCAAAGAACGCAAATCGGTGCTGCGACCAACGATTACGCAAGCCATTGCTGTCGGTCGCGCGCACGGCGACCTGAAGGAAAACGCTGAGTACCATGCTGCCCGCGAGCAGCAGAGCTTCAACGAAGGTCGTATCCGGGAGATCGAAGGCAAGCTCGCCGATGCGCAGGTCATCGACATCAGCAAGATTACCCCCAACAACAAGGTGATCTTCGGTACCACGGTCACGTTGATCGAATCCGACGGTGGCGACGAGCAGCGTTACAAAATTGTCGGCGAAGACGAAGCCGATCTGAAAGCCGGCAAGATCTCCGTGATGTCCCCCATCGCGCGCGCCGTCATCGGCAAAGCCGTTGGCGAGGTCGGGATTGTCCGGGCGCCCAACGGCGACATCAAATACGAGATCGACGCGGTGGAACACATCTAAATCTGAAGCAGTCACGTGGTTGGCGCAACTGCCGGCGACTGGCCGGTTGCAACCGGATTGGACCTATGTCGTTGAGCGCCCGAGCGGCCTTGGCGAGCAGATTTTCACTCAAACCGTGGTCGCCCACGCTCACTACAGGATCGAGATGGTGGGCGATCTGTCTGAGTTGTTTACGTGTTCTAGGATCCCTATCGGCTGCCGCTTAGGGCCGCGCATTCGATTCGTAAGGTGTGCGATAGTGAATCCATGAGCGACCGCTCGACCCGCAAACCTTCCGGCAACCGCACACCGGGCGCGAAGCGCCGCGGTTCCAGCCAGCGCTGGCTGCAGCGGCAGCGCAACGACCCCTTTGCGCGTCAGGCGGCTGACGAGGGGCGGGTATCCCGGGCTTATTTCAAGCTGCAGCAACTCGATGCACGTCTGGCACTTTTGCGGCCGGGGATGTGCGTGCTCGAGCTAGGTGCGGCCCCAGGCGGCTGGACCAGCTATGTGGAGTCCCGATTGAGCGGCGGCTCGCTGATCGTGTGTGATTCGCGGCCGGTTCAGGCCCGCGACAGCACGCTGGTCATCCAGGGGCTGTTTGGTGAGCCCGCTGTGGACGCCGTCATCGAAGAAGCGTTGGCGGGGCGTAAATTGGACCTTGTGTTGTCGGATATGGCCCCCAATATCACCGGGGTGCGGGCGACAGATCAGGCGTGTGTCATGGATTTGGCCGATCTGGCGCGGCATGCGGCAGGGCGCTGGCTGAAGCGGGACGGAGCGCTGGTGGTGAAACTGTTCCAGGGTGAAGGCGTTGATGTCTGGATCGCAGATTTACGCAAGAAATTTGCTAAAGTACGCGTGATGAAACCCAAGGCTTCGCGGCCTGAATCCAGCGAAGTTTACGCGGTTGGGCAGCAGTTCCTTGTGACAGGGTAGTGGTGTAGGCTAATAAGTTCGTTCGAATTTGCCGCGACCACCTCAGCTCGTTGCCGTGCCCGTCTTGACGGGTAATAGAGGTGGACGAAAGGTGCTCGAGGCGGTGGTTTCGGTGCCCACGATGTTCGGGCGAATGCGGCCGGATCAAGAGGATAACTCCTTGACAGATATGGGTAAAAATTTGCTGCTCTGGCTGATCATCGCAGCGGTGCTGCTGACGGTGTTCAACAATTTCAATGACGAGCCAGAGCCCGAAACCGTGAGCTATTCCGATTTCATCGCGCTGGTGCGTAACGATGGAGTGGCCAAAGTTGAGATCGAGGGGCTGATCATCTATGGAACCCTTAACAACGGGGAAGAGTTCCAAGTGATCCGCCCCGATGTCTACGATCAGAAACTACTTGATGATCTTTACAATCATAACGTCGACACGGCTGGCAGACTGCCGGAGCAACAAAGTATCTGGGCACAACTGCTGATTGCGAGCTTCCCGATTCTCATCATTATCGCGGTGTTCATGTTGTTCATGCGCCAGATGCAGGGCGGAGCCGGGGGGCGTGGTGGTCCCTTGGCATTCGGCAAGAGCAAGGCGCGACTGTTGTCTGACGATCAGATCAAAACGACGTTCGCCGACGTGGCGGGTGTCGATGAAGCCAAGGAAGAAGTTCAGGAGCTGGTGGAGTTCCTGAGCGATCCGAACAAGTTCCAGCGCTTGGGTGGGCGGATCCCCCGCGGAATTCTCATGGTCGGCGCGCCAGGCACCGGTAAGACGCTGCTGGCAAGAGCCATTGCTGGTGAGGCAAAGGTGCCGTTCTTCTCCATATCCGGTTCCGACTTCGTGGAGATGTTCGTTGGAGTGGGGGCATCGCGCGTGCGCGATATGTTCGAGCAGGCCAAAAAGCAGGCGCCATGCATCATCTTCATCGACGAGATCGACGCAGTCGGTCGACATCGGGGTGCGGGGTTGGGCGGCGGTCACGACGAGCGCGAACAGACACTGAACCAGTTGCTGGTGGAAATGGATGGGTTTGAAGCCAACGACGGCGTCATCGTCATCGCGGCGACCAACCGGCCCGATGTTCTCGATCCGGCGTTGCTGCGGCCAGGCCGGTTTGACCGCCAGGTGGTCGTCAGCCTGCCCGATATCCGCGGTCGTGAGCAGATTCTGAAGGTGCACATGCGCAAGGTGCCGCTGTCCGACGATGTTGATCCTGCCGTCATCGCCCGCGGATCGCCCGGTTTCTCGGGCGCGGACCTCGCCAATCTGGTTAACGAGGCTGCGTTATTTGCTGCCAGGTCCGGCAATCAACTGGTGGAGATGGAGCAATTCGACAAGGCCAAAGACAAGATCATGATGGGCGCGGAGCGCAAATCCATGGTCATGTCGGAGAAGGAGAAACGCAACACGGCCTATCACGAAGCCGGCCACACCATTGTCGGCAAGCTCGTTCCGGATCACGATCCGGTTTACAAGGTCAGCATTATTCCGCGTGGCCGGGCGCTCGGTATCACCATGTTCCTGCCAGAGGAAGATCGTTACAGCTTGAGTCGGCAGAGCGTGAAGAGCCAGATTTGCAGCCTGTTCGGCGGTCGAGTTGCCGAAGAGCTCATCCTCGGCCCCGACTACGTCACCACCGGTGCGTCTAACGACATCGAGCGGGCCACCCGGCTGGCACGTAACATGGTAACGAAATGGGGGTTGTCCGATAGGCTCGGTCCGATCACGTACGACGAAGATGACGGGGAGGTCTTCCTCGGTCTGTCCGCTGGCATGAAGCCGAGGATGCACTCGCCGCAGACGGCGGGGGCCATTGACGAAGAGGTACGTAGCATCATCGACGAGTGCTATGGGACCGCCAAAAAGCTTATCGAGGACAATCTCGACAAGCTGCATAACATGGCCGAAGCCCTCATTGAATTCGAAACGCTCGCGGCCGATCAGATCGACGACATCATGGCGGGCGCCAAGCCCAGGGTGGCGGATCACAGCACACCGCCCAAAGATAAGTCTCCTTCGCCTGAAACACCCATTGGCGGCCCGGCTGAGGAGCACTGACACGCCGGCGAGCGTTTGCTGCGGTCACCGCACCCTCGATCTATCGCAGCCCCGGATCATGGGGGTGCTGAACGTCACGCCAGATTCCTTTTCCGATGCTGGTAGCTTGTTTCGCCAAGGCAAGCCCGACTTGGGCGCGATCGTCAGCGTCGCCCGGGGTATGCTCGAGGACGGCGCAGTCATTCTCGATATCGGCGGGGAGTCGACTCGCCCGGGCGCCGAACCGGTCTCGGTGAGCCAAGAGTGTGGGCGTGTGATGCCCGTCATCGAACGTCTGCTTGAGCTCGATACGATCATCTGTGTGGATACCAGCAAGCGCGAGGTGGCCGTTGAGGCCTTGGCCATGGGCTGCCACATGGTCAACGACGTTTACGGTCTGCGCAGTGAAGGTATGCTGCAAGCGCTTGCCGCCGGCGGTGCCGCCGTATGCATCATGCACATGCGCGGGGAGCCGCGCTCGATGCAGCGTGATCCGCAGTACGCAGACGTTGTTGGCGAGGTGCGCGACTTCCTGGCGGAGCGGGTGAACGCCTGCCGCGGCGCCGGCATCGATCCGGCTCGGCTGGTGATCGACCCAGGTATCGGGTTCGGCAAGACCCTCACCCACAACCTGGCGCTGCTGCGTAATCTAGGCAAGCTGAAAGTGCATGGCGTGGCCTTGTTGGTCGGCGTTTCGCGAAAGAGCATGTTAGGTACAATCACCGGACGCCGCGTGCCGCAGAGGGTCGTCGCCAGCGCGGTGGCTGCCGCGCTGGCGGTACAACAGGGTGCAGACATCGTGCGTGTGCACGACGTTGCGGCAACCGCGGATGCTCTCAGGATGGTTCGGGCATGGACGGCTGCGGAGGAAATTCCATGAGCAAAAAATATTTCGGCACTGACGGTATTCGCGGCCGGGTCGGACAACCGCCTATTACCCCCGAATTCTGTCTGCGCTTGGGCTGGGCAGTCGGTAGAGTCTTTGCGAGCAAGGCCGGGTGCCACATTCTTATCGGTAAGGACACGCGCATATCCGGCTACATGCTGGAGTCGGTGCTGGAATCCGGGCTCGCGTCCGCGGGCGCCAATGTAAGCCTGCTCGCCGTTATGCCAACTCCGGCCATAGCGTACCTGACCCGTACATTGCGCGCCGATGCTGGCATTGTGATCAGCGCTTCACACAATCCGTACTACGACAATGGCATTAAGTTTTTCGATGCCAACGGTAACAAACTTGCCGACGACGTAGAGTTGGCGATCGAAGCGCAGCTGGAAGCCGACATGGTTTGCGTGGACTCGGATCGCCTCGGCAAGGCTGACCGGCTGCAAGATGCCCCTGGCCGTTACATCGAATTCTGCAAAGCCACCGTGGGGCGTACGTTTCGCTTCCAGGGCCTCAAGGTGGTTTTAGACTGCGCGAACGGCGCCACCTACCACGTGGCACCGCGGGTATTCGAAGAGCTTGGGGCGGATATCACGGTGGTAGGCGCAGAACCCGATGGCACCAATATCAACGCGGGCTGCGGTTCAACCTCCCCGGAGATGCTGTCACGCCAGGTAACTGCGCATGGGGCAGACGTGGGGGTGGCGTTTGATGGGGATGGCGACAGGGTGATGATGGTCGACGCCCGCGGCGTCGTGGTAGACGGCGACGAGTTACTCTACATCATCGCGCGTCACAGAGCTGACGCCGGTACCCTGCAGGGCGGCGTGGTGGGCACCGTCATGACCAACTTAGGCCTTGAACGTGCGCTACAGGATCTGAACATTCCCTTCGACCGCGCCGCGGTGGGAGATCGCTATGTGCTGGAGATGCTTCGCAAGCGAGGTTGGAGCGTCGGTGGCGAAGCTTCTGGGCACATCATTTGCCTTGATCTCACCACCACCGGGGATGCCATCGTTGCGGCGTTGCAGGCGCTGACCCCGATGGTCGAGCAGGGGCTGTCGCTACGTGAACTGACCCAAGGGATGTCCAAGTTGCCCCAGGTTATGCTGAATGTGGCAGCTCGGGAGCCCATGGCGCTTGTCGAGAAAGCCTCGGTCCGGGCCGCCGTCAAGGCTAAGATCCGCCTGCTTGATGGACGCGGCCGGGTGCTGGTTCGACCCTCCGGAACCGAGCCTGTAATCCGGGTCATGGTTGAAGGGGAAGATCGCTCCGAAGTGGCCGCGATCGCCGAAGATCTGGCTGCGACAGTCCAGAAGAACGCCTGATCGGGTGTTGTGCCGCCTCGTTCTGGCGTCGGGCGTTGGCGTTGTTTGTCTGCCGCTCAACGTATAAGATTGCGCGCCCCAGTGCTGAAACCACCTTCTAACGTTGGGGTTGCCACTTGCTGATCCCGAATTTTAGAGTCGGTTTTTGCGCTTGAAAGGATCCCTGCATGTCCACGCGCCGGCCCCTTATTGCGGGAAACTGGAAAATGAACGGTTCGTTGGCCTTTGTCGACGAGTTTGCCCGCCGCATCGCCGATCTCGGGCTGCCCGACGACGTTACGGTTGTGGTGTTTCCGCCGGTGGCCTATGTCGGCTCGATGGTGCGAGCCCTGCAAGGTTGTGCAATTCAGGTGGGCGCGCAGAACGGGCATGGCAAAGTGTCTGGGGCATTCACGGGCGAAATCGCGCCAGAGATGATCCGGGATCTTGGCGCACAATGGTTGCTGGTGGGGCATTCTGAACGGCGGGAATACTGCGGTGAAACCGATA
>SMVB01170673.1_pt1 | contig 22332 bp, 18 predicted proteins | sample 2456461 | NCBI WGS metagenome assembly SMVB01 (sample SAMN11095934, study PRJNA526329) | marine sediment metagenome | biome: Marine sediment; feature: Surficial sediment; material: Deep marine sediment; isolation source: Hadal surficial sediment | place: Pacific Ocean | collected 2014-05 | depth...
CATCGGCCATAGGATGGTATAACGGGTCGTATGTATTTTGTTGATCCACCACTGACGCCATGCGCTCCAGGGTTTCCTGTACTTGCTCGACTGAACAAATATTATGATGTAACCAGTTTGCAATGTGTTGGCTGGAAATTCGTAAGGTGGCACGGTCTTCCATCAAGCCTATATTGTGTATGTCAGGCACTTTGGAGCAACCCACACCGTGGTCTATCCAACGTACCACGTAGCCCAGAATACCCTGGGCATTGTTATCCAGTTCCTGTTGAATTTCGTCTTCCGAAAGATTGGTTGAGCCGTTTAACAAAGGTATAGTCAGTATGTCATCCAGCTTGGCCTGTCGCCGGGATTTAAGTTCGACCTGACGAGCAAAAACGTCCACTTTGTGATAGTGCATAGCATGTAATACAGCGGCTGTAGGTGACGGTACCCAGGCGGTGTTTGCACCTGACCGGGGATGGCCGATTTTCTCCTCCAGCATACGCGCCATCAAATCCGGCATGGCCCACATGCCCTTGCCAATTTGTGCCTTGCCAGAAAGCCCGCAGGCCAGACCGACGTCCACATTGTAATCTTCATAAGCCTTGATCCATGGCGTGGTCTTCATCTGGCTTTTAGGTATCATAGCGCCGGCTTCCATACTGGTATGGATCTCATCTCCGGTGCGGTCCAGAAAGCCGGTATTGATAAAGAATATCCGTTCTCTGGCCCGGCGAATACATTCTTTGAGGTTGATTGTGGTTCGACGTTCCTCGTCCATGATGCCGATTTTTATTGTGTTTTCTTTTAAATCGAGAACCTTTTCTACCTGTTTGAATAACCTACAGGTGAAACTGACTTCATCCGGCCCGTGCATTTTTGGTTTCACTATATAGATACTGCCGCTACGGGAATTGGTTAACAGGTTTTGCCGTTGTACATCCAGCATGCCTATCGTGGCAGTTATCATCGCGTCCATTATGCCTTCATAGACTTCATTTTTATTACGGTCAATGATCGCCCCGTTACGCATCAGGTGTCCCACATTGCGAATTAACAATAGGCTACGCCCTGGTAACAGAAACTTGATACCGTTTGGTGATAAGTATTCCCGATCAAGATTTAGAACCCGGGTAGTGGACTGCCCTTGTTTCAGGAAAGTTTCCGAAAGATCGCCATTGATTAAACCCAACCAGTTACGGTAGACCTCAACTTTATCCTCGGCATCCACGGTTGCCACTGAATCCTCACAATCCTGGATTGTAGTTATTGCCGCTTCCAGTATGACGTCTTTGACGCCGGCCTTATCAGTTCGCCCTATCGGTGACTTCGGGTCAATCTGGATTTCAATATGCAAACCATTGTTTTGCAATAATATCGAATTAGGTTTATTGGCTTCGCCGGTATAACCCTGAAACTGTTCCGGACGTGCCAGGTAAGCAGTAGATTCGCCCAATGTTACTTCCAACTTACCGCTTGTAACGGCAAATCCAGTCACGTCGGAATAACTGGACTTATCGGATGTAGTGGCTAGCGGGCAAGCTACATCCAGGAATTGTTGGGCATAAGCAATAACTCGATCGCCCCTCACCGGATTGTAATCGCCGCCGCGCTGAGCATTCTCGGATTCAGCAATAACATCAGTTCCATAGAGCGCATCATACAAACTGCCCCAGCGTGCATTGGCCGCATTAAGGGCAAAGCGGGCGTTTCTTACCGGTACTACCAGTTGCGGTCCTGCCTGTAAGGCGATTTCACTATCTACGTTTTCTGTTTTTATGGAAAAATCTTCTCCTTCATCCAACAGGTATCTAATCTCTTTCAGAAAGTTCTTATAGGCAGCCGCATCAAACTCATCCTGACGATGGGTTTTGTGCCAATTATCGATGCTGGATTGCATGGTGTCGCGAATGGCCAGCAGCTTTGAATTAACAGGTGACAGGTCATTAATAATCGCTTCAAAGCCAGCCCAGTATCGACGCTGCGTTAAGTTGAGCTTGGGAAGCAATTCGTTGTTAACGAAACTGACCAGGGCTGTCGCGACTTGCAAGCCGCCAATTTTAATGCGCTTTGTTGTCATTTTTTATCGGTTTTGAATTACTTAATTGCCTGTCATTATAATCAATGAATCACCGTAACGGTATCATCGAATAATTTCGCCCAAAAAAATGTCGCGAGGGGTGACACAGGGGGCGGTGTTTCCACCTAACTCCAAAATAAATACCCTGTAAGCAGCGAGATTGGTAGACTACTTGGTGAATCCAACCTCAGACAGCTCCGCGAGGCAATTGAATGAGCGCACCAACACTCTATGTCTTTGCCATTTCCCATTACTGCGAAAAGGCACGTTGGGCGCTCGACTATCTGCGCATATATTATATTCTCGAACATCTGCCTCCAGGTATACATCGAAGGGTGGCAAAGAAGTTAGGAGCAAAGTCCTCGTCTCTACCGATTCTTCAGCTACCTGATCAGGTCATCCAGGGGTCGGCGGACATCGTCACCTGGGCGGAGTTTAATAAGTCACCTGGCACAAACTCGTTGAACCCTGAGCCAGGATTAGAAGCTAATCTCGAATTTGATCTAAACGGCATGGAAATAGAGAAACGCCTTGATGACGGACTGGGAGTCCATGTGAGACGGTATTTCTATTCTGAAGCGTTGCTGGATTATCCCCACACGGTACGACCTATTTTTGTTCGAGATTTGACACCAATACAGCAAAAGTTGACGAATGTTACCTGGGGTATGATTAGAAACGTAATGATCAAAAGAATGGATCTGGGACATTCCCAGGGCCTTGAATCAAGGCAGCTGGTAGAGCAAGAACTGGATTGGCTGGATCAGTTGCTTGCCGATGGTCGATCCTATTTAAATGGTGATCGCTTTACCCGTGCTGATATTACTGCCGCCAGTCTGTTGGCACCCCTGGTACGACCTGAAGAACACCCGACTTATGCCCATATCGAATTGTCGCCTAACGTGGCAGTGGATTGCGCAGCATGGCGAGCTCGGCGTTGTATGCAGTGGGCGAAGAAACTATACCGCAAGTATCGCTGATCTGTTTCTTGCCTTTCGTTACGGCTCTCAGTTTCGGTGTTCTTGCAATACGCGTAAAAACGCAGGGCCGTATTTTTGCAGTTTGCGTTCACCAACACCGTTCAACTGACTGAATTGATCCAAATCCTGTGGCAGGCTAGTACACATTTCCTGCAGTGTGCTGTCATGGAAAATGACATAAGGTGGCAAGCCCTGTTCTTCTGCCAGTTCACGACGACAATCTCGCAGTCCCTCCCACAGTGAAACATCTATATCATCCGGTAGTGGTGTTTTCGTTCGTTGTTTCGCTAACTTGGCTTTTACATCACGTCTTAGCTGTATTTGCTCGTCCCCACGTAGTAGCGCACGGCATGTGGCTTCCAGATGCAGCGCGCCAAACCGTTCCAGGTCCACACGTAGATATCCTCGGGCCACCAGTTGCCGGAACACCGAGCGCCAACGATTGTTATCCAGGGTTTTGCCTAGGCCATAAACTGGAAGGTGCTGATGATCAAACTGGAAAATTTTATCAGTGTCAGCGCCACGCAGTACATCGATCAGATGATTAACGCCAAAACGTTGACCTGTGCGATAGGCGGCACTTAATGCCAACCGTGCGGACTCCGTGCCATCCCAGGTTTCGACAGGTTCCAGGCAGGTGTCACAGTTTCCACATGGCGTGGGCAAAGATTCTCCAAAATAGTTAAGTAAGGCCTGTCGTCGACAAGAGGTGATTTCACACAGACCCAACATAGCATTGAGTCGGTGTTGTTCGGCTCGACGATGCTCTTCATCAGCCTGGGATTTTTCCAGCATTTGTCTTAGTTTTATTACATCCTGAAGTCCATAGATCATCCAGGCGTTTGCCGGCAAGCCATCCCGCCCCGCGCGGCCAGTTTCCTGATAGTAGGACTCAATCGTTTTAGGTAAATCAAGGTGGGCAACGAATCTAACATCAGGTTTATCAATACCCATGCCGAATGCAATGGTGGCTACGATAATTACGCCGTCCTCACGAAGAAATCTGGACTGGTGAGTTGCGCGGGTTTCGGCATCCAAACCAGCATGGTAGGGCAGAGCGACAAAGCTTTGTTGTTGTAACCAGTCTGCGATCTCCTCGGTTTTTTTGCGTGACAGGCAATAAATAATCCCGGCATCACTCGGATGTTCATTTCGTAGAAAACGTAACAACTGTTGTTTTGGATTTTGCTTAAGAGTAATCCTGTAACGTATGTTAGGACGGTCAAAACCAGCGATAAAATGTGCAGCATTAGACAGATCCAAGCGGGTGATTATTTCACTACGGGTGCGGGCATCGGCTGTTGCCGTGAGTGCGATCCGAGGAACATCAGGGAAAAGTTGATGCAACATACTCAATTCAAGGTAGTCAGCCCGAAAATCATGCCCCCACTGGGAAACACAGTGGGCCTCATCAATCGCGAATAGGGCAATTGTTGACTGTTGCAGCAAAGCCAACGTTCGTTCTTGCTTAAGTCGCTCGGGTGCAATATAAATGAGATCGAGCTTACCCGCCAATAGGTTTTCTTCTACTTCCCTGGTCTTTTCGGCACTGAGGGTGGAATTCAGAAAGCTGGCTTTAACCCCCAACAATTGAAGCGCATTAACCTGATCCTGCATCAGAGCGATAAGTGGTGATATCACCACACCACAGCCAGGGCGCATCATGGCAGGAATCTGATAACACAGGGACTTGCCGCCACCGGTTGGCATAAGTACCAGGGAGTCTCCTCCGTTGAGGACTGTATTAATGATCTCAGATTGGGGCGGTCGAAAGGAATGGTATCCGAAGACGTTCTGCAGAATAGCTAATGCCTGTTCCATGGCTTTAAAGTATAACTCCTTTGAGAAATGTTTCCTTAGCCTAATTTTTCTGCTCCTGCTTTAGGCCAGTCCTTTTAGGTGTATGGGAAGCGACAAAAATAGTTTCACTAATAGTTTTACTGATAGTTTCATTGATCTAAATACTAATTGCTCAATTCAATCCAGGGCATTATTGTAAGTCTAACCTTGTATCCGGCAATTTCTCATAATTTCCAGAATAAAGGGACAGTAATGATAGATCCAACCCACTTATTTGTCGGCTTGGTATTCGGCTCCATAGGATTAGGTTATCTCGTATACGGCAAGAGGCAGAAACACAAAATCGCACTTTATTGTGGTCTCGGGATGATTGTAGTTCCCTATTTTGTAACCACCATCCCATGGATGGTTATTGCCGGCCTGGTTTTGATGGTAGTACCCAGATTTTATCGACTGTAGTTACCAATTCGCGCGCAATTACTTGCTATTTCCACAGTGGATGTAAAACTGCCATAATCTGGGTTGTAACTAAATACCTGGCATGACAGGTAAGGATAAGAGCTCATGAGTGAACTTTACTCGGAAAACCCGGTAATGTTTAAAAACAAACCCTTGGGGTTTATCGCGGCGGTAATTCTGATACCTGTTGGTCTCGGAGTACTGATCTTGCTTTGGTGGTATCTTCTAACCAAGGCGTCAAAATTAACCGTGACTGAGAATGAAATCCACTATGAAAAAGGATTGTTGAGTAAGGAACATTCAGAAATAAATATGAGTAGTGTTAGAACGATCAAGGTTAAGCAATCGTTTTTTAACCGGATTTTTGGAGTTGGGACGATAGCATTGTACACGGCAGGTGACGAGCCGGAAGTCGTTGTGACTGGATTGCCTGATCCGAATAGGGTCAGGGAAATCATCAAGAATAGTCAGAGACGTAACAATTAGAAATGGTCGGTGAAACAGACAATAAGGACAAAGCCGAGTCAAGAAAACTGGCTATAGTGCTCATTTCCCTGGTGTTGATTCTTGCCATTGCTGTGGTGTTTCTACTTCCATCTTTAGTCGATGTTTTTGCTACCTATCTGTCCCCTGGACTGGGATTGAAGGATGCTGCAATAATCGCCTTTTTTGTTACTCTGATTACCTTAATCGTGTTTGCAGTAGCGGCAGGGGATGGATTTCTGGGAGAAATTCAATTTATGCTCGGCGCCTTCTTTTTGTTTTTTCTTATTACCTGGGTGATGATCGCCTGGATTTTTTGACATTGATACAGGTGAGCCAAGAATCCGGCTGTACGCCCTCTCAATAAACGCAACAAGCAATCTTTTAGGAGTAATTCATGATTAAAAAAATCGGTGCCACTGTTTGTACTATCGCCATAGCTTTCGCCGCAGGAATGGTATTTCAACATCAATCCGAGGTGCAGGCTCAAGGGCAAAAAGTTTATGAGCTTCGTACTTACACCACATTGCCCGGGAGATTACCTGCACTGTTGAATCGGTTCGGGGGAGGGGAGATAGAACTATTCATCAAGCACGGTATGACCAGCGTTGGCTACTGGGTACCTGATGATGAAGAGCTGTCTCAAAATACCATGGTCTACATGTTGGCTCATGATAATCGGGAAGCCGCTGTTGCGTCCTGGAGTGCCTTTGGTAGTGATCCCCAATGGACAAAAATGTCTGAGGAATCTCAACGTGACGGTAGGATACTGGCCGGAATCGAAAACGTTTTTCTCACACCAACGGATTTTTCGCCAGCACAATAGAAAATATGTTAGACGTATTAATTGTTGGTGCGGGAATTTCTGGAATTAGTGCCGCCTGCCACCTGCGACAGCTGTGCCCGAACAAAACATTTTCCATCCTCGAAGCTCGCGACAATATTGGTGGCACCTGGGATCTGTTTCGCTATCCCGGCATTCGCTCCGACAGTGACATGCACACCTTCGGCTTTGATTTTAAACCCTGGACCAAGCCGAAAGCGCTGGCGGATGGACCCTCTATTTTGCAGTATTTGCGTGAAGCAGTTGATGAATACGAAGTAGAGGAGACTATTCAATTTGGCCACAAGGTGAGATCCGCGGCGTGGGAAAGCGAAAAATCCTGTTGGACGGTTACCAGCAACAACAAATCAGGTGAGGAGCATCGGATCAGTGCTCGAGTGCTGTTCATGTGCAGTGGTTATTACAACTATGAAGCAGGGTATCTGCCTGAATTCCCAGGGATTGAGAATTTCAAGGGCCTGGTTATTCACCCGCAGCACTGGCCGGAGGGGCTGGATTACAAAGGCAAGAAAATAGCTGTTATCGGCAGCGGCGCCACAGCGGTGACCCTGGTGCCCGCCATGGCCGAGGAGGCCGCCAAGGTCACCATGATTCAACGTTCGCCAACTTACATAGTCTCACGCCCTGGGAAGGATAAATTCGCCAACTTTCTAACCCGATATTTACCTGACAAGCTGGCCTATCGCATCACTCGTTGGCGCAATATTCGTTACCAAGACCTGGTGTACAATCGTTCGCGCACGAACCCGGCAAGAATGAAACAGAGGATACTTGCTATGGTAAGCGAGGAAATGGGTGAGGATTTTGATGTTGCTAAACATTTTACACCCAAGTACAACCCATGGGACCAACGCCTTTGCTTGATACCAGATTCTGATTTGTTTCTTGCTATCAAAGCCGGTAAGGCTGAGGTGGTTACCGACCAGATAGAATGTATTACTCAAAACCGGGTGAAATTGAAATCCGGTACCGAGGTCGAGGCGGATATTCTGGTCACAGCTACCGGATTAAAGTTACAGATATTGGGCGGTGTTGAATTCAGCAAAGACGGCAAGGCGATAGATTTTTCTGACCGGTTCTATTATCAGGGCATGATGTTTTCCGGTGTACCGAACCTGGTACAGACCTTCGGTTACATTAACGCTTCATGGACCTTAAGAGCTGATCTGAATTCGAAATTTGTCTGCCGCATGTTGCAGCGCATGGATAAAGTGGGGGCAACCCAGTGCGTACCCGTATTAAGAGAGTCAGAAAAAGATATGCCTGGTCAAGATTGGGTTAGTGACTTCAATCCCGGCTATATGCGCCGCAGCATGGACCAGTTCCCTAAACAAGGCGACCGTTCACCATGGCGCAACACCCAGGACTACCTGCTGGACCGGAGGTTGCTTGGCAACGGTCCGGTGAATGATGGTGTGTTGCAATTTATTTAAGTTGCAAAAAACAGGGCCACAAAAAAATAATACAACCTCCCGCGCACGGTTCTTCTAATTGCAAATTCAGACTCAGACACGCAAAAAAATTCACGTTAAGTCTGCATTCAGTTTGTACCCACTACTATCCCACTGCATTGTTCGCTGCTTTAAACGTCGTCAATTAATTATAGGTTCGAGCCTGTTATTACCACTGGAATTCCACTTATGGAAAATAATTTTCTTTTAGTGTTGCTGGGACTAATCTTTATTGTCTTTCTTGCCAGTAACGCAAACGCTGACGGTAACGACTCTTCACCCTCTTATTCTTTTATAGAGTATTCGGCGCTTGAATATGATCTAGACGTATTCGGTATGGATATTGATCCCGACGGCTATAAACTTAAACTCTCTGTCGAGTTAGGAGACTCTTTGTTTGCCATGGTGGATAGAATCGAGACTGACGGACACATAGGTAACAACAGCTTTGATTTTGATACGGAAGGATATGGTTTCGGACTGAGAGGAGACTCGTGGTACGGCAGCTATAGTTATAATACCTGGGATCTGGGAAATCGCGAATTTGACGTAGACACTATAAGGCTGGGATTTCGCAACTACTGGATAAAAGACAGGCTGGAATTCAATGCCAGTTATTCCTGGAACAACATTGAAGACGCCGATAATGACGATGGTTTCCAGGTGGGATTTGTTTTCGTATTGACCGATATCATTCACATTACCGCCGAGTATGAAACCATCGGCGGCGACCTGGATATTGACTATGTCAGTGTTGGTTTGCGACTGAGCTTTTAAATCACAGTTTGATAAAGGCCAGGGCAAAGTTGCTGTTTAACGGAATGACCAGTTGATGTTGCACCGAGTCATAACACATTGATGCGGCACTGGGGATGCCTGATGCGATGATTTCAGCTTCTGCTCCCGGGCGGATTCGAGACACACTGCCATAGCGCACACTACTGGTATACTTGGTGCCGTCAGCTGTTACTACCACACCGTCGTTGCCACCTTCGACACTGTGTTCCATAAGGACTACTTCTCCAGCCGGATTATAAGTGATTACGGCATTGTCACCGACGTTTACTACTACGATGTTCCCGTCCTGGTCCATAGCTATACCGTTAGGAGCCGACAATGGCGCACCTTGTGCGAATACCGACGCCCTGCCATCAGGGGTTACCTTCCAGATTAATTCCGGGTTGCGTGTATTGGATGCGTATACGGTGCCATCGTCGGCAACGGCGATGCCATTTAATAAAGTTGATTCAGGAATCGGGACAGAATTTAGCGGCATGCCGGTTTCAAGGTCAAACGAGCGCACATAACCTACATCTACTGTATACAACACACCATTGGCAATGGCGCTGCCCAGGGGGTGATGCAACTCAAGTCCACTACGGGTAGCCCCAATCCATTTAGGCGTATGTACGCTGCCATCGGGATTTATAAGAGACACAAAACCATCGTTTTCCGTGCCGTCTCCACGGTTGCCGTTGTTCATGGCAAGAATCAGGTTCTTGTCAGGATCGAAGGTGCAACTCTCAGAAAAATGGAAACTTCCATAGACTTTGACATTATTTGACATCGGTACGCGCACACCGGCCTCATTGACTGAGCTGATGGGTTCCCCAGCAACGAAGTCCTGGGCGTTGACATTAATAGAGACGGTAGTCAGTAAAACGGCAGAAAAGATTAGTCTGTACGTTGAAATCACGGGGGAGATTCTCCTCATTTTTAGTGGCAGCATCGAGTCAGGAGTATACGATTAATTCTGAGAAGGTGGTACTTACCACGTTAGTTCACCCGCTCAATTTTGCACCAGTACCGCAAAGACATAATGCGGTGCAACTCTCCTTCTTGATGAATTATTGAGCCGCCAGCAGAGAATTTACTTACGGTCTGTTTACACGAGTTAGTTTCTTGGCGCTCCTGCCAGACGACTATTGGTGAATCCCACCATTTAGTGAGTTAAAACTTGCCACAATCGATCATATTCTCACCAGTGGCAACGTAAGTTATTGTAATTTATAAAATAATAACTTTTGGCATGAAATTAGCCTGTGATTACCAACAGAATTTAATTGAAATAAGCGAATTACTTTAAGGCAAGAAGTAACCAAGCGGTACCTGCAACGTCTTAATGGAATACCTTATTAGAATACCAACACCTCTGGGATTTACCGAGAAGGAAATTGACGCGTGATAAAACTTAAGAATCTGAGCAAGTACTACCGTACTGCCTATATGGAAACAACCGCTCTGGACCGGATAAATATCCATATCGCCAAGGGCGAGTTTGTTGCAGTAATGGGGCCTTCTGGCTGTGGCAAGTCAACTTTGCTCAATATCGTCGGCATGATTGATAACCCAAGCGGCGGGGAATACTTTTTCGATGGTGAAGAAGTTGGCAGCCGTTCTGAAAACAACCTGGTGGACTTACGCAAGGAAAATATAGGCTTTATCTTTCAGAATTTTAATCTGATTGATGATCTCAGTGTCGCAGAGAATGTTGATCTTCCTCTACTTTATCTTGGCATACCCAAGAAGGAACGCCGCCAGAAAGTTAACGAGGCTCTGGCGTTGGTTGGATTGGAGAGTCGCTCTAAGCATAAACCGCAGGAATTATCCGGTGGTCAGCAACAACGAGTTGCTGTTGCCCGCTCTGTAATTGCTAATCCTAAACTCATTCTTGCGGATGAGCCTACCGGAAACCTGGACACAAAGAACGGCGAAGACGTGATGAATATGTTGGCACTACTGAAAGAAAAAGGAACAACCATTTTGATGGTTACGCACTCACCTGAACATGGCGCTAAGGCGGATCGAATTATTAAGATGCTGGATGGGAAAGTCATCAACGGCGATACAAATGATCGTGATTCCATGGTTACAAATATTAGTCGCGTCGAAGACTCTCAGAGTCTGGCCATAAAGTAAGGAATTAGATTCATGCTAGGGCACTTTACCAAGATGGCTTTGAAAGCCATGCTCCGATTCAAACTTCACACACTTATCAGTCTATTGAGCCTGACAGTTGGATTTATTTGTTTCATCGCCGCCGTGTTGTTATCGAACTACGCATCCAGTTTCGATCAGCATTTTCCGAACTCAGATCGCATATACACATTAGTAACGCGAAATGTCGGTAATAGTCCGTTGCCGGATAATTTTCCAATCGTCAATGAACCAGCAGCGAGATACTTACGCACATACTTTCCTGATATTCCCAATATTGTCAGATCATCAACCGGATCTCCGGAAGATATCTCCTACAACGGCCAGTCAGTTGCTCTAGATGTAAAGTATGTCGAAGAGAAGTTTTTTGACATCTTTCCTTTGGCAACGATTCAGGGCCTGCCAATGGGAGAGGCTTTGCCGCCAAATACAGTAATGATCACTGAAGAAGCGGCGATGAAAGTCTTTGGCCGCAAAGATGTAGTAGGAGAAAGATTGGTTATAGCCAATCGCGCCGATGTGGCAATTTCGGGTGTTGCTAAAACACTGGAATATCCTTCACACCTTAATGCAGGTTTTGCATTTTTCAATGTTGAATTGTTTATTCCCATGGAGATTCGTGATCAGGCGAATCGAATTCGCACAATGGCGGCCGGCGGTGATCCCGATGCAGATCGTTGGGGAAACAATTCCGATTACGTCTACCTTGAAATCCCGGAAGACAGGCCATTTAACGTTGAAGATTTCAACCTGCAGCTTGATGAATTCGTGCAGGTAACCTTACCGGAAGAGCGCAAAGAATATATGACTTATGCATTAAAGCCTATTAACCAACTGGTCACTTCCACCCTGGCGTTTGTGACTGGAGGCTTCGATATTACCCAAGTACTGATTGTAGCTGGTGCACTGGTACTTATGATTGGCTGCTTGAATTATTCCAACCTGGTCATTGCCCAACTCTCGCTGCGTAGCCAGGAAGTTGGGGTGCAAAAAATCCTCGGTGCCAAGCGAAGCCTGTTAGTCCTCCAATACAGCTTCGAAAGTTTTTTGTTTGTCAGCCTGGCGCTACTGATATCCCTGTTAATTTTCTTCCTGTTGCTGGGTAGTTTTGACGGTGGAGGGCTGATTGGTGTCGGCCCCGGTCTGTTACTGAACCCGACATTGTGGAGTGCTTTAGCTACTGTAATGGTAGTGGTAGTTGCCATGGCAGGAGGGTACCCAGCCCTGCGTACTGCAGTTGTGCCGTTGGTAACTATGATGCGACCCCAGGGATCCAGTGGCTACTCCGGGCGGTTGAGGGCAATCATGGTAGGTGTGCAGTTCTTTGTTTCTGGCACTCTGATGATACTAGCGATGATAATGTTTGCCCAAAACCGGGCTATGACTCAACAACTGGATGGCGATACGGCGGACCCTAAGATTGTCGTTTCGACACCTGTTGATACTTATACTGTTGATCCGGAATTGCTGGCCAGGGAGCTGAAAGCCCACCCGGGTATTCTCTCTGTCACCCAGGTAGGAATACCACCCTGGGCTATCAGTAACTCTTCGTCCGGGTATACCAGGACCCCTGATGTAAACCAGGCAACCGCACAAATTGCAACTCACAGTGTGGGATACGACTATATTGAAACCATGGACACGCCACTCATCGCCGGTCGAGACTTTTCACGTGATCGCACTTTCGATGTATTTCCTCCATTTACCGGCCTCACAAGTGACAGTGGCCCTTTCTCGGTATTGATCGATGACTTGACTGCGCAACGCTTCGGTTGGGAATCAGCCGAGGAGGCCATTGGTGAGTCTATATATCGCATTTCTGGACCACCCACACTAGAGGAAAGGACGGCGATAGAGTTGTTAATTATTGGCGCTGTCGGTGCGCAGAAATACCAATTTATCGATTTTGGTAATTTTGGCGTGGAAGGAAACTTGTATATGCTGCGACCGGCCCAGGCGAATTACCTGATTATTAAAGCTTCGCGGGCCAATTTGAATGCAGCGCTGAATCATATTGATTCGACCTGGCGTCGATTGATGCCCAGTGTCGGATTGCAAAGAGATTTTTTCGACGATGTGTTTTACCAGACCTACGCCATATTTCTGGTAATCAGCTCGGCGATTGCGATTCTTTCCGTGATGGGGTTTTTCATTGCCAGCATAGGATTGTTAGGTAATGCGACGTTTATTACCAATATTCGTCAGAAAGAAGTGGGCATTCGAAAAGTGATGGGGGCAAGCAGCAGTCGCTTGTTACGCATGTTGTTGCTGGATTTTACCAAGCCGATTATTATTGCTAATGCCATTGCATGGCCTTTGGGGTACGTGATCGGAAGTGGTTATATCAGCTTGTTTGCTACCCGTGCAGAACTTACCCTGGTGCCGTTTATTGTCAGCTTGTTGCTATCGGTGCTAATTGCATGCGGCGCCGTGATCTCTCAATCCTGGAAGAGCTCTCGAGTCAGGCCGGCCATGGTTTTGCGTTATGAGTAGCTTATTTGCTGCTCACTCAAGTGGAATAAATATCGATAGTCTATCCTCATCACCAAGCGCGCGTGAAATATGACCCTGACCGGTAGTGTCCTCTGCTAAGAGTATATGTCCGGGATATAGTCGTACTTTGGTTCCGTCGCCAAATTCAACTTCGCTCTCGCCACTCAAAGTAATCACATATTGCCTACGTGGTGCATTGTGAAAATCGAGAAAATATTCCGGCGATGTCCGTCGAAACTGGATGCCTTGGGCTGCTTGAATAGCGGAAAGTTCGGTTGCCGACCCCTCAGTTCGACTGGATAAAGGTACTGAATATTCTTCTACGTGAGTTTGGCCATCATCGCCGGTATAAATACGCGATACCATGATGGGCTTGCGTGCTGCCGCCGCGATAGCTTCGTTTGACTGTGACACCCAAAACCCAACAAGGGCAAGAGTGGGAATCCAACCCAGGGCCAAAAACCACCTACCTATGCTTGCTACATTATATCCGGCTAATTTCATTTTCTTATTCTCCATGACAGAATTAAAGTTACTCTGCCTTTTATTGTCTTGAAAAATTGACACCAATAATAAGCAGGTTATAGGGGTAACTCACCAATATCTCTAAAGACCCCTTCGACTATCCCCTTTTATACTTCACCACTAACCGTCTCCGCTTCTTCAACCGCACAGGTAGTCAATACTTTCTACAAATTATCTTAGTAGCTCGAGGGCTCTTTGCAATAAGGTTTCCATTGACTCCTTGGTGGTTTCCCACATCGGATCATGGCGCTTGCCACGTCGGTGTAGCATCAGGTTGAATCCGGTGATTATGGCAAACTTGTAAGCTGCAAGCGCACGGTACCAGTCAATCTCCCGTAGTTCCGCACCCCAGGCTTCCTGGTACATGGCAATCAGCTCGTCTGCCCGGGGCATGTACTGGCCCCGGCGCGCCGCATCGGCCCAGGCCGGTGGATCATTAAAAGTCGCGAACCAGCCAATGTCATTCAGGGTGGCTCCCACCCCCACCAGTTCCCAGTCGATAACGGCCAGTAGTTTGCCCTGGCCGGAATAGAACAGGTTCGACCACTGGAAGTCGCCATGGAAAATCCCAATCGGCGCCGCGGCGGGCAGCTTTGCCAATAACCGGCGTCTTACCTCCGGCACCAGCATCAGCCGTTCCGGGTCAGCAGCCTTTTCAACGAATCGATCCCAGCGGGTCACATCCCGTCCAAGCGGTATCGATTCTCCAAGATACACGGCCTTCCGTGGATCCACTTTGTGAATGGCGGCCAGTGCGTTGATCGCCTGCTGCGCCATTTCCGCTCGGGTCCTTGGGTCCAGTTCATTAACCCAGCAAGTACTATCGAGGCTCACCACGTCGCCTTCCAATTGCGGCACGATGAAAAAAGGTCGGCCAAACCAGTGAGGGTCGGCATCTGACCATTGCACCTGGCAATGGGGCACCTGATCTGGCATGGCATTTAGTGCAGCGACCTGCCGCAACACATCGGCAGTACCCTCAAGCTTTACATCAGGCGGAGGAAAGCGAATGTACCATTTTTCGACCGCGTCGGTAGTTTGTACCGAAAAGCCATAGGCGAAGCCGGCATGCCCGGGCATTTTAAACACATCGTGCAGGTGCAGCGAATCCGTTTTGTAGTGCGCCAGGCAATATAGGTTCAGCCTTTGTTTTAATTCATCCAGTTCCACTATTCATTCTATGTTGATTAACCGGGACAGGCTCATTTCATTTAACATTAACACCAATCGCCAGGTAGGATTTTGCTTGCCCGGAAGAAGGGTTGGAACAATCAGTTTAAAAATAACCTGCCCCTTTTTAACCCTTCAAACTTGTTCAGAGACTATGCTGCCTTTTTCTTCGGCTCGGATGAATGCAGGCCGCTCCATCATTTCGGACAGGTACCTCTTGCAGTTGGGTTTATAACGCGCATCCAATCCCAAACGAGCTCCCATTTGGAGAGCATAGCTTACTGCAATATCGGCGATGGTGAACCGGTTGCCAACAAGAAATTGCCGCCCTTCCATCGCGGCTTCAACTGAGCGAAGCCGGGATAAATACCAGATGCTATAGTCTTCTACTACCTGGGGAATTCGGCGCTCTTCCGGTTCCAGTTTGGTATAGCGCAGCACAATAGCCTGGGGGAAAGTTAGCGTAGCATCACTACGATGTAACCAATTCAAGTAATCACCATAACCGGGTTCGTCCACCGTCATACCGATTGGATGAGGGCCATATTTGTCAACTAGATATTGGCAGATTCCTGCAGACTCAGTCATGGTTAACTCACCATCGATCAGCGCCGGAACCGTGCCAAGCGGATTAATATCCAGGTATCCCGGATACTCCGAACGCGGAGGAAATGGCATTACTATCAGTTCGTATTCCAGGCCCATTTCCTCAAGGGTCCACAACGGTCTGACAGACCGGGCATTTGGGCAATGGTAGAGTTTAATTGTCATAATAGGTAATCAAAGTGAAAAGGTGGACAGTCTTATTTAATGACGCAATTGGATCCGAATCGTTTTTCCTTATTATTGTCATGTTTGTGGAGAGAATAAAGTTACTTTCCCCACAAGTCCAGAGAGCCGAGGTCAGACTAAATTGGTTTATTCATCTAATCTGTTATCCAATATAACGGTGAGTCTAAGGGATAGAACTGTTCAGGTAGCTGTGGACTAGTGGCCTGAGGGTCTATATTCTTCCTCCAAAGCAAAATAAAAAAAGTAGGAGCGCTATTCATGACCACTGACGTCGAAGGCAGCACAAGTTCAGATAATCCTTCTCAACCGACGTCCAGTATTGCCGGCGTTCAGCTCTCCCAAGACCAGTCGGCGATAGTTCAAGCCTACAAGAAACCTTACTACCGCTACCTGGTGCTGGGAATCCTCACCGCGGTCTACGTTTCCAATTTTGTCGATAGACAGGTTATCAATGTTCTGGCGCAATACATTATTGACGACCTGGAGATTTCCGACGGCCAGTTCGGCATGTTGTCCGGTCTCGCCTTTGCCCTCATCTACAGTACCCTGGGTGTTCCCATTGCGCGCTGGGCAGATATCAGTAACCGCCGAAACATCATTGCCGTTTGTGTTGCGATCTGGAGTCTGATGACAGCACTGTGTGGTGCTGCACAGAATTTTGGCCAATTATTTCTCGCCCGCTTCGGAGTGGGAATCGGTGAGGCCGGAGGTTCTCCACCTTCCCATTCCATCTTGTCAGATATCTTTCCGCCAGAACGACGGGCGACCGCGCTTTCGATTTATTCACTGGGTGTCTATGGTGGCATCCTGGTGGGCACAGTGGGTGGTGCTTACCTGGTGCAATATTTTAGCTGGCGAACAGCTTTTGTGGTGGTGGGATTACCTGGAATTCTGCTCGCGCTTCTGGTGCGTTTCGTCATCAAGGAGCCGCCTCGCGGCATGGCCGAAGCACGCAAAGATGTTGCACCACCTGGCTTCTTCCGGGTGATGGAGCTCCTATGGGAGCGAAAATCCTTTCGCCACCTCTCCTTCGCCTGCGCGCTGCACGCATTTGTCACCTACGGCATGGGTAATTTCATGCCCCTGTTTCTCGGTCGTGTACACGACATGCCCATACTTGAGGTTGGTTGGTACTACGGGATGATTGCAGGAATCGGTGGCCTTGCGGGTACGTTTTTCGGGGGCTGGTTTTCTGACTATATGACTCGAAAAACCGGGGATAAAACCTGGTATGTATGGGTACCGTTTATTTCCACGTTGGTCGCCATACCATTTGCACTGAATACTTTTCTTATCATGCCAGACAGGTACTTGGCCGCTTATTCTTATCTATTACCGGTATTCTTTGGCGGCTGGTACCTGGCTCCGTGCATAACTGCAACACACTTCCTGGTGGGCATTCGCATGCGCGCCATGGCGTCGGCGATTTTACTGTTTATGATAAACCTGATTGGACTGGGACTAGGACCGATGATAACCGGTTTCGTCAGTGATTTTCTCACACCTTCCTTTGGCGACGACGCGTTGCGTTATGCCATGTCCGTTACAGTTCTGGTCAATATCTGGTGTGCATTGCATTACTATTGGGCTGCAAAAACAATTCGAGAGGATTTTGAACGGGCACCTGACTAGTCGGTTGTCTACAGTTAAAAGGTCGCAGATTTAATTGCGCTGATTAAACTGTCTGGCCCCTTTTTCGGCCCTCATTTTCCGCTTACTCTATGACATCAATCCGGATATAGCCGTTGGTCCAACAGCAGTAGAATTCAAAGCCATAAGTTGGATTCCCACGCCGTTCGGTATCATTGATCGCTTGCACACGTACCACATAAGAACCTGGTTCATTGAAAGTGGCTGTATTAGTAACTACCCCATCGGGAATCGCCAGGCGCGATTCAGTTTCACTGAATTCCACATGGCCTGGGCCCTGGTGTAAGGTCCAGCCCAACCAGGTACCGGCTTGCGTGTGTCTGATGCGGGCAGTAAGAGGTACCGGTTCTCCCACTTTTGCAATGCGTGGGCCCTCCCACAGGCCTCTTCGACCTTTGAAACTTGGTGGGTCATCATTGAGGCTTAAATAGGGGGCGACAGCTCCTCGCCCTGTGGTTATATCCTCATCAAGAACATAAGGAGGTAGTAACCATCCTGGCACGGACAATTTGTCGCCCTGTGTTTCAAGTGTCCAGGTGATCTCTTCATTGCCAAAATCCTCCGGTACTGTGACCGAAAATACGCACCAGTGGTGGCGGTAAAGACTAGTTAACTGAGGGTCGGGTACCGGATCAAAGTGGGTAGGCTGCACACCATCATAGCGTGCAGGTTCGAGCTTGTTACCATCACCGAGGGGAATATCAAAGGTTTGTTCGGTATTCATATTGAAGTAGCCGAAACAAAGCGTGTAGCTACCATCGCTGTTTTCAAACCAGCCATCGTAGAGCGGAATGACATTTTGTCCACTGGGTCGCAACGGTGCTTCATTGAAACTATAAAGACTTGACGAAGTCTGCGCCGATAATATTCCAGCACCGCTAACGCAAAGCGTAATCCATGCCAGTGCTGCAATTTTGAAACGACTTCTCACTGTTGACTAACGTCCGTTTTGCGCGGTCATTCGGCCTCGACGCTCAGCCGCCAAGTGTTCAAACTGGTCATCAGTCAGATAGGTCATGCCTAACCAGGTATGGGACATTTCGTCTACACCCCTCTGGCCGAAGACAACCCATTGTCGATGATCGGGATTGTTGGGATTTTCAGCGGTGTTATCCCAGGTAGTGGTAATCATCAGCATGGTTCCCTTGGGTAACAAGGGTGCCACGTCGTCATCAAACTTGTAGGAAATCTGCCAGATATGATTATATTTGTCCACTCGAGCTAACAACTCACGGTGGCCGTCAGGGAAGATGGCTTCCAGCGATTGGGCTCTACCTCTCATATGCATGTGTGGCCTGAAGCTGGTGATAAGTGCCGGTCGATTCAGCACGCGGACACCTTGTTGGGATTTGATGGAATTCGGCGGCAAGACAAGGTCGCCAGCCCATAACCCACCAGAACCAGTATCTGCCGCGAAGAATTGTTCCCCGACTGTCTCTAGTTCCGGTTTGTATCCCTTAGGGTATAACCACACAGCTGCTTCAGCCTGCTCATTCACCACTTCCTGGTCGATCGGAAAATAGTGAAGATTCCAATTCAGTGTGCCAGAGGGTTGGATCAGCATAGCTGTGCCTTCCGGAAACAGGTCCCCACCTTTTCCAACGCCATGGCGGCCCAGGGGTCGCGTTGCTGTAACTCCATTGGCATCAGTGGAACGCAGTTGTGCATGCCCATGGTGTAATACTTTTACACCCAGGGGGTAGGAGCCTTTTAATTCGGTGGCTCGGACATAACGGGGTTCATCGATTAACCCTTTAAATGGAACGTTTTGGAACCACCATTGATCCTGCGCATTAGCTACAACTGTGTAGGGTGGCGCTTTAACCACGAAATCCGGCGGACCCAGCAATTCAGCCGTCTGCCATTCGCCGCCCTTAGGCAGTATGGGCTTTGCTGGCAAGACCGCCGGGTCACCCTCTGGCGAACCGGATTCTACCCAGGCTACGATGGTTGCAATCTGTTCATCTGAAAGTGAAATATCGTTCTTGTAATCCTGGATTCCCATGGTCTTGTCTAAGTGCCATGGAGGCATTTCGCGAGCTTGAACTTTGTAGCTAATCAGGGGTGCCCACGGTTTGACATCCTTGTAGTCAATCAGCGGCATCGGAGCAATGCCTTCAGGGTTGTGACAGCTGGCACATTTCTCATAGAGAATAGACGCCACATCAGCAGAGAAAGTGGGGCTGGCTTGCGCTGCAACCGCATTCCAGGGGCCCAAAAAGGCTACAGCAAGCAATAACACTAGAGTTTGAAAAAATCTTAACCTGAGATGCATTGTGTTCATGGTTACTAGGTTCTCCCACTTTTTGGTACGAATAAGATAGAAGTCCTGGGTTTTTATGTCAACTACTCGCCCGTTATTTTAAAAGCCTAAACCGTGGACAGATTCATTTATCGATGTAGATAAACCTGCCCTTCTTCCTGACTCTTTTTCTTTTAGTTAATTTGAAGCCAAGTTTTTGACAAAAAGGTCAGCATAAATCAGAAACCTGTTGGTTTTAAGGCAATGACAACGCCATCAACTGTTCCGGCTCCGCACTCACTCCGCCGCCTACAGCGAACACGATATATTGTTTGCCATCTGCCAGGTAGGTAATCGGCGCGGCGTGGAAGCGAGCAGGCAGTTGCATCCACCACAACTCTTCACCGGTTTCCTTGTCATAGGCACCGAGTCGATTGGTTTCGAAACCCTGACCAATGAACAGCAGGGTCTTGGTTAATAGTGGCCCGCCCAGTTTTTCAAAATTACCCAGCGGTGGCAGTTCCAGTCCTTGTAATGCATCGTGATCGCGTGGTCCTTCTCCCACTGGAATATGCCATAGTTTCTCGCCTGCGTTCATATCAAAAGCCACCAGCTGCGAGTAAGGGGGTTTAAACAGCGGCAGGCCGCGCGGGCCACTGAGGTCGCGCACCCGTGGCCGTATCAACAAATCCGATGTCGAGTCTACCGGTGGAATGATATTTACTGTCGAGAAATGAGCCCAACTAGGCACAAACAAGCGCCCGCTATCCGGATCGAAGGCAGCTCCCCACCAGTTGGCGCCGCCGCTCCAACCGGGTCGAATAATATTGGGTCCGGGCGCAGGTGGGGTGTACAAGGGACCACTGTGATACTGGTTAAAAATCTCCAGCGCTTCAGCTTTAAGCTCCGGAGTGAAATCGATCAGGTCGGCTTCGGTGGCGCCATTGGATAAAAACAACGGCGGCTTGGTGGGATAGGGCTGGGTTGGCGAGGTCTGCTCACCAAGTACAATGGATTGCGGTACCGGACGTTCTTCAATTGGCCACACCGGTTCGCCAGTGACGCGATCAAACACAAAGGTAAAGCCCTGCTTGGTGATCTGAGCTACTGCCTTGATAGCGCGGCCATCCACAACGATGTCGATCAGATTAGGCGCGGCTGGCGGATCGTAATCCCACACTGAGTGATGCACGAACTGAAAATGCCAGACCCGCTCCCCGGTTTTTGCATCCAGCGCCACCAGTGAATTGGCAAACAGATTGTCACCCAGGCGATGGCCTCCATAGTAATCCGGTGATGGTGTGCCCACTGGCAAATACACATAACCCAGCTCCGGATCGGCGCTCATCACGGTCCAGACATTAGTGCCTCCGGTTACAGTCAAAGCATCGGCCTGCCAGGTGTCGGCGCCGAACTCACCTTGTTGCGGAACGGTATGAAAAATCCACTGCATTTCACCGGTGCGCACATTGAAACCTCGCACATGACCCGGAGGCGCTTCGCGAAAGTCCGTACCCTCGGTTAAGGCGGAACCTACCACTACCACATCACCCACCACCAGCGGTGGTGAACTTACCGCATACAAAGCGGGATCAATAGTACGACCGAGTCCCTTTTTCAAATCGACACGCCCACCACGGGCAAAAGCCGAATCCGGCCTGCCAGTCTTGGCGTCGATGGACAGTAAATAGGTCCTGCCTGCGGCATAAAACAATCGTTCCTGATCGCCATCGGTCCAGTAAGCCAGCCCTCGGGTCATAAAACCATGCACCGCCGGTCGCCCGTCCACATACAACACTGGATCAAAGCTCCACAGGGTTTCACCGGATACCGGATTGATAGCCGCAATCTGGCCCAGGGAGGTTGTGGTATAGAGCACTCCATTCACCATCAAGGGAGTGACCTCGTAGGCGTAACTGCGAAACGAGCCCCGCTCACGAATTATCTCGTTCTTCTGCCTGATGTCTTCATCCACCGAGGTCCAGGTCCAGGCTACTTGCAGACGTTGCACATTGTCAGCGTTAATCTGAGCTAGTGGTGAGTATTTAGTGTTGCCGGAGTCGCCCCCGTAACTGGACCATTCGCCGTTGGAGGCACCAGTCTGGGCTAGGGTTATAGTGCTGAAAACTACTGTAATGGCGAGGGCAAAAGTAGTGCAACGCATTGAATTCAGTGCAGGTGTGATCGACGATACGATTATTTTCATCTTTGACTCCCGTGTAGCCCAGGACGAGCTTTTGAGCTAAGAATAAACGAATGGAGAACCAGTAACACGATGGCAATTGAGGTTGCCCAGACAGTAGTGAAATCGTAACAGGATAAGTTGGGGTTAAGCTATAGTCTTGCGAGTTTTTGTGTCCAGGCAGGATCAATAGAAAGACGGCCCGGAACGGTGATGTAATAACGCAACGCCTCGAATGCTTAATCTGTATACTAATTCCCTC
>SMVB01171831.1_pt1 | contig 22301 bp, 21 predicted proteins | sample 2456461 | NCBI WGS metagenome assembly SMVB01 (sample SAMN11095934, study PRJNA526329) | marine sediment metagenome | biome: Marine sediment; feature: Surficial sediment; material: Deep marine sediment; isolation source: Hadal surficial sediment | place: Pacific Ocean | collected 2014-05 | depth...
ACCCTGCCCCGGGTCGGGACGGGGGGAATGAGCGCCGACGACAGCTTCATCGTCCAGTTTCGACTCGTCAGTGGCTGCATGGGAACGATGCAGAGCACCTGCGCAGATCGTTCCCCGCAAATGATCGAGACCCGCGTGGCGGGCACCGCGGGCAGCGTCTGGATCGACGGCCTGGGCAGCGACGTCTTCGTGGCCGACGCCAAGGGAACCCGACGCGTCCCCGTCGACGACGACCTCGAGGGCGGCGAGACGAGTCCGCCGCCCGAGAGTGCGCTCGAAACCGACTACGAGCGCATGATCGGACTGGGCATCGACGTGCCCGCGTACACGAGGCTGGTGCACTGTTTTCGTGCGCTGATCGAGGGGCGCGAGCTCCCCTCCCGGTCGACTCCCGCCGGTTTCGCCGACGGCGTGGCCGCCCTGCGCGTCCTCGAGGCCGTGCGCCGCTCGGCGGCGGAGAACCGTTGGGTCGACGTCGAGAACCCACAGGCGCTCCATTGACGAGCGACGACGCGATCGCGGTGATCGACTGACGCGAAGTGGCCCTCGACCCGTCGGAGAGACATCGTGCCCCACCGCAACATCGCCCTGCTCTTCGTTACACAGTTCGTGTTCGTTTCGGGCTCGGTACTGATCGTGACCATCGGCGGGATCATCGGCAGCGAGACGGCCCCCGATCCGGCACTGGCCACCTTGCCCCTCGCCCTGATGGTAGTCGGTACCGCGCTGACCACAGTCCTCGCCGCGCTCTTGATGCAGCGGATTGGCCGCCGATTCGGCTTCTGCCTCGCCGCGCTCGGCGCCTGCTGCGGTGCGCTGCTGGGAGCTTGGGCGTTGCAGGAACAGGAATTCTGGGTGTTCTGCGCTGCGACGGCCTTGATCGGCTCAATGCTGGCCTTCAGCCAACAGTTTCGCTTTGCGGCTGCGGAGAGTGTCGGTCACGAGCGTGTGAGTTATGCGGTGTCCACGATCCTGCTCGGGTCGATCGGTGGCGCCTATCTGGGGCCAGAACTCGCTCTGCGGAGCCCGACACTTCTCGAGGGGCATCCGTTCCAGGCGGCGCTGCTCGCTGCGGCCCTGCTCTACCTGCTGACGGCCATCATGCTGCTCGGGTTGCGTGACGTCGTGGTCCAGGCCGACGGAGTCGAAGATCTTCCGACCCGGTCGCTCTGGAGCCTGGTCAGGCGGCCGCCCTTCGTCGTGGCCGTGTTGGCCGGTGTCGTCGGCCAGGGCGTGATGGTCTACGTCATGACCGCGACGCCCGTGAGCATGCATGTGGTGGATGGTTACGACCTGGGCACGACCGCCGGTGTCGTGCGCGCCCACGTGATCGCGATGTATCTGCCCTCGCTGATCTCCGCTCCCTTGATTGCGCGCTTCGGTCCACGCAACCTGATGATCGCCGGGGTGATCGCGATGTCGATGGCGGTCGTCTCGGGTCTCTCGGGGCAGGCGGTGATGCACTACTGGCTGTCGATGGTCCTGCTGGGCATCGGCTGGAATTTTCTCTATTTGGGGGGGACCAGCCTGCTGGTCACCAGCTACCGAACCCGTGAGCGCTTCCGGGCCCAGGCGGTCAATGAATTCGTCGTGTTCAGCGTCGCGGCGACCGCGAGTCTGCTCGCCGGCGCGGTGTTGACTGTGTTCGGTTGGCGCTGGGTCGTGCTGTCGGCACTGCCGCCGCTCGGTCTCATGCTGCTCGCGATCGTCTGGAGTCGCCGCGTGGGAGGGGAGGAAGACGGATCGGAAGAGCGCTTCGTGACCTGAGTCGCGAGATTAGTCGGGATCGCTTCTGATCCCGACCGTGAGTGGATGAAGCTGGCCATAGGTATCAATGGGGGAGGGGCATGCGCCAGCGTGCCTTGTTTCGCGGTCCGCGAATCGCCCTCGCCCTCGCGCTGAAGCTATTCGTCTTCGAACCAACGATCGGCCGTCCTTCGATCGAATATCGGTCGTGAAAAGCTCAACGATTCCAGGCCGAATCGAGATCGAGAACGCAGAGCCCGAAGTTTCGTGCTTGACGCCCGGCGAAGGCGCGTCGTACGATGACCGAGAGGTGATGCCATGCATCTTCCGCTCACTTCTCGAGTTCACCTGATCCCATCGGTATCGGCGAAATGCGTGCGATCCGGCGTCCTCCTGATCGCTCTCCTTGTGCCGCCGCTCTCCACTGCCCTCCCGAGCCTCGACTCCGACCAGCGCATGATTTCCGTCGACACCGAACCGCCGTTCGGGATGCTGGCCGACATGGCGACGCCGGCCGTTGCGTTTGATCCCTTCGTGGACCTGGTCACCCAGGGTGGATTCGAGATGTGCCAGGAGATGTCCAGCAACGCCAGCAGTAGCGCGGCCCAGGACACGATGGTCGCGCCGCTTGCTTTCGGCGGCACGGGATCCGCGGCGTTCAACATCGAGGCCGGGTCCTGCAGCGGCGCTTCCGCCGACGTCCAGTCCATCTTCGAGATCACGTTCACGACGGATGCCGCCTACGACTTCGATTTCGATGCCACGCTCAATAAGGCGAACGTGCTGCTCGAGAACGACGACGGAACGCCGTTCATGAGCTGGACGGAACATACCGGGGGAGTCGCGGACCTTCAGGTGCTCCCGATCGACACGTACACCATCCGCGTGGACGTTTCTTTCTTCGAAACTGTCTCACCGACTAATATCGCGTCCGACTCCGGAGATTTCGATTTTTCATTGGCTCTGCTTCCGGTCACGCCATCGCCCAGGAATGTCACGACCCAGGATATCTCCCGCGCCGCCGCGAGCGTTCATCTGCTCAATCTCGGTCCGCCGAATACGTTGGCGCATGGCGAGGTCGATGCCGACTATCTGACCTCTTCCGTCGCGACGTTCACGGCGAGTTCACTCGCGGGTGTCGATACCGTGTATCTCTCCCCCGCACAGGCCGGGCAGCTCGGTTTGACCACCAGCGAGATCGATACGCTCGTTGCCTTCGTGGACGCCGGCGGACATCTGATCATTCCGGCGGACAATCAGGGCGCGGGTTGGTTCGAGGAGTTCGTCGACCTCGCGGCGGCGTTCGGTGTCAGCTATTCCGGCGTAAGTGGGTTCGAAACGTCGGCGATCGTCGTCGACGGGGCGACCCCACTCACGAATGGCCCCGGTGGAGTCGTCGCCAGCTATGTCGTAGGTCCGCCACACCATTCCGGCATCACTTCGACCGACCCCGATTTCGTCGAGGTTGCGGAATACTCGACCGCTGCGACGGCGCTGGGCTATCTGCCACCGAATGGCGCACGTCTGGGTCACGTCACCTTCCTGACCGACTTCAATACCTTCTTCGACAGCGAAATCGTCAACCTGGACAGCGCCGCACTCTGGACCAACCTCTTCTCGGTACCCGAGCCGGTGGGCGCCGCTCCGCTCTTCGTGGGCATCGAATTTCTGGTTCTCGCGCGACGTCGGAGCTGATCCGGGACTCGTCGGCGATCCGATGGGTGGCCGGGCTGCCTGTTCTCCCGTGGCCAATTGCAAATCGGAAGTACAATGGTCGGAATCGAATATTCGGCGATCAGCTTGATGGACCCGAGGCAGATGCCCGCCCACCCCGAGGAGACGAGAGTTGATTCAGCTTTACACCGACATGAGCCCCCACGCCTGGAAGGTTCCCATCGCGCTCGAAGAGATGGAACTGCCCTATGAAGTGAATCACATCAGCATCGGGGCGGGGGCTCAAAAATCTCCCGACTACCTGAAGATTTCTCCCTGGGGCGTCGTTCCGACAATCGTCGACCAGGAGGTGGACGACCTGGTCGTGATCGAGTCGGGTGCGATCCTGATCTATCTGGCCGAGAAGAGCGGGAAACTACTGCCGACCTCGATCCCCGAACGCAGCGCCGTCCTCCAGTGGCTGATGTTTCACACCGCCAACATGGGTCCCGCCCAGAGTGTCATGGATCTGCTCACGTACGAGATCGAGGAGCCGATTCCACAGGCCGTGGAGTTCTATCGACAGCGCGCACTCACGATGTACGAAGTCTTCGATAAACAGCTCTCCGAGAACGAATATGTCGCCGGGGAATTCAGCATCGCCGACATCGCACATTGGGTCTATGTCGGCACCCACGAATGGGTTGGGCTGAATATCGACGCCTTTCCGAATGTCGAGCGATGGCTCACGACGATGGGCAATCGGCCGGGATGTTGCCGTGGGCTCGATGTCCCCACCCCCGTTTCGCCGGACCTGGTTCCCGACGGCGAAGAGTTCAAGAAGTATCGTCGGTATCTGGAAATCGTCGCGTCGATGAAGAGGCGATAGCCCCAGAACGGGCCCCGTAATCAGGCCCCATGATCAGGCCGCGTAGAAACCGCGAAGAAACCCGGGAACAAGCCCTGGAGATCATCCGAGCCGACGTCTTCGGGGGTCGCCGATCGAGGCTCAGGAGAATCAGGATGTCTCGCGACGAGGATCGAGTCCCACCCAATCCGCTCTCGAGAGAGGTCCTGGAGGCGGCCGATCTCTGCACCTTCAACTGGAATACGCGGGACGGCTGGCCGATGGGAACGACCGTGGCGTTTCAGTGGATCGACGAGAAATTCTGGTTCTCGATGGACAAAGGGGAGGCGCGCATCAAGGCGGTACGAAGGGATCCGCGCGTCGCGCTCGTGTTGCGCGGGCCGGGCAAGAGCGTGACCGTGAAGGGACGCTGCGAATTCACCCAGGACCTGGAGATCAGGCGACTCGTCTACCGCATGACGGCCGAGAAGGTCGCGCGGCTTTCGAAGGGCGACTTCGATGCGGATGGCTACGCAAAACATCTCGAAGGCAAGGGCAGCGTCGTGTTCGAAGTGATCCCCGAGAAATGGATCGCCTACGACGGGCAGGACGGATCCGTCTCCACGTCTCCGCCCTCCTGAACGACGCAATCGTGATCCTGCTGGGAGAAGCTGCCATGCTCCCGATCCCTGGAATGATTAGCCCGTGCGCTACGAGATTCTGTCTTGGAGGACTTCACATGAATGGAAAGCTGTTTCCTTACGCATTTCTGCTGGCAGGTCTGCTCCTGCCCTCGTTCGCAATCGGTGCCGAGAAGACCTTGCGGGTCGTCGTGACCGGAATCGATGAATCAGGCCGGTCGGTGATCGTCAGTGACGGCGAACCCGGTCTGATGTTGCGGGGGATGCCCGGCGGATTCATGGGCGATCTCTGGAAAACAGATGTTATGCCAATTACGAACCAGGATGGCTACGCCCCATCCGAATACGCTCTCGAGCCGAAAGGCGCCGGTGGCATCAGCTTCAGGGTTGCCGCGATTCCCCCGGAAAAAGACGGATCCGAGCATGCGGACGAGAAAGTGTTCGGCATGCATCAGACCGATACCATCGATTTTGTCACGATCATTTCCGGCGCGATCCATCTGCGACTCGAGGGTGGGCTGGAAGTGCTGCTCGAGGCGGGCGACACGTTGGTCCAGCGCGGCACGAGCCACGCCTGGATCAATCGCGGCGATGTGCCCTGTGTCTTCTCTGCGGTCATGGTCAAGCCTGCAATTGCGACGCCGGGCGACGAGCCCGGCGCGCACTAGGACTTCTCGCGTATGCCCAGGATGACTTGCTTGATTCCGCTCTTGTGTCTACTCGCGCCGACCGTCGTACTGGCGGCCGAAGAGGGTGGGGCCTGGGGCTATCAGCAAGACGCCATCGAAAAACTGTACATGCAGGAATGCGCTGCCTGTCACGGTGACAAGCTCGAGGGAGGCGCTTTGGGTTCGACCCTGATCAGGCCAGAGTTGAAGCACGGCAATCGCCTCGAGGAACTCATCGAAAGCATCGCCGAGGGCTTCCCCGACCAGGGCATGCCAGGCTGGAGAAGGACGCTGGATGACTCACAGATCCAACGTCTGGCCATGTTGATCCTGGAATTGCAGGCTGGCTTTACCTACGACGGCGTCGACCCGCTGGGCGTTCCTCTCGAAGTTCCCATTGCTGTGCAATCGAGCGAGCACCACCGCTTTCGGCTGAAGTCCGTGGCAGAAGGTCTGCGGCACCCCTTCTCGATTGCGGCGCTGCCGGATGGCCGCATCCTGTACACCGAGAAATCCGTCGGACTGAGCATTCTCTCTGCCGACGGTCGCGAGAAAACGCTCATCAAGGGAACGCCTCGGGCCTACGACGACAATACTTTCCGTGGTGCAGCTCTGATCGGGAGTGGCTGGCTGCTCGAAGTGGCGCTGCATCCGGACTACGAGAAGAACGGCTGGATCTATCTCAGTTACGGCGACCGCTGCAGCGACTGCAATGTGATGAGCAAGTCGACGGGCAAGCCGGTGACCATGACGACCTTGGTGCGTGGCCGGATCGAGGGCGGGCGTTGGCTGGACGAGCAGTTGATCTGGCGGGCCGATACAGATCACTATCTCACGGGCCACAATCAGGCCCTTGGAGCTCGCGTCGCGTTCGACGACAAGGGCCATGTCTTCTTTTCCGTCGGCGGCATCAGCCAGGAAAAAGGGATTCAGGACCTGGATAGGCCCTATGGCAAGATTCACCGCGTGTTCGACAATGGCCGCATCCCGCCGGACAACCCCTTCGTTGGTGTACCGGGGAGCATCCGATCGGTCTGGAGCCTGGGGCATCGCAACCCGCAGGGCCTGGCTTTCGACAAGGAAACCGGAACACTCTGGGAAACGGAACACGGGCCGCGTGGTGGCGACGAACTGAATCAGATCCTGCCCGGGCACAACTACGGCTGGCCCATGGTCAGCTTTGGGATGTGGTACGACGGCAAGCCGATCAATTTCGCAGAGCAATTGGGACTGGAATATGACCCGAAAGACCTGACCTACCCAGTCGAACACTGGACCCCGTCCCCCGGTATCTCCAGCGCCGTATTCTATGATGCGGATCAGTTCCCGATGTGGACCGGCAATCTGTTCGTCTCGACCCTGCGCAAGAAGCGGCTCCTGCGGCTGGAGATCGAGAACGGAAAAGTGATTCACGAAGAAGTCTTGCTGGATGATGTCGGCCGGCTTCGGGATATCGAGGTAGGCCCCGACGGCGATCTCATCCTACTGATCGAACAGTTCCACGGGAGTCATATCGTCAGATTGAGTCCCGCACGTTAGGCGGCGTCTTCGACAGAAACAGTGCCTCTAGACGATCGCGCATTTCGAGCCAGACCTCGTCAAAGAGCTTGACTTCCGTGGAGGGAATCTCGAGCCCCGAGACGTTGTGGGCTGCGAGATCCTGCTGATTCCATTCGCCGATGGTTGTCATGATGTGTTGTCTCCTTCTCCCTATCAGGGAGCCGCTGGTCGTGAAGGACGCGGTCACTCAGCATCCACGCAGACCCCCTTCGTTTGCATTGGCCCGTCGCGATCGCGCTTACGTCGAAGCGCCCGCAGGAGTAGACAGCCCGCGATCAGCATAGGCGCGGTACCGGGCTCGGGCGTGAGCGTCGGCTTAAGGAGAAGCAGGTCGTACGTCGTATCGACAAGGGTGCCGCTGGAGTTTCCGCACCGGACTCCCCCGCTCTCGTTCTTGTTCAGAAGCATTCCGAATCGCGTGCACATGACGGGCACGTTGCCTCGCACCGAGATCTGTCGGTGTGCAAAGAGGCCTTCCAGACCCGAACGGCCGAGATCCTCGAACAGGTAATGGTAATCGCCGAAGCCCGAGCGCGAGAGCGTGATGGCTTCCCACGTCGCGTTGGCCGAGTAGGCGCTGAGCGGATCGTACTCGGCGATATTCGGTAGATGCGCCCAGGCGTAGGCGATGCCACGCATCGTGCGGTCAGCTTTCACATAGAGAGCGACAAATCGAGTGTCGACGGGGTTTCCACTGGAATCGAAGCAGTGCACCCTGATGGTATCACCGTCGACCAGCATGGAACCGGTATTGCAGTAATCGCTGCTGGTTCCATAGGCGCTGACCTGTGGATGACCGGTCAAACCGCCGGCGAATTGGACCGTGGCGCCGTAGCCCGCCCAGGTGACTTCGTATTGTCCGACACCGGTTCGGCTGACCATGACGTCGCCGCCGGCGGGATTGTGGCTGTAGAAGCTGCTCGGCTGGTAGGAGGCTTCGCTCGGCCGATCTGCGAAGGCGTAGGCAACCCCCTCGCTTCCCTCGCGCGGCTTCCAGAAGAGAACATTGTAGACGGTGTCGAACGGCGCACCGGTCTCGTCGAAGCAGCGGATCCTGGCCAGCGAATCATCCCAGAGTTCGGGCTTGCAGTGGCCGAAACCCGAGGCGATGGAGACCATCACGGCGCCACCACCACTCCCCACGTTCTCCATGCCCGGCCAGTGAGCCGTGTATCGGCCGGTACCCGATCGCGTGAGTGTTATGCTTTCGCCACCTTGATTGTAGTAGAAGCCTATCGGTGTGTGGTCGGCGCCCGAGTTCTGACTCGTCGCGAATGCGTAATCCTGATTGAAGGGATCCCGCGCCGTGCGATGCCAATGGATCATGAATCGTGAGTTCGCGGGTGCGCCGGAGGAACTCCAGCAGCGGACGTGCGCAAGGGGAGCGCTTCACGATTCGATCTTGCACCAGGCATCGTCGGTGCCGTACGCGGTCACCTGGACGGTTCCGCCGTCGACTCCGTAATCGTCGAGGTGGGTGAACTCGAGGTCGTAGTCGCCCGTGGCCACACGGTGCCAGATGATGGATCCGCCGGGCCCAGTCGAGCTGTTTGCGCTAATGATTCCGTTGCTTGCGACGGCGTCGTCGACCCATCCGTAGGAGAGATTTTCACGCTCCGTCTCCTGTTTGACGGAGAGCAGGTTGAAGCGACTGTCAGTGGGTATCCCGAAGAGATTTCGACACTGCACCCGAGCGCTGTCGTCGGTCCAGGATTCGAGCTTGCAATGGGCGGGTGTGGTGCCGTAGGCGCTGACCTGGACGTGCCCTTTGCTTTCACCGACGGTATCCAGGTCCGTGAACTGGATGTCGTAGAGGCCGGTGCCCAGCCGGTCGATGTGGGCCTTGTCGAAGACGACGCTCAGCACCGGGTTGAATGTGTAGGTTGGATCGGGCTCATAACTGGGATTCGTTGAGTCGTCGGCCCAGACGTAGGCGATCTCCTCGCTCTCGACATGGGTCTTCACAAACATCACGGTGAAGGGCGTATCCTAGGGAGTGCCGGCCGCATCGAAACAGGCCACGTAGACGAAATCCCCGGACCAACTCCTGACCTGACACACATCCGAGGACGAACCATATGCGGTGACCTGCGCATGGCCGAAGGAATTAGTCGCATCGGCCAGGCCGTAGAAGCGGATCTCGTGTCGGCCGGTAGAGAGGTGCCGTAGGCTGATGGCGCCGCCCGCATCGTTGTGGGCGTAGTAGGTGGGCAGTACCTGGGAGGTCAGGGCGGACTGGGAAATCCAGGCGAAGCTGATGGACTGGCGATGCGCACCGGCGGAGAGTGATGCCATGAGGAGGAGAAAGAGGCCCCCGACTATCACCCCCACCAACTTGGGCGCGGAGCGTCGAAGCGAAAAGGAGCGGGGGTCGGAAGTCGGCGGGCGGGAGCGTGTGAATAGCATGAAGGGCCTCGCGAGTGCGGGCAGGGTGGCCCGCGGTGAATCGATTCCGGGACCGTGCGGAGATTCAATTATACACCCAGGCAAGCTGGATCTGGTTACCGATGTATTCTCAGTATTCGCCCGGAGGGGTTAGGTTCGTTCTCAGAACTCGTTCCGTCCTCCAGATCCAACGTTCAGCCGATCTGCGGGGATCCCTATATGGCGTTGTTCCACGCGCATCGCTCATGAAGGCAGCCGCTCAGGCCGCTACGAGTAGAAGGCCATCCGCCGAGGCTCGATTCCAATATGCCCAGCTGCCTCGGCGACCCGGTTGAGAAGGTCTAATCGTGGTCGTAGATGAGGAACCGCGGAGGGGTGTCATTTTGGAAACGTCTCGCAGACCTCAGGCTTCGGCGGCCGGGGTCTTTTCCGTCAGGCGCCAGAAATCATCTAGTGATTCGACCCGACGGAAACCTTGAAGTGCGAGGTTGTCCTCGCGCGGTAGACACAGCATGTTGAGCGAAATCAGGCTGACGAATATGTTCCGCGTCTCGTCGAATGCGACGACTCGATCGATGTACTCGAGCCCCTTGAGGAGCCTCCGCATCTCCTCCATGCCCCGCTCGAGTACCGCATCGAGCAGGCCCGCCTGGTCTCCGAAATGGTGTTGCAGCACGCCCCAGGTGACGCCCGCTCGCTCGGCGATCCGGTTGGTATGGGCCGCGGCGAAACCTTCCTCGGCGACGCATTCCGCCGCGGCCAGGATGACCTTTTCCCGCGTGAGTCCCCCGCGCTCCTGACGACGGTCTGTCGCCGCCCCGCTTGTATTTCTAGGCACCATGGTTTCAGCATGGTCAGGACTATGGAATAGTGCAAACTTTGAAACATCAGGAGCCAAGTATGACGATTCTCGATCGCTTCAAGTTGACGGATCAGGTCGCCCTCGTGACCGGCGCGGGAAAGGGTATCGGGCGGGGGATCGCGTTGGCGTTCGCCGAGGCGGGCGCCGATGTGGTTTGCGCCGCACGCACGCTCAGCGATCTCAAAGAGACGGCGGAGGCCGTCCGGCAACGCGGCCGCCGCGCGCTTTGCGTTCCGACCGACGTGACGAAGACCGACCAGCTCGAGCGCCTCGTCGAGGCGACGACTCACGAGTTCGGGCGCATCGATGTCCTTGTGAACAACGCGGGCGGCACGGGCCCACGCTCCGCTCTCGACACGACCGAATCCTTCTTCGAGGCCGCCCTCCGAATGAACGTGACGCAAGCCTTTCTACTGACGCGCCTCGTCGTGCCACGCATGATCGAGACCGCGGGCGGCGGTGCGATCGTCAACATCTCTTCGCGCTCGGGCGACATGGTCCAGACTTCTTTCGTCGCGTACGGTGCTGGCAAGGCGGCGCTCAATATGATGACGCGGAACATGGCCCCGGAGTTCGCGCCCAAGGTTCGAATCAACGCGATCTCCGTTGGTGGCGTTGCGACCCAGGCCCTCGATGTCGTGTTGACGGACGACGATCTGCGCCGACAATTCGACGCGCACACCCCGATGAAGCGCCCGGGCGAGGTCGAGGACATCGCGGCCTGCGCACTTTTCCTGGCCTCTCCGGCAGCCGGATGGGTGACCGGCAAGGTGTTTCAGATCGACGGGGGGGTCGAGTACCCTGCGATCAGCGTGCCGACGCCGCCCCTCTGACGGTTCGCATTCCGCTCCACGATTCCTGAGACCGAGAAGGAATTGCCAATGACTTCGACAGTCCGTACCGCCCACGACACCGGAGTCGCATCGACCGCGCTCTACCCGATCCAGGTCTGTTTCGTTGTCGATGACGTCACGACCGCCGTCGCCGAATGCGTTTCACGCTTTGGCTGGGGCCCCTTTTATCAGTTCTGCGCTTCCGTCGAAGGAGCCGAGTACCGCGGCTGGCGCGGCGCCAAGCGAACGGACGTGGCGGTCGGTATGGCGGGTGATGTACAGGTCGAGCTGATCCATGTCCACGAAGGGCACGACACCGTCGAAGCGTTTCAGACGAAATACGGACCCGGCTTCCAACATCTGGGGATCCGCTGCCAGAACCGCGAAGCCGCGCGGAAAGCACTCGAAGCCATCGGGGGTGTTCTCGACTACGAGAGCGAATACGAGGGGGTCCGAATTGCGTTCGTGGACGTGCCCACGGGTCCCGGCATGTTCGAGCTGCTCCAGCTGGCGGAGACGACGGCTCCACCCGGAGCCGCCGAGCAGAAACGGAGTGACGATCGCGGCGAGCAGGAAAGGATCGTTCTCGATCGCGCGACCATCGTGACCTCCGATATGGACGCCGCACTCCGATTCTACACGTCGGCATTCGGTTGGAGCGACACGAAGCCGGAATCGTGCACCCTGCGGTGTGGGTCGTCGGAGACGCGAGTCCGTCGAGCGCGCGGACACGCAGGCGAACTTCTTCTCGAGCTCGTCGAGCCGGATCAGGGAGGGGACGACCCGTACGCTCGACATCTGGCCCGCGGTCGTCACGGCCTCGTGCACGCCGGCGGCACCGTCTGCGGCGGCACTTTGCCCCCGGATGCCACCCTCGAATGCGCGTGGCTCGAAGACGACGAGGCTTTTGCGCTCTATGACTGGGCGGGAGGCGCCCGCACGCTCCAACTACGGGACGCCGAACGCTGATTCTTGGAATTCATCCCGACTCCACCGCCGTCCGCGATCGCCAGGCCGATTTGGTGACATGATAAGGCTGCCTTCCGCCACTCGTAGAGATGACGAAGACAACCGACTCGGAATATTCCGACGATTCGGGCTTCCGGCGCCGGCCGATGATCAGGGCGGGGCCCAGGCGGGTTTTCCTAAGCGGAGTGTGAAACCGGTCGGGAGGCGACATGGAACTTAGACGACATCCACGAGATCCCACGCGGGCGCAGAAACGAGGACCGCGGATCGCGCTTGTGTGCCTCGGGCTTTCCTGGTTGGTCGTCGCGCTCGCGTGCGACGGCCCCGTGCGGCCAGCGGGACAAATCGAAGGGCCGAGGATCTCACAGGAAACGCTCGCCACCAGGCAGCGTGCCGCTGCGGCGCCCGATGCGGCCCACCCCGATAAACAGATCCTGTTCGGCGATCTCCACGTCCACACGACCTACTCGATCGACGCCTTCCTCTACGCGCTGCCGCTCTTTTCGGGTGAGGGTGCGCATCCGCCCGCGGATGCCTGCGACTTCGCGAGGCACTGCGCCGGGCTCGACTTCTTTTCGATCAACGACCACGCCGAAGGGCTCACGCCAGACCTGTGGCAACGAACGAAGGAGAGCATTCGCCAGTGCAACGCCGTCGCCGCTCCGGCCGACGGCGATCCCGACGGTGACCCCGATATGGTCGCCTTCATGGGCTGGGAATGGACGCAGACCGGGCCGAGCCCCGAGACACATTTTGGGCACAAGAATATCATCTACCCGGGCCTCGCCGACGACGAGCTGCCGACGCGGCCTATCACATCGATTGCGGTCGGCGATCAGACAGCGCCCCCGAGTGTCTTGATGCACGCGGCCGCGGGTGCGGTCGACCTGCTTGGCTATTCCGAGTATGCCGACGTGCTGTCGTTCATGGCGGACATGTCCGAAATCCCCGACTGCCCCGACGGCGTGCCTTCGCCCGAGTTACCGGTTAACTGTCGCGAGAACGCTGCGACACCCCAAGATCTATTCCGCAAGCTCAGTGAATGGAACCTCGAAACACTCGTCATACCGCACGGCCTGGCTTGGGGCGTGCACGCACCGCCGGGTGCACGCCTCGATGTCCAACTCACCCGGGCGCAGCACGATCCCACCATGCAGCGGCTCGTCGAAATCAGTTCGGGCCACGGTAATGGCGAAGAATTTCGCGCCTACTCCGAGTATGTCACCGACACGACGGGCCAACAGGTCTGCCCCGCGCCGACCCCTGACTACCTGGCCTGCTGTTGGCAAGCGGGCGAGATCGTGCGCGGGCGTTGTGGCGACCTCGCGCCCGACGAATGTGACGCGCGCGTCGCGGAGGCTCGCCAGTTGACACTCGAAGCGGGCGCCACCCCGGAGTGGGTATTGCCCGGTACGACCGCCAACGACTGGCTCGACTGCGACCAGTGTCGCGATTGCTTCAAGCCCGCGATGACGCTGCGACCCGGCCAAACGGCGCAGTATGCGACGGCCATTTCCAACTTCGACGAGCCGGAGCCCGATGGCCGCCCGCTGCAATTTCGCTGGGGATTCATTTCCTCGACCGATAATCATGCGGCCCGACCCGGGACCGGGTACAAACAATTTGACCGCATCATCATGACCGACGCACGCGGCGTGCACGACGAGGAAACCTTCAGGTCCTTGCGCGAGTACGTGACCGGAGAAGGGACCGGAGAAGTAGGGGATCCACTGCGCGCACAGCGGGTCGAGGAGAATCGCCTGAGTCAACTCTTCGACACCGAGCGTGAGGCCAGCTTCATGTATCCCGGTGGCATCGTGGCCGTCCATGCCGCGGGGCGCGACCGTCGTTCGATCTGGGATGCGTTGATGCGGCGTGAGGTCTATGGCACGAGCGGGCCGCGCATGCTGCTGTGGTTCGAGCTGGTGAACGAAGACGGTCGTCGAGTCCCGATGGGCGGCGAGACGGAGAGTCGCGCGAACCCGACGTTTGTCGTGCGGGCGGCCGGCGCCCTCGAACAGCAGCCCGGCTGCCCCGCGGAGAGCCTCGCGGCGCTGTCCAGCGAGCGACTCGACAACCTCTGCCGCAACGAGTGTTACCACCCGGGCGACACCCGCCACCCGATCACCCGGATCGATGTGATCCGCATTCGCTCCCAGCGCCGCGCCGGGGAGCCGGTCGCTCCGTTGATCGAGGACCCGTGGCGCAGCTTCGAGTGCGAGCTCGATCCGGCGGGCTGCCGGGTGGAGTTCAGTGATCCCGACTTCGCAGAAGACGGCCGGGACACCGCCTACTACGTGCGCGCCCTTCAGGTCGCCACGCCCGCGATCAACGCCGCGAATCTGAGGACGCAATTCGATGCCGCGGGAAACGCCGTAGCCGTCACGCCCTGCTACGGCGACTACCGTCTGAGCCGCGAGGACGACTGTCTGGCACCCGCCGAGGAGCGGGCCTGGTCCTCACCCATCTACGTTGATTTTCTCCGTTGACTTTCACCGTTGCCTTTCAACGTTGACAACGCGGACGGCTGATCAAAGGGATGCGTTCGGCAACATCATGAACCGCTGAGGACAAGAATGCAGACCACGGAGATTCAGATCGGCGGCGAAAGCGCCGCGAGATAGTCGTCCTCCGGAATCCGCGAATCCGAGGGGAGGACGGGTTGGATGCAGACATGCGTCGCGCCGGCGTCCAGATGCGCTCGAATGCGGCTGCGGATCGTTGCCGGGTCTCCCCACGCGACGAGCGCGTCGATCAGCCGATCGGACCCGCCGCCCTGGTAGTCGGACTCATCGAATCCCATACGCGTCCAGTTTCGCCGCTGATGCGGGACTGCCAGATAGAGAGCGAGGCCTTCGCGCGCGATCTCCCGCGCGCGACTCGGGGACGCCTCCAGGACGACCTTCTGTTCCACACATAGCCAGGCGTCGGGGCCCATCAACTCACGCGCTCGTGCCGTGTACTCGGGGGTGACGTTGCAGGGGTGGGAACCCCGTGTCTCACTCGCCGCCAACTGCATCATCTTCGGACCGAGCGCCGCCAATACGATCGGCGGCGCCTCCCGCGGAGCCACCGAGGCGTAGTGACAGGCGCGCATCGCCGACAGGTAGTCGCGCATGGACTTCAGCGGCGGTCCGAACTGATGTCCGCGGGGCTCGACCAGCGGCGGCATAGAGACCCCAAGGCCCAGCAGGAAGCGACCGCCGGACTGTTCCGCCAGTGTGTTCGCCCCGCCGAGCATGGCGACGGCGTCCCGCGAATAGATGGACGCTATGCCCGTGGCGATCACGATCTTGGACGTTTCGGCCAACAGATACGCGGCGTGGGCCAGCGGGTCTCGGCCAAATCCCTCCCCGAACCAGAAGGCACCGAAGCCCAGCGCCTCGCAGCGCTGCACCAACGCAGCGGCCTCGACCGCCGCGAGCGCATCCGTGTGGAACCAGACTCCGACCTTGCCAAGATTCACGTGGTTCTCCCCATCATCTTCGTGTGTCCCAGACGGTTTCGATCGCCGTCATGCTGACCGAGCGCTCGAGCGTCATGAAGAGTGCCGCGTCCTTCGCCCCTCTCGCGGCCTCGATGGGATGATCCTGCCAACGCGCTCGGAGATCGTCCGCAGTCCGAAAATGCATCCCCACGAATCCGTCCTCGTCGCATCCTGGACTGAGCGCTTCCACGACGACGTTCTGGTTGTAGTGCCAGACGGGTAGGGTGTAGCTCTTGGCGATCTCGGTGTGCGGGCCTCGCCAGTGTTTTTCGAACTCGCTTCGGCTCATGCCCGCACGCCGATGGATCGTGCTGACCCTGCGCAGGCCCGGACTCGCCTGGCCGGATGGCCAGGACCGGTCGTACACGACGGGGATGTATTCGGTGACCAGCCACGCGCGCGAGGGAAAGGGCCAGTCGACGGCGAACTCGCGGACCGCCTCGCGGTCGCCCCACAATTCGATGAAGGAGGGCAAGCCGGCCGCGGCATTCGGCTCGATCGGCAGGCTGAGCGCACGCCGCGGCAGATCCAAATCGGCCATCAGGGCCGACAATGCCTCGGCGGGCGCCTCGGAAATCACGATCGCCTTTGCCGTCGTCATCTCGACTCGCCCGCCCGCGCGCCGGCCCGCTCGCCCGCAACACTCGCGAACCCTGCGGCCCTCACAGCGCCCGCGACATTCAGGGCGCCCAATCGAAGCGCTCGAAGAGATCCGAGAGTTCGCGCGCCACGCGTTTGCGCTCCGGCCCCTGTCCCTCCGGATCGTATTCGTGCTGGCTACGGAAGGATTTCGCGGCTTCGCGCTCGACGTCGAGGAATCGAGCGAACTCCTCCGTCATCTCGAGCCCGAATCGTTGGTAGACCTGCTCGACGACCCGCTTCGGATCGGACAGGAGATCACGAAACTCGATGATGATCGATTGATCCTCGGGCAGCTCGTCGGCGATCTCGACGGCGTATCGATATTGCTCGATCTGGATCTCGCCGAGCAGATCTGCGGACGCCTCCACGAGCTCCTCGGACGCACCCATCTTGCGCCAGTACTGGGACATCAAATCGAGCAGGCTCGGAATCGTTTCAAAGGGATGGCGCAGCATGATGATGAAGCGCGCGTCCGGAAACTGCTCGAGAAGTCCGCGCATCTTCAGCGTGAACTGAGGGCTCTTCGAACAGTGAATGCGATTTCCTTCCCGACAATAGAGGAGCCGCTCGAGCATCGATGCATAGAAGCCGAGAATCCGTCGACGCTTGTGTTCGGGTTCACGATCCGTCCAGAACAGGTAGTCGAGTTCGGGATAGGGAAAGGGAAACGTGAGACTCACCGAACTCCAGTTCGTAAACATCACGAAATCGTCTTCCTCGGAGCCCGAGGCCTGCCAGTCGTGCAGCTTGCGAATTTCCTCGAGTGCATCGTCTTCGCCCTGTTGCAGCCGTCGCCGGACCCAGCCGCCCAGAATTTTCCGGTCGAAGCCATCGAGTGCCTCGACGATTCGATGCTCCAGAATCGACGGGAGCAGCAGTTCCCAGGTCTTGAAGAACGAGAACCGATCGCCGTCGGCGGAGAGCATGCGATGGATGTGGGTGGTTCCACTGCGCCCGTTGCCGACGATGAAGATCGGCGCTTCGACCTTCTGGTCGCGCAGTCCGGGAAAGAGCAGCCGGTCGAGCGTCAGGCAGATCACGTTCACGATCGACAACAGGCTCAATCCGATGAAGACGGTCCAGAGAAAAAGCGCGCGCCTTGCGCGGAAGGGCTCCTTGGTGATGAGGCGGGCGATCCGAAACCAGGTCTTGAAATCGAAATACATGCCCTTCCCTCAGGCTCCGCTCGAAGCGATATACCGCGCCGCGTAGGCTTCGAGTCGATCCCGCTTCTCCGAGAAGCTCGACATCTCGCCGGTCGGACACAAGAGCGGCGGATTGACGATCATGGTCACCCCCGCCTCTTCGAGGCGCACCAACTCCTCGGGCTCCGGCGGCGTATTGAGCGCGATCGCCGCATCAAAGGGCAATTCCTCGCGACCGGACGCACGGCGCAGATCGCGAAGCGTGTGCAAAATCGGGAGCACCGCCTCGAGGTCGTAGTTCACACCGAGCCAACCCTCCGAGGCCGCCGCGCGACGCAGGGCGAGGGGACTGTGTCCGCCCACGAGAATGGGCGGCGAGAGTCGGGGAGCGGGTGCCATCTGCACGGGAGGGAAGTCGTAGAATTCCCCGTGGTGCTCCACCATTTCGCCCGTCATCAGCTTGCGCATGACCGCCAGGAGTTCGTCGGTTCGGCGACCACGCTTCTCGAACATCCGTTCGACGAGCGCGAATTCCTCCGCCATCCAGCCCACGCCGATTCCGATCAGGATGCGATCGTTCGACACGACCGCGGCCGTGGAGATACTCTTCGCGACGGAGAACGGATCGCGAAGCGCAGGGATATAGACGTAGGGCATGAACCGCAGGGTTTTCGTGGCCCGCGAGAGCGCCCCCACGAGTACCCAGGGATCGAGATAGGGCGTGGACTCGTCCGCTGCCATCTCTCCGGTCGCCGAATAGGGATAGCGAGAGGCGATCTTCTGCAGCCGAACGATATGGTCACTCATGGTCACGCCCGAGAAGCCAAGTTTTTCGACGAGCTGGGCGATCGGCACGAGCTGATCGACTTGGGTTCTTGCGATGGCTTGCCAGAACTGCACGGCGTTTCCTTTCGCCTTCTTCAGTTGCTGAGCGGCAGGATGTAGCGCTCTGCAAAGTCTTCGAGGGAGCGGCGCTTTTCGTCCAGACTGACCCCGCCGAGACCGCGGTAGCGCCAGGGCGGAACGTTCACGCTGTCGACGCCGACGTCGCGGAATTGCACGTATTCCCCTCCGTCCCGGGCGTTAGGCGATTCCGGTGCAGCCGGGTAGTACGCGATCATCACGTCGAAGTTTCGGTCGCTCCGGCCGAGCGATTTTCGTTCGTCGTCCAGGAAGGTCACGATCTCACGGATCTCGTCCGGCGTATGATTCAGTCCCAGCCAACCATCGTGCCGGGCGGCTCGCCGGAGTGCCGCCCGGTTGAGGCCGCCGATTCGGATCTCGACGGGTCGGCTCGGCGACGGCGCTATGTGGACGCCTTCGAAGGAGTAGAATTCGCCTTCGTGATCGACCGGACCCCCGCACAAGAGTTTTCCGATCACTTCGATCATCTCGTCGGTGCGCCGTCCACGTCGTGAGAATTCCCGTTGCACGAGTGCGAACTCTTCCTCCATCCAACCCGTGCCCGCGCCGAGTACGACGCGATCGCCCGAGAGTACAGCTGCACTCGATAACAGCTTCGCGACGCTGAACGGGTCGCGCATCGGTAGGACGTACACGAAGGGCATGAAGCGGATGCGCGTCGTCTCCTGCGCCAACGCCGCGATCAGGACCCAGGTATCGGGGAAATCGTCATCCGCCTCCCACATCGGCTTTCCGTCCTCCGTATAGGGATAACGGGTCCGGATCACCCGTGGCGTTGCCAGGTGGTCCGAGATTGTGATGCCCGCGAAGCCAACCTCCTCAGCGATCTTCGCGAGCTCGATCAGCTCGTCCATCTCCGTGAGTGCGAGCGATTGCCAGAATTGCATGGGATCTCCGTGACGTGAAAAGGAGTGAGACTCAGGCTCGGGCGACAGAGGAGACGGGGACGACCTCGCAATGGGGCTTGGGATGCTCACGGGCATTGACCCAGCGCAGTCCCATCGTGCCGTGTTGGTGTCCGGCTGTTTGGAGCCAATTCGGAACGTCGGGGTCGCGGTGTGAAACCACGATCCGAAAGGATCCATCCGACTCGTAGTGGGCCTGGGTGTGGTTGAGATCGATCTTGTGAAACCGGTAGTCGAGGGATTCGAGCCAGTAGTTGTTCGTCTGGAAGTTCCAGTACTCACATTCCGGGGGCGTCGCTCGGATTACGAGCGCTTCGTCTTCGGCCAACGCCCAGTAGCCCTGGAAGTAGAAGAGCGCGGGATCGCCCTGCGCCCCGGAGACATCGCGTACGACGAGTTCGTTCGGCGTCTCCGCGTAGCTCTCGGTCCAGTCGGCGAAGAGATTCGCGCAGGTTCGAACGTATTGGCTGCTCGCGAGGAGGGAATCGTGAAAGAGCGCCGGGTCCAGCGGGGCTACTTCCCCCTCGGCGCCGATCCGTTCGATCTCGAACTCGAAGACCGATTCGTTCAGACGGTCGTCGTGGGTCTGTCGGATGATCATCTGGTTCGTCTCGGGATCCATCGGAAGCCAGTTGCCCGGCTGCTCGCTCGTCGAGACCGTGATCTCGAAACTGCCGTCGGCGGCGATCTCGAGTTCGCCGAGTCCGATCGTCCCACCACAGCCCGCCCGACCGCCGCCATAGCCACCGTAGTAGGTGCTCAGGCTCAAGAACGGAAGGGTGCCCCGCCGTCCGCGGATCCTGTACTCGTGATCGCCGGAGAGGGTCGCCATCAGATAATATGAGTCCGGGTTGTCGCAGCCGAGTTTCATGGTCGAGTCGGCGGTACGCCGGAAGACCGGGGTGAGGGGGTCGGGCATCTCGACGAATTGTCCGAGCGCCATTCGCGTGACGCGCGTCAGGTATCGGAAGCCCTCCGCCCGATCGAGGGCGTTGGCCGGAGACGTGTCTCGGAGGACGATCTCGCCCGAAGCCTTGAGCGTGTCACAGAATTCCGCCCAGGCCCGGCCGTCGACGACCCGGTCGATTCGCTCGTCGGCCATGGCGTTCCTCCTTGCTCGATCGTTCGTCAGGGTTGTAGTCGCAGCGGCAGCGTCGTGTAGCCTCGGATGAATTCGGTCCGAATCTGCTCGGCCGAGTCGAAGTCGACCTCATAATCGGGGAAGCGCGAAAGGATCTCCTCGACCGCGACTCGCGCCTCCAGCCGCGCGACGTGAATCCCGAGACACAGGTGACGGCCCGCGGAAAAACTCAAGATACGGCTCGGCCGGCGCGTGACGTCGAAGACGTCGGGCCGCTCGAATTCGCGATCGTCACGATTGCCGGAGGCGTAGACAAGCATCACGCCCTGGCCTGGCGACAGCACGCGACCGTGTAGCTTCGTGGGCGTGGCGACGGTGCGACACAAAAACTGCGTCGGGTTGTCGTAGCGCAGGGATTCGTGGAAGCCGTCGACGATCAAACCCGGATCCTCAATCAGGTGACGACGCTGGTCCGGATGCCGCGCCAGCAGCGAAACCATCAGCGCCAAGGCCTTGGCTGTGGTCTCCGCGCCCGCGATCACCAGCATGCCGAGATGCATCCCCGCCTCTTCGTCCGAGAAGACCTGCCCACTCTTCTTTTCGTGAGCCAGCAGCACGTTGATTGCGTCCGGTGCGTCGTTCGGATGGCGACGTCGATTTCGAGTCAGGTCCGCACCGAAGCGATTCACCTCGTCGAGTGCGACGATGCCGTCGGGGGTCATGCTTCCGGTGTCCGGATCGTGACGAAAGAATCGCTGCATCCAATCGATCATCGACGGCATCTCGCTCGCGGGCACGCCGATTACGTCGGCGGCGATCCGCGTCGAGAAGGGCATCGCAAAATCATTGACGAAGTCGAAGGTCCCCGTCTCGGCGCCCTTCTCGAGAAGCTCCACGGCGACATTGCGGACCGCATCTTCGGTCGCGTTCACGGCGCGCGGGGTGAATCGGGCGCTGAAGATCCCACGCAACTCGGTGTGCTTCGGGGGATCGACATAGTTGAGGATCTGGATGACGGGCTGTTCCTTGGTCAGCACCTGCGCGGGCATCGTCCCCGACGTGGAGGAGAAGACTTCGTAGTCCGTCGAGGCCGCCCAGACATCCTCGAAGCGGGTCAACGCCCAGGCGTCGTATTTCTCGACGTAGTAGGCGGGCGCCTCGTCGCGTAGTCGGCGATAGATCGGATGGGGATCCGCCATGGCCTCATCCGAATACGGGTCGTAGTCGATCATGCCTGTCGCTCCTCGAATCCAATTGCGATGAGTCGGTCGGTTTGCGCTCTCCTCCGGCCTTCGTTACAAAATGTATGTAGAATGTAACGAGGCCCAAACCATGCCTGCTTCGAGAGGAAAGCGCAAGCCCGCTCCCATTCCGCCAGAGGTCGTGGACGCGGGCCACCGACGCATCCTCGATGCGGCGACGGATGTGTTCGGCGAGGTCGGTTTCCAGAAGGCGACGATCCAGGACATCGTCGCCCGGGCGGGAGTGTCTCGCCCACTCTTCTATCGGCGCTTTCGGGACAAGAGCCACGTTTTCGAAGTCGTCGCCGATCGGTTGATCACGGAGTGGCACGAGACATTGGTCGATGAGGTCTCGCGGGCCTCGGGCGGTACGGCCGGTGCCCTGCGCGTGCTTCACGAAGCGTCGCTCGAATACGGTTGGGCCCGGCCGCTCCTCCACCTTATTCTGACCCGCGACACCCAGCTGCTGTTAACGACCCGAACTGACGTCATCGAGCGGGGGTCGCGAGCGCTTCGTCGACTCATCGAAGAGATCCTGCGCGCGGGCGTCGAGGCCGGTGAGGTCCGGTGCGATATCGAGATCGAACACATGGCGGATCTGTTGACCGAGATCCACCTCGCGTATACGGATCGGGTCGTGATCGAGGACGCCCCGCTGAAACCCGCCCTGTCGAACGGAATCCTGGAGTGCATCCTGACGGGTGTGCTCGAC
>SMVB01335881.1_pt1 | contig 22300 bp, 22 predicted proteins | sample 2456461 | NCBI WGS metagenome assembly SMVB01 (sample SAMN11095934, study PRJNA526329) | marine sediment metagenome | biome: Marine sediment; feature: Surficial sediment; material: Deep marine sediment; isolation source: Hadal surficial sediment | place: Pacific Ocean | collected 2014-05 | depth...
CCCAAGACCGGGTGTCGCCGATCATCCTGACCACGGAGACGGGGCGGCCCTTCACGGGCTCCAATTTCCGCCACCATTTCGGCGCGGCCGAGGCCGCCGCCGGGCTGTACGGCATGACCTTCCACGGGCTGCGCTACACGGCGGCGAAGATGCTGGCGGAAGCCGGATGCTCGCTCAAGGAGATCGCCTCGATCACCGGGCACAAGAGCTTGGCCATGATCGAGAAGTACTCGCGCGACGCCGATCAGAAGCAGCTATCGAGCGCGGCAATCCTCGCTTGGGAGAACGCCTCCCGAACGGGAAATGGAAAACCGCGCTGACGAATGGAAAACCTTTTGGCTAACCCATTGAGAAAGATACGAAAATAATGCCGCTTCTCTCCCCGGTCAGCAAGGCCGCCGCCACGGCGCCCGGCGTCCCGTCGAGTCCCGCCAGGATGCGTTCGGTGATGCCGTGCCGCAAGATGGCGATCCAGGGCCTCGCCTGGTCCGCTCCCACGAGGCGTTCGGCGCGGCTGACCGCGTAACCGACGGCGCCGATCCCGCGAAAGTAAAGCGTCCGCGCGAAGTCGTAGGCGTCCGGGGCGGCCGGCTCGGGCGGCGGCATCAGCACCGCGCGCAGGCGCACCCGATCGCCCGGCGCCGGCGGCACGCCCTTGGCGCGCACCGTGATCCGCGCGCGGCGCGGCACCGGTCCGTCGATCGCCGGCGCCTCCAGCCGATCGAGCAGCAGCCGGACTCCCACGACTCGCGGCTCGACCGCCACCACGCGCCCGGTGATCGTTATCGCGGCGGTCTTCTTCGCCAGCACGGGCGCCGCCGCCCAATCGGTGCGCAAGTCGGCCGCGATAAAACCCAGCGCCATCACCGCGACGACGATCGCCAAGCCGAACGATATGCCGTCGCGGCCACGCGTCACGGCGATCAGCAACAGCGCGAGGCCCAAGCAAGTCGGCCCGATCCACGGCGCGGGTTCGACCGGCAAGGCGAAATACGCCCCCACCCCAACGCCAAGGCCCACCGGCAGCCACAACGCCCAACGCTCGCGTTCGGCGTGAAGCGCCGCGAGCGCCATGGCGGGCCACGCGCCGACGACGAACGGCGCGCGCGCGCGCGCGGCCGGGCGACCCGGCCGTTGGCCGAGGAAGTGATCGCTCATGGCGAACCGGATGTATTTCCTCCCGCGCCGAGCTTAACGCGTCCCCGCCCGGGAAGAAACCGTATCCCCGAGTGACCCACCCTACCGGGTTGGTCTCGCCCTCACTTCGGCCGCCACTCCCGCGCCAGCCTTTGCGCCTTGGCAACCTGCGCCCGCGTCATAAGCCTGGCGACCAAATCCCTGCGTCTTGCGACCTTGTCGTAGACCTTGCTGGGTGGCAGGTGGGTCGCGGCCAGGCTGAACCACATGTGCGCTTGCATGTAATCGAGCGGGACGCCCTGTCCCGTGGCGTACATGCCGCCGAGGTTGAAAAAAGCGAGGCCAAAACCTTGCTCGGCGGACAACCGGTACCATTTCATCGCTTCGGCGACGTTCTTCGGGGCGCCACGGCCGTGCTGATACATAAAGCCGAGGGTGTTCTGGGCGACCGCTGAACCCCGCGCGGCGGCGACCCGGATGCCGAGGTTGTCCCGTGCGGCGGCATTATCCTGCTCGATACCCGGCCCGTCCTCGATCGGGTCCGCGCGCGCCGCGACGGGCGTCAAGACCGTGGCGAGGACGACACCGAAAATAGCCGCCCTCGGCGCGCCCAAGTTCACTCCGCCCCTTCGCCGCGTGGCTTCCACTCCCGCGCCAGTTTTTTCGCCTCGGCGATTTCGGCCGGCGTCATTTGCGCGGCGGTCATGTCGCGCGCTCTCAGGGCCTTGTCGCGGTCTTTGCCCGGCGGAAAGCGGGACGCGGCCAGGCTGAACCACATGTGGGTTTTCAGCAGGTCCCGCGCGACACCGTCGCCGAGGGTGTACATGACGCCGAGGTTGTTCTGCGCGACAGCGTCGCCCCGGTCGGCCGCCCGCCGGAACCACTTGGCCGCCTCAACGTGGTTCCACGGCACCCCCAGGCCGTCGTAGTACAGGATGCCGAGGCTGGTCTGCGAGTCGGCGTTGCCCTGCCCGGCCGCGAGTTCGAACCACTTGGCGGCCTCGGCATGGTCGCGCGCGACGCCCTCGCCGTCGCGGTACACGACGCCGAGGTTGTGCTGGGAGGCGGGATCGCCGCTCTCGGCCAGCGGCCGCCACAATCCGACAGCCACCGCGTAGTCGCCCCTTGAGTACGCGTCCACCCCGCGCTCGAACGATCCCGCGACCGCCGCGTCGGGCGTCAAGGCAATGGCAAGGACGCCACCGAAAATAGCTGTTGTCAGGGCGCGCATGTTCACTCCGCCTGTTCGGCGCGCGGCTTCCACCTGATTGCTAATCTTTCCGCCTCGGTAATTTGCGGCCAGGGCATGAGTTCGGCGAGCGCGTCCCGGCGCTGGGCGGCCCTGTCATGGGCTTCGCCGGGAGGAAAACGGGACGCCGCCAGGCTAAACCACATGTATGCCCGCACGTTGTCCTCCGGGACGCCCTGGCCGTCGCGGTACATAACGCCAAGGTTGTTCTGAGCACCGGGGTAACCTTGCTCGGCCATCGGGCGCCACAGCCGAAGCGCCGTCGCGTAATCGCCAGCGTAATAGGCCACCAACCCGTCCTCGTATGGACCCGTGCCCCTGCCGGTATACGCCGCCACGGCGATTCCGATGAAGCCGACGAAAATGACGCCTATCAGCACGCGCATGTTTACTCGACCTCTTTTTCGCGTGGCTTCCACTGCCGCGCCAGCTCTTCCGCCTCGGCGATTTGGGTCGTTGTCATGAGTTCGGCGAGCGCGTCGCGACCTTGGGCGGCCCTGTCGCGGTCCTCGCCGGGGGGGAGGCGGGACGCGGCGAGGTCGAACCACTTGTACGCCTGGACGCCTTCCCGTGGCACGCCCTGGCCCAAACTTGCCGCTAGCCTCGCCACCAAGTTGGATACCTTTTTTGCGTACATGAGGCCGAGGTTGTTTTGGGCAACCGCGTGGCCTTGTTCGGCGGCGCGGCGGAACCACGTAATCGCCTCGGCGTCGTCCCGTTGCACGCCCAGGCCCAAGTTCGCCCCGATCGTCTCCACCCAACTGGAGGCCCTGTTCGCATAGATAAGGCCGAGGTTGTTCTGGGCGCCGGCGTGGTCTTGTTCGGCCGCCAACCGGAACCACTTGAGCGCCTCGGCCTCGTCGGGTGGCACGCCTTCGCCCCGTTGGTACATGAGGCCGAGGCCGGTCTGGGCGTCGGCGTCGCCCCGCGCGGCGGCGCGCCGATACCACGCCATGGCCTGGGCATGGTCTTGCGCGACGCCCTGGCCGGTGGCGTACATGAGGCCAAGGTTGTACTGAGCGAGAGCATGGCTCTGTTCGGCCGCGAGCCGGTACCACGTGAGCGCCTCGGCGTCGTCGCGCGGCACGCCATCGCCGCGCTTGTACATGCCACCGAGATTGAACTGGGCGCGAGCGTCCCCCTGATCGGCGGCACGGCGATACCAATTGACCGCCTCGGCATCGTCTCGCGGAACACCTTGACCTTCGCGGTACAGGCCGCCGAGGTTGAACTGGGCGGTGGCCGCGCCCCGGTCGGCGGCGAGCCGATACCATTTGGCGGCCTCGGCGTAGTCCTGGGGGACGCCCCGGCCGGTGGCGTACGCGGTCCCGAGGCTGTTCTGGGCATCGCCCTTGCCCTGTTCGGCGGCGAGCCGGAACCACTTCACGGCTTCCGCCTGGTTCGGAGCCATGCCCGCCCCTTCGCGGTACATGACGCCGAGGTCGTTCTGGGCATCGGCGTGGCCTTGTTTGGCGGCGCGCCGGTACCACTTGAGCGCCTCGGCATGGTCCCGCGCGACGCCTCGGCCATCGTCGTGCATGCCGCCAAGGCTATGCTGGGCCTCGGCATTGCCCTGGGCGGCCGCCAGCCGCCACCACTTCACCGCCTCGCCGTCGTCTTGCGCGACACCGCGGCCTTCGCGGTACATGAGGCCAAGGCTGTTCCGGGCAACCGCGTGGCCTTGTTCGGCGGCGCGCCGATACCAAATGAGCGCCTCGGCAAGGTCCCGCGCGACACCTCGGCCCGTGTCGTACATGACGCCTAGACTGTGCTGGGCCTCAACGTCGCCCCGCTGGGCCGCTTCGCGGAACCACGTGGCCGCCTTGCCGTCATCGGGCGGAACGCCGCGACCTTCGCGGTACATGGCGCGGAGGTTGGTCTGGGCCCGGGCATGACCCTGTTTGGCCGCTTCGCGGTACCACTTGATCGCCTCGGTATAATCCCGCGCGACACCCAGGCCGGTCTCGTACAGGGAGCCAAGGCTGGTTTGAGCCTCGCCCCGACCTTGCTCGGCCGCCAGCCCGAACCACTTCACCGCCGCGACATAATTTCGCGCGACACCCAGACCATCGCGGTACACGACGCCAAGGGTGAGCTGGGCCGAAGAGTTGCCCTGCTTGGCCGCCAGCCGGTACCACTTCACCGCCGCGACAGTGTCCCGCGGGACGCCCCGGCCTTTTTCGTACATGACGCCGAGATCGTGCTGGGCCTCGGCATGGCCCCGCTCGGCGGCCAACCGGTACCACTTGAGCGCCTCGGCATAGTCCCGCGCGACGCCTCGCCCCTTTTCGTACATGTCGCCCAGACCGTGCCGGGCAACCGCATCGCCCTGCTCGGCCGCCAACCGGTACCACTTGAGCGCCGCGCCGTAGTCCCGCGCGACGCCGCGGCCGCTGGCGTACATGACGCCGAGATCGCGCTGGGCCTTGGCGTTGCCCTGCTCGGCCGCCAATCGGTACCACTTGACCGCCTCGACATAGAACTGCGGCACGCCCCGGCCGGTGGCGTACATGACGCCAAGGCCGTACTGGGCGTCGGCATCGCCCCGCTCCGCCAGCGGCCGCAACAGCGCCAGCGCCGCCGCGTAGTCGCCCCTTTGGTAAGCGCCCCGCCCCTCCTCCAACGGCCCCGAGACCGCCGCGACGGGTGTCAAGCCGACGGCGAGGAACAATATCCCGACGACAAAAAAGCGCTTACGGTGGGTCATATCTAGCTTCCCGGCTGAAGCGAAGCCGCCATGATATCATCACCGCGATCGAAAGTGGATGACGGCGCGCGGCCGCCGACCGAGGATGTGATCGCGCTTGGCGGAGGGGATGTGGTAGGTAGCGGGGCGAGATCGTCGTGCCGCCGCCTGGGAAGAATTCATGTCCGTGATCACCCGCTTCGCGCCCTCGCCAACCGGCTTCCTGCATATCGGCGGGGCGCGGACGGCGTTGTTCAATTGGCTTTATGCGCGCCACCATGGCGGCAAATTCGTGCTGCGCGTCGAGGATACCGACCGGGCGCGGTCCACGGACGATGCCGTGCGGGCGATCCTCGACGGGCTCGAATGGCTGGGGCTGGACTGGGACGGCGAGACGGTGTTTCAGTCCAAGCGCGCGGAGCGCCACGCAGAGGTGGCTAGCCACCTTCTCGAGGCCGGCCACGCCTATCGTTGCTATTGCACGCCCGAGGAATTGACGGAAATGCGCGCCGCCGCGCGGGCCGAGGGGCGCGCGGCGCTTTATGACGGGCGCTGGCGCGAGCGCGACCCGGCCGAGGCGCCGGACGGCGTTCCCCCGGTTATTCGCTTCAAGGCGCCGCGCGACGGCGAGACGGTGATCGAGGATCTGGTCCAGGGCACGGTCACGGTGGCCAACGCGCAGCTCGACGACATGGTGTTGCTGCGCGGCGACGGCACGCCGACCTACATGCTCTCGGTGGTGGTCGACGACCACGACATGGACATCAGCCACGTGATTCGCGGCGACGACCATCTCACCAACGCGTTCCGCCAGACCCAGATCTACCGCGCGCTCGACTGGCCAACGCCGGCCTTCGCCCATATCCCGCTGATCCACGGCGCCGACGGCGCCAAGCTGTCGAAGCGCCACGGCGCGCTCGGCGTCGACGCATACCGCGACATGGGGTACTTGCCCGACGCGCTGCGCAACTACCTGCTGCGCCTGGGCTGGTCGCACGGCGACGCGGAAATCATCGACACCGAACAGGCCATCGCGTGGTTCGATCTCGACGCCGTGGGCAAGGCGGCGGCGCGCTTCGACACCGCTAGGCTGGAAAGCCTCAACGGCCATTACATCCGCGAAAGCGACGATTCGCGCCTGATCGCGCTGTGCCTGCCGCGACTCGCCGAACGTCTCGGCCGGCCGGTGGACGACGGCGGACAGGCACGGCTGGCGGCCGGCATGGGCGGCCTGAAGCAACGCGCCAAGACCCTGGTGGCGCTCACCGACGCCGCGTTCATTTATGTGGCGCCCCGGCCCCTGGCCATTACCGAGAAGGCGGCCAAGCTGCTGGGCGAGGACGCGCGAGCGCGTCTGGCGCGCCTCGCCGCCCGCTTGGGCGCGCTCGACCAATGGCACATGGAGGGCCTCGAATCGGCGGTACGCGATTTCGCGGAAGGCGAAGACCTCAAGCTGGGCAAGGTCGCGCAGCCGTTGCGCGCCGCGCTGACCGGCGCGACCACGTCGCCCGGCATTTTCGAGGTCATGGCGGTGCTCGGCCGCGCCGAAGTTCTGGGCCGGCTCGGCGATATTTAACCGCATGATATTTAAGGATTTAGCGCCATCGGGCGCGGACTCGCGGCTTCGCGGAAATTGCCAAACCACCGACGCCCGACTATGCTGCCCGCACCGGCACGGGCGTTTACCCCTTTTTCTCACCAATTGATGTTGTCCGCCATGAGCAAGACGGCTTCCGAGACAGTCACCTTGACGATCAATTCAACCGGTCAGACGATCGAGCTTCCGGTCATGTCGGGCGAATTGGGTCCGAAGGTGATCGACATCCGCCGCCTCTACGCGGACACGGATATGTTCACCTTCGATCCCGGGTTTACCTCGACGGCCAGCGCGGAATCGACCATCACCTATATCGACGGCGAGAAGGGCATTTTGCTGCACCGGGGCTATCCGATCGAGCAGCTTGCCGAATCCAGCACCTTTTTGGAGGTCGCGTACCTGTTGCTTTACGGCGAGCTGCCGACCGCGCCTCAAATGGAGACGTTCGACCACAACGTCACCAATCACTCGATGCTGCACGAGCAGATCAGTTTCCTGTATCGGGGGTTCCGGCGCGACGCCCACCCGATGGCGATCCTGGTCGGCGTGGTGGGCGCATTGTCGGCCTTCTACCACGACTCTCTGGACATCGACGATCCGCATCAACGCGAAATCACGTCGCATCGCCTGATCGCCAAAATGCCGACCATCGCCGCGATGGCATACAAGTTTTCCATCGGCCAGCCGTTCGTCTATCCGCGCAACGACCTGGGCTACGCGGAAAACTTCCTGCACATGATGTTCGCCGTGCCGGCCGAGGAGTACGTCGTCAATCCGGTGCTGGCGCGCGCCGTCGACCGGTTGTTCATCCTGCACGCGGACCATGAGCAGAACGCGTCGACCTCGACGGTGCGCCTCGCCGGTTCGTCGGGCGCCAATCCGTTCGCCTGCATCGCCGCCGGAATCGCCTCGCTATGGGGACCGGCGCATGGCGGCGCCAACGAGGCCGTGCTGCACATGCTGCGGGAAATCGGTTCGGTCGATCGCATCCCCGAATTCATCGCCCGCGCCAAGGACAAGGGCGATGCGTTCCGCCTGATGGGCTTCGGTCATCGGGTGTACAAGAACTTCGACCCCCGCGCCAAGGTGATGCGGGCTTCCGCGCACGAGGTACTGGACGAACTGGGTTTCCGCAACGAGCCGTTGCTCGAACTCGCCATGGAACTGGAACGGATCGCGCTGGAGGACGACTATTTCGTCGAGCGCAAGCTTTACCCGAACGTCGATTTCTATTCGGGTATCATTCTACAGGCCATGGGAATTCCGACGCACCTGTTCACGGTGCTGTTCGCGGTGGCCCGCACGGTCGGCTGGCTGGCCCAGTGGAACGAAATGACCGAGGACCCGACACAGAAGATCGGCCGGCCGCGTCAGCTGTACACCGGCGCGAAACAACGCGATTACGTGGCGATCGACCAGCGCGGCTGAGGCATCCGCCGCGGTCCTATTTCCGTTCGATCAGTTCGATCTTGTAGCCGTCGGGGTCGTCGATGAAGGCGATCACGGTTTTGCCGTGTTTCATCGGCCCCGGCTCGCGGGCGATCGACGCGCCGGCCTCGCGCAGCCCGTCGCAGGTGCCGTAAATATCGGGCACGCCAAGGGCCACATGGCCGTATCCGTTACCCAGATCGTAGGGCGCGTCCTGGTCCCAATTATGGGTCAGTTCGATCACCGCATGGGAGTCTTCCGAACCATATCCGACAAAGGCCAGAGTGAACTTGCCTTCGGGAAAGTCCATTCTACGCAGCAGTTTCATGCCGAGCAGCCGAGTGTAAAAGTCGATTGACTTGTCCAGGTCCTTGACCCGGATCATGGTGTGGAGCATGCGGAAGTCGGTCTCGCTCATGATTTTCGTTCTCCTCCTGCCTTATACCAAGGAATGATGATAATGACCCATGGACAACCGGGGCGGCGGCTTGCCAAGGCTTTCGGACGGCGTCGCGCGCGCCTCGCGATGCCCCGCATCGCCACGCCACGCGCTCCTAGCCGAAAACCTTGGCAAGCCGTCCCCATGGGTCATTATCATCATTCCTTGGTATCACTCCGCGCCCCGCGCCGCGGTCCCTGGGATATGACGTCGAGCACCACCTGGGCGGCGCGCCGGCTGGGACTTCTCCGCCCTTGGCCGAGCGCGCCGAGCGCCGCGCCGATGGCCTCAATCTGCGCATCGCGCGCCGCCGGATCAACCAGTAATTTTCCGGCTTGTTCGGCCAGTGCCTCGGCCGTGCATGCCTCTTGTATGAACTCGGGGATCGCCTCGCGGCCCAGCGTCAAATTCATCACGTTGACATAGCGAATACGAACCAGCGCGCGCGCGATAGCCATGGTCAGCGGCGCCATGCGATAGCCGATCACCATCGGGGTTCCCGCCACCGCCAACTCGATGGCCACCGTGCCCGACGCCGCGATCGCCGCGTCGCAAGCGTTGAACGCATCGGCGCGCAGAGACGCGTCGCGCACCACCGTGACCGGCGCGCGCCACTGGCGCGTCGCGGCCTCCACTTCGTCGGCCACCGACCCGACCGTGACCGTGACCACATGAAGATCGGGCAGCCGCGCTCTCAGCAACGCCACCGCGCCGCCGAACGGCGCCAGCAGACGCGAGACCTCGCTGTGTCGGCTTCCCGGCAGCACGCCGAGCACGGGCGCGTCCGCCGGGATATGGTGATCGGCGCGAAATCTCAAACCGTCGCCGGACGCCGATTCCACGACGATGGGATGACCCACGAACGTGCAGGGCAGTCCCACGGCCTCGAAATAAGGCGGCTCAAACGGCAACACGGCCAGCAGGTGATCCAAAAAGCGCGCGATCTTGGCGGCCCGCCCCGGCCGCCACGCCCACACGGTCGGCGCCACGTAATGGACCAAGGGAATACCTCGGCCGGCGAGGCGCCGCGCGACGCGGAAGCTGAACCCCGGCGCGTCGATGGTGACCACCGCGTCCGGCGCGCGTCGGCGGATGTCGCGCGCGGTCTGGCGGATGCGGCGCAGCAGCCGGGGCACGCGCGGCAGCACCTCAACCAACCCCATCACCGAAAGTTCGGCCATGGGAAACAGGCTCCGAAGCCCGTGGCCCGCCATGTGTTCGCCGCCGATCCCGGCGAAGCGAACGGCGCCGCCGGTGGCGTCCTTCAGGGCCGCCATCAAGCCGGCGCCGATCAGGTCGCCGGACGGCTCGCCGGCGATCAAATAGATGTTCGGCGCGCCCGCTTCCCCATCGCTCATCGGTCTATCCGCAGGCCGCTCACGAACAGGCCGGCGGCGTCGGCGGCGCGGCGTACCGCGTCGCGGTCGATGATGAGAGTCGCGCCGGCCTCGACGGCGATGCCGCGCAGGCCCGCCTTCTCGGCGTTGGCCACGGTCGCCGCGCCGATCGTGGGCAGGTCGGCGCGCCGCTCCTGGCCGGGTTTCCTCAGCTTGAGTAGAACCCCGCCCGGCCCGCCGAGGCGCAGGCCCGCGCAACGCGCAAGCAAGGCGTCGGTGCCTTCGGCCGCCTCGAGGCCCAATACCACCCCTTGCTGGACCACCACCGCCTGTCCGACATCGACGGCGCCGAGGGCGCGCGCCACGGCGATGGCGCGCTCGATATCGGCGCGCGCCGACTCGTCCGGCGCGACCCGCCCCAGCGTGCCGTCCGGCGCCAGCAATTCACCCATGATATCCTGGATACCGATCACCTCGAATCCCTCGGATTCCAGCTCGCGGATCACCAGCGACAGGATCGAATCGTCGCCCTGCGCCGCCGCCAGCACCTTGGGCAGCATCTTCAGGCCGCGCCAGTCGGGCTTGACGTTGCGCCACGACGGGCGCGCCATGCCGCCAGCCATGACCAGTTGTCGCGCGCCGACGGCCTTGAGTTCCCGGATCAGCCTGCCGACCGCGCCCAAGCGGACCCAGCAATGCGGCGCCGTCGCGACGGGCTCGGGGACGGTGTGGCCCTCGAAGGCGATGACGAAAATCTCGCGCCCTTGCGCCTCGCAAGCCGCGATCAGTTGCCTGGGCAGGTCGCCGTTGCCGGCCAGGATGCCCAGCTTAGGCGGCACTGTCGCTTCTGGGTTGACAGATAGCACGCGAACTGGCTGCGCCGGAACGGATAAAATCGACGATCTCCATGACCGGCTCGACATGCGCGAATTCGTCGGCGACGTCGGCGATGCGTTCGGCCATGGTGCCTTCCTCCGCGAACAACAGCCTATAGGCCTTGCGCAGGTCGTGGATCACGTCGCGCGAAAATCCGCGCCGCTTCAGGCCGATCACGTTGAGCGACGATAAGTGGGCGCGGTTGCCGACCACCGATCCATAGGGAATGACGTCGTTCTCGACCCCCGACATGCCGCCGACCATGGCGTGCCTGCCGATCCTGACGAATTGATGGACCGCGCTCAAACCGCCCAGAATGGCGTAGTCGTCGATCTCGACATGGCCGCCCAGGGTCGCGTTGTTGGCCATGATCACGTTGTCGCCCACTTGGCAGTCATGGGCGATGTGGACGCCGACCATGAACAGGCAGCCGTCGCCGACCTTCGTGACCATGCCGCCGCCCTCGGTACCCGGATTCATGGTGACATGTTCGCGGATCACGTTGTTGGCGCCGATTACCAGGTGCGACGGCTCGCCGCGGTATTTCAGGTCCTGTGGCTGGTGGCCGATCGAGGCGAACGGATACAGGCGGCAGCCGGCGCCAAGCTCGGTGCGCCCCGTCACCACCACGTGCGATTCCAGGGCGACACGGTCGCCCAGGCACACGTCCGCGCCAACGATACAGTACGGCCCGACAACGACGTCGGCGCCAAGCCGGGCGCCCGGATCGACGAGGGAACTCGGGTGAATCAGGGCCGAGGGGTGAACCGCGGCGATATTCGGTGACGTCATGTTTTCCCGTCAGCTGTCCAGGATCATCGCGGTGAGGGAAGCCTGGGCGACCAGCGTGTCATCGACCCGGGCCTCGCAGGCCAACTTCCAGACATTGCCGCGGCGGCGTTGCTTGCGGACGTGGATCATCATGGTATCGCCGGGCTCGACCGGCTTGCGGAACCGCGCGCCGTCGATGCTCATGAAGTAGACCAGCTTGCCCTCCGCTTCCTCGCCCAGGGTCTCGACCACCAGCAGCGCCGATGTCTGCGCCATCGATTCGATGATCAGCACGCCCGGCATCACGGGGGCGCGTGGGAAATGGCCCTGGAACTGCGGCTCGTTCAGCGTGACGTTCTTGAGCGCGACCGCGCTTTCGCCCGGATCGAGTTCGACCAGCCGATCGACCATAAGGAACGGATAGCGGTGCGGGATCATTTCCATGATCCGCGCGATGTCGGCGAACGGCGTCTTGGATTTGGTGTCGCTGTCCACTATCCCGATCCCCCCCGCTTGCGCTTCACCAGACGCGCCAGCGTGGCCACTTGGCGGTGCCACCGACGGATCGGGATCGCGGGAATGCCACCGTACACGCCGCCGCCGTCCAGGTCCCCGATCACGCCGCTTTTCGCCGCCACCATGGCGCCCGGACCGATTCTCAGGTGCCCGGCGAGCCCGACCTGACCACCCAACATGACATGATCGTCGAGCCGCGCGCTGCCGGACATGCCCACCTGAGCGACGATCACGCAGCCCCGGCCCAGCTGCACGTTATGTCCGATCTGCACCAGGTTATCGATCATACACCCGTCGCCGATAATAGTATCAGGGCCGGCCCCGCGATCAATCGTGGTGTTGGCGCCGATCTCGACATCGTCGTGAATGACGACCCGGCCCAACTGCGGCACCTTGATGTGTTTGGCCGGGTCCAGGGCGAAGCCGAAGCCGTCCTGGCCGATACGCACGCCGGGATGCAAAATGACGCGCGCGCCGATCATGCAATGGCTTAGCGATACGCAGGCGCCCACCCATCCGTCGTGCCCGATCACCACGTTTTCGCCGATCACGGCGTTGGCGCCGATCCGGCACCGCGCGCCGATGTCCGCGCCGACGCCGATTACCGCGCCCGGGTCGATCTGACAACCCACGCCCAACGTCGCCGACGGGTCGACCACCGCGGCCGGATCGATACCGGGGCGATCCACCACCTCGAACGGGTAGAACGCCTGTGCCGCGAGGGCGTAGGCCTTGTACGGCTGTTCACTGATCAGCAACGCCGTAACCTTGGAGCCACGCTCGGCATGCTTGGGACGAACGAAGGCCGCGCCGGCGCGGGTCTCGGAGAATGCGTCGAGGTAGCGTGGATTATCGAGGAAACTCACGTCCTCGGGCGTGGCGGCGGCCAATGGCGCCACGTCGTGCATCTGCTTCTCCGGATCCGCCTCGGCGGACAGTTCGGCGCCGGAAATCTCGGCCAGTTCGGCCAGCGCGAACGGCCCCCGAGGATGATAGAAACGCCGGTCGACCATATGACGCGCTACTGCGGCTCCTCGGATGGCGCCGTCGGCACGGACGGAACCCGCTCATTCAGGGTGGCCAAAACGTCGTCGGTGAATTCGTAGGTCTTGGACACCATCAAAAGCTGGGTCTTGTCGAGCACCAGCGTGTAATCCTTGCTCTCGGCGATCTCGGCGATGATTTGAAGCGACGCACGGTCGATCTGCTGCATTCCGTACGAAAGGATCGATTCCAGTTGCTTGTTGCGCACCGCCAGATCGCGCTGCAACTGCTCGACCTTCTTCGCGAATTCGGCTTCGCGGCCGGCGTAGGCCTCGGGGGCCAGGATCGTTTTCTGGCGCTGAAGTTCCTCCTGCTGTTCGCGCAGCTTATTTTCCCGGGCGCTTATTTCCTCGCGAAAGCGCCCTTCCTGGGCCTCGAATTCCTTGCGCACGCCTTGTCCGGCCATGGATTCGCGCATGATTTTCTGGCGGTCGACCACGCCGACCCGCACCGGCGGTTCGTCCTGGGCATCCTGAGCGCGCGCCTCGACCGGCGCCAGCACGGGCAGCGAATACAACGCGGACAATACGGCGAAGGCCATACACCAACGGGACGGGCGGCTAAGAATCATATGTCGTTTCCTTGTCGTTTTGGCGTGCACGGATCAGAACAGCGATCCGATCCCGAACGAGATGAGTTCGGTCTCGTCGAACTCTTCCTTTATCAGCGGTCTGGCGAAGTCGATCCGGACCGGTCCGAACGGTGACTCCCAGGATATTCCAATCCCCATGGAGAGGCGGATCGAGCCCGTATCCGCGATGTTGGCGTCGTTCAGATCGATCGTGGTAAGGGTCCCGGCGATCGCGAAAACGCGGCCCTTGATGCCGATTTCCTCGGGCAGGCCAACCGGAAACTGCATTTCTCCGGTCAGTTTGTACAGCAGATTGCCACCCAGCGAACTGTTGGTCACAAGGTCACGCGGTCCGACACCGGCGAACCGGAAGCCACGGAAGCCATTGCCGCCGAGGAAGAAGCGGTCGGATATCTGGATGTCCTCGCCGCCAATCCCGGTTATGTTGCTCACCTCGCCGATCGCCGAAAGCACCCAGTTGTCCCACGGCGGATAGTAATATCCAGCTTCTAAAATATTGCGAAGCCAGTGCCGATCGCCGCCAAGTCCCGCGACGTCCACGCTCCATCGGGCGAAATAACCTTCCGTCGGCGCCAGCTTGTTGTCGAGATAATCGAACGTCAAGCTTTGCCCGATCGACGATGTCAGGTTCTCGCCGGACTGGTCCAAAATAGACCGCGATGCCCCGGCAAGGGCGACGATGTCTTCTCGCCGCAAGCTGTAGCGCACGGCTTGGGAGACGTTCTCGGTGACCGGGTATGCGGCGCGCAGGTTGAACCCCAGAAGGTCGCTCTCGAACGAGCTTTCGTCGAAGTCGCGCGACGTGCTGAAAATGTCGAACCCGGCCGCCACGTCGCGATTGAGGAAATAGGGCTCGGTGAACTGGATATTGATGTTCTGGGCGATACCCGAAATCGTTAATTGGAGGCCGAGATCCTGGCCGCGGCCGAGCAGGTTGCGTTCGCGAATGCCGATCGAGGCGATCGGTCCCTCGACGGTGGAGAACCCGGCCCCAAAATTGACCTCGCCGGTCGAACGTTCGGCGACGTCAACGGTGACGATGGTCTGGTCGGGTCCGTCGCCGGGTTCCTCAATGACCTGAATGTCCGAAAAGAAACCCAGGTCGTCAATCAGCTTGCGTGAGCGGCGCATCTTGGCGGAATTGAAGGCATCGCCCTCGGCTAGGCGCACGTTGCGGCGGATGATCCGGTCCAGGGTTCGGACATTGCCCGTGATCTCGATTCGCTGGACGTAGACGCGTGGCCCCTCGTCGATATGAAAGGCCACGTCGACGCTTAGATTTTCGCGATCGCGCGTGACTTCGGGCCGAATTTCGACAAAGGCGTAACCTTGACTACTGACCGCGTCAGTCAGGTCTTGCACCGTCTCCTCGACCTCTTCGGCGTTGTACCACTCGCCCGTCTCGGACGAGACGTCGCCCCACAAGGTCTCCGTATCGAGGTCCGGCAGCGTGGTGTCCATCTTGACCTCGCCATAACGGTAGCGCGGCCCTTCGTCGATGGTGAACGTGATGTAAAAGTTCTCGCGGTCGGGGGTCAATTCCGCGATGGCGTTGGTCACCCGAAAATCGGCAAATCCTTCCTTGATGTAGAAGCGGCGCAACAGTTCGCGATCGAAACTCAGGCGATCCGGGTCGTAGGCGTCGGAGGAGCTGAGAAACCGCCACCACCGCGACTGCGTGGTTTGAATCGTCTCGCGCAAGGTAGCGTCGCTGAATTGTTCGTTGCCGATGAACACGATCCGCTGAACGCCGGTTGGCGCGCCCTCCTTGATCTCGAAAACAAGATCGACGCGGTTCTGCCGCAAGGGGATCACCTTGGGCTCGACGCTGGCCCCGAAACGGCCGCTGGCCCGATACAGCTCAAGGACGCGCGCCACGTCCTTTTGGACCTTGGTGCGCGTGTACACCACCCGCGGGCGCAGCTGCACCTCGCCAGCCAACGCATCGTCGGTGATCTTCTTGTTACCCTCGAAAACGAACTGGTTGATGATCGGATTTTCGACCACGGTGACCAGCAGCGTCCCGCCCTCGCGGCGCATGCTGACATCGGCGAACAGGCCGGTGGCAAACAGGCTTTTGAGAGACCGATCGATGCGTTCGCCGTCGAAGCGGTCGCCCACCACCACCTTCATATAGGAAATGACGGTCTCGTCCTCGATGCGCTGGTTGCCTTGGACACGGATAAAGTCGATCACGTCGCGTTGCGCCAGCGCCGGGCGGGAGTCACCCAAGGCGGCGGCCAAGACCAACACGACCGTCGCCCACAAGACCGCCGCGCGGCGCGCCGGCCGGGATAGTCGCCAACCTCGCGTCACGATCCGCCTATCCCACCAGCTTGGCGAAGAACTCGACGACCGCGGGTCGGGTCAAATCATTGAAAGTGGCGAAGACCATCAACGACACCACCATCGCCAAGCCGACGAAGTACCCATATTCCTGCGCGCGCTCGCCCAGCGGTCGTCCGCGCACGGCCTCGATGGCATAGAACGCCAGATGGCCGCCGTCGAGCACCGGAATCGGAAACAAATTGATCAGGCCGAGCGTCGCCGAGATCACCACGACCAGTTCCAGGAGCGGTAACCAACCCTCCGCCGAGGCCCGTTCGCCGGACAACTGGGCGATCATGATCGGGCCGCCCAATTCCTGCGCGCTGCGCTGTCCGCTGATGATTTGCCCGAGACCCTGAAGCGTGCGCTTGACCAGGACGTAGGTCTCCCCGACCGCCGCGACGACCGCGCCACCCGGCCCCAGCCGCACGAACTCGCGGCCCGAAACGCTGATCCCCAACAGGCCGATGCGGTGGATATTGCCCAAGCTGTCGGTGATTTCCGTCACCCTGGGCGTGGCTTGCAGGATCAGGAGCGCGCCGTCCCGCTCGACCACCAGCTCAAGCTGGGTTTCCGGGTTGAACATCACGATGTCGCGGATGTCCTCGAAGCGTTCGATGGTGCTGTTGTCGATCTGGACGACCCGGTCGCCGGGTTGCATGCCGGCCGCCTCGGCGGCGCTGTCCTCGACCACGGCGCCGACGACGGGCGGGGTAAAGGGCCGGCCGACCAGCATGAACATGCCGGCCAGGATCACCACCGAAAGAACGAAATTGGCGATCGGCCCGGCGCTGACGATGGCGGCGCGCTTCGGCAACGACTGATGATGGAACGAGACGCGCCGCTCCTCCTCGGTCATCTCGTTGGCCAGGTCGCGGTCGGCTTCGCTGCTCGCGCCCGCGTCGCCGAAGAATTTCACGTAACCGCCGAGCGGGATCAGGCTGATCTTCCAGCGCGTTCCCGAGCGCGTCGTGTGGCCTAAAATTTCGCGGCCGAAACCGATCGAAAACACCTCGACACGCACGCCGCACAGCCGCGCCACCGCGTAGTGCCCGAGTTCGTGAAAGAACACCACCACGGTCAGCACGACCAGGAACCAGAACGTGTATTCGGCGAAATTGCCTATAAAATCCATACTCTTCCGCCTACGGTCATCGTCGCCATTGGTGCCCTATCGGGCCGTCGTGATCAAGTCTTCCGCCACCCGGCGCGCTTCCGCGTCGACCTGCTGGACGTCGTCGAGCGCGCGCACCGGCTGTCGCGGAATCCGGTCCAGGGTTTCCTCCACGACCCGCACGATGTCAAGGAACCCCAACCGCCCCCGCAAAAACCCGTGCACGGCGACTTCGTTGGCGGCGTTCATGACCGTAGGTGCGTCTCCACCGGCGTGCAAGGCCTCCCGCGCCACGCGCAGCGCCGGAAACGCCGCCTCGTCCGGCCGCTGGAACGTCAGTTGGCCGATCTCCGCCAAATCGAGCCGCTTCACCGGCGCGTCGATCCGGTCGGGCCAGGCCAGCGTGTAGGCGATCGGCGTGCGCATGTCGGGCGCGCCGAGCTGGGCCAGAACCGAGCCGTCGCAATAAGCGACCATGCTGTGGATCACCGATTGGGGGTGCACCAGCACCTCGATCTGGTCCTTGCCGACCGGGAATAGATGAAAGGCCTCGATCACCTCGAGGCCCTTGTTCATCATGGTCGCTGAATCGACCGAAATCTTGTCGCCCATGTCCCAGTTGGGGTGCGCCACGGCCTGGGCCGGGGTGACATCGACCAGGGCGGCGCGCTCGCGGCCGTTGAACGGGCCGCCCGAGGCGGTCAGGATAATTCGTTCGACCCGCTCCGGGCGGTCGAAATCGAACACCTGGAAGATCGCGTTATGCTCGGAATCGACCGGCAGCAAGGTGGCGCCGTGCTTGGCCACCTCCGACAGCATCACCTCGCCGGCGCACACCAGGCATTCTTTGTTGGCCAGTGCCACCACCGCGCCGCGCCGCACCGCAGTCAGGGTCGGCGCCAAGCCGGCGGCGCCGACGATCGCCGCCATGACCCACTCGGCCGGCAGGTCGGCCGCCTCGGCGAGGCTTTCGGCGCCGGCGGCGACCCGGACCCCGGTGCCGTCGAGGGCGCGCTTGAGATCGCGGTAGCTGCCCTCGTCGGCCACCACCGCCAGTTTCGGCCGCAAGCGCCGCGCCTGATCGGCAAGCGCCTCGACATTGTCGCGCGCGGTCAACGCCTCGACGCGGTAGGCTTTCGGATTCCGTTCGATCAGGTCAACCGTGTTGCACCCGACGGACCCGGTCGACCCCAAGATGGTGATCCGACGCGGTCGGGCCTCGGTGGCTATCGCGCTTATTGCCATAACGGTCCACTCTCCTTGCCCAGCAGCGTCACCGCGGCCAGAAACGGCGCGCACGTAATCAGTCCATCGAGCCGATCCAACAGCCCGCCGTGCCCCGGTATCAGGCCGCTGGTGTCCTTGACGCCGCGGCGGCGCTTGAGGGCCGACTCGCACAGGTCACCCGTCTGCGCCACCACGGCGCACGCCACCGCCAACCCGGCCACCGGCCACAGCGCCGGATCGCGGAATAATAGCGCGCCGGCGCCCACGCCGACCAGCGCCGCGGCCACCACGCCGCCGAAAAGTCCCGACCACGTCTTGCCGGGACTTATTTTCGGCGCCAGCTTGGGTCCACCGGCGGTCTTGCCGACCAGGTAGGCGGCAATGTCGGTCGCCCACACCACGGCGAAGAGCCACAGCACCAGCGCCACCCCAAGGGTGGGCAATCCGCGCATCCATACGATGGCCACGCACGGCAATCCGATGGCGACCACGCCCAACGCGCCCATGGCGGCCGCGTCGCCGCGCCACTTGGTCAGCACCGCCAACGCGACGACGCCGACGGCCAGCGCCACGGCCGCCACGCCCGGCTCGCCCAACGCCGCCGCGGCGACGGCGGCCAACTGGACCGCCATCAAGGCCGCCGCGCCGAGACCGAACCCGTCGCCGCCGGCGAGCCGGTCCCATTCGTAGCTCATCACCACCGCGGCCAGGGCCACCAACCCGGCGAACACCAATCCGCCCGACCACACCGCCGCCAGCGCGATCGGGGCAAGGACCAGCGCCGCGGCCGCGCGTCGCGCGAAATCCCCCACGATTCGCTCCTTGGTATCAGCCGCCAGTGCCGCCATAACGCCGTTCGCGCCGTTGATAATCGTCGATCGCCGCCTCCAGGTCGGCCTTGCCGAAGTCCGGCCACAGCGTGGGCGTGAACACGAGTTCCGCGTAGGCGCACTGCCACAGAAGAAAATTGCTCAGCCGGCGCTCGCCGCTGGTGCGAATGAGGAGGTCCGGGTCAGGCATGCCGCGCGTATCGAGCCGCGCCGCGAACACGTCCTCGGTGATTGTGGCGGGATCGAGGATTCCCGCGGCCACGTCCGCGGCGAGGCCGCGCACCGCCGAAAGGATCTCGTTGCGCGCGCCGTAATTGAGCGCGACGACCAGATCGAGGCGGTCGTTGCCGCGCGTCCGTTCCTCGCTTTCGGCGATGAGTTCCTGAATGTCGGGTTCCAAACGCCGGCGGTCGCCGATCACCCGCATGCGCACGCCGTTCTCGGCCAATTCATTGATCTCGCGGCGCAGGTAGACCCGGAGCAGCCCCATGAGGTCCTGCACCTCGTCGGCCGGGCGCTTCCAGTTCTCGGATGAGAAGGCGTACAGCGTGAGATAACGGACGCCGAGCTCCGAGCAGCTTCGCACGGCCGTGCGCACCGCGTCGGCGCCACGCTGATGGCCGGCGATGCGGGGCAGCCCTCGGTTGGCAGCCCAGCGTCCGTTGCCGTCCATGATGATAGCGATATGCGCGGGCGGCGATGGCGCATGGTCTCGCGACGGAGCAGTTTCCATGGCTTAGACTTGCATGATCTCCTGTTCCTTGGACTCCAGAACCGCGCCGACCTTGGTCACATATTGGTCGGTGATTTTCTGGATGTCCTCCGCCAGATCGCGGTGGCGATCCTTGGAGATTTCGCCTTCCTTTTCCATATGCTTCAAGGTCTCCATGCCGTGATGGCGGACGTTGCGCATGGCGACGCGTGTTTGCTCGGCATATTTATGCGCGACCTTGGCCAGTTCCTTGCGCCGCTCCTCGGTTAATTCCGGCATCGGCACGCGAATGAGCTGGCCCTCGGCGATCGGGTTGAGCCCCAGCCCACCGTCGCGAATCGCCGTATCGACCGCCTTGACCATGGTCTTATCCCACACCTGAACCGTGAGCAGCCGGGCCTCCGGCGCGCTGACCGTGGCCACCTGGCTCAGCGGCATCTGGCCGCCATAGGCTTCCACCGCCACCGGCTCCAGCAGACCCACCGAAGCCCGGCCGGTACGCAGCCCGCCGAATTCCTGATGCAAGACCTTGACCGCGCCATCCATGCGGCGCCGCAGATCTTCCAGATCGAAGGCCGCCATGACCTCACTCCTCCCGAGAGATCAACGTGAATCGTCCGGCGCCGGCAAGCACGTCGGCGAAGGCTCCCGATTTGTGGATCGAAAACACCAAAACCGGAATGTCGTTTTCGCGCGCCAGAGAAATTGCCGCGGCGTCCATGACCTTCAAATCGTCGCGCAAGACCTGGCTGTAGGACAACCGTTCGTACCGCTCGGCGTTCTTGTCGAGATTCGGGTCGGCGCTGTAGACGCCGTCGACCTGGGTTCCCTTGACCAGGACATCGCAGGTCATTTCCGCGGCGCGCAAGGCCGCCGCCGTGTCGGTGGTGAAATAGGGATTGCCCGTGCCGGCGGCGAACAACACCACGCGCCCCTTCTCCATATGGCGGATCGCCCGGCGGCGGATGAAAGGTTCGCAGATCGCGTCCATGCGAATCGCCGATTGCACCCGCGTCGGCACGCTCAGCGTCTCCAACATGCTTTGCAGGGCCAGCGCGTTGATCGCCGTGGCCAACATGCCCATGCCGTCGGCGTTGGCCCGCTCGATGCCCTCCGCCGCGCCGGCCGTGCCGCGAAAGATATTGCCGCCGCCCAGCACCAGACAAAGCTCGACCCCCATGGCGTGGACTTGGCGCACGTCCTCGGCGATTCGCGCGATCGCCGCCGGATCATGACCGAAGGCGCGTTCCCCCATCAACGCCTCGCCCGAAATCTTCAACAACACGCGACGGTACCGGTGTTCGGACAGCGTCGGACGGGGTTGCTGTTGTGGCATTGCCGAGCCTCCTGGCCGCGCGGGCCGGACCGTGATGACGATGGGTGGGTCCCTGGTATAACGCCGGACCCATCTATACTACATATTGGGTCCGCTTTGGGCGGTAACTTAAGCTTGGCGCGGCTCAATCTTTCAGTTGCGCCGCCACCTCCGCCGCAAAGTCGGTTTCGTCCTTTTCCACCCCTTCGCCAAGCTCGAATCGAATGAACCCCTTGATGGCGATCGGCGCGCCGAGCTCCTTGGCCTTCTCTTCGACAGCCTTGTCGATCCGGGTCTCGTTGTCGATGACGAATATCTGCTCGCTCAGCACGATCTCTTCGTAATATTTCCTGAGCCGGCCCTCGACCATCTTTTCGACGATGTTCTCCGGCTTGCCGGCCGCGCGAGCCTGTTCCGCCAGGATCTTGCGCTCACGGTCCAGCGTGGACGGATCAACCTCGTCGCGAGTCACCGCCTCGGGCCGCGTCGCCGCGACATGCATGGCAAGCTGACGGCCGAATTGATTGAGCGCTTCCGGGTCGGCGCTGGATTCCAACGCCACCAGCACGCCGATCTTGCCAAGGCCGGGCGCGGCCGAATTATGCACGTAGCTCGCCACGACCCCCTTTTCCACCGACAAACCGGCGCGGCGCCGGAACACGATGTTCTCGCCGATCTTGCCGACAAGCTCCGTCAGTTCCTCGGCGACACTATGGTCGCGGCTGGGATAGTCGGCCCCACTGACCGCCGCCACGTCGCCGCCCGTGGCCAGGGCGACGCCCGCCACGTCGCGAACGAAGGCTTGAAAATCTTCGTTACGCGCCACGAAATCGGTCTCGGAATTGATTTCGACCACCGCGCCGCGGGCACCCTCGATCGCCATGCCGACCAGGCCCTCGGCCGCGACCCGCCCGGCCTTCTTGGCCGCCGCCGCCAAACCGTTCTTGCGCAGCCAGTCGACCGCCTGTTCCACATCGGCGTCGGTTTCGATCAGCGCTTTCTTACAATCCATCATGCCGGCGCCGGTCTTGTCGCGCAGTTTCTTGACCAGGGAAGCCGTAATCTCAGCCATCGCTGTCCTCTATCGGTATGTCGTGGCGGC
>SMVB01130719.1_pt1 | contig 22296 bp, 23 predicted proteins | sample 2456461 | NCBI WGS metagenome assembly SMVB01 (sample SAMN11095934, study PRJNA526329) | marine sediment metagenome | biome: Marine sediment; feature: Surficial sediment; material: Deep marine sediment; isolation source: Hadal surficial sediment | place: Pacific Ocean | collected 2014-05 | depth...
AGAACGAGTTCGAATATGAAAGGACGTTATATATTGACTTTTAAAGGGCTTGGGGACCTCTTGGAACAACTTCGAACGATCTAGAATGCTCTTTTGGTACCGAGGGCCGGAATCGAACCGGCACTCCCGTGAAGGAACCGGATTTTGAATCCGGCGCGTCTACCAGTTCCGCCACCCCGGCACGTCAGAGGGCGCGATTATACATAGCATTTTTCCCAGTGTCAGTGCCTGGAATCCGTTATTTGGTCGTTGATGCGCGTTTACCCAACCGGGCAGGGGGTGCCTCTGTCGATCCTCAATCGAGTGATTGTTTGCCGAATACGATGCAAATCGCGGATTTTTCAGTGTTTTCATGCAGTTACTGGTGGAAAGAATTTGGATGATAGCTTGCCATTTGCTAAAGTCTGCCTATGGATAATCCTGTGACTAATAAAAGAAAGGGATTTGCTATGCGTATGGGCCGGTTTGAGCGCGACGAAGAAGTGTTGGTGGATGTTATTAATTGTGCCGAACAACCGGAACTGAATAATACATCGCTTGCATGCCGCACGGTCGATGTGTCTGAGCATGGCATGAAGATGAAGTCAGCAATACATATTCCGGTTGATACGCAATTGGCCCTGAGGCTTGATTTGGATTCTGTGCGCTATCGTCTTGAAGGAGAAGTCCGGTGGTGCAAAGAGGAAGGTGAAAGCTATATCGGGCTGCTTATTCACAACAGCAGCCAGGATATTATTCCCTGGACCAGGATGTTCAGGTCGGGATTATGAGTAAGCCGTTCCCGCAAAACTAATTTCCGGCAATTTTTTCCGAACTAACTCCCTTATTCGTTTTACTTCCCAGGGCATTTGAATGCAGGTCAGCGATTTTCAATTTGAGCTGCCGGAACATCTCATCGCCAAACATCCAACTGCGGTACGTTCTGCGAGCAGGCTGATGCATCTGGATGCGACAACCGGTTCAATCTCCCACTATCAGTTCAGTGAACTGCCGTCCTTGCTGGATGCCGGTGACCTGCTGGTGTTTAACAACACGCGGGTCATACCGGCAAGGATTTTCGGCAGGAAAAAGACAGGTGGTCGGGTGGAGATATTGCTGGAGCGTATCCTGGGCACCCACTCGGCAAAGGCGCAGCTTCGAAGTAGCAGGTCTCCTGCTGCTGGCTCTGAAATACTGATCGATAACAGTTCGATCAAGGTGCAGGTGACCGGTCGTGATGGCTCTTTTTTCAATCTTGAATTTCCTGATCCGGGGGTTTCCGAGATTGCCGGAGAATTCGGTCACATGCCTTTGCCGCCCTATATTGACAGGGAAGACGAGCTTGAAGACAGGGAACGTTATCAGACTGTTTATGCCAGCCGGGAAGGCGCCGTTGCCGCGCCAACGTCAGGCTTACACTTCGATGAGCCGCTGCTTGCTACGCTTTCCAGGCGGGCAATAGATCGTGCGGAAGTAACCTTGCATATTGGTGCCGGTACCTTTCAGCCGGTCCGGGTGAAGAAGCTCAAAGATCACCAGATGCATGCGGAGTGGCTGGAGGTGCCTCAGGGGGTTTGCGATGCTGTCAGGCAATGCCGCGCTGGTGGCGGAAGCGTGGTCGCAGTGGGAACAACCAGTGTCCGTAGTCTGGAGTCGGCTTCCAGCTCGGGAACCCTGGCGCCCTTTCAGGGTGATACGAACATATTTATCTACCCCGGTTATGAGTTCATATCCGTGGATGCCATGATTACCAATTTTCACTTGCCGGGTTCCACGCTCATTATGTTAGTCAGTGCATTTGCGGGGATGGAAAACACCAGGCATGCCTACCAGGAAGCCATCGGTGAATCCTATCGATTTTTCAGCTACGGTGATGCCATGCTGATTACCCGATAGCGGGCGGGAATTTCCTGATTGATAGTTCGCAAACCCTTCAGACGCAATCCGATGTTCAAGCGTCATCAGTCAGATAGAAATGAATGATAGTATGTTGGTAATGATTTGCCCTGGTGAAATTTACAGACTGATAAAACGGAGTCAATAATGCGCGGAATTCAGGTTTTTATGGATAGTCTCGCCCTTCACGGGGTCGATTCGATTTTTGGTAATCCCGGAACCACCGAGAACCCTTTACTCGATAGCCTGATTGATCATCCGGAAATGAATTATTACTTCGCACTTCATGAAGGCGTTGCGGTTGGCGCCGCTGGTTTTTATGCACAGGCAAGTGGCAAGACGGGTGTTGCCAATGTGCATGTGGCACCCGGGCTTGGCAATGCTATCGGTATGATCTATGGCGCGCTGAAAGCGAATGCGCCGTTAATTGTAACCGCTGGCCAGCAGGACACGCGCTTGCGGCTGCGGGATCCACTCTTGTCCCACGACCTTGTCGCGATGGCGGCGCCGGTAACTAAGTGGAGCGTACAGCCGCAATCAGCGGATGAAGTTGGTCCTATCATGCGCAGGGCTTTTAGAATCGCCAACGAGCAACCTATGGGGCCAGTATTTGTTGCCCTGCCAATAAACGTCATGGCACAGGAAACTGAAATTGCAGCAGAAGCATCGGGTGAATTGATGCTTGCGCACGAACCCGATGGGGATGCGGTGGCAAAAGTTTGCAGTATGATCCTGCAGGCGCAGAGTCCAGCCATCATCGTTGGGGACGATGTCGCCAGAACAGATTCACTGTCACTGCTGGTCGATCTTGCAGAGAAAATTGGTGCCACGGTTTATCATGAGGGGATTCATAGCCGCTTGTCTTTTCCAAACCAGCATCCCAATGGCGGTGGGCGAATCCCTTTTGAAGCGGAGAGTATCCGGCGCAAATTGTCATACCATGATTTTATCTTGTTAACAGATGGTCCTTTCTTTGAGGAACTCTGGTTTGACCAGGGCGACGTGATACCCGCAGATTCAAAGACGGTTCAAATTGCCAGTTCCGTTGGCCGAATTGCGCACAATTTCCCGGTGACGCTGGGGGTATTGGGTAGCTTGCCCGCAACGATCCAGCAGATCCTGGCAGGCCTGGATACCGAAATGGATGGGCCATATCAATCCGGCGTTTCGCAGCGAAACCAGGCCTTGCAGAGTGCCTGGGAAGTCAAGGCGGAGCAGGCAGAACAAACATTACGCAAGCAGTGGGATAGTTCGCCCATGTCGCCTGCCAGGGCGATTCATGAAATCAAGCAGGGACTTCCTGATGACGTGATAATAGTAGATGAATCCATTACGGCGTCTATCGAGGTTGGCCAGTCCATCCCCTATTCAGACGTCACGGATTTTTATGGTGGTCGGGGAGGCGGGATCGGCCAGGGGCTGGCCGGGGTCATCGGCATCCAGGTTGCGCATCCGGAACGTCCCGTGGTCTGTATTTCAGGCGATGGTTCTGCCATGTATAGTGTCCAGGCGTTTTGGACGGCGGCACATCATAAGCTGCCTATCGTCTTTATCATCCTCTGTAACCGTGAGTACCGGGTGCTCAAACATAATCTTGATATCTACAGGCATCGCTTCAACGTACCTTCGAATCGTCCTTATCCGCATATGGATCTTGATCCGGTTTTGAGTTTTGTGGAGTTGGCGAAGGGTATGGGTGTGTCGGGCGAATGCGTTGAAAATGCGGATGATTTGAAAGAGGCGGTGACCCGCGCACTGGCGAAAGACGAACCCAGCATCATCGAAGTTGTTATTTCAGGAAAGCAGTAGTTTACCTGTCTTATTTGACGATCATTTGCTTGCCAGTGCGCCCAGCGAAAATATTATGGTGCGCATTGCATCAAGGTAAGCGAGAGTGCCCTTACCACCAAAATTGGTTTCAACTAACAGAAACCAATTAGCAGAAGCCAATTAACAGAAAACAATTAACAGAAAACAGTGAAATTTGAAGTCAGCCAAATCGATGGTGCTGCCCGGCGGGGTGAGCTCACGCTTGCACATGGCAAGGTCCAGACGCCCATCTTTATGCCCTGCGGTACCTATGGCTCGGTGAAGGGAATGCTGCCCAGTTCGCTGGCTGAAACTGGTGTGCAGATCCTGCTGGGAAATACCTTCCACCTGATGTTGCGGCCGGGCGTGGATGTGATTGCGTCCCATGGCGGTTTACATGGCTTTATGGGTTGGCAAGGACCGATCCTCACTGATTCTGGTGGTTTCCAGGTATTCAGCCTGGGTGACCTGAGAAAGATTACCGAGGAAGGCGTCGAGTTCAGGTCACCCGTTAATGGCGACGAGGTCTTTCTAAGCCCTGAAATTTCGATGCAGATCCAGAAGGGCATGAATTCAGATATCGCCATGGTGTTCGATGAATGCACGCCATTTCCAGCGGAGGAAAAAGTGGTACGCGAATCCATGGAGCTATCACTCCGCTGGGCAGAGAGAAGCAAATCCGCTTTTCAGGGTACAGACTCTGCGCCTTTACCCAGAACATCCAGAACATCCAGAACATCCGGAGATCAGGAGAATGCCTTGTTTGGCATCGTCCAGGGCGGTATCTACCCGGAATTGCGGGAATTGTCACTACAAGGCCTTCAGGACATTGGCTTTGATGGTTATGCAATCGGCGGCTTGTCGGTGGGTGAACCCAAGAAAGAAATGATGGAAATTGTCGAGTCCCTGGCGCCAATGCTGCCGGAAGACAGACCGCGATACCTGATGGGCGTGGGTACGCCGGGTGACCTGGTGGAATGTGTCCGTCGGGGTATCGATATGATGGATTGCGTCATGCCGACACGAAATGCAAGAAATGGCCATCTTTTCACGTCCTCCGGCATCATCAAGATTCGTAACGCCGTTCATAAAACGGATACGGCGCCGCTGGACGAACAGTGTGATTGTTATACCTGCAAGCACTTCTCGCGGGCATATCTGCATCACCTGGATAAGTGTAAGGAAATACTGGGCGCTGAACTCAACACCATTCACAACCTGCATTACTACCTCTCATTGATGGAAGGGCTGCGCGGTGCTATTGAAAATCGGCGTCTTGATGACCATATCGGTGAATTATACGAGGGTTGGGGCAGTGTGCCGGATATTTAGCTATTCATAGTATTTGCTTATCACTAGTGGATTCGGCGAAAATAGCGCCGCTTTGGAAATAGCCGCCAATAATTTTCTACATCTATAAATTAATATTTGCCCGGAATCCGGGCTTGATGAGTCATTATGATTGAATTTTTTATACCGCTTGCCATGGCCGAGGACGCACTCGGTGATAGTGGACTACCGGGGTTGGATCTGTTTATTATTGTTGCCTTTGCTGCTGTCTTTTACTTCATCGTCTGGCGACCACAGAGCAAACGCGCCAAAGAGCATCGTGAGCTGGTCGCGGACCTGGGCAAAGGTGACGAGATTGTTACCAATGGCGGCCTGATCGGCAAGATTATCAAGGTGGAGGATCAATATCTGGTGATTGAAGTCGCAGATAAAGTACATCTGAAACTGCAAAAAGGTGCCGTTTCGGCAGCCTTGCCTAAAGGCACGATTAAATCTATTTGACTTCCCGGTAGCAGCACATTGATTAATCAATATCCACTCTGGAAAAACCTGCTGATTTTGGGTGTCATCCTGCTGGGCTTCCTTTATGCCTTGCCAAATATCTATCCACCGGATTTTGCCATCCAGATATCTAATGAGAATATTGCGCTTGAGGTATCCAGCAGCACCCTGGGCGTCATCACGGATTCGCTGGATAATGCCGGCATTCCCTATTTCCGTGCGGAAATAAAGAAAGGCAGTGCCCTGATCAGGTTCCCGGACGATGATTCCCAGCTCAGGGCCAATCGCATTGTGCAAAGAACCTTGAATGATCTGGAAGACAGGTACGTCGTGGCTTTAAATGCTGCAGCAACCACGCCTGAATGGCTGGCGAACCTGGGTGCAGAACCCATGAAGTACGGCCTGGATTTAAGGGGTGGTGTACATTTCCTGATGGAAGTGGATACCAGGGGGACCATTGCTGACCGAATCGAGGCGCTGGAGCAGGACATAAAACGCACCTTAAGGGACCGGGATGACAGGATTCGCTATACAGGTTTTGAGTCAACCGCCATGGGGGTGTTAAAGGTTTCCTTCGCCACGGAAGATCTGCGCGACCGCGGCCGCACAAAAATCGAAGATCAGTTTAGCCAATTCCAGTTCACTACCGGGCAGGACGATCAATATTTTGTGACGCTGACCATGACAGAAAGCAGCATAAGGGAAATTGAAGATTTTGCGGTGCAGCAGAATCTGCAGACAATCCGTAATCGGGTTAACGAACTGGGCGTGGCGGAACCGCTGGTGCAGCGACTCGGGCGCAACAGGATCATTGTCGATCTGCCCGGGGTACAGGATACGGCCGCGGCGAAAAAGATACTGGGCAAGGTTGCAACCCTGGAATTCCGGATGGAGGCGTTACCCGATGCAGCACGCTCTACCATCATCGACTATGACTATGAAGGGCGCGCGGTAAGGATTGAAAAAAAGATCATCCTCAGGGGGGATCGGGTGTTTGATGCCAAGGTCGGTTTTGATCCGGATTCCAGCTTGCCGCAGGTCAATATCAGGCTCGACAGCGATGGCGGGGAACTCATGCACCGGGCAACCCGGCATAACATCGGCAGGCGAATGGCGGTTATCTTCATTGAGACGAAAACCCGGGATCGCTACCAGATGGTAGACGGGGAAGTGGTTAAGATCAGCACTCCCTATGTTGAAAAGCGCATCATCAGCCTTGCGACCGTGCAGGCTGCGCTTGGCGTTTCTTTTCGCATCACCGGGTTGCAGTCGGGCGAGGCCAGGGAACTGGCGCTGCTGTTAAGGGCCGGTGCATTGGCAGCAGACATGTTTATTGTGGAAGAAAGGACAGTCGGGGCAAGCCTGGGCAAGGATAATGTCAAAAAAGGTGCCATATCAGTCGCGGTAGGTCTGGGACTGGTGCTGCTCTTTATGCTGGTCTATTACAAGGCATTTGGCTTTGCGGCGAACCTGGCACTGGCAGCGAATCTCGTGTTACTCATTGCCGTTATGTCCAGCTTGTCAGCGACACTCACCTTGCCTGGTATCGCCGGGATTGTGCTGACCGTGGGCATGGCGGTGGACGCAAATGTATTGATTTTCTCCCGAATCAAGGAAGAACTTAGGAATAAGATGCCACCGCAGGCGGCAATCAATGCCGGGTTTGAACGCGCATTCGTCACGATCATGGATGCCAACCTGACGACCCTGCTGGTGGCCGTCATTCTGTACAGTATTGGTACCGGTGCTGTTAAAGGGTTCGCGGTGACTTTGTCCATCGGCATCATCACCTCCATGTTTACGGCGATCGTGGGTACAAGAGCCATCGTCAATTTAATGTATGGCGGTCGAAGCGTGAAAAGGTTGATGATCTGATGGCGCAGGCAGAATTCAATTTTGATTTTATGGGCTATCGAAAGATCGCGGCGTCAATCTCTTTGCTTCTGGTCCTGCTATCAATAGTAACCCTCGCGGTTAACCAGGTTAACTGGGGTCTTGATTTCACGGGCGGTACGCTGGTTGAAGTTTACTATGATCATTCTGTCAGTCCGGAAGCGATTCGAGTCGAGCTGGATAATGCGGGGTACGTGGGTCATGTCGTACAGTACTTTGGTTCAGACCAGGATGTACTCGTTCGTGTGCCACCGCAGAAAGGCCTGGCGGACAGTGAAAATGCAAGACTGGGTGATCACATTCTTGAGTCGTTAAGGGAAAATGCGGCCGGTGAAGTCATTCTGCGGCGATCTGAATTCGTCGGCCCGGCGGTCGGGGATGAACTCACCAACCAGGGTGGTCTTGGATTGTTAACGGCGCTTGCCGTTGTTCTTATCTACGTTACCTTCCGCTTCCAGTTGAAGTTCGCGCTGGGTGCGGTGGTTGCCTTGTTCCATGATGTCATGATTACACTTGGCATATTCTCTATCGCCAGGTGGAATTTCGACCTCACTGTTCTGGCTGCACTGCTCGCGGTAATCGGTTACTCATTGAATGACACCATCGTCGTTTCAGACAGGATCCGTGAAAACTTCAGGAAAATCAGGCGCAGTTCACCGATCGATATTATCAACAAGTCCCTGAACCAGACGCTCGGCAGAACAATGATCACTTCCTTTACCACCTTGATCGTCCTGTTTGCCTTGTTAATACTCGGTGGTGAATTGATACGCGGGTTCGCCATCGGACTCATCATCGGTGTCGTGGTCGGAACCTACTCGTCAATTTACATTGCAGCGAATGTATTGTTGGTGTTGAACATTTCCAAGGAAGATCTCGCCATACCGGTTAAAGAAGGGGCAGACGATCGGGATATGGATCAGGGGTATTGATCCGCCTGCTGGGCGAAATATGCAGGCTAATCGTCAGAAAAATATCGTTTTACAACGGGCACAAGTGATTTAAATATCTTGGGCGTCGCTGCCACGATATTGCCCGATTGCATGTGGTTTGCACCACCGGAAAAATCACCTACCAGGCCGCCGGACTCAACCACCATCAGTGCGCCCGCGGCCATGTCCCAGGGAGAAAGACCGCGCATCCATACGCCATCGAGTCTACCGGCAGCCACATAGGCGAGTTCGAGGCAGGCACTGCCTTGCTGGCGAACCGTCACCTGCTGATCCAGCAGGTGTCCATAAGTTTCTTTCTGGACCGCCGCAATTTCACCTTTCATGCGCCCGCCAGTAGCGATGACTGCACCATCTAAGGTTGTTTTAACACTCACGCGAACCTTCCTGTTGTTCAACAGGCAGCTCTGTCCGCGGCTGGCAACGAATTCCTCCTGGCGCATGGGGTCAAGGATGATGCCATGCTCGAGTTTACCTTTGTGTAGACAGGCGATGGAAATACAAAAATGCGGGATCTGCCGCAGGAAGTTCGTGGTGCCGTCAATTGGATCGATAATCCATTCATACTCGGCATCCTCAACAACGATGTTGTTGATTTGTTCCTCACCACTGATACTGTGATCCGGGTAGGTTTCGTGCAGCATATCGACGATTAACCGCTCCACATCCCTGTCGATATTGGTGACATAATCGTTGTGACCCTTCTCTTCAATCCTGACAAGGTCCGGGCGATCGAATGCACGCGTGATCAGGAGGGCGGCTTCTCTTGCTGCTCGAAGCGCGATGCTGGCCATGGGTTGCATGAGTTGGTACCGGTATCATTGAGGTCGCGCATGATACCAGATCAGTCGGCTAGACGTTATGATGCGTCGCCATGAGTAACGGCGATCAGGAACAGGTAAAATCGTGAGCAAGGAAAATGAAGTGAACCTTTTCCCGGACCTTAGTGTCGTGCTGATAGAAACATCACACCCGGGCAATATCGGGAGTGCAGCAAGGGCAATGAAGAATATGGGGGTCACGAACCTGACCCTGGTCAATCCTCTGGATTTTCCCAGTGAGAAGGCGATCTATCGGGCTGTCAGTGCACAGGATGTGGTGTCGGGTGCCGCAGTGGTCGATAGTGTGGATGCCGCCATCGCGGATTGTCAGCTGGTTATCGGTACGTCAGCAAGAGACAGGCGAATACCCTGGCCGCTCATCGATCCGAAAACCTGTGCCGAGAAGGTGGTTGCAGAGCACCATGCCGGGCGAAAGGTCGCTATCTTGTTTGGTCGGGAATCCCGGGGTTTAAAAAATGAAGAACTGCAAAAGTGCCACTTTCATGTGAATATTCCGACGGGGAAGGCATATAGCTCACTCAATCTTGCCATGGCCGTGCAGGTAATTTGTTATGAAATCTTGCAGGCATCTCTTCAGGATAAGGAACGAGCCGCGGATGAAGACTGGGATGTTGTCTTTGCGACCGGTGCTGACATGGAGCACTTTTTTACTCATCTGGAAGAAACGCTCATCGAGGTGAAGTTTCACGACCCGGAGAACCCGCGCCAGCTGATGACCCGTCTGCGCCGGTTATTCAACCGGATCAGGCCGGACCAGATGGAAATGAACATCCTTCGTGGCTTCCTCACCGCCATTAACGCGCTTAAAAAGTAACCGGAATTCGTATTTTACTGCGATAGTCCCTTGCGTTTTGATAATACTTGACTAAAATGGTCGGATATATACCTGACTAAATAGGTTGGTTATTTACCTGACTAACCAGGTTGGTTATTTATCTGACTGAATGACTCGGGTATACTGCGCGTCTCCCGTGAATCAGGGATAATTTCAGGCCATTGGCGACTGGCCATTAAGCAGGAACGAAACACGAAGCCATGAGACTTACGGCAAAAGGAAGATATGCGGTCACCGCCATGCTGGACCTTGCTGTCCACGAGCAAGACGGTCCTATCTGCCTGGCGGAAATTTCGGAAAGGCAAGGTATCAGCTTGTCCTATCTGGAGCAGTTGTTCGCTAAATTAAGGCGCAGCAACCTGGTTGCCAGTGTACGCGGGCCGGGTGGTGGATATCGATTGAAAAGGGATTCCTCAGAGATTTTTGTTGCGCAAATTGTGGATTCAGTCGATGAAAGTGTAGATGCCACTCGTTGTGGTGGTACCGCCGATTGCCAGCAAGGCCAAACATGCCTGACCCATGAGTTATGGTCAGATTTAAGCGAACAGATTCACCAGTTCCTGAGTAGCATAGACCTCGCAAGTCTTATCGCGAAACGTGAAGTTCAAAATATTGCAGCTAGACAGGATGCAATGCGTGACGAGCTGGTTAGATTACCAGTGCAAAAAGTTTGACGGAGTAAAGAAAGCTAAATGAAAGCACCAATTTATTTTGACTATGCCGCTACCACCCCTGTGGACCCAAGAGTAGCGCAGAAAATGAGCGAATGTCTTCTGGCGGAAGGCAAATTTGGAAATCCGGCCAGCCGTTCCCACAAATTTGGATGGGAAGCAGAAGAAGCGGTAGAAATAGCGCGTCGCCAGGTGGCTGACCTGGTGAATTGCGATCCCAGGGAAATCGTGTGGACTTCAGGTGCCACAGAATCGGACAACCTCGCCATTAAAGGCGTTGCCCATTTTTACAAAACCAGGGGCAGGCACATCATTACTTCCAGGATAGAGCACAAGGCAGTACTCGATACCTGCCGTCAGCTGGAACGTGAAGGTTTCGAAGCCACCTACCTGGAACCTTCAACCGATGGGCTCATTTCACCGCAAAGTGTTGCAGATGCAATTCGTGAAGATACGACAATTGTATCGATTATGCATGTTAACAACGAGATAGGCGTCGTAAACGACATTACGGCGATAGGTGAGGTTTGCAGGGCAAAAAAAGTATTCTTTCATGTAGATGCTGCACAGAGTGCAGGAAAAATAGATATCGACCTTGCGCAATTGAAGGTAGACCTGATGTCTTTTTCCGGGCACAAGGTTTATGGGCCCAAGGGAGTTGGTGTCCTGTTTGTACGCAGGAAACCCAGGGTCAGGCTCGAAGCGCAGATGCATGGCGGTGGCCATGAACGTGGTATGCGCTCGGGAACCCTGGCAACTCACCAGCTGGTTGGCATGGGTGAAGCCTTCAGGATTGCAAAGGCAGAAATGCATGAGGAAGCAAAACGTATTTTGGCCTTGAGAGAGAGACTGTGGAAAGGGTTTAAGGATATGGAAGAAGTCTACGTCAGCGGCAATATGGATCATCATGTTGCCGGTTTGATCAACATCAGCTTCAATTTTGTCGAAGGTGAGTCACTCATCATGTCTATACCGGAAATTGCAATCTCATCCGGGTCTGCCTGCACTTCCGCTAGCCTGGAGCCTTCCTACGTATTACGGGCACTTGGGCTGAATGATGAACTTGCTCACAGTTCACTGCGTTTTTCGATTGGCCGGTTTACGACGGATGAAAATATCGATATGGCGATTGAGCAGGTACGGGCCGCGGTCGAAAAGCTGCGGGAATTATCACCACTCTGGGATATGTTCAAAGATGGTGTGGATATGGAAAAAATAGAGTGGGCTGTGCACTAGGCGCAGTCAAATGGAGAAATAGAAATGGCATACAGCGAAAAAGTACTTGATCACTATGAGCATCCTCGTAATGTTGGAAAAATGGATGCTGAAAATGACAATATCGGAACAGGAATGGTCGGTGCACCGGCTTGTGGTGATGTGATGCGACTACAAATCAAGGTCGGGGACGATGGCATCATTGAAGATGCGAAATTCAAGACCTATGGTTGTGGATCTGCCATTGCATCCAGCTCACTCTTAACCGAATGGGTCAAGGGGCGAACCCTGGATGAAGCAGCAGGTATTAAAAATACTGAAATCGTGGAAGAACTCGCATTACCCCCTGTCAAGATTCATTGCTCGGTTCTTGCAGAAGATGCGATTAAGGCGGCAGTTAAGGATTATCGCGATAAGCACGTTGTAGCAGAAGTTACAGCGGCAGCGAGTTAAACCGGGAACAAGATGATGGGCATTAGTTTGACGGAAATTGCAGCCGAACATGTCGTGAGCTATCTCGAAGATCGCGGCAAGGGCGTGGGTATCAGGCTGTCAATCAAGACCACGGGTTGTTCCGGCTTAATGTACGTTATCGAACCGGTGGATGAACCACAGGAAGAAGATATTCGATTCGTCACGCAGGGGGTCGAGGTGTATGTCGATCCCAAGAGTATGGTGTATGTCGACGGCACCGAGATGGACTATATAAAACAGGGCCTTAATGAAGGTTTTGAGTTCAAGAACCCCAATGTTCAGGGTGAATGCGGTTGCGGCGAAAGCTTCACTGTTTAACCGGCTGAATAATCGCGGTTGATGTGGATTTCAGACAAAACTATTTTGAAATATTCCAGCTACCTCAAGCATTCGATCTTGATGTAGGGGATTTGTCCGAGCGTTTCCTCCAGCTACAAAAAAGCGTCCATCCTGACAAGTTTGTTGCTGCGAGTGATAAGGAAAAACGATTGTCCATGCAATGGGCAACTCAAATAAACGAGGCTTACACCACGCTCAAGTCAGCTTTGCCGCGGGCTATCTACATGCTTGGCCTTGAAGGTGAGGAGATTGCCAATAATCCGATACTTGAACCGGTCTTCCTGATGCAGCAGATAGAACTGAGGGAGGAACTGGAAGAGATTGAAATGGCGGGCGACTCCCTGGAGACACTGGATAAATTTAAAGATCGGGTCAATAAAGTAATGAATACCCTGGAGGCAGGATTTTCCAGTTGTTACCAGCGCAAAGATCTGCGGAAAGCGACGCAGACCGTATACAAAATGCAGTTTATGAACAAACTTCTCGTGGCAGCTAACCATGTTGAAGAGAAACTGCTGGATTACTAACCAGAACGACCATCAATGGCCTTATTGCAAATAACAGAACCGGGACAGGCGTTAGATCCCCATCAAAGGAAGCGGGCGGCAGGCATAGACCTTGGCACCACCAATTCCCTGATCGCGAGCGTGCGCGGCGGTGTGACTGAAACCTTACCTGATTCAAAGAATGAACATCTGATGCCGTCCGTGGTTCGTTATACAGAAGAAAATATTATCGTTGGCCAGGAAGCACTCGATGCAGCCAGGGAAGATCCGCTGAATACAATTATGTCTGTGAAGAGAATGATGGGTAGGGGAGCCCTGGATGTTGAATCACTGGGAGGCCAGGTTCCATACCAGTTTTCTGATGTGGAATCAGGAATGCCGCGTATTAAAACTGTTAGAGGCGAGGTAAGTCCTGTAGCGGTCTCAGCAGAAATCCTGAGAGCCCTTGTGGCAAGAGCTGCAAATTCTCTCGCTGGTGAATTGGATGGGGCAGTCATCACAGTGCCGGCCTATTTTGATGATGCCCAGCGCCAGGCGACCAAAGATGCAGCCAGGATTGCCGGTATCAATGTTCTTCGCCTGCTCAATGAGCCCACCGCCGCGGCAGTGGCCTATGGCCTGGATACGGGTGCAGAGGGTGTCGTTGCCGTGTATGACCTGGGCGGCGGGACATTTGATATTTCCATATTACGTCTCAACAAGGGCGTGTTCGAAGTATTGTCCACGGGAGGAAACTCCAGCCTGGGTGGTGATGACTTCGATCGGAAGATCGCGACACGGATCATCAATCAATCGGGATTTACGGGGAAGATAAGTCACGGCCAGTTACGGGCGTTGATGCTGGAAGCGCGGGAAATCAAGGAATCGCTGAGCCAACAGGAACAGGTCGATATCGATATCGAGATAGATGGCCTGGCATACAAGGGGGAATATACTCGGCAGCAATTTGAGCAGGATATTGCTTCACTGGTTCATGATTCAATTAAAGCCTGCAGGCGCGCAGTCCGTGATTCCGGAATTGAGCTGGCGGATATCGAGCGTGTTGTCCTGGTAGGGGGCTCGACACGGGTGCCTTCAGTGAGGCAGGCAGTGGAAACCTATTTTGAATCAGAACCGCTGAGTGATATTGATCCGGACAGGGTTGTGGCATTAGGCGCTGCTGCCCAGGCTAATCAACTGGTGGGCAATAAGCCTGAAGATGAAATGCTGCTGTTAGACGTATTGCCACTTTCCCTTGGTCTCGAAACGATGGGCGGGTTGACCGAGAAAGTGATCCACCGGAATACACCCATTCCGGTCGCCCAGGCCCAGGAGTTTACGACCTATAAGGACGGGCAAACGGGGATGCTCATTCATGTGGTCCAGGGTGAGCGGGAACTGGTTTCAGATTGCCGGTCGCTGGCAAGATTTGATCTTCATGGTATCCCACCGATGGTTGCAGGTGCGGCCAAGATTCAAGTGACGTTCCAGGTGGATGCAGATGGGTTGCTCTCTGTCTCGGCAGTGGAAGGCAGTACCGGTGTTGCAGCCCAGGTTGAGGTCAAGCCATCTTATGGTTTGACCGAGAACGAAATTACAAGCATGTTGAAGGATTCATTCAAATATGCCGAACAGGATGCGCAATCACGCGCGCTCTCGGAAGCGAAAGTGGAGGCGGGGCGGGTTATTGAAGCCTTGTCAAATGCGCTGCGAATAGATGGTGAAAAACTCTTATCTGCCAGCGAGGTCACGCTGTTGCAGCAAGGCCTGATAAAACTTGAATCCCTGGTGGAAGGTGAAGATGCCAGGGCAATTAACACCGGTGTGGAAATGCTCGGTAGAGCCAGTGAAGAATTTGCAGGGCTGCGTATGGACGCCTCTGTCAAGCAGGCACTGGCCGGGCACCAGATTGATGAACTAGATGAAGGAATGGGTTGATGCCGCAAATTGTCATTCTGCCTCATGCAGAAAGATGCCCGGAAGGTGCTGTACTTGAAGCTGAACCCGGCGACAACCTGATAGAACTGGCGCTGGATAACGGCGTGGATATCGAACATGCGTGCGAGAAAGCATGTGCCTGCACCACCTGCCATGTCATCATCCGTGAAGGCTTTGATTCCCTTGAAGAGTCGGATGAAACCGAAGATGATCTCCTGGATAAGGCCTGGGGCCTCGAGCCCGATTCCAGATTAAGCTGCCAGGTGGAGATTGGAGCTGAAGACCTGGTGATCGAAATCCCCAAATACACCATCAACCAGGTCTCGGAAGCCCACTGATCCATCTAACATCCATCAAACATACATCAAGTAAAATTCGACGATAGAAATATGGCCACGGCACAATTTTGTTAATTTCTAGAATTCTATTACTGAAAAATAACCGTGAGCGGTTCTATATAATAGCGAGGTGCATTGAATGAAATGGATAGATATCAACGAAATCGCGATTGAACTCGATGAAGCCCATCCGGATATAGACCCGATGAGCATCAGGTTTACGGAATTAATGAGCTGGGTACTGGCTCTTACCGGTTTTGATGATGATCCGGACCGCTGTGGTGAGCGAATACTTGAGGCTATCCAGATGGCCTGGATGGAAGAAAAGGACTGACTTTCCGCGTAATACACCCTTCCTTTTATTTACCTGTCATGCCTCAAACACGCGTATAATATAGGGTTTTGATTTTTCGTAAGTTAACTTTTCATCAATTTAAATATCAATTTAAATATCAATGTCATTGGAGTTAGTCGTAATGTCGATTGAAAGAACGTTTTCCATTATTAAACCAGATGCGGTAGGCAAGAACGTGATTGGTGATATCGTATCGCGTTTTGAAAAAGCGGGATTACAGGTTATCGCATCTCGTATGGAACACCTGAGTGAAGAGAAGGCAAAAGGATTCTATGCCGAACATGATGGCAAGCCATTTTTTAATGATCTCATGGACTTTATCACATCTGGTCCTGTTGTTTTGCAGGTACTCGAAGGGGAAGGGGCCGTGACCCTGAACCGTGAATTGATGGGTGCGACAAACCCAAAAGAAGCGGACGCAGGCACCATCAGGGCAGATTTTGCTGAATCCATTGATGCGAATACCGTACATGGTTCCGATTCCCCGGAATCTGCAGCACGTGAAATATCCTATTTCTTTACCGATGAGCAAATTTACCCGAGATGATCGAGTCTGTTTCTACAGCGGTCCTTGATAAGGCGCCCTCAGCGGCTCTTGATAAGGAGCCCTCAGCGGCCCTTGGTAAAGAGCCCTCAGCGGCTCTTGTCAAAGAGCCTTCAGCAAAGCTGGATCTGCTCGGGTTCACACGGAGTCAATTTGAAACCTTGCTGACAGAGCTGGGCGAGAAACCCTATCGTGCGCCGCAAATCATGAAATGGTTGCACCATCGGTTTGTTGGTGATTTTGGTGAGATGACGGATATCAGCAAATCGCTGCGATTGAAACTGGAGGAACTGGGCGAAATCCATGAGCCTGAAGTCGTGTCCGAACAGGTATCCGTCGATGGTACCCGAAAGTGGTTAATGAGATCCCGTTCCGGTAGTTCTGTTGAAACTGTCTTTATTCCAGAAGGTAAAAGAGGCACGCTATGTGTTTCATCTCAGGTAGGGTGTGTACTCGATTGCAGTTTTTGCGCAACGGGCAAGCAGGGGTTCAACAGTAACTTAACCGCCGGTGAAATTGTTGGCCAGCTGCGAATTGCCCAGAGGCGCCTGGAAGCAGAATATCCAGATCGTCGACGTGCGGTGACCAACGTGGTGCTGATGGGGATGGGGGAGCCTCTGCTCAATCTGGAGAATGTGCTACCCGCGGTGGAAATAATGATGGATGATCTCGGTTATGGGATATCAAAACGAAAGGTCACCATTTCAACTGCTGGCGTGGTTCCCGGGATAGAACATCTATGTGGAACCACAGATGTTTCGTTGGCAATATCTCTCCATGCACCTAATGATGAATTGCGAAATAAGCTGGTGCCACTCAACCGGAAATACCCCATTTCTGAACTGTTGGCAGTATGCAGAAAGTACGCGAGTAACCTGGGCGAGAAACGGACAATTTTTGTGGAATACACCTTAATTGATCACGTCAATGATCAACCCGAACATGCAGAGGAACTCATTGCCTTGTTACGTGGTTTCCCTTGTAAAATTAACCTGATACCGTTCAATCCCTTTCCACAGTCCGGGTATAAACGCCCGGGCAGCAAAGCAGTAAAGGTTTTTCAGGATAAACTGATTGCTGCCGGTTTTTCAGCGATGGTGCGAACGACTCGCGGAGAAGACATTCAGGCTGCTTGTGGGCAGTTGGTAGGTGAGGTAGCAGACAGAACACGTCGCCAGGAAAGATATCGGCGAATTTCAACTGGAGTAGAGTAGATGCGCACGATATTGCGAACAGTCGCGATAACAATTGTGTTGGCGAGCACCCTTATTCTCGGGGGATGTGTAACCGAGATCACTGGTAAAGTACCAAAGAAAATTGACCCGGAGGAAGTGCTGGAAAACCTGACTAATCTTGGTATCGGCTATCTGCGACAAGGAGACTATAACAGGGCGAAGGATAATTTAAGGAAGGCACTGAAGATTGATCCCAGGTCGGCTCTCGTACACACCTCATTTGGCCTTGTTTTTCAATTGGAAGGCGAAAAGGAACTGGCAGAAGAACACTACCGGAAAGCCATCAAGTATGATCCCAACTTCTCCCAGGCGAGGAACAATTTTGGTGCCTTCCTTTTCGTTGAGGGGAGGTACGACGAGGCAATTGATCAATTGCAGGTAGCCGCGGCGGATCGATTCTATCCAAAAAGGCCGCAGGTATTTGAGAATCTCGGCGTGTGTTACCTGAGAATAGGAGAATCCGTCAAAGCGGAGGATTCTTTTGTCCGCGCAGTTGAATTGAATTTCTCCCAACCCCGGGCGTTGCTGGAACTGTCCGGCATCAGGTTTGAGCAGCAAAATTTTGTGGAATCCAAGAGGCTTTATGATCGGCACATCAAGGTGAGTCAGCCATCTGCCCGTAGCCTATGGATGTGCATTCAGCTCGCGCGGGTATTTGAAGACCTTGATGCAGAAGCAAGTTGCCAGTTGGTGTTGAAGAATATATTCCCGGCATCCGAAGAATTCAAAGCATCCCAGGAAACCAAATGATGCGGCTTAATTGTAAAAATAGCCGTTGGAAGAACAGTTGATGGAAGAAAACGAAACAAGCGCTGACATGGAAGAGAATCCCCCCACTGCGTCAGAAATGTTAATTGCCGCAAGGGAAAGTCTTGGGCTGAGTCAAAAAGATGTTGCTGATCATCTTCGCCTGATCACTAACTTCATCGTCTATATCGATGAGGGGTCCTTTGAAAAAATTCCCAAATCTGCATTTATTAAGGGGTATTTAAGATCCTACGCAAAGGTGGTTCAGCTTAGCGGTGATGAAATTGTTGCCCGTTATGACAGTGTTCTTCAGGCAGAGGAAGAGAGTATTAAATTCAGGAATGTCACAGATGAAACTGTTGGTAGTGTTAAATTTACAGGTCCTGTACTACAGGCCGGGCTGTTAGGACTCCTGGGAATAGTTGTCGTTGTTGGCCTGGCGTGGTGGATCTCATCTGCTGGTGAGGAGCCCGAATTAACAGTTGTCGTTAGTCAGCCGCATACCCTCGTTGAGACACCCGAAAACACTCCGTTAACCGAACAGGCAGCCATCGATATTGACCTGAAAAACTCCGTGGATGATCGTTCAGCATCTAAAGAAGAGATTCTGTCAGACGTTGCTGCAAGTGAAGCGGCCAGTGGTTTGATGGAAGGAAGTGAAATCGGCGAAGCCCTCGAAGAAGACAATTCTGATGTGGAAGGTGAAGTTGTAGATCCAGTGCGAGATCAATTGCCGGGTTCCATTTCAAAAGAAGTGAGTCTTGTAAGGAATAGCGACGGAGACAGAGTTTACATCACGCTGGATGCGGGTGGTATCGATGAAATCGAAGTTACGTTTACCGCTGAATGTTGGCTTGAAATTGAAGATGGCAACGGTGATTCCATCTACGGTGATTTGAATCGGGCTGGTGAAGTTTTAAAGGTATATGGCATCGCACCTTTTGAGCTGTTGTTCGGCCGCGCCACCGAGGTTTCACTCGTGTTTAATGGTAAGAAAATTGACATTGGACGATTCACCCAGATCGATAATACAGCCAAGGTCACGCTAAAGAACAGCCCTGAGCGGCTTTAGGTAAACAGCCCTGAGCGGCTTTAGGTAAACAGCCCTGAGCTGCTTTTGGTAGACAGCCCTGAACGGCAAAAATGATAGGCAAAACCATGAGACAGGAATCGAATATCAAACGCAGGAAGTCGCGCCAGATCATGATCGGGAATGTGCCGGTGGGCGGCGATGCACCTATCGCTGTGCAGAGCATGACGAACACAGAAACCACAGACATTGATGCCACGGTCGCGCAGATCAGGCGTCTCGAACAGGTTGGTGCTGATATCGTAAGAGTTTCAGTGCCCAGTATGGATGCCGCAGAAGCCTTCGGTGAAATTCGGAAACAGGTCCAGGTCCCACTGGTTTCAGATATTCATTTTGATTACAAGATCGCGCTAAGGGTAGCCGAGCTCGGTGTGGATTGTCTTCGAATCAACCCGGGTAATATCGGTAATAAAGATCGGGTCAAGGCAGTTGTGAGTGCCTGCAAGAATAACGGCATCCCAATTCGGATCGGCGTCAATGCGGGTTCACTTGGGAAAGACCTGCTGAGAAAGTACAAGGAACCCAATGCCACTGCGATGGTTGAATCTGCCATGCGAAATATCGATATGTTGGATCGTGAAAATTTCTCAGACTATAAATTGAGCCTGAAATCATCAGATATTTTCATGACTATTGAAGCATACCGAACCATCGCGCCGCAGATTGATCAACCTTTGCATCTCGGGATTACTGAAGCGGGTGGGCTTCGCTCAGGTACCGTCAAGAGTGCAGTCGGTCTTGGCCTGCTGTTGATGGAAGGGATTGGGGATACCATAAGAATATCGCTTGCAGCCGATCCCGTGGAAGAAATCAAGGTTGGTTTCGACCTGCTAAAGAGCTTGCACCTCAGGAGCAAGGGTATAAACTTCGTCGCCTGTCCGAGTTGCTCAAGACAGAATTTTGATGTCATCAGTACCGTTAATGAGTTGGAAAGGCGAGTGGAAGATATTACAACACCGCTGGATGTCGCCATTATGGGCTGTATCGTTAATGGCCCGGGTGAGGCAAAGGAGGTGGATGTCGGTTTGACAGGCGCTTCCCCTAGCAATCTTATTTATTCCGAAGGATCGCCGGATCACAAGATCAGCAATGAAAATTTGTTGGATGATCTTGAACAGATGATTCGTCGCAAGGTCGCGGCAAAGCTTGAAGCTGAAGCAAAACAGGAACAGTCCATTACCGGGCGATCCTGATACCAAGAGTTAGACAACGTGAAAATACAAGCCGTAAGGGGCATGCAGGATTTGTTGCCCAAAAAAAAGGAAATATTTCGCTTTATCGAACTTAAGGTAAGCGATGTCCTGAGCAGCTATGGCTACCAGGAAATCGGTATACCCATTATAGAATCTACTTATCTTTTCAATCGGTTGGTGGGTGAAGATACGGACATCGTTGAAAAGCAAATGTACACGTTTGACGATCGAAACGGTGAAAGCCTGACATTGCGCCCGGAGGGAACGGCAGGTACCGTTCGCCTGGCGCAGGAAAATGGCCTGACTTTCAACCAGGTGCAGAGATTTTTTTATACCGGGCCCATGTTCCGATATGAACGTCCACAGAAAGGACGATATCGTCAGTTTGAACAAATTGGAGTCGAGTGTTTTGGCATGCCGGGTCCGGATATTGACGTCGAATTGATGTTTATGACCCACCGGATGTGGGAGATCCTGGATATTTCAGGTGATGTGGAACTGGAGATCAATTCGCTGGGTTCATCTGAATCCCGTGCAGTATTCAGGGCCGCATTAACGGCGTATTTGTCTGACGTTAAAGATGAACTCGATGAAGACAGCCAGAGGCGGCTTGCAACAAATCCCCTCAGGATTTTGGATAGCAAGGTAAAAAAGACAAGGGATCTGCTCCAGGGAGCGCCAGTCTTAAGTGAATTCCTGGATGATGATGCCACCCGGCACTTCGATGGTTTACGCAGGATCCTGGATAAAAAGCAGTTACCCTATCGTGTGAACCCCCATATTGTGCGTGGACTCGATTACTACAACAAGACGGTTTTTGAATGGGTGACTGATACCCTGGGTTCCCAGGGCACTATCTGTGGCGGTGGCAGATATGATGGCATGGTCGAACAAATAGGTGGCAAGCCTACACCGGGTGTCGGTTTTGCGATGGGATTGGATAGAATTGCACTGATGCTTGAACCCGGTTTTGAATGCCGGGAGCAGGCGGAAATTTATATCGCATCGGTCGGAGAAGAGGCCCGTTTATTCGCCTTGACGTTGGCCGAAGATATTCGGGACAGTTGCACTGGCCGTCGCGTTGTGGTGAATTGTGGTGAAGGCAAATTTAAGTCACAGCTGAAGAAGGCAGATGCCAGTGGTGCGAGTATTGCGCTGATACTGGGGGATGATGAGGTCGCCAGCGGGCAGGTAACGGTGAAACACCTGCGTGAATCAGGGGAACAAAAGTCAATTAATTCAGAAAAGCTTGGAGAATACCTGGCTGATTTTTTTTCGAAGGAGTAAACGGTGGTAGCCGATAGTACAGAAGAAGAACAAATAGAAGCACTCAAAAGGTGGTTAGCGGAAAATGGGATTTCGCTGGTAGTGGGCGTTGTCCTGGCACTGGGCGCCGTGTTTGGCTATCGGGCCTGGGAGAATAGTGTCCGCCAGACTGGAGAAGAAGCATCAGCAATATACCAGGACCTGGTCGCCGCCGTGACACCGATCCCTGGCGTTGAATCAAGCCCGGAAATGATCGCCACAGGCAAGTCGCTCGCTGAACAGCTCAGGAACAACCATGGTGATTCGAGTTATGCCCTGTTCGCCGCGCTGACAGTGGCAAAAGTAGCCGTTGATGCAGGAAATCTGGCCAAGGCAGCGAATGAACTTAACTGGGTGCTTGCAAATGGGGCT
>SMVB01001334.1_pt1 | contig 22291 bp, 23 predicted proteins | sample 2456461 | NCBI WGS metagenome assembly SMVB01 (sample SAMN11095934, study PRJNA526329) | marine sediment metagenome | biome: Marine sediment; feature: Surficial sediment; material: Deep marine sediment; isolation source: Hadal surficial sediment | place: Pacific Ocean | collected 2014-05 | depth...
ATCCCCGCCCTCGCCCTCGCCGCGCCACGGCGGGTCGTCGCTTTCGCCGCTCCCCGGCGGGTCGTCCCTTTCGCCGCTCCCCGGCGGGTCATCCCTTTCGCCGCTCCCCGGCGGGTCGTCCCTTTCGCCGCTCCCCGGCGGGTCGTCTCTTTCGCCGCTCCGCGGCGGGTCGTCTCTTTCGCCGCTCCGCGGCATTAGGGACAGAAATCCGGCGCGCTCGGCGCCGATATCCACGAACGCCGCCTCCATGCCGGGAACCACCGCGTTGACGCGGCCCAGCACGACGGTCCCGACCGTGTCGGGCGCGCCGTCGCCGGCGATGACGAGGTCGACCAGCCGGCCCTCCTGGCGCAGCGCGACGCGCGCCTGGCCGCCGCAAGTCATCGAAAGAATTTCGTCGATCATGGCCCCCCTCCGCCGCCGCCGGCGGCGCCGCCCAGGCCTTGCAAAAGCCGCTCGGTCTCGTAGAGGGGCAAGCCCACGACGTTGGAATACGACCCCCTGAGGAAACGCACGAACACCGCGGCGCGGCCCTGGATGGCATAGCCGCCGGCCTTGCCCCGCCATTCCCCGGTCTCGATATAGCTCTCGATTTCCGCCGCCGCCAGGCGCTTGAAGGCGACGATGGTGATACAGGTTCGGGTGGCGGCGGCGCCATCGGGCGCGAGGACGGCGATGCCGCCGATCACCCGGTGGCGGCGGCCGGAAAGCAGCGCCAGGCAGTCCCGCGCGGTTTTTTCGTCCTCGGCTTTGGGCAGGATACGGCGCCCGCAGGCGACCACCGTGTCGGCGCCAAGCACCACGGCGCCGGCGGCTTCCGGCAGGCGGGCGACGCGCATGGCCTTATCCTTAGCCAAACGCACGGCATGGGCCTCGGGCAATTCGCCCTTGGCGGGCGTTTCATCGATATCGGGGTCAAAGACGAGGTCGGGGCTGCGGCCGATCTGGGCCAGAAGTTCGCGGCGGCGCGGCGATACCGAAGCAAGGACGAAAAGGGGTGCCCCGGGCATGGCGCAACCGACTTGGCGTTATTTAAATCGGAATATTATCCGTCCCTTGGTGAGGTCGTAGGGGGTCATTTCCACATTGACCTGGTCACCGACGAGAACCCGGATACGGTGCTTGCGCATCTTGCCCGAGGTATAGGCCAGGATTTCGTGATCGTTCTCCAGCTTGACTCGGAACATGGCGTTGGGAAGGAGTTCGGTGACCTCACCAGGGAACTCGGTAGAATCGTCTTTTTTGACCATCATTTCTCCATGTATTGCTTGAAGTTGCAGGGACAATGGGGGGCATGGGCCCAAGCGTCAAGGCATTAACGCCGCGCCTGGCGCGCATCCCGGTCAAAGGGTTCGATTCGGCTGGACGGGCTCTAACCCGACGGCGGGAGATTGAGGCGCATGGTGATGGACAGGGCATGGGCGTCGAGCCCTTCGGCTTGCGCCAAGGTCACCGCGGCGGGGCCGATAATGCTAAGCGACTCGGCGTCACATTTGATGATCGAAGTGCGCTTGACGAAATCCAGCACCGACAGGCCCGAGGAAAAGCGCGCGGTCCCGCCGGTAGGCAGGACATGATTGGCGCCGGCGACGTAATCGCCCACCGCCTCGGGCGTGAAGCGGCCCATGAAGATGGCGCCGGCATTGTTCACCTTCTCGGCCAGCGATTCCGGGTCGGCCACCGCGAGGGCGAGGTGCTCGGGCGCGACGGCATCGACCAGGGCCGGCACTTCGGCCAGGTCATCGACAACGATCACGGCACCAAAGGCGGCCCAACTGGCGCCGGCGATGGCGGCCCTTGGCAAGGTCTTGAGGCGCGCCTCCACCGCCGCCTCGACCCGGTCGGCGAAAGCCTCGTCATCGGTGATCAGGATGGACTGCGCCGCCTCATCGTGTTCAGCCTGGGCCAGCAGATCGACGGCGATCCAGTCGGCATCGTTGGCGCCGTCGGCCACCACCAGAATCTCCGATGGTCCGGCGATCATGTCGATGCCGACGGTGCCGAAGACCTGGCGCTTGGCCGCGGCCACCCAGGCATTTCCCGGCCCGACGATCTTATCGACGGCGGCAATGGTGGCGGTCCCATAGGCCAGCGCGCCGATCGCCTGGGCGCCGCCGATGCGGTAGGCCTCGGTCACCCCGGCCCGGCGCGCGGCCGCCAGAACCAGGGGGTTGATCTCGCCATTGGGCGCCGGAACCACCATGACGATGCGCTTCACCCCGGCGATCCGCGCCGGGATCACGTTCATCAGCACCGAGGACGGATAGGCCGCCTGGCCGCCGGGCACGTAGACGCCGGCCGCCGCCACCGGGCGCCAGCGCCAACCCAGCCTGACCCCGGCGCCATCAACAATATTCTCGTCTTTGGGCACTTGGCGCAGGTGGTAGGCCTCGATGCGCGCGGCCGCCACGCCCAGGGCCGCCAACGCCGCGTCCGGGCAGGCGTCTTCCGCCGCCGCCATGTCGTCGCCGCTTATGGCGAACGTCGCGGGCGTCAGCTCGAGCCCATCGAAGCGCCGGGTGAATTCGATCACCGCATCATCGCCGTCATCGCGAACCGCGCGCAGGATATCCGCCACGTCGCTTTCCAGTTGGGCGTCGCCCTCCCGTCTGCCGGCCAACAGGCGGGCGAAGTCGTCGCCGAACCCAGGGTCGCGGTGCGCCAGTCTAGCCGCCATCGCCCAAACCTCCGTTGACGGCAACCGCAAACCGGTCGAGCCACCGGCCGACCTCCTCGGGCCGGGTCTTGAACGCCGCCCGGTTGACCACCAAACGGGAGGAGACCTCGCAGATTTGCTCCACCTCCACCAAGCCGTTGGCCTTGAGCGTCGCCCCGGTGGAAACCAGATCGACGATGCGCCGGCACAGGCCTAAGGACGGCGCCAGTTCCATGGAACCGCTCAGCGTGATGCATTCCGCCTGGACCCCGCGCCGGGCGAAGTGGCGGCGCGTGATCTCGGGATATTTGGTGGCCACCCGGACGTGGGACCAACGCCGGGGATCGTCGGCCTCCACCATCTCGGCGGGTTCGGCCACCACCATGCGGCAGCGCCCGATGCCCAGGTCGAGAGGCGCGTAAATCTCCGAATAGCCGAATTCCATCAGCACGTCGCTGCCGGCGATACCGAGATGGGCGCCGCCGAAGGCAACCACGGTGGCGACGTCGAAGGCGCGCACCAAGACAAGCTCCAGGCCGCCGTCCCGGGTCTGGAACTTGAGCTTGCGCGAGGCGGGGTCGTCGAACTCCGCCTCGGGCTCGATCCCGGCCGCCGCCAGCAAGGGGCGGGCGGCGGCGAGGATGCGGCCCTTGGGCAGCGCCATCACAAGTGGTTCGTTGGTCGCCAATTCAATAATCCCGGTCGGTTGAGAGTTGCGGGGCAGGGGTTTTAGCGCGTTCCGCCGTCTTGATCCAGTTCGTCTTCCACCGGGTGATGGGGACGCCACATGGTGGGCCAGGGTTCGCCCATGTCCTGGACGAACGCTTCCACCGTCTCGACACTAAGCCTGACCGCGGCGCCGCCGGAAAATACCAAGGTCACCACGTCGCCTTCGGCCAGGATGGTCAGGACCTCGAGCAGGCGCCCCCGGTCGGCCGCCGCCCCCGGCGTGAAGCCCTTGGCCTCGACGCTCAACACGTGTTCGAAGGTGATGCCGCAATGGACCCGCTCATAGGAGCCGGCGGCGGTCCCCCCCTGTCCCGCGCCGGGTCCGGCGCCGGCATCTTCCTCGGCCGCCAGATTTTCCCAACAAAAGCGGTTCGCCACCATGACGAAACGGTTTTCCTCGCCAAGAAACCGCATGTCCTGGACCGGCACCAGAGCGTCTTGAAGGTAGGCCCCGAGGACCGCGAAATCCGCGGCATCGACGGCGCGCAGCTTTAATGGCGTACCCATGCGTTTGCCCCCTCCCTAATTACTCAAGCGTTCTATATCGGCACCACAGGCCGCGAGTTTTTCCACCAACCTCTCGTAGCCGCGATCGAGATGATAGACCCTGCTGATGATGGTTTCACCCTCGGCCACCAAGCCCGCCAGAACCAGGCTGACCGATGCCCTGAGATCGGTCGCCATGACCTCGGCCCCGGCCAGGGCCTTGACCCCGCGCACCATGGCCGAGGCGCCATGGACGGTGATTTCGGCGCCCATGCGGGACAGCTCGGAGACATGCATGAAACGGTTCTCGAAGATGGTTTCGGTGATCATGGCGACCCCCGAGCCGATCACCATCAACGCCATCATCTGCGCCTGCAGGTCGGTGGGGAATCCGGGATAGGGCTCGGTCATGACGTCGACGCCGCGGACCCGCCCGCGCCCGGGGGTCACGCGCACGCCGCCTTCGGTGGCGGTGACGCGAACCCCTGCTTCCCGCAGCTTTTCGAACAACGCCTCGTTCTGGGCCGGATCCGCGCCCTTGAGCTCGACGTCGCCGCCGGTCATGGCCGCCGCCAGGGCATAGGTCCCGGTTTCGATGCGGTCGGGCACCACCTCGTGGCTAGCGCCGTGGAGGCTCGTGACCCCTTGAATGGTGAGGGTGCCGCTGCCGATGCCGGCGATCTTCGCTCCCATGGCGACCAGGCAATTGGCCAGGTCGACGACCTCCGGCTCCCGGGCGGCATTGGCCAGCACCGTTTCGCCACGGGCCAAGGTAGCGGCGATCATCAGGTTTTCCGTGGCCCCCACCGAGACGAAGGGGAACACGATATGGGCGCCCGTGAGCCCCTTGGGCGCGCGGGCCTCGATATAGCCGCCTTGGACGTCGATCGCGGCACCGAGCTGCTCAAGACCCTTGAGGTGCAGGTCCACCGGCCGGTTGCCGATGGCGCAGCCGCCCGGCAGCGAGACCTTGGCGACCCCCTCCCGCGCCACCAAACCGCCCAGCACCAGGATCGAGGCCCGCATCTGGCGCACCAGGTCATAGGGCGCGGTGGTGGAGGTGATCTTGCGCGCGTGAAGGGTAAGGACCCGGCCCACATGGCCGCCCTTGGGCGCGTCGCCTTCCATGGCGATCTCCACGCCGAGAACCCCCAAGAGGCTGGCCAGGGTCGAAATATCGGCAAGATGGGGAAGGTTGCCCAGGGTCAGCGGCGCGTCGCTCAGCAGGCTCGCCGCCATCAGCGGCAGGGCCGCGTTCTTGGCGCCGCTGATGGAAATTTCGCCGGTCAGCCGATTGCCGCCCCGGATACGGATTCTGTCCATGAACCGCCTTTTAAAGCCTGGCCAGGGTCACGCCCTTTTGACCCATAGTTTTGCCGGCCTCCCCGGCGGTAGGGATCGCGCCCTGGCAACCCCGGGCCGCCACCGACGGCGCGATCCTGCCATGGTTGGGCGCCGATTCGCGGACCGGGCTGTGGGGCATGATGCCCATGGGCCATCCTCCGTCTGCGGTTGAAGGTGCCGGGAGACGCCCCGGCCCCTTGTGTTACTCCATGCAGGGGCGGGGCTCAAGGACGACGGGGCCGGTTTCACTCGCCGCCGGGCGATTTGGGCAGCGGCGGGAGAGTCCCATGGCGGCGTTGGCGGGCCTGGGCCTTGCGGCGGCCCAGGTTGGCGCGCAGCGCCGCCGCCGCCCGCGCCCGGCGCGCGGCTCCGGGGCCGGCGGTCCGCGGCCCCCTGGCACCGCCCGGGCCCTTGGCTTCGCCGTCGTTCATCACCGCCCCAGCGTAGACCGCCAAGGCCGGCGGGGCAACGCCGCCGCCCGAAACACCCAGGTCTTTACGCCCTGGCCCCATGAGAGGCCGCGGACCCAGCCCGAGTCGCGCGGAACCGAGTCGCGCGGAACCGAGTTGCGCGCCTGGGGCCGTTATGGCATCTTCGCACCCCCCGCGTGCCGCCGTAGCTCAGGGGTAGAGCACTCGCTTGGTAAGCGAGAGGCCGAAGGTTCGATTCCTTCCGGCGGCACCATTTTCTTATCCCGCACCGCTTCTCCACCCCGGGCCTTGCCGCCTCGGCCGCCATGGGCTTAGATGCGGGCCTGTTACGGGCAGCCAGGGAGCGGCAGGGATGGACGACGACGGCAACGGCAAGGAAAATCGCACCAGGAACATCATCCTCGGCGTGCTTGGCGGTGCGCTGCTCGTCATCGCCGTCAAGCTCTTGTTCAGGTGGTTCGCCGGCGAGATTTAGGCCGCCCCGCAGACCGCCAGGGGTCCGCTACATGGAGGGCACCAGGTCGCGCAGCACCGGGAAGAAATCCCCCACCACCGTCGCCGGCCAGGGGAGAAGCAGGAGCTTCTCGAACAACAGGTAGCAGAACACCGTCATGCCGACCGAAAGGTAGCCCACCAGCCGCCAGGGCTCCCGCGCCTCCACCCGCATGTAGAGAACCACGAAGACGAACACGGTGGGGATCACGCCGATCAGCGCCATGGACCCCATGAAGCCGAGCAACCAGCCGAAGAAGGCGGCGGCACGGCGCAGCATGGTCGCCCTCGGCAGATCGTCGTCGGCGCTGGTGTCGAAATGGATCCTCCGCCCGCCGGGCGCGACCTCCGTGTCGCGGCGGAAGGTGTGGTTGAAGAAGCTGACCGTGGCGATCCCCAGCGCCAAATAGGCGACGATCAGCGGCGCGATGGTCGACAGCGGTTCCCATTCGCGGGTGAAATAGACCAGCGCCACCAACGCCGAAATATAGACGGCATAGAACGCGGTATGCACGTCGAAGCGCGGCGCCGTCAGGTTGCCCAGCATCGCCAGGATGCCGCGCGATGCCTTTACCTCGCGCACGAACGGCCCGAGGATGCCGATGATCGCGGCCGAGAACAGGACGATCACCCCGGGCCGCAAAAGCCAGGCGGCGCCGAACAGGTCGATGGACACGAACATGTAGCGTTCGACGATATCGCCCAGCACCACGCCCAGGATCAGCGGCGGGCGCGGCCATTTCAGGCGCTTCATGATCCAGCCGAGCAACCCGAAGCCGAAGACCGCGTATATGTCCCCCCATTTGCGCGAGCCCTGGAAGGAGGCGATGAAAACGATCGAGAGAATCAGCGGCATCAGCACCGAGAAACGGACCAGGGCGATCTTCGCGAACTGGTTGGAAAAGGCGAAGCAGATGCCGGCGCCGAGGATATTCGCCACCGCCACCGACCACACCATGGAATAGGTGACGTCCAGGTGCTTGGTCAGCATCTCCGGGCCGGGCTGCAGCCCATGGATCAGGAAGGCGCCCAGCAGGATTGCCATCCCCGCCGAGCCGGGCACGCCGAAGGCCAGGGTCGGCACCAAGGCGCCGCCCTCCTTGGCGTTGTTGGCCCCTTCCGAGGCCAACACGCCGCGGATGTCGCCGGTGCCGAAGGTCTCCGAACCCCCCTTTTCGGACCGCGCCCCATAGCCGTAGGCGATCCAGTCGACCACCGGTCCGCCGAGCCCGGGGACCGCGCCCAAGGCCGCCCCCAACCAGGCCACCCGCAACACCAGCCACCAATGGCGGAAGGTGTCCTTGACGCCTTCCATCTGGCCCTTGCGGCCGTCCACAAGGGTCCCCGAGGCGATGGAGCGGCGCTGGATCGACATATCGGCAAGCTCCGGAAGGGCGAACAGGCCGAGCGATATGGGCACCAACGGGAACCCTTCGAACAGGTAGATGGTATCGAAGGACCAGCGCTGGGTGCCGGTCTGCGGGTCGGTTCCGACGAACGAGACGAGCAGCCCCAACGCCGCCGCGCACAACCCGCGGAGCGGCGACGATCCCGACAGCACCGCCACCATGGACAGGCCGAACACCGCCAGGCCCAGCATCTCCGGCGAACCGAAGGACAGCATCAAGGGCCTGAGGATGGGGATGCTCACGGCCAGCAGAAAAGCCCCGAACACCCCGCCCAGGAGGGACGCCGTAAAGGCCGCGCCGAACGCCCTTCCCGCCTGTCCCCGCCGGGCCAGCGGATGGCCGTCGAGAATGGTCGCCGCCGAGCCCGACGTGCCGGGCACGCCGAACAAAACCGCGGGGATGGTGTCCGACGTGGTCGTCACCGAACCCATGCCCAGCAACAAGGCGAAGGCGGAATAGGGATCCATGCCGAAGGTGAAGGGCAGCAGAATGGCCAAGCCGACGATGCCGCCAAGGCCGGGGATGACGCCTAGCACGAGGCCGATGATGACGCCGAGAAACAGGAACCCCAGCCGCATGGGATCGACCATGATCACCAAGGCCTGGCCCGCCGCCTGGAGCATTTCCTCCAAAATCAACCGCCCCCGAAACTTGTTTTTATGGGTGCCGAAATGGCCCCCCCCGCCTGATTTGGCGCAAAGGTCCCACAATCGGGAAGCAAAGGCAACGCGGAGATGAGGGCCGCTGGGGCCTCAGCGCAGGCAGGCCCCCAGGGCGATCAGGAATTTCCGGCCGCGGCCGATGCGGATGGGACGGCCGATCAATTCGGGGGCGAACCCGCGGGCCTTGAGCCGCGCCAGCAGGCGCCCGTATACGGCGCACATGGCACGGGCCGGACGCGCCGGGCCCCGGGGGCAGCTGTCGAGCAAAGCCCGGGCCGTGGAAAAATGGCCCTCGGCCATGGTCGAGACCTCGGCACAGGCCCGGTCCAGGGCCGGATGAGACAACACCGCCGCCGGTTGGCGGGCGGCGATGCCGTGGCGCTCGAGAACCTCCCGCGGCAGGTAAAGCCGCCCCACCGCCGCGTCTTCGACGAGATCGCGCAATACGTTGGTGAGCTGAAGCGCCTGGCCCAGGGAACGCGCCAGGGCCTGGCCCACATCCCTGTGCAATCCGAAGATCGGCGCCGACAACCGTCCCACGGCGCAGGCCGCCCGGGCGCAATAGAGCTCCAGCTCAACCAGGCTGGGGGCAACCATGCGGCCCGCCACGTCCATTTCCATGCCGTCGATGACGGCGAGAAAATCCTCTTTTCGAAGGCCGAAGACGAGGACCGCCGGGGCGACGGCGACGGTGACGGGATGGCGCGGCGTGCCTTGAAACAAGGCCCCGACCTCGACCCGCCAAGCCGCCAGCGCGGCCATCTTGTCCGGGGCCGGCCCGGCCCCATCGGCGACATCGTCGACGGTACGGCAGAAGGCATAAACGGCGAACATCGCCTCGCGGCGGTGCTTGGGCAGCAACCGCATGGCCCAGAAAAACGAAGAGCGCGAATCCGTCGAGCGCGCATGCACCCAACGGGCGGCATCGGGCAGGGTCCAGTCACGGCCGTTACCGGGGGCGGGCATGGCAATGGCGACCGCCGGCGCATCGCTCCCGTCCCGACCGCCGGCGGCAAGCCCACTTTCGTCCATATCCATGGGATCAGGCGCTCGAGCTGGACGGCCGCTGGCCGGCCTCACCCAGGGCGCCAAGGGCCACCTCGACCACATGCGCCGCGTCGAGGCCGGCCTCCCGGTACTGCGCCGCCGGGCTATTGTGATCGATAAAGCGGTCCGGCAGCACCATGGGGCGGAGCTTCAAACCGGAATCGATCAGGTCGTGTTCGGCAAGGAACTGCATGACATATGACGCGAAGCCGCCAATGGCGCCTTCTTCGATGGTGATGAGCACCGGGTGCTCGCGGGCGAGGCGGGCAATCAAATCGGTGTCCAGCGGCTTGGCGAACCGGGCATCGGCGACGGTCGCCGAAAATCCCTTGGCGCCCAGTTCGTCGGCCGCTTTCAGGCATTCGGCCAGCCGTCCCCCGAAATTGAGGATGGCGATGGCATTGCCTTCCCTCAGGATCCGGCCCTTGCCGATCTCCAGCACCTGGCCGCGGGCGGGCAGTTCCACGCCGACGCCCTCGCCCCTGGGAAAGCGCACCGCCGAGGGGCCATCGTCGATGGCCGCCGCGGTGGCCACCATGTGGACCAGCTCGGCTTCATCGCCGGCCGCCATCAGCACGAACCCGGGCAAGCAGCCGAGATAGGCGATATCGAAGATGCCGCCATGGGTCGGGCCGTCGGCGCCCACCAACCCCGCCCGGTCCATGGCGAAGCGCACCGCAAGCCCCTGGATGGCGACATCGTGGACCACCTGATCGTAGCCCCGCTGCAGGAAGGTCGAATAAATGGCACAGAACGGCTTCAGGCCCTCGGTGGCGAGGCCGGCGGCAAAGGTCACCGCGTGCTGTTCGGCGATGCCGACGTCGAATGTGCGATCGGGATAGGCTTTGGCGAAGATATCGAGCCCGGTGCCCGAAGGCATGGCGGCGGTAATGGCGACGATCTTGTCGTCATGGGCGGCCTCTTCCACCAGGGCGCCGGCAAAGACCTTGGTGTAGGTCGGCGCATTGGATTTGGCCTTGACCTGTTGGCCGGTGACGACGTCGAACTTGCCGACCCCGTGGTGCTTGTCCGCCGCCTCCTCGGCCGGGGCATAACCGTGGCCTTTCTGGGTCACCACGTGCACCAGGACCGGGCCGGGCACCTTGGAATCCCTGACGTTTTTCAGGACCGGCAGAAGGTGATCGAGGTTATGGCCATCGATCGGCCCGACGTAGAAGAAGCCCAATTCCTCGAACAAGGTTCCGCCGGTGACCATGCCGCGGGCGTATTCCTCCGCGCGCTGGGCCGCTTTCTGAAGGGGGCGGGGGAATTTATCCGTCATCAGCCGGGCGAAGTGCCGAATCGAGCGGTAGGATTTCGACGATATCAGCCGCGAAAGGTAGGCGCTCATGGCCCCCACCGGCGGCGCGATGGACATGTCGTTGTCGTTGAGAATGACGATCAGGCGGGCATCCATGGAGCCGGCGTTGTTCATGGCTTCGTAGGCCATGCCGGCGCTCATGGCGCCGTCGCCGATGACGCAGATGACCTCGTTGTCCGCCCCCGCCATATCGCGCGCCACGGCCATTCCCAACCCCGCCGAGATCGACGTCGACGCGTGGGCGGCGCCGAAGGGATCGAATTCACTTTCCGCGCGCTTGGTAAAACCCGACAAACCGCCGGCCTGGCGCAGGGTACGGATACGGTCGCGCCGGCCGGTCAGGATCTTGTGGGGGTAGCTCTGATGGCCGACGTCCCAGATCAAGCGGTCCTTGGGCGTATCGAAGACATAGTGCAGCGCCACGGTGAGTTCCACCACGCCGAGCCCGGCACCGAGATGGCCGCCGGTGAAAGATACCGCGTCGATGGTTTCGGCGCGCAGCTCGTCGGCCAACTGGCGGAGCGATTTTTCGTCGAGCGCACGCAGGTCGGCGGGCGTATCCACGGTATCGAGAAGCGGTGTTTTGCTGGTTTCTGTCATCGCTGTAGCCGTTGGGAGTCGGGGAGACGGATAGTCAAGGGAAACGCCCCCATTTCCAAGCACTATTCCGCTTTCCTCGGGAAATGCGCAAACCGGGCACGGGGCCGCGCCAGGGGCCGGGGTCAGCGGCGGCGGCGGCGGCGTAAACGGGCGCCGGCGCCCTGGCCAAGGCCGATCATGGCGCACCAGCCGAATTGCCACCGCGAGAGGGCGACCCGGCCGGCCAAAGGGTCTTCGGCCCGGAGCCGGCGGCTCAGTTTACCAGCGATGGCCAGCACCACCGCGGCCTCATAGGCGAGGCGGCCGTCATGCACCAGCGCCGGCAGCAATCGGGCATCGGCGAGCAATTCATCGACGCCCACCAGCATGCGGTCGAGCACCCGCCTCAAGGCGGGAGAGGTGGCCCCGGCGGCGAGTTCGGCCAGGGCCGCGCCCTCGGCCTCGAGCCAATCCAGCGGCAGGTAGACCCTCTGGAGGTCAAGGTAGTCGGCCCGGCAATCCTGGATATGGTTGATCACCTGAAGGGCCGCCGACAAGGCGTCCGCCGATGCGACGACCGCCGCGCCCATCTCCCCCGCCTCCCCCGCCTCGCCGTGGAGCGCCAGGAGATAGCGCCCGCACGGCGCCGCCGATAACCGGCAATAGTCCATCAATTCCGCCCAGCTGGCGTAGCGCTGCTTAACCGCGTCCTGGCGGAACGCCGCCAGCAGGTCCCGGGCATGGGCCGGCGACACGCCGGTCCGTTGGAGACTGGCGGCCAGCGCCCGGGCCGGACCGCTGTCGAACCCGGCCGCCGGGTTGCCGCCGGGCGCGTCTTGGCCGGGTGCGTCTTGGCCAGGCGAATCTTGGCGCGCCCCCGAAAGGGCGTCGGAAAAGGCATCGAGGCGGGCGAGCTTTTGATCGGCGCCGAGGCCGGGATCATCGGCGATGTCGTCGGCGGCGCGGGCAAAATCATAGAACGCGCCAATGTGGGGCCTGAGCGTGGGGGCGATCAAAAGCGAGGCGACGGGGAAGTTTTCATCTCCCGCGCCCTTGCCGCCTACGGCGGCCCGCCCAGTGACCGATCTGGGCCGCCGCCCCGGCGCGTTCGGAGGCGAAGTCAGCGCCGGGCCTTTTGTGAATAAGCCATGGCGGCGCGGCCCAGTTCATCTGTGCTCATGTCTTTTTCCAGCGCCGCCAGCACCGCGCGGGCCCCCGCGTACCCGCCGCCGCGCGCGCGGGAAAGCCAGACCCAGGCCCGGACCCGGTCCCTGGGAACGCCTAGCCCCTCGCCATAGAGAAGCCCGAGGTTGTATTGCGCCGGGGCGAGCCCGGCCCGGGCGGCCTGACGGTACAACACGGCGGCCTGGGCGGGGTTGCGCGCGACCCCGTCGCCGCGTTCATGCAGCGCCCCCAGATTGAACGCCGCGGGGGCGATGCCTTGGCGCGCGGCAAGGCGATACCAGGGCGCCGCGCGGGCCGCGTCCTTGGTCCGGCCCAACCCCAACTCGAAGGCGAGGCCCAGGCTGAACTGGGCCAGCCCATAGCCCTTGCCGGCGGATTTGGCGAACCAATCGGCCGCCAATCGAGGGTTCTTTTCACCCCTGAGGCCGCGCCAGTGAATGACCCCCAGATGGTATTGGGCGCGGGGATCGCCGGCGCGGGCCGCGCGGTCGGTCCAGCTCATGGCATCGATGTAGCCCTTGGGTACGGGAACGGCGGGGACGGCAACGGCATTTTCCACCGCCAACCCGGGGCCGGGCGCGGCCATCGCCAACACAGCCAGCCCCAACCGCCCCAACCCCAATCGCCAAGGACGGAGCCATCGGCGGGTCGAGGAAAACAGCGGTCGGGTGCTGGTTTTCACGGTTTGCCCCATGGGTTCGTTGCCGCCATCGCCGCCTTTGGCCAAGGCCAGGATATCCCCACAATCGGCCCGCCGTCTATGGGTTGACGTCGATGACCACACGGCCGCGGACCCGGCCGGCCAGCATTTCATCGGCCAATGACGGCAGGTCGTCCAGGACGGCGTCGGTGGTCATGGCGTCGAGACGGTCGCGGCTCAGGGTGCGGGCAATCCGTGCCCAGGCCTCGCGGCGCTCATCGATGGGGCCATGGCCGCCCTCGATGCCGACCAGGCGCACGCCGCGCAGGAAAAATGGGATCAGGGACGCGGTAAAGGTATTGCCGCCGGTCAGCCCGCAGGCGGCGATCACGCCGCGCTGATCCAGCGACGCGATCACCGTGGCCAGGGTCTTGCCCCCCACCGCATCGACGCAGCCCGCCCATCGCCGGGCCATCAAGGGCTTATCGGGGCCGCCTTCCAGCTCGGAGCGGGGGATGATCTCCGCCGCGCCGAGCTGCTCGAGATAGGCCTTCTCGCCCATCCGCCCGGTGGCGGCCACCACCCGGTAGCCCAAGGCCGACAGCATGGCGATGGACATCGAGCCCAACCCGCCCGACGCCCCGGTCACCAGGATGTCGCCGCCCCCGGGGGTCAGCCCGCCGCGTTCGAATTCCATGGCGGCGAGCATCGCCGTCACCCCGGCGGTGCCCACCGCCATGGTATCCCGCGCGGTCCATCCCTCGGGCACGGCAACCAGCCATTCCCCCTTGGCCCGGGCATAGGCCCCATAGCCGCCGGCGAATTTCTCGCCGGCGCCGTAGCCGTTCAACACCACCTGGTCGCCGGGCTTGAAATCGGGGCAAGAGGATTGCTCCACCGTACCAGCCAGGTCGATCCCCGGCACGAAGGGGAAATCCTTGATCCGATAGCCGATGCCCTTGACCATCATGGCGTCCTTGTAATTGATGGTGGAATAGGCCACGCGGATCAGCACCTCGCCGTCGGGCAACACGCTCGCCGGCACCTCGCCGATGCGCACTTTTGGTCCCGCCTCTCCTTTTTCCAGGTAAAGGGCATGGAAGGTTTCGGCCAGGCTCATAACACGGGTCCTTTACTGGGCGGGCCGATGCCGGCCACCCGCCAGTTGATGGTTTCCCCGGCCAGGAAGGGCCGCACGCCGCCGCGCGCCGCCGCCCCCGCGACGTCGACGATTTCCGGCACCGTCCAGGGATCGCGTTCCAGAATCAGGGTTTCTTCGTTGACCGGCAAGCCGTAAAATCCGGCCCCGAAATGGGCGGCGAAGTTCTCCAGCGCGTCCAGCGCCCCCTCCTCTTCGAACACCGTGGCATAAGCCTCCATGGCCACCGGCGCGTTGAAGATTCCGGCGCAGCCGCAGGCAGCCTCCTTTTCGGCCACGGCATGGGGCGCCGAATCGGTGCCCAGGAAGAACTGCGGATGGCCCGAGGTGGCGATCCTTCTCAGCGCCTCGCGGTGGCTTGCGCGCTTGACCACCGGCAGGCAGAAGAGGTGCGGGCGGATACCGTCGGCCAGCATATGGTTGCGGTCCACCATCAGGTGGTGGGGGGTGATGGTGGCGGCCAGGCGCTCGGGGCCGCCGGCCACGAAGTCGACGGCCTCGGTGGTGGTGATATGTTCCAACACCACCCTGAGGCCCGGGAAATCCTTCATCATCGGCGCCAACACGCGATCGATGAACACCGCCTCGCGGTCGAAGACATCGACGCCGGCGTCGGTCACCTCGCCATGGACCAGGAGAGGCATGCCGATTTCCTCCATGCGGGCCAGCACTGGGGCGATCCGCGCCACATCGGTGACCCCGGACTCGGCATTGGTGGTGGCGCCCCTGGGGTAGAGCTTAGCCGCGAATACCACGCCCGCGTTGAAGCCTTTCTCGACCTCTTCCGGGTCGGTGGAATCGGTCAGGTAGAGGGTCATCAAGGGCGTGAACCGCGCCCCGCCCTTGGCGGTGGCGTTGATGCGATTGCGGTAGGCGGCGGCATCCCTGACCGTCGCCACCGGCGGCACCAGGTTGGGCATCACCACCGCCCGGGCAAAGCCCCTGGCGGTCGCCGGCAGGACCGCCGCCAGCATGGCGCCGTCGCGCAGATGGAGGTGCCAGTCGTCGGGCCGGCGAATGACCAGGCGGTCGGCGCCGGTCATCCGAGAAGCCCCCGGTAGAAGTCCAAAACCCGGCTCACCACCGCCGCCTCGGTGTACGCGGCATCAAAACCGGTCCGCGCTTCGGCCACCAGACGGGCGCAAAGCCCGGGATCGCGCGCCAGCCGCCCCATCGCCCGGGCCAGCGCCTCGGCATCGTCGATGGCCACCAGCAAGCCGTTCCGGCCGTCTTTGATCAGGCCGCGCGGTCCGGCGGCGGCGGCGGCGATCAGCGGCACGTTCTGGGCCCAGGCCTCGATCATGACGGTGCCGAAGGGCTCGAACCGGGACGGCAGCACGCAGTAATCGGCGGCGGCTAGCAGCGCCTCGCGATCCTCACGCCAGCCCAGCAACTTGACCCGCGCCGCCAGGCCGAGCCCGGCGACCAGGCGGGCCAACGGCCGCCGCAGGGGCCCATCGCCGGCGATCCAAAGATGCGCCCCGGGCACCTGGGCGGTTGCCCGGATCAGCACATCGAAGGCCTTGCTTGAATGGAGCCGCCCGAGCGCCAGGAACAGCGGTGCGTCCTTGGGCGTGCCCAAACTTTCCCGTGGCACCGGCGGCACGGTCTTGGTGTGGGCGAAGGTGGGAATATAATGGGCGCGGTCTTGGGGCCAGCCTTGCCTCACCTGGTGGCAGCGTATATCCGCCGTGACGCCGACCAAATGGTCGCAAGACCTGTAATCATCGACGCGGTAGTAGCCCCCGAACCATCCCACATGGACGAAATCCGCGGCCTCGGGCGGGCGTGAGACGAAGCGGGTCGCGCGGTGCATCCAGCTTTGCACGATGTCCGGCTTGTAGGCGGCGATGATGCGCCGAAGACGGGGTCCCGAAAGGCAATCGATGATGCCCCCGAAGCGGATTTGGGCGGGCTCGATCCCCGCCCGGCGCAACGCTTGGGCGCGCGCCCGATTGCCGCGGATCACCACCTTCTGGTCGAGCCCGGCGCGGTGAAGCGCGCTCACCAAATCCACGAAATAGGTTTCCGCGCCGCCGAATTGCGCCCCGGCCATGGCTTGCAGCACCCGCATCAGCCCGCCCCCCTGGTCCGGGCCACGAGATCGCGCGCCCCATGCTCGACCGCGTCCACCGTGAGGCCCCCCATGAGGCTGCCCGGCTTTTCCATCCGCTTGGCCGAACCGTTGAGCTCCTCGTAAGATTCCGGCGTCCTGACCACGGCGCAGTTGGGGCCGAACGGCGCGTAATGGGCATCCTGGGTCGGGCCGAACAGGCCGAGGGTCGGGATGCCGGCCGCCGCCGCCATGTGCATCAACCCGGAATCGTTGCCCACATAGAGGCCGGCGCGCCTGAGGCAGGCGAAGGCGGTCAGCAGGGACACGCCGTCGAAGATCTCGATGATGCGCGCCGGCGGGAAGGCGGCGATCAGGGGCCGGGCGGCGGCATGTTCGCCGGGCCCGCCCAAGACCATGATGCGCGCGTCGGCGAGCGGCCCCTTGGGGCCCGTCAGGCGCCGGGCGAGCTCGATGAAATTTTCTACCGGCCACTCCTTGCACGGCCAATTGGCGGTCGGCCCCAGGGCAAGCACCGGGATATCTTCTCCACCGTGGGCTCCCACGTGGGCTTCGCCAACGCGGCGCTCGGCCTCGGCCTCGTGGGCGGGGGCCGTCCAGAGCTTCGGCGCCGCCGGCCGGTCGAGCTTGAGGACTTCCGATAGCTTGACCAAACGGTGCACCGGCGCGCGGTCGGTGTAATACGCGTAACGGTGCGATCTAAACAACGCCATGGTGGCGACGGATCCACGAAGATCGACGATGATGTCCCAGAAACTCCCCATGGTCTGGCCGAGGAATTCCAGCCAATGGCGGGCATAGGGCAATTTCCGGAGCACGATCAGGCGCGCCAGCCTTGGCACGGCTTCGAACAGGGGGGCCGCGACCGGCCCGCAGGCGATGGTGAATTGGGCCTCGGGATAGGTGCGAACCAAATGGTCGAGAAGCCCCGTGGAGAGCACCGCGTCGCCGATCCGGGTGGAGGTTACGAAAAGAATTCGCATCGATCAGGTTATAAGGTCCCTTACCCCCCCTTGCCAAAGGCTTTTCGGTCCATTACCTGATAGTCAATTCGCCGGCGCGCGCAAGCAAGAGACCACCGCTATGTTCCCCATGGGCCAGATGACCTTGACCCTGCTCGATGATCGGGCCGTGGTCCGCGTCGGCGGCGAGGATGCGCGCGAATTCCTGCAGAACATCATCACCAATGACGTGACCCGGGTTTCCGTCAGCCAAGCGATTTGGGCGGCGCTGCTCTCGCCCCAGGGAAAATACCTTCACGATTTTTTCGTCACCGCCACCGACGACGCCCTGATGCTCGACTGCGAGAAGGCGCGCGCCGACGATCTCGTGGGCCGCCTGCAACGCTACCGGCTGCGCTCGAGGGTCGAGATCGGCCAAGTGACCGAGGATTGGGTGGTGGCCGCGCTGATGGGCACCGACGCCGACGCCAACGCCCTGGTCGGCTTCGAGGGCCGGGGCGGCCCTTTCCATGGCGGGATCTGTTACGTCGATCCCCGCTATGGCGGCATGGGCGCCCGGGCGCTGGTCCCGCGCGCGGCCGTGGCCGAACTGCTGGCCGCCGGCTTCGAGAAGATGGAGCCCGGCATTCATGATTATACCCGGCTGTGCCTGGGCATTCCCGACGGCAGCCGCGACCTTAGGGTCGACAAGGCCCTGCCCATGGAGAACGGATTCGATGCCTTGCACGGCATCGACTGGGACAAGGGCTGCTACGTCGGCCAGGAAATGACCGCGCGCATGCGCTATCGGGCGACGGTGCGGCGCCAGTTGCTGCCCGTGGCCATCGCCGGCGCGGCGCCGGAACCGGGCACGACGATCATGCTGGCCGAGCGCGAGGCCGGGGAAATGCGCTCCTCGGCCCGGGATATCGGTCTGGCGCTTCTCCGCATCGATGCCCTGGCCGACCTCAACCGCGACGGCGACGGCGGCCGGCTGACGGCGGGGGGGGCGACGCTGACGCCCCTGCGCCCACCCTGGCTGGCCGCGCCCGGCGGCCCTGGGGCTGAGGGCGAGGACGACACGCCGCCAGGCAGCGCGGGCGACCCCGGCGCCTGAGCGGAGCCGCGCACCGATTAACGGCGATGGGTGCACGGCCCGGGCCTCACGACGCCTTGGCCCGGCCCTGCCACACGCGCCAGTAAATCACGCCATTGAAAAGCAGGATGAAAACGCCGATGGCGACGAACCCTGTTCGCGGGAAACCGCCGGGAAACAGCAGATCCGGGTAAATCAGCGGGATCAGGTAATACTCGACGAAGCCGCCGCCATAGCCGGCGTCGGAACCCTTCGCCCGGAAATAGTTTTCCAGATAGGTGAGCGGGCACACCCAGCCAAAAAACGCGATCGCCGCCCCCCACGCCAAGGCCGGAACGTGCACCCATGCCAGTTTCCGCCAACGCCAAACCAGCATCCCGCCGGCGAGGACGAAAACAATGAACAACAGATGGAGCACCACGGTGGCGTCGGCCAGCACCCGGTAAATCATCGGATGGTCGTCTCCCGGTCGGTTCGGCCCATTAGAGCACCATCTGGCCAAACGGTATCAAATTGATGGGCGCCCGCCGGAAGGCGGCGGCACTTGGCCAAGGGCCCTGGTCTAGGCTAGAAAGACCGTCGCACGCCCCTGCGGCCGGTCCCGGCCGAGGCTTCAAGCCGATCGACGGAAACCATTGGATGGAAACGCAGTTCCTCGGCATCCCCAATATCGATGGCCTGGTCTTCGCCGGCTTGGCGCTGGCGTCCTTTTGCACCGCCTTTTTCGGCATGATCACCGGCGCCGGCGGCGGGCCCATCCTGCTGGCGCTGATGGCCATGGTGATGCCCCCCGCGGTTCTCATCCCGGTGCATACGGTGGTGCAATTGGGCGTGGGGTCCAGCCGCGCCATAATGCTTTGGCGGTTCATCCTGTGGCCGACCATGTTGCCGTTCCTGATCGGCTCCATGGTCGGTGCCGCCATGGCCGCGCCGATCTTCGTCAACCTCCCCACGGCGGTGCTCCAGGGCATCGTCGGCCTGTTCATCCTCCTGGTGGCGTGGATGCCGGCCTTCGGGCGCATGGGGCCGGAGAAGGGACGTTTCGCCCTGCTTGGCTGCGCCATGACCTTCCTGGCCATGTTCGTGAGCTCCATGGGGTCCCTGCTTGCCCCCTTTGTCGCCAGCGTCAGCCCCGACCGGCGCAACTACGCCTCCACCACCGCCGCCCTGATGTCCATGGCCCACGTCATCAAGCTGGTGGCTTTCGGCCTGATGGGTTTCGCCATCGGCGCCTACCTGCCGCTGATGGCGGCCATGGTCGCAACCGCGGCGGCCGGCAATTGGCTGGGCCGCAAGGTGCTGTTCAAACTGCGCGAAGAGGTGTTCCGGATGGTCTTGAAGGTCTTGCTGACCGCCCTGGCGCTGCGGCTTCTGTGGATCGCCGCGCGGGCCGGCGGGGTGGCCTGAATTCGCCCCGTACCACGGCCCACACACGCCCTGACGGGTGGCGCCCCACACGCCCTGACGGGGCGCTGCCCAATGCTCCGTGCTAAACTTCGGACATGATCCAAGTCTCGAAGTCCATCGCCATCGATGAAAACGAGATCGAGGAGCACTTCATCCGCTCTCCCGGTCCCGGCGGGCAGAAGGTGAACAAGACGGAAAGTGCCGTTCAATTGCGTTTCGACGCAGGAAAAAGCCCGGCGCTGTCCGCTACGGTTTTCTTGCGATTAAAGCCGCTGGCGGGCCGGCGCATGACACGCCATGGGGTCATCGTGATCACCGCCAATCGGTTCCGCACCCAGGAACAAAATCGCCGTGATGCCATGGACCGGTTGATCGCGTTGATCCGCGAAGCGGCCACGGTGCCGAAGCATCGGCGGTCGACCAGGCCATCGCGGGCCGCCAAACAGCGGCGCCTCGATGGAAAACGCCGTCAAGGCGCCATCAAGAAGGGGCGAAGCAAGGTCGGCCGATTTGATTAACGGTTGGAATATCAAACCGTATATCTGCACATCATCCCATGGGGAGAGGCCTGGGCAACAAACGCCACTGCCTGGCCAAGGGGATTCCACCCGGGCCCCGCGGCTATGCGGCCACGCGCTTCTCGGACCTGAAGACGCTAAGATCGACAACTTTTGGATGCTCGGCCTTGGCGGCCTGCCATTCCCGCACCTGGATCCTTCTCTTGACCCCCATCACCAACTGCTGGAAAATTTTCCAGACCATCATGCCCATGCAGAAGGACACCGCCAGCAGGCCAATCAGGCCCAACGGGCTTTTGGCTTTGTCGGAGACAACCGAAAGAAATCGAGAATAGTTTCCGGCCGCGCTTGCCGCGCCGCCGCGCCCCTCCACCGCGGCTTTGTCCGCCGCCAGGCCCGAGCTATGTTCGGCCATGCCATCCATTTTCACCAGGGTCAATCCGCCCGCCGTGGCAGGGCCGCCGGATTTGCCCGCGCCGGGAACCGCCGAGGCCCCGGAATCCGCGCCCACGGTTGTTGCCGCCGCGCCGAGCCGATCATCGGGACCGGGCGACTTTTCGCCCTCTCCGCCAAGCGCGGTGCCTGAACCGCCATGGGATCCGCCAAGCGATAAGCCCCCGGAAGCGCCTTTCGATCCGGCCCCGCCGTTGGCCGCCACTGCGCCATGGCCATTTTGACCGCTCCCCGTGCCGGCCCCACCCTTGAATATTTTGGCATCGGCACCCGGCGAAGGCCGACTATCGGAAGACCGGGTTTGGTCGACCGATGCCGCCGCCGCCAAGGTATTGGCGTTGCTATTAGGTCCAGCAATGATGATCAGCGCCCCCACCAGGGCGGCCGCCAAGCCATAGCTGAGCGCCGTCGCGCCGAGCTCGGCTTTTGCCAAACGGCCCCATGAGGCGGGCAGATTTTTCATCACCGACATCCCGAAACGTTGCCCAAGTCCAATTCTCGATAATTTTTTCATTGCTTCCATGTCCAGGGCCAAAATTCCCGCTGCGAACAAGTAAATATTGGATGGTATTTGATTCAGATTGATTTATATCTCATTCATATATAATTAACCAAACGACTTCTGCAAAATTTAGTTACAATTTTATCTATATTTATCAAATATTAACCTTGTTTATTAACCTTAATATTTCGTTGTGCCATCCCGATTCCCTTTAACCCACGTAAATAGGGCTTTTTTGTCTGATGCGCCCTCGCCCCGCCCCCGGCGGCGCGGCGGCAGGAATCTCCCTTGACCCTTGAGACGGCGAAGTGGGACTATTTTCACCGGGGCAAAAGCCGGGAGAAGGGTAAGCCATGGACACCTTGACGGAATTGACCGCGAGCCCGTTGTCGCCGGCGCTGGGCGCCGAAGTCACGGGGATCGACCTGGGCCATGAGATGCCGGGCGAAACGGTGGCGCAAATCCTCGACCTGTGGCGCCGGCACCTGGTCCTGGTGTTCCGCGACCAGGATTTGACGACGGAAGGGCAACGCAGATTCGCCAGAAATTTCGGCACCCTGCGCGAGCGCAGGCGTGGCGGCACCACGTTCGCGAAATCGAACTACGCGCTTTGGCAAGGCGACCCCAATATCCGCGACGACCCCAACCTTATGCTGGTCTCCAACGTCACCATCGACGGCTTGCCCATCGGCTCCTTCGCCGAGGGCGACATGTGGTTCCACATCGATTCGGGCTATTCCGAGCGGCCCTATAAATATACCTTCCTGCATGCCCTCAAGCTGCCCACCGAGGGCGGCAACACGCTTTTCGCCAACATGTACCGCGCCTATGAGGCGCTCCCCCAGGACCTGAAAGACAGGCTCAAGGGGAAAAAGGCGCTGCACATCCATGAATACAAGCGCCGGGAAAAGGTCGACCTGGCGGGGGATTTCAGCAAATCACCCCACGCCTTCCATCCGGTTTTCACCACCCATCCCGAAACCGGACGCCGCTCGCTGTTCGTCGATCGCCTGATGACGGCGCGGCTGGAAGGATTCGCGCCGCAGGAAAGTACCGCCGTGCTCGAGCAATTGTTCGACCATGCCGAGCGCCCGGAATTCATCTACGAACATATTTGGCGCGCCGGCGACCTGGTGATGTGGGACAATCGCTGCGTGACC
>SMVB01385138.1_pt1 | contig 22289 bp, 26 predicted proteins | sample 2456461 | NCBI WGS metagenome assembly SMVB01 (sample SAMN11095934, study PRJNA526329) | marine sediment metagenome | biome: Marine sediment; feature: Surficial sediment; material: Deep marine sediment; isolation source: Hadal surficial sediment | place: Pacific Ocean | collected 2014-05 | depth...
AAGCGCGTTCCAACTTTTTTCCAGATGCCAAACTCAATCGCAAGCTCGGCCAGTCCGAAGTAACGGTTGAGTCCTGTCACATAGTTCAGTGACACGTCGATCATCTGATTCTCTTTGGTGAACCGACTCTTGTACGTCTTACAATGAATGGTTGTGCCAATGACATCCTTGCCGTCTCGTTCTTTCTTTGACGAGAGAAACAAGACCGTCGATGCGGCATACTTCAGCCCAGATCCACCGGACATCTCTCGCATTGGAACGTAAGTACCAATCGCAGCATACGTGTGGTTGGTGAGCAACATGGGCACACCAACTTCACCCAGCTTGATCGTCAGCACTCGGAACGTGCCACGAATGACTTGGGCTCGCGTCATATCTCTTGTGTCTTTGCCCTCTGCGACCGTCGCCATTTCTTTGCTGGTGGACAAGTTGCCCAGCGAATCGAGAATGATGAAGATGGGTTTCCTCTTGGCCTCTTCCTCTTCAGCGTACTTCTCAAGGATACTGAACGCTTGATGGCGAAACTGCTCAATTGTGGCAACCGGGAACGTCGCCACGCGAGACTTGTCAATCTCACGCTCGTCAAGCATCTGAGTAGTGACAGCATCCTCCGAATCGAAGTAGAGGATGTATCCTTCGGGATTGTCAATGAGCCATTGCCGTGCGACAGCAAGTGCGAAGAAAGTCTTGCCCGTTGAATGCTCTCCAGCAAACCCGGTGATCTTGTTGGCGGCTACGCCTCCATAGATCGTGCCCGATAGCAAAGCGTTTAACGCATACGAGCCGGTGTCAATGAAACCGGCTACGTCAGCTTGAATACCATCCACGGCAATCTTTGCGTTGCTGTTGTTCGCAGACTCAACAATACCCTTCAAGTCCATCTTCATTGCCCCTATGTGAGTAAAGATCCTAGCGGCCTTTCGACCGCTAGGTTCAAAGGTTGACTAACCCTTAGTCCCGCCGACCCGGAGGACCTTCGGGATCAAGACCGGGAGGGCCACCATGCGGGTGTTCACCACCGGCTCCACCGGACCCACCAGCACCGCCGCTACCGCCAGAACCGCCGCTGCCACCAGCACCACCACGGCCACCATTGGCTGTGTTGTTATTGGTAATCCGAACCTGCGGAGCAGACTTCGAACGTGCCGAAGCATCGGACTTCGAACGTGCCGAAGCATCGGAGTTCGAACGTGCCGAAGCGTTGCCGCCCTTGGCCGAAGCGTCACCACCCTTAGCTGCGGAACCACTGGTCACGACCGTCGAGGACGAATCAGTGTAGGTGTCCGGTCGAATCGAATGACCGAACAGGTATGCCGAACCAAGGCTCGTACCGGAACCGATCAGACGACCGAACAGGCCACCTTCAGTACCGGGAGCAACAATAACTGCCTCACCAGCAGCGTTCACGATGACACCAGCAGACCAACTAGGACTGAGGCCGTGCTCGCCACGGATGTCATAAACGGCGAAACCAGATTCAGGGATCGCAAGCGATCCGACAGACTGGACGCCGGTGCAGCCGCTGAGAACAACGCTCACGGCTCCAACGAAAATCACAAAGAGACTACGCATTTCATATGCCTTTCAAGTGGAAGTGTTTGCAAACTACCCACGCAACAAACGTGAGTCCTTGAGTTTGATTTCTGGGCTTGCCTCTGGCCTCTGTGTAAGCATACACCATTTCCAAGATAAGTCAAGGGAAACCTCACCGGAATCAAATTACCTAAACGAAATAATCCTCAAGGGTTGCCACTCTTTCATGTGTCCAGCCCACACTTTCCAAGATATTGCGAAGGGGATCTAGGAAAGCCTTGGTGAAGTGGAGATCGTAGTCCACATAGTCGTGAAGCCCAAACTCCACCGGCAACGCATTGGGGAACGAGATCACCCTATCGCCCGCTTGATTGGGAACCTTCAACTGGACGAACTTGATCTTGTCGCCTTCAAGAATCTCTCGATACTTGAGTCCCACTTCAAACCGCTTGAGCATCTCGTTAAAGATCAGCGCCCCCTTCACAGCAATTGGGCAGCTTTTCTTGTATATCCGAACCGCATCAAAGTAGCGTTCAAGGTTGTTGACACTCCGGGGAAACGCCACTTGCTCTGGCTCCAGTCCCATGAACTTCTTCCTGAATTCCTCCACGAAGGCAATCAATTCGTCGTTCGTTCCTTGCATGATGATTCGAATGGCGTTCTTCAATTCATCACGAACCACCTGTGGTGTTGAGGATCGCGTAGTTTCAATGCCCATGATCTTCAGCTTTGGTGAAGCGTACTGGACACCTTCTGAGTTGTGAACATTCAGGATGTATCGTTTCTTTGCCGTCCACACACCACGGTCAGCTATTACCTCCCGACCCATCACCATCTTCTGCTCATAGGCGTTGACGTACTCAGCCAATTCGACGTACTGTTTTTCAATGAACGGAGCAAGGATCTCATCGCAAGCCTTGTCCAGAAACTTGACTGTATCCTCAGTAGACTTGTCGCCGCACCATTTCTCGACCGCCTTTGCCATACGGATGTACACTGAGTCTGTGTCCGACGCAATGACGTAGGAGTAATCTTCGGTGTCCAATGCTTCGTTGAGAAACCCGTTGATCGAATTTTCAATGAGACGAATTGAAAGCTGACCACCCAACGTGATCGCCTCGGCTTGTCGAATGTCAAAGAAGCGGAAGTATTGATTGCCCAACGCACCATAGGCACTGTTCAAACAAATCTTCAACCCCTGCTCTCTTGTGTAGAACCGGGCGCAAGTGATCTCTTGTTCTTTGATTTCTGCCTCAACGTCGGCACCCGTCTCCCGCAAGGCTTCAAGTTCCTCAACCTTCTGGCGGGCTTGGAGCATGATCTTCTTCGCCTTCTTCCGATCATTGTACATATTCTCCATGAGGATAGGAAGGAATCCTCTCCGGTCGCGGACAAAGAAATGACCGTTCGCAGCCACGCACAAGTTGTGGTCCTTCGCCGGTTGAGTGTCGATCTCTTTGTTCAACAACAGATCCACCAAAGGACGCTCCATTATGTCAATGAACTCATCGGGCACATCTTCCTCTGGCACGATCGTTTCAGGAGAGATGTTGTATTGCATAATCAAGTGTGGATACAACGAATTCAAGTCGAAAGATACTACCCAATCATGCGCTCCGGTGATCGGTTCTTTCACATACGCTCCGGCATACTGCTCACTCTTGCTTCGACTTTCTTTCTGCGGAATGACGATGTTGCGATCGCGAAGATGATTGAAGATCAAAGCATCCCATGTTCTCACCTGCGAGAACACATCTTCAAGATTGGTCTTTGCCAAGTACGCCAACGAAACGTGTAGCTCGATCAACCGCAGCTTCTCATCCATTCGGAACACAAGATCAACGTCGTGAATGTTGTACTCCATAAACTTCTGAAAGTTCTCTCGATAGAACGATGCCATGCCATCGTACTCCGCATATGACAACTTCTTCTCACCCAGCACGACGAACGCAATATGATTGAGTGCCCACGATTCTTGATTCTCGTAGGTGTATTTCTTGAACAACTCATAGAAGTCAAGTGTTGCCGTACCGACCAACTCATACACTGTGTAGTCTTGACCCCACTTGTTGATGGTCTTGGTTCGGATCTGTCTCCACGGTGACAATTTCTTTGCTTGGGTCGCACCAATGACCTCTTCGATACGGTTCACCAAGTACGGTATGTCGAAGAACCGAACGTTCCAACCGGTCACAATGTCGGGTGCCAGATGAGCCCACAAGTTAACGAAGTCTTGTAGCAACTCAGCTTCGTCGTCATAACAAAAACACTTAGTTGTCAGGCCGTTGTCTACGTCAGTGAATGGCTGAGTGAATTGACCCAGCCCGAATACCCAGCGTTCATTTTTCACTCGCACTGTAATGGCATTGATGCGTTCGGTGACATCTTCTACATTGGAAAACCCTTTCTCACATTCCACTTCGATGTCGATGAACGCCGTGGTCATCTTCTCAAGATCGTACTCAATCTCAGCGTCGGTATTGTTGGCGATGTACTGGACAGCCCAATCGTTGTTGCCATAGACCTTGAATCCCTCAACGTCTTTGAAGTCCTTCAAGAATTGCCGACACTCCCGAATGGTGCCGGGGTGGATTAGCTCTACTGGATCACCCCGTAGCGTGTGCCACTCACTGTCCTTCTGGGAAGGTACAAACAACTCAGGCCGATAGTCGATCGTCTCGAATATCGGCTTGCCGTCACGGATCGCGCGGTAGAGGATCTTGTTCCCCGACGTGCGAACGTTAGTATAGAATTCACTCATTCTGGATTGTTCTTTTCAGTCCAAGAAAACTTATCTAGATTCTCTATGATCTTATCGTAGACATGCTGGCAGGTGTTCATGCCTTTCGTATTGAGATAGACATGCGGCTGCCAGTCATTGCCGATTGACTCAAAGATTTGCTCTTGTATGGTCTTGCCTTCGACCATAAATTTCAAATGAGGGATTAGCATGTTTACGTTTGCCGCAACGCCATCACCCAACTCACCATGGCGTATGCGTATCTGAACTAAGCCCCTGTCGTCTTTCGGATGTTCGTGTACTAAGACGGACCAACCCGGACCAAACTGCTCATGTAGATAGGCTTGCATCAAGCCCATCACAATGTTATCTAACACCAGCATTGCTTACCAATACCTTTGCCAACAACTTGTCCAACTGGAAGTTGAACGGAGATGTAATGATGTGTAGGTTGTCCACGTAGTCACTCACAAAGCTGTACAAAGACTTATCCATTTCAGCGATGGCTTGCGCATCGTGATCGGTAAAGCGACCAACCTGATCGAACTCTAAGTCACCCCGAACCAGAAAGATGTTGATCGACGGGAAGGCTTCCTCAAACGAGCGAGCCAGTCCCAACAACATCGGAGTCAACGCTGGGTTGAGGGTGTTCGCGTACCACGCGCCCAGAATCAAGGGACACTCCACCACAGCAATGTCGATGCCGTTCTCAAGTAGGACAGATTCCTCTTGAATCTGCTGACCGAAGATGTGAATCTGATCCCATTCGGTTGGCACACGCGAGTAGTAAGTCCAGTGCTTGACATACTCCCGCGCCAACTCGGCACGAAGGCCGCGTCTCTTCAGCTTCGCAGCGGTGTACAACGCAGCGGTAGACTTCCCCGAACCGGGGCCACCGTAGAAGTTAATTCGTCGTGTCATCATTGTATGGCATCACTCTATAAATATCACGTTCCATTTGCCACTTGGGTTCCCATATCTGACGCTCATCATATCGACCACGCCAATACTGGATAGTCAACGCTCCTGTCATAAAGACGAACAACGTTGTCATCCAAATCAGGTTCAGAAAGAACTTCTTCTTAGACTTCGGCTTCAGTAACTTTAGAACCGAGCGAAGGCGCATTCCGAGGCGTAGCGGCGGTGGTAGGTAGTACCCGTTCGTCATCATGTCCATCATCTACTTCTCCATCATAATCTTTCATGACCTTTTCAACCAACAGCATCGGGTTCGCTTCTTTCTCAGCAGCCTCAGCTTCTTTGCGCTTGCGATCCGCTTCAAGGAACTCACCCGGCAGAAAGATTTTCATGTCCTCTAGGTCAAGAAAGTCGGACCCCAGCAGACCACGCTCGACTCGTTCTTCAACTGTAATCATACTCATCCCAGCACGAACGATGATTGCTACATGGTCAACCGTTCTGTCACCACCAAGCCACCAAATCATGTGGTTGAAAGCAACCCAAGCGTGTTCGGAGATTTTCATTCCATCGGGCGACCACGGAGCAACGACAATATCGGTTGCGATGAACGCTGTGATGATCTTACCATTCGCATCTGTGGGCATATCATCCCACTTGGAGTCGAGCAAGTCACGCTTGATTCTTTCTTCATGATCCATGATCGCACAGCCATTCCAAACAACTGCGGCAAGGTGATCCTCTTCGCGAGCCCCACCAACCCACTTTTGTAGGTGTCGGAACATCGAAGAGTAGTAACGAGAGAGCGGCTGTCCCAACTCCCAGTTTCGATCGCCGTACTTGACGGCACCGTTTTCGTAGTGAACAGACAACCGTTGAATGCCATGAATGGGAACTACTTCAGGGTCACATACTTTCGCTGTTCGGATCAAAGCATGAACCGGCAACAGATCAGGTCTGCCTTTTCCCTTTGCCGAATCCCGACGACTCCCTGAATCAAACGTCTGGTGTTCCTTACCAGTGGACATTACGCGATCAAACTGTGCCATTTCCTGTGCCTCCGTTGGGAATCATGTGCCTGTGGACCCGAAGCCCCCAACACGATCCGTGGTCTGTGTTGGTTCGACATCGGTTTCTATCAAATCGTATTTGAGCAGTTCGACTAGCTCAGCTTGTGCGACTCTCTCGCCGTGAGTAACGAGCAGAGTTTCATTGGTGATGTTGTGTAGGGATGCGACAGCTTCTCCGAAGTAGTCCGAGTCGAAAACCCCAACACCATTTACAACAGGCAAACCCCTCTTGATTCCCACACTAGATCGCGAGAACAAGCGAACGGAATATCCCTCTGGCGTATCAAAGATCAACCCGGTCGGAACCAGAACACGGGCTCCGGGTCGAATGTTGATACAACGACGGCCATCGGTTCCCGGAACGGGATTCAGAGTGCCCAAGCAATTGTTCGCGTCGAAAACCCGAACAGGTCTGTTTGTAAAGTGCGCGTGAAGATCAAAGCACGCGGCTTGCTCCGTTCCGAAGCTAGGCTCCAGAACGTCAGGGTAAAGTTTGTAAAATCTCAAGATCGCCCTGTCCATAACAAAATACCTTTCAACTATTTAGTAGCGTCGCTTGCCAATATTATACTTTGGTTGCAACTCCCACTCATTTTTTTCTCCGTATGAGAGAATCTTGATCTGACTTATAGGTGCTACTGGATCCTTTGTTCTAGCGGGCTCAACAAGGTCAGCCAATCCCCACTCTGCGAGTAGGTTGGCGATGGTGTTGCGTCGTGCTACGTCGTTCTCGGTAAAGTTCGTCGGCATTCCGTCGAGCGCGAACAATTCCTTGAAGTGAACAACGTAATACTTCCCCCGCTTGTGGAGGATATGGCAAGACTGATACAGCTTCTTCTCTGTTCGGGAAGAAACTCCAATTCTAGTCAACGTCTCTCGGACTTTCAGAAAGTCATCCGGCTGACGTAGACGAATTTCGATCATATCTTCCACACCAATAGGTGTGATTCGTCGGTCTTGGGACATTTTACTACCTCAATTCGCTGGATCATCCTCATGCATTCTTACACGATAGCTATCCATATTTAGCGATTTGAGACTTCAGCGGCCCCGGCGCTTTACACCCCCTGTGTCTAGCATATGTTTGATACTTTCGATCTGCTCAGAAGTCAACAAGGTAAGTGCCTCTACTGCTCTGCGATTTGAGTATCCGTAAAACTGTTTCACCGCATCCAAGTCATCGGGTTTCTCAGCCCGAAGCCATGGGCTGAACCGGCTGCGCTTCTTGACAGCATGAAGCAAGTAGTCAAACTGTAACTTGTGGTCGAGGCCATGATGCCCGTTCATCTCGTTCGCTTGGAAGATCGTGTCGGGGAAATATGACAAGCAACGATTGATAACAAATGGCAAGTACGATCTTTCACTCTGCCCATCCTCTGGATCATCGAGCAACGGTTCCTTGGTTTTGTTGATGGCTTTCAGCCAGTCTTTCAATTCAATCATCAAACAATCCAATCAGCGTACCCGAACAGTAGTCAGCGATCCGTTGCTTCGCAATGTCGCAATAGTGTTGATCCAAGTCTATGCCAACGAACTCGTAGCCATTTTCAATCGCTGCGATACCCGTGCTGCCTGAACCATTGTATGGATCCAGAACGATTCCCTTGTCGGGTGTGAAGATACTAATCAACCACCGCATCAAATCAATCGGCTTCGGTGTCGGGTGGTCGTTGTACTCGCCCCTCTCTTTACGAGTCACGCGCGGAGCATAGAAATACTTCTGGTGTTCCGCCTTGTCAAACAGCCCAACGATGTTGCTTGGGTGCCTGCCTTCTGGGTTGGCATCCTCCGTTTCAAAGTCCTGATCGGCTGCCTTCTCAACCTCTTTACCGAATGATCTACGCTGGTGTCCTCCCTTGATCCAACCGGTTGGAGGCTCGCCTTCCCATGGTATTCGGTTGCCGTCGATGTTGACCTTGCCCGTTCCCCACTTATCAAAGTTGTCCTGAACGGTTCCCTCAAACGGTTTCTGGCAAACGGCAATCGGCTCGTGCGCAGGCTTCAGCTTGTTGGCACTGGCCATCTTCGTAGTGACCATCCAAATCAGTTGATCCTTAACAACGAACCCAGCATCCTCCATGTTCACCGCGAGTCGATGATACAACATGGGAGAACAGAAACTCAGACAGAACGCACCCGGCTTCAAGACCCGAAGGATTTCAGCCCATGCTTCTTTGGGTGGTACGCTGTGGTCCCACTGTTCCATTCCCATCCCGTAGGGTGGATCGGTCACGCACACATCAAAGATGTTGTTCTCAAACGATAGACCTAAGACTTTCTCACAATCACCACACATGATTCTGTTCATGGATTCGCCGCTTTCACAAGGATCAACTCATCCGGTCCACGGTAGACGAATCCAATATACTCTTCTCTGGCGTAGACCTGAACTCCATCCCCATCATTCCCATCTGGGAAACAGATGACATCCGTTTTCGGATCCACCATCCTAACCTCACCGTCCAGCGGACCCCCATTCATTATCTCTTCAACATTCATGATACAAAGTCCAACACATTCTGTTCGCACCGGGCTCGGTCGCTGTGTTTGAAATAGTTGGCACGTTCCCAGCCACCCTTCTGTTCAAACTTCATTCGCGGGAAAGGATACCATCCTCTATCGTTGGTAGGGATCTCTTGAATCTTTTCCGTGGCTATGGCGGCGACCAATTTCATTTCCTGCTGTGCTTCCAACAATCTCTCTCGGCTCTCATCATCAACCACGTCGCTCCCAAGAAACATCGTTGTCTGCTGGTCTGTCGCATCATTGTGACATGAACAGAACACGTAGATAAAGTTAGGCTTGGGCAACGTGTCATTGTACGTTGGCTTACATGACTGACTACTCTTCAACTCAACGAAGAACATCCGGCCGTCTCCCTTGACAACGAAATCAGGAGGGCCGTTACTTCCTCCGGGTTGGCTAATGTAAGACTGGTCAGGAACAAGATCATGGTTTCCTCCGCTCACCCAACTCGTCAACATTACACGACTCTTCCATGATGCGGGAGCGAAGAATTCTACAAAAGCATGTTCGATCAGCAGATCCGCGAACGCCAATTCGTGTGCGTTCTGTGTGTATCCTCCCTTGTGATATGGCATTTGCAATACATCATCAAAGACTTGCCTCACAACTCCCATACAATGCCTCCCGTCGAAGTCGCGATCGTTCAACGTAGTCCCTAGACTGATCGCAACCGACAAATTTTCTGCCTTCCCGATCGCACGCGATGGCGGTCGAGCCACTTCCACTAAAGATGTCCAACACCAAATCGCCCCGATGGGTGTTAGCTCTTATGATACGTTGTAACAACGCGACGGGTTTCTGTGTCTTGTGCCAATCACAATATTCTTTGCTGGTCGTGTGGTTGTTCTGTTCCCACACGTCAGTTGGAACCTTGCCTAAAGGATTGTTCTGGGCACCGGCTCGCACATTCTTCTTCATCTTGTACGGAATGCGCACCTCATCTGCGTTGAATACAAACTCCTTACCCTTCGAATACATGAGCAGATCCTCATGCTTTCGTGGGAATGTCTTTCTTGTTCGCCCTCCCCAATCGTAAGACCAGATGATCCAATTCTGATACACCAACTCCGGGCAGCACGATGGCGAGTCGAGGATCGTCAGCTTGTACTGGAGAAACGCATTCGTCTTTGTCGTTCCCCACACATACAAGCATCGGCCGGGCTTCAAGACTCGCACACATTCACGGGTCCACTGGCCACACCACTTAAGATAGTCTGCTAACGTGTCCCATTGCTTGTCCCAATCTTCGTCAACGATGTCGAAGTATGGCGGGTCGGTCAATACCAAGTCAACCGATTCATCCTCCAGACCAGCCAGAAATTTCAAGCAATCGCTACATTCAATCATTCAACTGTGTCTATGTCAAATTCAGCGAGACTCTTCGCCAGAGGGGCAGTTGGTTCACCCTTGATCCATGTGTTGTATGATGCTACCGGCAACTCCACTCCTAAATCGTTTTCGATATCTGGAATCAGAATGTACCCAAACAAGTCTCGGAAGCGGGGGTTGTTTCCGTAGACAAGGTAGCACAGAAACTTGTCTGCCTCATACCGCAGACCATACTCAGCTTCGTAGTCCTTATCAACGATCGACTCATCGAACATCTCCTGATCGAACAATCGCAATCGGTTGTTGCGGTCTACTTCCTTGACCGTGTACATACCCAGCCGTATGGCGTGAGCAATCTTTAGCCACAGGAAAACGAACTCGTTCTTTGCGACGGGCTCGACACTTCGGGGTCGAGGGGGAAGTCCTTCGGCCGGTTCCTCTCCCAGACTGGAAAGGATACAGAAGGCCACGAAGGATGGATCGCACTCTGTCTCAAGCAACTTTACATCCAACGGTGTGACGCTAGTGGCCCACCGCTGATACTGTTTATTGGGGATACGAGTTTTCTCTTGTAACTTGACACGTTGCATTTTCTTCTTCGCGTCACGAAACTTACGTTGTTTGGTCTTACTCTGTTTGTTTGCGCTACGTGCCATTATATCACCGCGTATCGTCTAATAAGGTTGATGGGGATCGCGACCCAGCCGTCGTCGGTCCAAAAATACTTGACTAGAAAACAATCGTATGGAGAGTCACCGATCATCCGGTTGATTGGTCGGCAATCAATGTAATCCTCGGTCAACTCATCTTCTTTGTGGGATACTGTTACCATAATAATCTCACCATCAAGACTTTCATACTCAAGGCGAACCGACTCTTCCTTCATGATGACAGCATCCAACCATTCCTCAAAGAATTCGTCAGCGTTGGCTGGTGAGAAGAAGAACACGATCGGAATACATTGCGTCAAGATGCTATTGTAAAGATAACCCTGTCGCACCTGTTCGAATGCGTTTCGAACGATAACGCACTGGTCGTGGTAGTCTCGGAAATTATACTTGGCATCCATTCCTTCGATGATCTTGATGAACCGCTTGTAATCGTCTTTCCGTCCCTCTTCCAAAAGGACAACCGGATTGAACTCACCCCGCTTAAGGGTATCATCGCTCGCTCCAAACTCTTTCGCAAGGGCAAGGAATTCCTTTTCGAACTCAACGATATGATATCGCTCGCCCAATGCGCGTATAGCATCACTCAAATCTTTGGCTGTCTGCGGAATATCCATATCACTGGTATCTATGGCAGATTCGTCTCCCCCCTGCGGGAAAATCATTTGAACTCACACTCCAGCATGATCTCTGTCAACGCAGCAACCGTATTGATTTCCTGATCGGCAACGAACGCAGCCTTGTATTGGTACTCAGCAAGGATGAGGATAAGCTGGGGGATCGACCCCTTCACCAGCACATCATAGGCCGAGTCATAGATGGCTCGGAATATCTGAACAGGGTCGTTGTCAATGTTCGAAGCAACCCAGCCTCGCATGTCGGTGAAATTCTTATCTTTCAACGCGGCGATCAGTTTCTTAAGAGACACTTCCCCAACGTTGGCTAGGATGCCATTGTCGATCGAACCGGACACCGAGTAACGCTGTAGTTCGTTGATGATGCGACGGAAGTCAGGAAAGAATCGGTTGATAAGTTGAGCTACAACCTTCTCTTCGAACACAACCCCCTGTTCATTCAATATAAGCGAACATCGCTCAAGCAATTCAGTCGCAAGAACGGGCTTCTCAGAGTTCGGAATCTGGAATTCGATAACAGTACACCGCGAGTGAAGCGGTTCGATGATTCGATTCTTGAAGTTGCATGTGAAGATGAACCTACAATTACTATGAAACTCTTCGATCATACTACGCAAAGCGGGCTGAGCAGAATTGGGATTCTGGTAGTCAGCTTCGTCGAGGATCACAACTTTGACACCACCGGTCAGGGACACCGACGATGCGTACTGCCGAATCTTTGTACGGATGGTGTCGATACCTGAATCTTCCGATGCGTTGACGAACAGGATATCAAGACCCATCTCTCTACAGAGAGCCTTGGCCACAGTCGTCTTGCCACACCCGGCACCACCAGCGAGTAGCAAGTTTGGCATCTCACCGGAAGCGACAATATCTTGGAATGTTTTCTTGATGGACTTGGGGAGAATACAATCTGCCACCCTCTGCGGCCGGTACTTCTCAACCCAAATGAAAGTGTCTGTCCCTGTTATCATGTGTACCTCACTCAAAGTATACCACAAATTCAGTTGTTGTCAAGTCAAATCGCCCGTGACAACACGCTTCGGAGGAAAGGTCCACACTCCATGGTGGTCGATGACGTGCTTCGGTTTCGTCGCCCGCTTGAGCCCAAGAATATCTCGGATTAGTGAGAAGGGCAGGGGCATAAAGTTTTGACAGTCAACACCAATGTCCATGCTTAGAGCATTAGGCATGTGTTCGTCCATAAACTTTTGGAGTCCACCGTGCGAGTGTCCGTACAATTGGAACCAGCCTTTGTAAGATCCCATCCATGTAGCGTGAGCATAGTGAGAAAGCATGATCGGTTGAACATTCTTTTTGCTCAACGCACGACGCAACTTCTTTCGCAACGTACCGCAAGCCTGAATCTCTGCTTCGGTCAACGTAACATCGTTGAACACATAGATCATCGTGGACTCATAGTATGCTTGAAACACACCGGGCAGGTACGTCTTGCGACGATCGTGGTTGCCCCAAATCAGGCGGATGTCTTTACAGTGGAGTGCGTCCCGGTACTTCTGTGTCTCGGCTGCTCGACGTGCGAACACGAAGTCTCCCAAGTGCCAGAGCGTAGCGTCCGCAGGGACGATGGAGTTGATGTTCTCAATCATCACTTCGTCCATGTTCTCGCGTGACTTGATGGACGGTTTCCAATCCATGTAGGCCTGTTGATCGCCAGTTGCTCTCATAGCTTCGTAGGATTCCAAATCCTCCGGTGTCATGAATCGCGTTCGGCCACTGTACTTAATAATCATACCGTGGTTGAAGTGCGTGTCTGCGATGAAGTAATCACGATCTGTCATTGGCATAACCTGAATGTATCTTTCACTTCTTCAACTCGGCGCTTGGCTAGGTCAACCTGAGATTGTCTGATGTCGTAGCCGATTGCGCACCGATCATTCTTGAGAGCCACGGCCAGCGTTGTACCCGACCCACAGAAGGGATCCATGACAGTGCCACCGGGAGGGCAGAAGCTCTTGACGAACGGTTCCACCAAGGCTTCAGGATAGGGCGCTTCGTTTTCGTGAGCAAGTTTCGAACCCATGCGACCGCCGCCCGCATCGCAATGAATGAAATCTGTGTAGTAGTCATGAAACGGATGGGGTAAAGCATTGCCGGGGTTGGCCAGCTTCGGGGGCTTGTATCCTTGAGTAAGCATCCGACCATCTTCACCACGCGGCGTGATAGCACGGGAGCCATAGACTCTGCGACCATCCTTCACTCTATGCGAGACTGGACCGCCAACAGGCCAGCGGGGTTCGTGACCGGTTGCTGTGTTGTCTGACCATGGTAAGCGGCCTCTTTCACGCTGGCCACAGATACAGTATTCGTAATCGTTTCGCCACCAGTCAGGACCACCAGAGCCGGGGATTCCGACGCGATGGTAGATCGGTGGGCATCGAAGCGACACGCCCGCATCTTGTAGGGCCACAATCAAACGGGCTGGCACACACGACCATTGAAACTGTCGGGTCTTTCCTTGAAGAACCCACACGACAAGCCCACGCGAAACGCGAAGGCATTCCAAGTAACGGGGAACACACCAGTCAACCCACTCCTGATCCTTCAGCTTGTAGTCGATCCCATACGTGCGAGCATCTTCGTAGGGCGGTGAGCAAACCACTAAGTCTACGGAGTCGTTCTCCAACGGGAGACTCAGGGCGTCAGCGAGTTCGATTGTTACTTCGCGCATAGTATAAGCTCGCCCCCGGCCGAAGGGCGAGCCCTTGTCAATAATTGGTTCGGTACAGGCATAGTAATCTTACGTAGGCCGCACAGATGGTAATCCGCCGCCGAGGGTTTGACTACTCGCTGTAGGTTGATTCTTTCTCGTGCGCGATCCAGTATTGAAGATCCGTCTTTGTGTTGACCCAATGAGAAATCATCTCAGGCGCGATGAACACATCGTAAGTGCCCGGAATCATCTTGATGGTTTCGATCTTGAACAGAAAACGGAACGTGGCTCCCGAATCATTCTGGCCCACGACAACTGAGGCACTGTTCGTAATCGAATCGGGATTGTCCTTGTTGTAGTTACACACTCGCATGATGATCTCATCACCATTACTCTCGATTGCCAAGTCTCCAAACCTTCCGATCGCTGCTCGCTTGAACAGATTGTTCATCACGGCCGACCGAACCTTGAAGTTGATAGCGGATTCGAAGTCTCCGACTGACTTGGGTTCAGTGAGAAGATTCACCGGGGAGTAGAGATAGATAAGTCGATCACTCGCCTTGCCACCCGCCTCACGCACGGTGACTTGGTTCTCTGTGAAGGTAAATTCAGGTGTATCGAAGGTTGAAACGAGAGCAAGAAACTCTCCAAGATCGAAGATCCCAAATGGGACTTTGAATTTCTCAGCAATCTTGGCCTTAGCCACGATGCTCTTGGATTCACTCATCGTGTGAAGCTCGGAACCCGTAGTCACAATGATGTTGGATTGGATCTCTGAGAAGTTTTTCAGGATCTCAAGAGTCTCAGGCGACAGCACTACAGTCTGTGTCGCGGACTCGGTTGCCGTAGCAGTTGTCATAATCTAAAGCCTCCAGTTGGTCAAGTATACCTCACGACTCGTCAGAGTCAAGCTGTTTTTCGGCTTTCTTTTTTCGCAGTTTGGCCCCGGCGGCGAAGCTCGCTTTGTAAAGGAACGCATTCTTCTGTTCATTGAATAGGCGTTCAAACGTGTTACCATTCGGTGGATACTTCAATGGACTGTGAAACGGGAAAGCCTTATCGGGAAGTATATCACTACGAATGCCTTGCTGTGCCTCTTTCATTGGAAATTCTGTGGTGTATGCCGAGAACGCAATCAGGGGATAGTTGGGATCCTCAGTGTGGAATACCATCCAACCTTTGCCAGTGAGCGTCTTGATTGTCACGGCTTCCAAGAGTCCCTGATTCATTGTCGTGACTTGATGGCACTCGAAAAACGTTCTCTCTTTCTTGAGCTTGTACTTGACCCAACCCTTGTCTTTTTTCTGAGTGTGTACGTTTCGATACACGACAACAAGCGTACCAACGGGTACGCTCAGTCTGCCGGTGGGCTCTTTGAATTCGACTCTCTGCTTCGGGCACTTCGAGAATGGGATGTGCTTCGGGGGAGCCGGGATCGGCTTCGGTCGATTCGTTCGCGTGATAACTTTCTCTTGGTCATTACGCGAAACGACTTCAACTACTGACCACGAATGCTTTTCTTTCATAGCTTCGGCTGCGCGGCGAGCTTCGGCCTCGACTATGAATACGCCGCGACACGAACCATCGACCACGACTTTGAACACATTCATTTCTTGCTCGGTGTTTTCAGATTCTTGAGCAGATCATCTTCACTCCAAACCGGGATCGCGTACCGCTCCGCAACTTGTAGCTTGGAGCCGGGCTTAGACCCGCAGATCAGAACGTCGCATCGGCGTGTCACTGAGGAACCAATGTACGCACCCAAGCTCTCCAGCTTGTTGGTAAGCTCGCGGCGTTTGTATTTGACCAGTCGGCCGGTCATCACAAAGGTCTTGCCCTTGAAATCGTAGACCGGACTTGTCGCTTTCTCTAGCAACGCTTGCGTGTACTTCAAGCACAGATCGCGCGCACCGTCGATGGGATCAATCTTCCCGAACGACTTCAACTCGTCTCGGAAATCTACGAAGTGACGGCGATCGAGAACTCCTGTTGTCGATTCGTCGGCAAGTACAGTGATCGCTCGCTCGACCCAAGAATCCTTGGTCGCGAGTCCGTTCCGAATTGATTCGATAGTGAGCTTGTTCATGGAAAACTCGACCGGGTTTTTCAACCCGGAAGAGTATCTGATCGAGTCTCGTCAGGAGGCGCTGACGGGCTCGGAAGTGGCGTCGGCTACAGGAGCCACGACGCCGAGGCCGTCATGGCTGTCGAGAGTCACGACCAGCGGGATTCGACGAACCAAGCTGGGAAGCGTGTACTCTCCGCGTCCTGCGCGAAGCGACTTGTCATCGGTGAGCCACGCTGGCCACCGAGTCTGTCCCACATGGGACCCACGAACGATCGCGACGATTTGCTTTCGCGTGATCGTTACTGAACCGGGAAGGACCTCATTCACAATGTTGAGGAACCGTTGACGGTTCTCCGTAAAATTCACTGTAAGCATGTTGAACTCCTTTTGCAAAAGTGAACTGGTAATCTGTTGTTCTATGTTGAATCAGAACGGGATGTCATCCTCATCATCGACCTCGACGGCGACGGCCGAACCCTCCGGGGCCGCAGCGACCTCCGGTGCGTTGACCTCTTCATCAATCTTCGTGTAGAAGTTGAGGAACGAAGTCTTGATTTCGGAATCGAAGCGGGCGATGCTCAGCTTGATCGCTTTCAGCTTATCATCGTAGATCGAGTAAGCCGTCAGCACGTTGACCAGACGCCGAGTTGAAATCACTTCGTCAATGTCATCAACCTCATACGTCTTGCGAATGTCAGCGGCCCAACGGACCAAGCAATCGCGGAACTTGTCATCGTCGATGCCGAGCGATTCCATATGCTTCGCAAGAATCTTCGTCTCTTGCTTGATCGAAGGATACGGCTGTTCGAACGTGACCGGGAAACGGTCGAGCATAGCTTCGTTCAGAACGTTCGTGCCGACGAACTTGCCATTCTCATTGCCCTGACCCTTTGTGTTCGCGGTCGCAATGATGTTGAAGCCGGGCTGTGGCTTGACCCACTGGCCAACTTTCTTCAGGAACACGCCCTTGCCCTCAAGGATCGGCTGAAGGCACATGATCTTTGCGGTCGCAAGGTCGATTTCGTCCAGCAGCAGCAACGCGCCGCGCTCCATAGCTTCGACAGCGGGACCCGGAACGAAAACGGTTTCGCCATTGATAAGGCGGAAGCCACCGAGCAGATCATCTTCGTCGGTGTCACAGGTGATGTTGACGCGGAAAAGTTCGCGGCGCTGCTTTGCGGCGACCTGTTCAATCTGGAGAGTCTTGCCGTTACCAGAGAGGCCGGTGATGAACACCGGGAAGAACTTTCGCGAAGAGACGATGGCCGAAATGTCCTTGAAGTGACCCCAAGCGACAAACTCCGGCATCTTGTCGGGAATGAAACGAAGCGAACCATTGATTCGCTTGACCAGTGTAATGTCGGTTTGAACATCGGCAAGCGCGGGAGCAGCTTCGATCAAAGCCGGGGATGCGCCGCCGGTTGCCAGCGTAGAGTCAGAGTCGGCAGCGGGAACGGGCAGAAGATACTGGCCGCGCTTTCCAGACTTGAACTCATCACTCTGAGTGAGCCATGCTGGCCAAGTAATGTTCTGTTCCTTGACGAGCGTGACGATTTCCTGACGGGTTGCGGAAACACGATCCTTGCCATACGTGGCACGAAACAGATCCACGAACCGTTGACGTTTGCGCTTGAGAGCCATTGGGCTTTCTCCGGTAAAACTAGGACTTCGATCAGATACTCAAGTATAGCATACACTTTCCTAGATGCAAGCCTTTTCCTAATAATGCCAGAGAGTATCTTGGAGACTCTATGCGGGTTGTTTGGATTAGGTATTCTAGGGGGGCGACTGGCGGGAAGTCTTATATAATGGTTTCATACTTTGGGTTTGCTTGGGGGCAGTTGAATAGTATACTTGATTAGTATGAGAAACATCACCGCAAAGCCCAAAGTCAACAAAGCCGCCAAGAGTCTGCTGGCAAAGCTGCTGGCAACTGAAGGCATTCGTGTCGTTCACAGTACCAAGGTGACGACCGCAATGTGGACCGCTAGTACCAAGACGCTAACGCTGCCTGTCTGGAAACAGATGAGCGGCGATATCTACGATCGTCTTGTGTGTCACGAAGTTGGTCACGCACGATACTCTCCCGATCCCATGTCAAACGAATGGAAAACCGCGCAGCTGAAAATTGCGCAGGGCAAGTCGCACTTGATGGAAAGTGCTTTCGGCTTCATGAACATTTGTGAGGATGCGCGGATCGAAAAGAAAATGAAACTCCGGTATCCCGGTTCCCGTCGTTCCTTCTATCGCGGGTTCAAGTGGATGCTCGACAGTGGTACGCTTCGGCTTCCCGCTGATCTCAACGAACTCAAGTACATTGATCGCGTGAACCTTCACTTCAAGATGGGTCCGCTGGCCGACACAGACTTCAGTGGAATCGCTTTCGATTCTCGCGAGCAAGCGCTTGTGGATCGTCTGTCCAAGATTGAGACGGCCAAGGAAATGTACGAAGTCGCTGAAGCGATGTATCGTCTCGCGCAGGAACAGAAAGAGAACGAATCGAAGCCCAAGACTAATCCGCAAGAGCCGCAGGATTGCGATTGCGAAGATGGCGAAAACGGCGAGCCCGGTGACGGCGAGCAAGGCGGCGGTTCGAAGGGCGAAGCGAAGCAAGGTTCCGCTGACACCAACATTCCCGATGAGCCCGATGAGAATGATTCGGATCCCGGTTCGATGGACGATGATACCGATGACGGTTCATCTGCCGATTCGACTGACGGTGACGGCGATTCTGACGGCAAGGGCTCCGACGATGACGGCAAGACCGATGGTTCCAAGGGGGGCGATCGCAACAAGCCTGATTCTAAGGATGAATCAAGCGATGACAATGCCGATGGCCAGTCAAGCGAATCCGGTGACGGTAGCGATGACGGTGGCAAGTCCAAGTCTGAGAACGGCGACGGTGACGGCGATGACGGCGACGAAACTGGAAACGGTTCCGGTGACGGCGACGGTGACGGCGAAACCGAGTCGAAAGCAAAGTCCGGCCACGGTGCGGGCGCAGGTCAAGGACAATCCTCCAAGGATAACTCTCCTGTTGCTCCCGATTCTCCTGTGACTCAGGATAGTGTGGACAATGCGATTCAGGATCTTGTCGATCGCAACGCAACCGAACGAATCTACGTGAACGTTCCCAAGATGATTCTCAAGCACATCGTTCAGGATCACAAAGAACTTCATGTGGCCTTCAAGAAAGAGATGACCTACCACTATGATACGGGTTTCGAGATTGCCTCCAAGGCGCTGAAGCGGTTTGAGAAAGAGTCAAAGCCTGCCGTCAACACGATGGGCAAGCGATTCGACTTGATGAAAGCTGCGGACGCGCACAAGCGGGAGCAGACTTCCAAGACTGGTAGGATTGACCCGAACTTGCTTCACGCCTACAAGCTGACCGAAGATATCTTCAAGCGGGCAATCCTTTGTCCCGATGGCAAGAATCACGGTCTGGTTATGTTCATCGACTGGTCAACTTCGATGGAAGGTAACATCACCAAGACAATCAAGCAACTTATGAATCTCGTTCTGTTCTGCCGCCGCGTTAGCATTCCCTTCGAAGTGTTTTCGTTCAGCGACCGGGACGGCAACAGCCACCCGATGCAAGTTCCCAAGTCTGGTGACTTCCGCCTGAATTCGTTTCAGCTTCACAACTGGCTTTCAGGTCGCATGACCGCGAGCGAATTCAAGCGGGCGATGACGCACGTTATGATGCTGGCTTGTCACTTCGGTCCCGGTGGCGGTTATCACGCACGGTTCAGCCGTAACGGCCCGAAGAACGCCGTCATGATTCCGGCTCGGTTCACGCTTGGCGGTACGCCGCTGGACGATGCGATTGCTGCTGCGATGGAAGTCGTTCCCGCTTTCCAGAAAGCGAACAACGTTCAAATCGTCAACACGATCTTCCTGACCGATGGCGCGTCTGGTGGAAGCCCGATCTTCAACCATGACAGCCAGAGTGGTTCGCAGAATGCCGACATCATCGTTCACGATCCCGTTAGCAAGGGCGATTACAATCTTAGTGACTTCGATCCCAGCGCACGCCGTTCCTACTATGGCTACGGCAACCGATCAGCAACCAATCTGCTGCTGACAATGCTGCGTGACCGAACCGAGTCAAACGTAATCGGCTTCTATCTCTTCGGCAAGTCTTACCGGAGCGGTGGTTACACGAAGCACGACATTCAGCACAATCTTGGTGCGGCAACGACCGAAGAGGTCGAGCGGGAATGGAAGCGTTTCCAGAAGGACAAGTACGCAATCGCCACTTCGGCTGGCTACAGCGAATACTATCTGATCCCGGCCGACCTTGAAGCCAAGACTGAGGAAATGAAAGACGCAACCGGCGAATCGTTCACGGCAATGAACCGAAGCCGTCGAGTCAACCGCGTTATGCTCAACCGATTCATCGACATGATCGCAAAGGAGCGCTCTTGATGACAAAGAAAGCGAAGCAACAGAAGCAAGCGGAGAACGATGGAATGATTCTCCTGATCGCCATCGTCCTTCTGATCTGTATCTTCTGATCGACTATCATACTGCGGCCCGTGCGGGCGAAAGCCCGCAGGACCGTTTACACCCGGAGGCGGAGAAAATCATGTACAACGAAGTCCAGCAGAAAGCACGTAACGCGAATAGCCTTGACTCAATCGCAACCGCGCTTGACATCCTGATTCTGATCGTACTCGGAATGTTCGTGCCGGTCGTGGGTGGGATCCTTGCCCTCGGTTGGTTCGTCATAATGTGTATCGGTGCGAAAGCCCACCACGATCATGTCAAGTCTCTGGCCGATGCCCCGTCCGAAGTCGCGCGAGTCTTTGACGCAAGGACCGCGACAGACTTTGAGACACTTGGCACAGAACGCCAGAACGAAGCGGCGGACATCTCCCCGAAGATGCGGGCGAACATGGACACGATGACACCTACGCCATGAGCATGAGTCTGAATTGGCAACTGACACCAGTGGAGTATCGTCGGAACCTACTCGAAAGTTGTGGGCTCTCGGCTGACCTAGCGATCTGCGATTGGATCGCACTTCACGATGACGAGCGGGACAAGATCAACAAGACTCTCGCAGAAATGTGTTCGAACCATTCCAAACCACAAGTCTTTCAATTTTCACGGTAAACATCATGAGCAATCCTTGGGACAAATGGGCAAAGCTGCCGACACCGGAACTTGTTTCGCGACTGATCGACCTGACTTCTCTGGTCCTGTCGGTCGTTGAAGATTCCGAAGCTGGCCGTCCACTTGAAGTAAACCCCTACGACAGCCCGGCATACGTTGACGATGACGGCACCGTTCGCAATGCCACACACGACGGCGTTGCCCTCGACGGCAAGTATCCGAACGTGAACAGTGTGGTTGAAGGCTACACTTCCGAAGCCCACTGGATCGCTGAGGAAATTGAGCATCGGATTCGCAAGACCGAGTACGCTGGTCTGCTGGACATTGAAATCGCACCCGATGGCATCTTCATGCCTAGATAAATCACCCAACTCGGAGGCGAAAAGGAACAGTCTTATGAAGTTACGTCTCGCAATTTGTACCGTTGTCATGCTTATGTGCGCAGCGGGCGACCCCACCTACATTGGCCCGGACATGAGAGCAAAGTTGGACGCCGTTCAGGCTGAAGCGATGGATACACTCGCTTGGAAAACAGGAACGTATCGTGAGAGAATGGTCCTGCTCGGCAACACTGTCCCACGTATCGTGAATGTCCGGTTGGATACTCAGGATAAGCTGATCGCGGCCCTTTCAGCACTTGCGCAAGCTCATACAGTGATGGCGTCTACGCATCTGGATGAGTTGGACTATGCGACAGATTGTCCAGTTCACGAATGGGAAGATGTGACCGCCACAAAGAAACAGATCGCTTTCGCATTACATGACCAATTGGCGATCACTGGTCTTGTAGGAAAAGATTCTAGCGCTATTAGTGATTGGTCAATCTGGGAAACAATCCGCTCTCTTGAGAATTGGTTCATCGCTCACTACGCTGGTCTGACGATCGAAGAAGTGGCTAACTACGGAACTGCTCGCGAGCAACTTCTGCCTCTCATTGTTCTTCCCGAAAACGCAATTGATGGCCATGAAGTGCTGGAGTTTGCTCTCTGGAGCCTCACTTCACCGAA
>SMVB01116410.1_pt1 | contig 22276 bp, 24 predicted proteins | sample 2456461 | NCBI WGS metagenome assembly SMVB01 (sample SAMN11095934, study PRJNA526329) | marine sediment metagenome | biome: Marine sediment; feature: Surficial sediment; material: Deep marine sediment; isolation source: Hadal surficial sediment | place: Pacific Ocean | collected 2014-05 | depth...
CCCTACCCCCTCGATGTCCTCGGTGCCGAGAGTGAGGGGATGATCGGGTACATGATCGAGCAAGAACTGGGCAACCTGTTGCCTGTCGAGCGACCTTTCGCGACCATCTTGACGATGGTGGAGGTCGACCCCGACGACCCGGCCTTTCAGAATCCGACCAAGCCGATCGGCCCCGTATACACCGAGGACGAGGCACACACGCTTGCGACGGACCGGGGTTGGGCCGTCGCACCCGACGGCGATGGCTGGCGGCGGGTGGTGCCGTCACCGCTTCCCAAACGTGTCTTCGAAATTCGACCCGTGCGCTGGCTCCTGGAGCACAACGTCATCGTGATCTGCTCGGGAGGAGGAGGAATTCCCACCGCCTATGACGATCAACGAAAACTGCATGGAGTGGAAGCGGTGATCGACAAGGACCGGGCCAGCGCGCTCCTGGCCGAAGAAGTGGGAGCGGATTGCCTCATCCTTGCCACCGACGTTGATGCAGTCTATCGCGACTGGGGTACACCGGGGGCGCGGCGGATCGTACATGCGTCTCCAGGCGATTTCCGTCACCAGGACTTCCCTGCCGGCTCGATGGGGCCTAAGGTCGAGGCAGCCTGTACCTTCGTGGAGAACACCGGGAGGAGAGCAACCATCGGCGCGCTCGCAGACATCGCAGAGATGTTGGCCGGCAAAGCCGGAACGGTGATCGAACCGTGACGGCCCCCGAACCTGGAAGGGTTCTCGCCAAGTGCTGGACCGCGAAACCCGCACGTACGAATCCACGTCGGGAACGGGGAAGGGGGGGGCTACACCCCTCTCCTCCGGACTCAGGCCAGCCGTCTGGGTGGCCCGGTTCACACAACCAGGTAACGATCATATGGATGTGGAGATCATCATCGTGGTTCTCGCCACCTTCGTGAGCGGCGGGGCGATGGGGGCGACCGGCATGCTTCTTTGCCAGTGGGTCGTGAGGAAGATGTCTCCACCGCCGCAACACCGGCTGGACCTCATGGATCCACGGGACATCGAAGTGATGAAGGCTGACATGGCCGACATCGCCGTTCGACTCCACTCGGTAGACGCCCGGCTGGACTTCACCGAGCAGCTACTAGGCGGGGCACTTTCAGGTGCCAGGCCGCCCGAATCCCTTTTCCCGCCGCAGTTCCCCCCGGCGCAGGGCGGTGTTCGCCTCGAGGCAGAAACTTCGTCGGACAGGAAGGACGTTTCCTCGGACGGGGAACACACCTCCTCGGACAGAGCGGACACTTCCTCGCACGCGGAGGACACTTCGTACGACAAGGAAGAGGCTTCGTCAGACGGACCCGACGCTTCTCACGCTTCTCACTGAACGTCGTTACGGTTGGACATCCTCCAGCCGCCGAGCAAATATTGCGCCATGCGTGGCGCAACCCTTCGTATCGGAATCGATCTCGGCGGCACCAAGATCGAAGGCTTGGCACTGGGCCGAGATGGAGCCGAAGTCGCCCGTCGGCGAATCGAGACCCCCAACGACTACGAGCAAACACTCCTTGCCATCGAGGGCCTCATTTCGTTCCTCGACGACGAAGCAAGTGCGGTGGGCGGCCAAGAGGTTCGGGGCTCGATCGGAGTGGGTATTCCTGGAACCTTGTCGCCGGCGACGCGTCTCGTGAAGAACTCGAACTCGACATGGTTGAACGGCCAGGCGTTCGACAAGGACCTCGAGGCAATCATTGGGCGCCCGATCCGCGTGATGAATGATGCGAATTGTTTCGCACTGTCCGAGGCCACCGACGGTGCGGGCGTGGGGGCAGCCGTAGTATTCGGCGTCATCCTCGGTACCGGAGTCGGCGGGGGCATCGTGGTCGGGGGGCAGGTCTTGGAGGGACACCAGGGAATCGGCGGAGAGTGGGGCCACAACTCCCTCCCCTGGCCCAAAGACGGCGAATGGCCGGGGCCCGACTGCTACTGCGGACGGAAGGGTTGCGTAGAGACCTACGTGTCGGGACCCGGCTTGGTGAGGGATCACGAAGCGGTCACAGGCCAGCGACTCTCGACTCGAGAGATCGTGGCCAGAGCGGCCGGCGGTGACGACGATGCCGCCGCCTCACGCAGCCGCTACGTGGACCGACTGGCTCGGGGGCTTGCCTCCGTCATCAACGTGGTCGATCCGGGGATCGTGGTTCTAGGCGGGGGAATGTCGAATCTTCCCGCGCTACCCGAGGATGTGCAGACAGCCCTGCCGCAGTACGTCTTCACCGATCGGGTCACCACGACGGTCCTGAGGAACGTACACGGCGATTCGAGTGGCGTGCGGGGGGCCGCCTGGCTCTGGCCCGCCGAAGATCAGTGAGCTGACCTACCCGGTTCCATGATCGCCTGGTACGTCAATCTGTGTGAGAGCGAACGCACATCCGGCCGATCGAGGCCGAACTGCTGAATCATGCCGACGAAGACCAGATCCTCAACTGGGTCAATCCAGAACCAGGTTCCGGCCGCGCCACCCCAATAGTACTCTCCTTCGGAAACGCCGTCCGCTTCGACCGGATCGGTAACAACCGCGAAATCAAGTCCGAAGCCGAGGCCGGGGCCGGGGCCGGGGCCCATCTCGGCGACCTCCGGCGGCAGTTGGTTCCGTCGCATCAGATCGACGGTCAGGGGTGCAAGGATTCGGATACCGTCGAGCTCGCCACCGTTGAGGAGCATCTGGGAAAAGCGCATGTAGTCTCGTGTTGTCGAGACCATCCCCATTCCGCCCGACAATAACGTGGGCGGCTCCAGATACCGGGCGGTGACCGTCTCCGCGGTCACCACAGACGATCCAAGTCTCGTGTACTCCTCGAATTCGGTTGCCGTAGGCGGCAGGAGACGGCCGTCGCTATCATATCCATAGAGTTCCGCAAACCGTCCAGCCTTCTCCGGCGGCACGTAGAAGCCGGTGTCCACCATCCCAAGTGGACCGAACAGTCGATCCTCGAGGAACTGATCGAACGGCTGCCCCGACAGCACCTCGACGAGGTAACCTTGCACATCGACGGATATGCTATAGTACCACATGGAGCCAGGCTGCTGCCGTAGAGGGATATCGGCGAGCCGTTCGATCATGTCCCGCAGGGTGCCATCCCAAGCGAAGACATCTCGTTCAGCGTACATGTCCTCGACTTGGGAATCAGAGACATAAGGCCCGTAACCGAAACCTGCCGTATGGCTCATCAACTCTCGGACTGTCATCGGATGATCGGCTTCTTCGACGAGCGGCCCCTCTTGCCCCTCGCCCACGGCGACCTCGAGCCCCTCGAACTCGGGTATGTACATCTCCACGGGATCTGACAGGCGAAACTTGCCCTCCTCATAAAGCATCATCAGCGCCACACCGGTGATCGGCTTGGACATCGAGTAGATCCTGAAGATGGCATCGGGGGTCATCGGGGCATCGGCCGCAATGTCTCTGTGTCCGAAAGTCTCGAAATGGACAACTCTGCCGTGCCGAGCCACCATGGTCGTGATGCCGGCCAACCGTCCTTCGTCGACCAGTTGCTGCATGGCACCTGAGAGTCGCGAGAGCCGCTCACTCGACATCCCGACCTCTTCGGGGGCGGCGGAAGGGAGACCAGCGACGGCAGTGGAGAGGCCCGCCGTAGCCGAGTCCGCCGGCGTACCGCAAGCACCTGCCGCGAACGTCAGGAAAGCCGCAAGAACAAAGTACGGGAAGCCTCTCAGAGTCTTCATGACTTCTACTCTCCTATAAAAGGGATCGACCCTCCTATAAAAGGGATCGACATGAAGGGATCGACACACTCCTGCGAACTGGAATCGACCAGCAATCTCAGGCCTGGCGGTCAAGATGCGCCTAGGGTCCGCGGGCGGCAAGCCCAGCGTTCGCCGGGCATCGATTCGGTGGACGTGTTACACCGTGCCCACTTCCTGCATGATGGCCATGACGTTTCCCTCGGAGTCGTAGAAGGAGGCGATGGACAGCTCGTAGTTGTCGGTACGATGTACCACCTGCGGTGTCTCAATGAAGTCCACGCCATGGCTGAGGAGCGTCTCATAGGACGCATGGATGTCGGCCGCCCGAAAGTACAGCAGTGACGCGGATGGCCCTACACCCTCCGGCCGGCTCAGCATCAGCCGTGTCCCACCGAGGTCGAAGAACGCGAGCCCGGGCGCGTCGAACAGGAACGGAACACCCAGCACATCGCGGTAGAACGCCGTCGCCCGCTCGACGTCTTCGACGGTGACAGCGATCTGTCCCACTTCGGTCAGTCCCGCGTTGGGGGGTTTCTCTTCCCCGCCTGCCTGCTTCTCGCCCTCCGTCTTTGCCATGGCGTCATTCTCCGATTGACCTGTTCGATAAATATATTTAGCTTGGCTAAGTAAAATGAAAACTCCCCACGAGATGTCAAGAGCTGCCATTGGCGCCATGGAGCACAACGATCTCGACACCGCGGATGCGCTCCACTCGGCGGCGATCCACCTCCTGCGCCGTCTCCGGACCCAGGACAAGACTCTGGGACTGAGTGCTCCACGCCTTTCGGCCCTCTCCGTTGTGGTTTTCGGGGGACCGGTCACGGTCACTCAGCTCGCGGCTGCCGAACAGGTGAGTCCGGCTACGATCTCGCGTATGGCCAAGGAGATGGAGTGGGAGGGACTCCTCGTGAGGGAGCGGGATCCCGCCGACGGGCGGATACATCGGATACGAGCTACGGAGAAGGGGGTCTCCCTTCTCCAGGAAGGCCGGCGGCGGAGGGTGGCGGTGCTCTCAGAAATGCTCGCGGCACTCCCCTCTCGAGAGCGCCGCCTACTGGCCAGGGCGGCACAGTTACTCAAACAACTCACACTTCCCGAGGGGCACCCCGGCCAGACGAAGTGAGGTTGATGCGCGCGCCACCCGTACTCTAGCCTTCCTCGGCTCGCCGCTGGCGCGTCCACTGCTCGATGAGCTCCTGGATTTCGGCAACACCCTCGGTAAGGGCTGCGGGGCCCGGCTGAAGAATGATCGACGATTTGATCTCGTAAACGTGGCCATCACGTACGGCCGGAACATTCTCCCATCCTGGACGCGCCACGACCTTTTCCGGACGGAACTTACGGCCGCACCACGAACCGATGATGATGTCCGGCGCCCTACGTACCACCTCCTGCGGATCCTCGATGATCCGGCCCTTCGCGAGAGAGGACTCGGACAACTCGGGAAAACAGTCCTCTCCACCGGCGTAGCCCACCAGCTCCGAAACCCAGCGGATGCCGGAGATCATGGGATCACTCCACTCCTCGAAATAGATCCGGGGCCGATCCGGGAAACCGCGGGCCCGTTCCTGGATCCTGGCGAGATTCGCGGCGAGCCGGGCCGCCAGTTCTTCCCCTTTCTCGGAGCATCCCACCATCGCCCCCAACACCCGGATCATGCGCAGGATGCCGTCCACGCTTCGGTGGTTGAACACATGGACCTCTACCCCATGGCCGATCAACTGCGCGGCGATGTCGGCCTGGATGTCCGAGAACCCCAGGACCAGGTCTGGGCGGAGACGAAGAATCTCGTCGATCTTGGCGCTCGTGAAGGCGGAGACCCTCGGCTTTTCGCGCCGGGCGCGAGGAGGCCGAACCGTGAATCCAGAGATCCCGACGATCCGCCAATCCTCGCCGATGGTATACAGCGTCTCCGTGGTCTCTTCGGTCAGACAAACGATCCGTTCGTACATAGGACGCTTCTGGATTCGGAATTGCGATTGCTTCGAGATCGGATAAGGGACATCGTACGATGATCCACCCTCGACACCAACCTGATGTCGTCCGGGCAGCGACCGAGGAGGATAACGAGTGAAGAGCACGACGAGCACACAACCCGACGTGGTCACACGACCCGACATGGTATGGATGGCGACACTGGCGGTGATACTGACGCCCCTTACCGCAGGTGGCTCCCTAAACGCGCAGCAGTCCCTGGAGAGGAGAGGGAGCGCCAACATCGAGGTGGTTGCACACTTGCCGCTGGGCCCCAACGTCACCGACATCGAAATCGAGCAGGACTTGACCCGTCCGTATGCCTACGTAGCCCGCAGGAACGGAGGGCTCGACGTCATCGACCTACACGATCCCGAGAACCCGACGGTACTTCACCGCTGGCGCATCGACGACATGGATCTGCACGTGGGCTCGGCGGGCACAGACATAAAGATCTTCCAGTGGGCCGATCGAAATTATGTGGTCCACGCGGTTCAATTCAGGCGGGCGGGTCCGGACTCCGATCTGGGCGCCATCGTCTTCGACGTCACCGGCCTTCCGGATGTGTCGACCTTCCGGGAGGTCGCGAGACTCCAGGGCCCACAGGAACAGGGGGGATTCCACAACGTCTTCGTGTACCGGCACAGCAACGGCCGGGTGCTTCTCTTCGCAACGCGGGTGGCGCCTCACGCGAACGTCTACGACCTGGGTTACCTGGTCGAGGGACGACCGGATGCATTAGTCGCCCGAATCCCACTCCCCCCATCGGTGGCGGTCCCGGGAGAGAGCGCATACCACGATTTCTTCATCGGCTACCACGCCGACAGCGGACAAGACCGCTTCTATGGCGGCGGCACGGGCGGGTACTACGTCTATGACGTCACCGACCTCGAAAGTCCGGAGCTTCTCGTGAGCCTCACCGGCATCGATGGTGTGACGAGGGGCCATACGTTCACGCCCTCCCCCGACGGCCGTTACGCGGTGACGGAGACCGAATACCGGTACGCTCCGCTACGAATATTCGACTTGAAGCCGGGGCTCGACGGAGTCACCAGAACTATCCGTAGGCCCATTTCGGCTTGGACGGCAGACTGGCGGAATCTCGTACACAACCACGAGGTGCGATGGCCCTACGTGTTCGTATCGGGTTTCTTGGATGGCCTCCAGGTTTTCTCGCTGGTGGATCCCAAGCACCCGATTACGGTGGCATTTTACGACACGTACCTGCCGTCCGGGGGGGACGACGTGATGATGGGCGCGTGGGGTATCGACGTCCGCAACGCGGACGGGTTGATCGTCCTATCCGATATGGTCACCGGCTTCTGGGCCTTCAGGATGGAGGACTTCCAGGGGTGGAACGGCCTCGACTGGGGCGTGCCCAACATCTCGAGCGTCCAGGACTGGGAGAACGGGCCCCAGCATCAGGCCTTCAACCGCTAGAACTGGAAGGCCGTTGGAGGACCACACTTGGAACACCACACCTGGAACACTTCAGGACCGACACAAAACCGATCCACAGGGGAGTGAGAACGTGTCTCACAAAAACGCCAATGAGGTTCCAACAGAGCCGGTTCGCGCCGGATCCGGTACCGTCCGACAGGTCCTGATCGGCCCGGACGAAGGGCCGAACTTCTCGATGCGACGTTTCACGATGGAGCCGGGAGGGGGGATGCCGAATCACACGAATATGGTGGAGCACGAGCAGTACGTGCTGGGTGGCGCGGCGCGCATCGGTCTCGGAGACGACGTGATCGAGGTCACCAAGGGTGACGTCATCTTCATTCCGGCGGGTGTTCCGCACTGGTACGAATCCCTTGGCCCCGAAGACTTCGAGTTCCTGTGTGTGGTCCCCAACGGGCCGGATGAAATACACATCGTGGAAGACGAATAGACCCCATGGAGACCATCGGATGGCTTTCGATTCTCCCGCCTGTGGTGGCCATCGCATTGGCCATCAAAACTCGTGAGGTCTACATCTCGCTGGCCATCTTCGTCTGGTTGGGCTGGACCATCATGAACTCGTGGAATCCAGTCGTGGGATTGGTCGACGGCGTAAACACCTTCCTCGCCGCGATCACCAGCCCCGGTAACGCCAGAACGCTCCTCTTCTCCGCCCTGATCGGTGGGATCATCACCCTGACGCAAGCCTCGGGCGGCATGGAAGGATTTATCGACTGGGTCGAACGAAAGCGGTTTGGCCAGAATCGCCGCACCGTGCGGCTGTTCGCCATCGGTACCAGCATGTCTCTCTTCCTGGAATCGAATTTCGGACTGCTGGTGGCGGGTTCCGTCTCGCGGCCACTCTTCGATCGGGCCAAGATCTCTCGCGAAAAATTGAGCTACATCCCCGACGCGACGTGCGCACCCAAGCAGCTTCTCATCCCGATCAACGCTTGGGGGGCCTACATCGTGACGCTCCTCGTGGCGCAGAACGTTGCCGAGCCGAACCGGGTGCTTCTCTCGGCACTCACGCTGAATTTCTACGCGATTCTCTCGATCATTCTGGTGGTGTTCGTGGCTCTGACCGACTGGAATATCGGACCCATGCGGGAAGCCGAGCGCCGAATACGGGAAGAGGGAAAACTCCTCCGCGACGGTGCCGAACCCATGATGTCCTCGGACGTTTCCATGTTGGCCGCGAAGGAGGGTGTACCACGTCGGGCGGTCAACCTGCTTCTTCCGATCATCGCCATGGTCGCCACAGTACCCTTGGTCCTTTGGCTCACCGGGGAGGGAGAGGCACAAGCAACAAACCTCGATCGTATGCTGGCCGGTAGTGGCTCGGACGCCGTCCTCTGGGGCGTGATCGTCGGGATTCTGCTCGCATCAGTGATGTACCGGGCCCAGGGGATCATGACGTTTCGGGAGGTGACCAACTACACGATCAAGGGAATTCAGGGACTCACGCCCGTCGTGATCGTGCTCGCGTTGGCGTTTGCGATCGCCGGGACACAACAGGCCCTGGGCACAGGCGTGTGGCTGGCTCAGGTGGCGGAGGAGGGCGTGAACCCGGGCTTCGTGCCGGCCATCATTTTCGTGCTCGCGTGTATCATGGCCTTTTCGACGGGAACGTCGTGGGGCACCTTCGCGATCATGATTCCGATCGTCGTCCCCATGGCGGAGCTGCTCGATCTACACCTCGGCCTCACGCTGGCAGCGGCTCTGGGCGGCGGGATTTTCGGGGATCACTGTTCACCCATCTCCGACAGCACGATCGTGGCGTCCATGGCTTCTGCGACGGACCATATCGACCACGTTCGTACGCAGCTTCCCTACGCACTCCTGGCCGCTTCAGGCGCCCTCGTGCTGTTCCTGGGTGCGGGCTTCATGATGTAACCCCCAAGGCCGGGGCGGGGCCCGCCACCTGCTGTACTCCTTCAACAGCCTTCTACCGGCCCTCCAGAAAGATGAGCCCTCCACCACGTCCCCCAGAGAAGACGTCCAGGTCGCCGTCACCATCGATGTCCACGAGGGACGGTGTGGAGTAGTTGGGGAGCGGCAGCGTGAACGTCGAATCCAGGACGAAGAGGGGATCGGCGTCCGCCGTGGAACCCACCCTTCGGTAGAGAAGCACGCCACCCGCTTCGCGGCCGAGTAGCAGGTCCTCGTCACCGTCCCCGTCGATATCCGCGAACGTCGGAAAGCTCCGCCGGCCCACATCGATGTCTCCGAAGTGATCTGAAACGAGCTCGAACGACGGAGCAAATGGAGTGCCGACGTTCCGATAGAAGTTGAGTTCGCCCGACGATTCTCCGATAAAAAGATCGAGATCCCCGTCGCCGTCGACATCGGTCAGAGCCGGTGCGCTGTTGCTCCCCCGCGTGAGCCGCACGAAGGTCGTGTCCTGGAGGACGAACTCCGGCTCCGTACGTGTACCCTCATTCAAGTAGAGTGCGACCCCCCTGTTCCACGTGCCGACGAGCATGTCCAGGTCACCGTCACCGTCCAGGTCACCCAGCGCCGGCGCATAGTGATACATGGTGAAGAGCGGAATGTGAGCGCGCTGCTCAAACGAAGGATCCCGCGGCGAACCGACGTTTTCGAAGTAATAGAGACGGGAGGTCTGTGTGTCGTCCGGGTCCAACTTGTTCGCGAGAAGCATGTCCAGATCACCGTCCCCGTCCAGGTCGGCAAACGCCGGAATGCTCTCGCTTCCGACATCGATCGTGTAGACGAAGCGGTCGGTGCGGTGGATGAAGTCTCCATCCACCTGCTCGTAGAAGTGGAAGTTCCGCGTGGTCGTCAGATTCGGATTGAAGGCTCCGCCGAGCACGCCCACGAAGAGATCGAGATCGCCGTCGGAATCCACGTCTACGAGAACCGGCACGTTGTATCCGCTCGTGGCGATTGTGGCGTCCACGGTGAAGGGCCGTGGATCCGTGCGAAGGTTCGGTTCACCACACGAACCCGTGTTTTCCACGAAGAGCACACCGGGCTCGAAGAAATCACCCCAAAAGAAGTCGAGGTCTCCATCCTGGTCGATATCCGCGAAGGCCATCGAATTGGCGCCGTGCAGGCTGCCGAGCTGAGCCACGATCTCGATGCCCTGAAAGCGATCCTCCAAGAAGCGGAACACGGGGACTCCGTCATCCGTCAACTCGGCCACATCATAGCGGCTGATCGTGCCGTTCAGGCGACCGAGGAAAAGATCCCAGTCGCCATCACAGTCGATGTCGTTGACGCTGGGAATGTTCTGGCGATCCGCGAAGAGCGGCCTACCCTCGACGTCCCGCACGGAATCCCCAACGGAGGTGAAGGCCGCGGCACGAGCTGTGCCGTCATTGCGGAAGTACTGCACGTAGCTGAAGCGCCGCTCGCTCAGAAGGTCGAGATCGCCGTCGCCGTCGAAGTCGATGAAGCGGGTCCACTCCCCCACCGACAGGTTCTGATATCGGTCTGTGCGCCACACGAAGTCCGGCCGACTCGGCGTGCCGACGTTCTCGAACATCATCAACTCGTCCGGACGTTCCTGAATGAACAGGTCGACGTCCCCATCACCGTCGATGTCGGCGAACTGTGGGCGTGGCACATTGAAGCCACCAAGAAACGGAGGGTCGTACGCCCTTCCGTTCTCGTCATATACCGGAAAGGCATCAACCGAGCGGACGAATCGGGTCGTCCAGGAGGGGGGCGCCTCTCCGTTGGGCGCGGCCGGCGAGGAAACCGCGCCGCCACGCCCTACTGAAGATGCCCCACCGCAGCCCGCCATGATCGCCCATACGACCGCCAGCGTGCACCCACGCATACGTAGCATCACGCGCACCCGCTCAGTGGTCTCCTGGAACCGCATTTCCCCTGTTGCAGTCACGTGTATGGGCCGTCTCTTCGTCAGAACGAACGATCTCTCCCGGCCTTCCGGGACGCTTGAGGCGCCGCCCTCAACTCCGACAACGGGGGCCCCGCGCACAGCGTGGTCGGGGTCGTGCCGCCACAACCCTTCAGCGTAAGGTTATGCCAAAAAAGGTGGGGGGCACAGACCCGCTGTACTCCTTCAACAGCCTTTAGTGGAACCTTCGCCTATGGTTCTCCCGTATGTATTAAGAAGGCCGAGGCGAGAGTGTCCGGTTGAGCTTTGCGAGAGGGCTCGATAGAGGGTCTGTGAGAGGGTCTGTGAGAGTGTCTGCAAGAAGGTCGGCAAGAGTGTCGGGAGTTGTAACGGGGGCTGGGAGCTTTCGATGAATCGATGGGGACGCTGGTCCAGAATCATATTCATGGGGGCGCTGCTCGCCGAGCTTCTCCTCCCCTCCCCCTCGGCGATCGGTGCGCGATGGAGCGCACGATTGAGCCAGCGTCCGACGTACACAGCCCTTTACGCGGCCATGACCACCCAGGACTTCTACACGCCGGATCTGCTCGCCATCGATGGCGTGGTGGGCACGGCTGTGGGCGTTGGCGCCGACGGGGCTGCGGTGGTGCTCGTGTACACCGCGCGGCCCGGCGTCCTGGGCCTGCCCTTGATGCTCGACGGCACGCCCGTACGCACGGAGGTCACGGGCGAATTCTGGGCACTCGGTGACGGGCCCCGTGCGAAGGAGGCGGATAACCCGGTCAACCGGAAGGGTCGCTTCCCTCGCCCGGTGCCCATCGGCGTGTCCGGAGGCCAGGCGGACGTGACGGCCGGAACCATAGGGGCGCGCGTCAGCGACGGCAAACGCACGTTCGCGCTGAGCAACAACCATGTCTTCGCGAACCGGAACAACGCGAAGCGGGGAGATGACATCCTCCAGCCAGGGCGAGTAGACGGAGGAACGGATCCCGCCAACTCCATCGGCACGCTGCACGACTTCGAGCCTCTGCGTTTCTGCGGCGTGCTCACGTGCCCGAACAACCAGGTTGACGCGGCCATTGCGCTCACCTCCTCCGACAACCTTGGGACGAGCACGCCCGATGACGGCTACGGTGAACCGCAGACGAAGACGACGGCCGCCACGCTTGGGCAGGCGGTCCAGAAGTATGGACGCACTACCGGTCTGACGACCGGCCTCGTGAGCGGCATCAACGCCACGATCACCGTGAACTACAACACGGGAACGGCGCGCTTCGTCGACCAGATCCTCATCAGTGACGGGCGCTTCAGCCAAGGCGGAGATTCGGGATCTCTGGTGGTCACGCAGTCGAGCGGCGGAGACGACCGGCGGCCGGTGGGGCTGCTGTTCGCGGGAAGTAACACCCATACGATCGCCAACCCCATCGACCTCGTGTTGGATCGATTCAGCGTAAAAATCGACGGGAGTTGAGGTCATTGGAGATATCGAAGATATGAAAGGAGCACTCGGTAAGCTCACCAAGGCAGTGATCAATCGCCCAGGCGTGACCGGAACCGCCATCGGGCTGTCCAAAGGAAAACCTTGCCTCAAGGTCTACGTGAAGGATCGGCGCGCGGCCGGCAAGATCCCCTCGAGGGTAGACGGACACCGCGTCGAGGTCGAGGAGACGGGAACTTTCAAGGCGCGTTAGAAGGCCGTTGAAAGGAGTACCGTGGTGAACGCTCAACACGTCGGGCTGGCGTCGGGCAACCGTCTGAGACAGGTTGGCGTCTCATCTGCAGAGGGTTCCGGCGAGGCGGGCGGGTTGCGGCGGGACGGCGGGTTGCGGCAGGGCCCCGGGGTATGCCGCGGATTGGGACGGATTTCAGAGAGAGGAGTATCACATGGGTAGAAGGACCTCGGATTTCGTGGCGCTCGCGACCATCCTCGGCGGTGCGGGCCTCGGGATTGGATTGACGAGCCTCTTCGCCAGAACCGCCCCCGTCGCTCAGATGGACGACGTGTCTGTGGAGGTCCGTTTCATCAACGGCCTGGTGGGGGATGCATCCGTTGCCCCTACCATCTACTTCCGAAGACGAGCTTGGGCGAACCGACCCAGCTGGGAGCCATTGTTGCTCAGGGGCGAGATAGAAGATCTCCGGCATGAGGCACGGGAGATTGATCTCAGGGAGCTGTACGAGGCTCTGGAGGAAGTGGAGGCCCTCGAGGATCTGGACTTGGGACAGTACTTGACCCTCGACATCTTCCAGCGTGACGACGACGAGGACAAACGACGCAGGCGGCGGAGACGGCGCCCACGCCAGGAGGCCGAAGTCCCGGACGCGTCAAGGAACAGGTAAAAGAGTCGATCTGACTCACTCCTTCGCCCGGAGCGGAGCCAACAGCCGCCCCGTGGGGACGGCGTATATCAAGCGATGGCGCTCGCCCGGAGCGCTGAGTACTTCGATGTCGAGTCTCCCGAACTGGATCCCATCGAGCGGGTGACCGTCCTGTAACACGGGCCTCCCGTTCGTCCCACGGCGCGTGCGCGTCGGCCCCACTCTCGGCGCCACTTAACGTTCTCACCGACTGGGAAGTCTAAGCCGGTTGGAGGGGATGATCGGACGCTCGGTTCGGCATTCGAGTCGCATGAGGAGAGTAGGACATGAACCATCGTATGAAATCAGGAGCGCTGACCCTCAGCCTCATCTCGCTGGCGGCATGTAGTGACACGGCCGGGCTCGAATCGTCCTTCGAGGAAAGCTTGACCCTCGATGTCGCCATGATCGCAGCAGACGCCACCATCGAGGGGTTCGGGGATCTCGGCCTGCTGTTCGGCGGCGGCGGCGGTCCGCCTCCCGGCGGAGACGCTACCCGTACCGCTACTTTTTTTGATGCCGCCGGAAACGAGCAGGAGACTCATGATCCGCTTACTACGGCGTCTATCCACCTCGTGATCGAATCGACCCACGAGTTCTCCCGTGACTCCTGGACGGGGACGGGTACTCGCTCGCGTGACCTTTGGATCACCGGACTCGAGGGCGAAGAGACGACTCGAACCGTGAACGGCACCGGAAGCGGTACCGTGACCCGGAGCCAGCACACGGACGCGGACGGTACGAGGACCTACGACATGTCGAGCACGTCGGTCATTGAGAACGTGGTCCACCCGGTGCCGCGGACGGACGATGCATGGCCGCTGTCCGGCACGATCACGCGCAACGTGACGATCAATGTCATCAACGGACCCGAGGGAGACGTCACGAAAACCCGTACGGTCGTGATCACCTTCAACGGTACCAACCTGGTCACCATGACCGTGGGCGACGAGACCTTCGAAATCGATATGTCAACTCGAAGTGACCGTCATCCCTTCCAAAGACGCGGTCAGTAGGCGGTCCGGTTGTGTACCGGGAAACGGGGGAGGGTTGTCCCTCCCCCGTTTTTTTCTTCCCCAACTGTGCCTGAAGCTGACTACTACCACCTAGGTGTGGTGTCCTGAAGTTCACGAGCTACCGAGAGTGCCGAGGCGCCGGAGCCTGTAAGGCGCGACGACGAGCACCGTGCTTAGAGGGTTACCCGGCCACCTGGCCCACGTCTCCTCACTCCATGTGTATCGGACCTGAGTGAGGTCACAGTCGTCGATCACGGCCGACCATTCTGGCGCGAACACTTCCAGATAGGTCCGTGGCGGCCTTGCGGGGAGCCGCTCGAGGCAATCCGCGCACAATTTCGGTCCAGAGGTCGGAGAAGAGGTCCCTCAACGGGTCTTCAGATCGCCTCACGCCTCCACGGGAGGCGCGAGCGTGGTCCTGTCCTCCTGGGCGCGGCGATCGATGATAGTTGTACGAAGACGAGGGTGATCAGAATTCCCAAAACCTCGGTGGCGAGCTCCGGCGCGAAGTCTCGTATCAGTCCCGGCTGGTCACCCCAAAACAGATGGGCGATCACCAGGATGGCCACAATCGACCCAGGGGCCGCATAGGTCGCCCTCACCCTCTGACTCGGCCTACCCGCCCGGCTCGCAAGCCGGATCCACGAAGGAGAGGAGGATACCTTCCACCGCGATGATCTCAGGAATGCTGGTCTCGGCGGCCGCAGAATCCGTGTCGTAGATGAATTCACGCACCATGGCGGCGTCCGCCCCTGACTCAGCCACCCTTCTACTCATCTCGAGCCGCACACCTTGCAGGATATCCTCACGAGACCCCTCAGGGACGTCGCCTCCTGCCCGGAAAGGCCCCCGCACCGTCACGTCGCCGATCACCTCGAAGAGGCACTCCACTCGATCTCCAGGGAGGTAAACGGGAAACAGACTGGGCCCTCCGGCACAAGCCAAAGCCCATGGCACACTCAGCGCGGTCAACATCCTCACCGCCTTCGAGATCGCACATGGGAGCCGAAACATCACCTCGAATCGACCTGCACTATCCCGCACGTACCATCGCCTCCAGCGTCATCTGGGGACACAGGTTCGTCCGGATATAGCCCAGGAGGTTCTCACCCAATCCCTGAAGGCGGGCCTCGACGTCAGAGTCGATGCACTCCCCTTCCTCGTTGAACGCGCTTCTCACGTGGGCTACGGAGACCGGTCCGGGAAGAACGATCGCACCCACGTGGGAACACACGCCCCGTAGCTGCTCCAGGGACTTGATGGCACCGATCGATCCTCCCGCCACACCGAGAAGCGCCACTGGCTTGCCCGCAAGAACCGAGGGAAAGCCGAGATTCTCGATCATGAGCTTCATCACACTGGAAAAGCTGCCGTGGTATTCAGGCGTCGCAAGGATCAGCGCGGTGGCACCACGTACCACCTCCTGAAGCTCCGAAGCGGAGCTGGAGGTCCCATCCAGTCCCGGGGGAGGGAGGTCGAGCTCCGAGGGATCCACGATGTCGACCGAAAGGTCCGGATGGGCGGAGAGTGAGGCCGTGACCACGTCGACGGCCATGCGCGTATAGTTGCCGGGGCGAACGCTCCCACAAAGCACGGCGATTCGGATACCGCCACTGTTCGGGGTCATGTGAGCCTCATGCCGGCCAAAGCCAGCCGAAGAATCCAGCGGTCAGGAGACCGAACACGAGCGCGTCCGCCAGCCCCTTGACGATTCCGGACCACGGCCGCCCGAACCAGATCGCGTCCGGTACCGTGGCGGTGCCGTAGGCAAGCCAGGCCACCGTGCCGGTGACCCTGAACACGGCGAGGTAATCCGCAGCGGGGTCGAGCGTACGACTCACGAGGTACGCAACAACAATGCTGATCACGAGATAGAAGACGAACGACAGCATGATCTTGCTCCCCATCGTCGGTGTGCCCGATGGTACGACGGTGAGAAAGCCCACCGGCCCCTCCTCGAACTTGCGGACGGTCTCAGGGTCCTTGAGGTCCTCCGCTGAGGCAGAATACGGGAAGCTGTACTGGCCGGGAACGAGCCCCTGAGGGGTCAGCGCCCGAAGCGCCGCATCCTCGTCGGGGAGCTTCCTGAAGTCCGACTTATGGTACGGCATGACCATCCAGATGATCGCGCTCGCCACCCACACCGCGATCGCAGAGAGCAGGATGGGGAGCCAGAGTGCACCGATGGTAACCATGGGTCCTCCCGGGTCGGGGTCAGGCAGGACTTCAGAGCCGCGCTGAAATTGCACGATCCGAAACCCTCACGCCACTCGTGTCTTGAGGCCCCAACGGCCAAGGGCCGCTCCGACGAATCGGAACGGCCCTTAACTTGATGCCTTTGGCTATCTGGACTGGCTAAAGTCGAACAACGTTCTCCGCAGCCGGACCCTTCTGCCCTTCCACGATCTCGAACTCCACCGCGTCACCCTCGTTGAGGGTCTTAAAACCCTCAGCTTGGATGGCCGAGTGGTGGACAAAGCAATCCTTGCTGTTGTCCTCCGGCGTAATGAATCCGAAGCCCTTCTGATCGTTGAACCACTTTACAGTCCCTTTCGTACGCATCGTCCAACTCCTTTGGTGGTCATTGTCGGGAGTCCGGATGATCCGTACCGCCTGACCACATAACACGCGCGGAACGTCCCCCGCGCTGGGTACCACGACAACCAAGTCGTGAGAAATTCCCCGACGTCCGCCGGGCAACACCGTTAGGGTTGCGACGGAGGACGTCCCGGTCAAGGGCCTATCGCCTAGAGCGTTCTCCATTTAGCCCCGTTCCGGCGGGAATCGCAGGGTATGAGCCGATTGTGAGGACTCTCACTATTGTCTAGACAATTTCTTTTGTCTAATTTCTTAGGTGTTAGTCGTTCACTTCCAGAAGTCGGGAACGGGTATGAGCAAGGCCGTACATGTCATCGATGAAGGAGGGGCAGCGACATCGGCTCTTCATCCCCTTCGGCTCGAGATACTCAGCGAGCTCGCCGAGCCCGAGTCGGCTGCGGGTCTGGCCCGCCGCATCGGCGTGCCTCGGCAGCAAGTCAACTACCATGTTCGGCAACTCGAGGAGCAAGGTCTCGTCGAGCTCGTCGGAGAGCGGAAGGTGAGAAACTGCATGGAACGACTCGTGCAGGCCGTGGGCCGCTCCTACATGATCAGCCCCGCCGCACTCGGTGAGCTCGGTGCGGATCCCGACCGAATAGAAGACAAGGCCTCCGCCGGTTACCTGTTGGCGGTCGCGTCACATATGATTCAGGACCTCGCTGACCTTCAACAACGGACACCTCAGCCCGACCCCGCCCCCCGGACCCTGGCACTTCGGACCGACATCCGTTTCAAGTCCCAAGAAACACAGACGGCGTTCGCGGCGGAGCTAACCGAGGAAGTGGCTCGATTGGTCGCGAAATATCACGTTGCACGAGCGTCCAAGGGACCGCTCTTCCGGATCCACGCCAGCGCGTATCCCGTTCCGCCGGATGAGGCGCCCGATGGGTGAGGCGCCCTGACTGAGGCAGTCCGAGTGTGAAGCGTCCCACCGATGAGCCCTACCGACGAGCCCGGCCGACGTGCCCTAACGAGGCCACTTCCGAATCGCGTGGATCATTCGATCCAGAGCTTGAAGAAACTGCGACCGGTCCCGCTTCTCGAATGGAGGCGGTCCTCCAGAGACCTCTCCCATTTCGCGGAGCTGCGACATCAGCTCCCGTGTGGCGAGTGCCCCGCCGATCGAGTCCTCGGTAAACGGACGCCCTCTGGGTCCCAGGACACTCGTGCCTTTCTCCAGGCACAGAGCCGCCAACGGGATATCGGCTGTGACCACGATGTCGTCCTGGGTGACGTGCTCGACGATCCATGCGTCGGCAGCATCGAGCTCCGCCCCGACGACCACCACCTCGAGCCAATCTTCATTCGGCGCTCGCAACCAAGTATTGGAGACCAACAGCACTTTGAGTCCATAACGCTGGGCGACACGATAGACCTCGTCCTTGACCGGGCAGGCGTCCGCATCGACGTAGATGTCCGTCACGGTGGGCCCGAGTGGAGGAGGCGATCCCGTATACGGGAAATGTCCGCCGGGCCCACGCGGCAACACCCGCCGATGACCGACGCGCCCTGGTCACGCCATTGGGCAACCAGCGCCGGCCAATCGTGCCGAGGCACATCACCCTTCCAGGTCTTTCGCCCGGCGTCGTATCTCCCCCCCGCGTTGGGGTAAACGATAATCGGCTTCTCGGTCGCGTTCCGTACCACCGAGATAAGCTCCGAAACGTGCTCGGGCGGCGTGCAGTTGATGCCGATCGCGGCGACCCGGGCCCCGGTATCACACATGCTTGCGGCTGCGGAGAGAGGGTTCCCGTCGCTCAAATGCACGCCGTCTCTGCAGGTGAAGCTCATCCAAGCCCATCGATCGGGGGTTCGCCGTAACAATTCGAGGAGCACCTCCGCTTCCTGCAGCGATGGAATGGTCTCACAGCCCATGAGATCGGCCGCGCTCTCCGCCAGGACCCTCCAACGTCCTTCGTGGAAGTCCAACAGCTCATCGTCACTCAGGCCGTAGGCTCCCGTGTACTCCGAGCCATCCGCCCGATACGCGCCGTACGGTCCGACGCTGGCGGCCACCAAAGGACGCAGCCGCTGGTCGTGGTTTTCGGAGTCGCTCCAGAACAGGTCGCGTGCTTCGACGGCGAGGCCGACGGCGCGGTCCAGAACCTCCAACGCGCGCTCGTGAGCAACACCCCGTGCGACGAAGCCCGGGATAGACGCCTGGTAGGTACCTGCCGTGATACAGTCGGCTCCCGCCAGGAGAAAATCGGTATGCACGCGCCGAAGGGCGTCGGGGTCTTCGAGAAGGATCTTGGCGGACCACAGGTCGTCTGCGAGGTCATATCCGAGCACCTCCAAGGACGTGGCCAACCCCCCATCTAGGACGGTCACCTCCTGTTCGTGCCGGAACCTATCGAAGGGGTTGGAAGGCTGCGCGACCCGCTGTACTCCTTCAGCAGCCTTCCGAGAAAAAAGGTCACCCCCGTGCATAGGGAGTGACCCTTTTCTACGTGACGGCTCTCTAGCCGTGACCTACGTAAGCTTCACGACGTTCTCAGCGGCGGGGCCTTTGGCTCCCTCCACCACGTCGAACTCGACGCTCTCCCCCTCGGCAAGCGACTTGAAACCCTCCGCCTGGATCGCGCTATGGTGGACGAACAAATCCTTGGTCCCGTCTTCCGGGGTGATGAATCCGAACCCCTTCTGATCGTTGAACCACTTCACGGTTCCTCTGCTACGCATCGTCTACTCCATCCGTTTGTCGTGGTCGGAACTGCGGACGATCCGTAGCTCGCGACCTCCTGGCACTCGCGGTCGCTCGCCGCTTCAGGATCGTGGTTCTCACACGAAAGAAGAAGCGGGCAGCCGCGATTATTCTGAGAATAGGCGGTAAAGGTTGTGCAAGCCAACGCCCCCGTCAAGCTGTTTTCCCCCGAGGAAGGAACGCCGTACTTCTTTGACAGCCTTCGAGACGCAAGGCTCCCCACATAGGCGAATCTTGACACGGTCGCGCGCGCCCGGCTAAGTATCGGCGCACATGCCCTATTCTCCGGACGAGTGCTCGATCCATTCGGGCTCGCAAAGGGCCTCGCCACGCACACGATGACGGTTACCCACTCGGCCAATATCCGCATGAGATTCTGATGACCAGGGTCGCCATACAAGGCGAGGCCGGGGCGTTCAGCCACGAAGCGGCTCACAAGTTGTTGGGGCCCGACATCCAGTTGGTGCCATGCAGGACGTTCTCCGATGCCTTCCAAGCGGTCTCGAACGACGAGGCGGACCGGGCAGTCATACCGGTTGAAAACGCCCTGGCGGGACCGGTCGTCGAGAGCCTCGACCTCCTGTGGTCCTCGGGCCTGACGGTTCGAGGAGAGACCCGTGTGCGCATTCGCCTTTGTCTTAGCGCGCCGCCGGGTGTGGCGCTCGAGGCTGTCCGGTCCGTCGCTTCCCACCCCGTCGCCCTGGAACAGTGCCGCAGCCTCTTCGAGCAGAACCCCCAGATGAAGCCTGTCGTCGTCTACGATACGGCTGGAAGCGTGAAGGACATGATGCAGGGCGCCGTCGAGTACGAGGCGGCCGTCAGCTCGCAACTCGCGGCTGAACTCTACGGGGCTCATGTACTGGAGAGCGAGGTCGAGGACGATCCTCGTAACTACACGCGCTTCTTCGAATTGGCCGCCCCGGGGGTTGTTCCCGAATCTCGGGGGGTATGCGGCGCCGTGGCCGTGGGCATCCCCAACCAGCCCGGGGCCCTGTACGACCTGCTCGGCGTCTTCAACCGCTACGGTGTGGACATGAGCCAAATCGTGGCTCGTCCCATCCGTGGAGAACCCTGGAAATATCGGTTCTATATGGAGATCGTGGCGCCCGAGGTAGAGGCCCTGCAGGAATGCCTCCAGGCACTCGACGCAGCTTCCGACGAGATGCGCCTCTTCGGCACGTACGCGCCGTACGAAGAGCCTGACTCGGGCCTGGACGAAGAGTCGAAGCCGGAGGAAGAGTCGAAGGAAATCATCAGTTAGGCGAACGCCTCGCGTCCCCACCCTTCACCGAGACCAGCACGACCGCGGAGAGAATGATGAGGACGGCCAGCGCGGCCCTCACGTCGAGTCGCTCGCTGGCCAGGAGCCACCCGAGGAGAACAGCCACCGCGGGATTGACATACGCATAGGTGGAGACACGAGCCGGTGTGCTCACGCGGAGCAACCAGGTGTAGGCCGTGAAGGCGATCAGCGCGCCGAACACGATCAGGTAGGCCAGCGCCAGGAGAGACTTCATCGAGAACGCCGAGATATGGAGTTGCCCGCCCTCTCCGGCGATCGCCGCCACGAGCACTAATACGAGCCCACCCACGATCATCTGCATTGCGGTCCCGAGAAAGGGAGACCGTGGAAGCGACGCGTTCCTCGCGTAGATCGAACCGGCCGCCCACGAGACGGAAGCGCCCAGAACCGCGAGACCTCCCAGCAACCCTTCGCGGCTTTGGGCGCCAATCTGGGTCGAAGTCATCAGCAGCCCCACCCCGCACAGCCCCAAGACCAGGCCAGCCACCAGCACCTTGTTCGGGCGGGGAGCGCCCGCAAACAGCCAATCGAACAGAACCATCCAGAGCGGCACGGTGCCGACAATCAGCGCCGTGAGCCCCGATGGGACCCACTGTTCGGCCCATACCACCGCGCCGTTGCCGCCCGCGAGCAGGAGCGTGCCCACCACAGCCGCAGAGACCCAGTTGAGCGGTGTAGGCCGTTCCGCACGCGGTCGAGCGATAGCGTAGAGAATTACGCCGGCCACGGTGAAACGAGCCGCGGCCATCGAGAACGGGGGGAGCGTTTCGATGGCGAATCGGATCGCCAGGTACGTGGAGCCCCAAATGAGATAGATCGCCGCGAACGCGACGATCACCTTCCAGGGGGGCGGAGGCGCAGACGGGTGGGAAGTTCGCATCGCACTCATACCCCAGAAGGCTGCAAAGGGAGGACAGCGGGTCGCTCGCACCTGATGCCCACGCCCTCCCACGGCATTACCTTGGGAACGCTCGCCCGGTCAAACGGGTTCCAACTGTCAACCAGTCCCACCGACGCTGGATCGGAGATACCAACATGCGACGAATCCTCCTGCTTCCCATCATAGTCACGTTGGCAACGGCGGTGAGCACCGTCTCCGGCTCCTCGCAGATTACGGACCCGGGAAGTAATGAGGCGCCGCAGGCCAGCCAACATGGGATCGTGGCGCAGACCGTCAACCGGACGGTGATCACCCTGGGGTACGATCGTCCTGTGGCCCGGGGGCGTGAGCTCTTCGGAGCTCTGGTCGAGTATGACGCGATCTGGACGCCAGGAGCCAACCGATCGACCTGGATCGACTTTTCCGAGCCTGTCGAACTCGAGGGGCACGCGCTCGACGCCGG
>SMVB01306600.1_pt1 | contig 22272 bp, 18 predicted proteins | sample 2456461 | NCBI WGS metagenome assembly SMVB01 (sample SAMN11095934, study PRJNA526329) | marine sediment metagenome | biome: Marine sediment; feature: Surficial sediment; material: Deep marine sediment; isolation source: Hadal surficial sediment | place: Pacific Ocean | collected 2014-05 | depth...
CGCCGAAGAACGGCACGCTTTTCTTGTCGTCACGGTTGTCAGATTCGAAGATCCCGCCAAGCACAACTGTTTCGCCGTTTGCTACCAGCACCTGCGTCTTTAACTCGTTGGTGTCGATGCTGGGTATACCGGCAAAAATCTCGCCGACGGAATCTTTGTTGACCGTGAGATCCATAATGATGCGATCGTCGGGTGTGATGTGCGGCGTTACCCGCAGGCTTAAGACCGCTTTTTTAAATGATATCGAGGTCGCGCCACTTGATGACGCTTCCCGGTACGGTATCTCCGTGCCCGATTCGATAACGGCTTCCTTCTGGTTGGCGGTAATAATACGCGGGCTCGAAACAACCTCGCCGCGGCCCTCGGCCTGCAGGGCCGACAGTTCGAGCTGGAGCAAATAGCTTCCAATCCGGCCAATCGTCCATCTAAACGCTGCCGCAGGGCCCGGCACTGGTAGGTCGACGATATAATTCTCCAAATCATCGACGCTGAAGGTGGTGGTGCTGCCGTAGTCAACGTTGCCGGCTTGACCGCCGCCAATATCGCTAAAGAATCCGGACTTTGTACCGTTGCCGCTGGTTAAGGCTCTTTCCTTCTTGTTGCTGGCGTGGCTGTAGCCAAAGCGAACGCCGAGTTCCTTACTGAAGTCCTCATTTGCGATCACGATGCGCGCCTCGATCAAGACTTGCCGTACCGGAATATCGAGCGCCTGGACGACTTCGCGGATATCGGTTAGTTGCGCCGCGGTGTCTTGAATGAGTAGCGTATTGGTGCGCTGATCGACCGAAATGTTGCCACGATCCGAGAGCAGGTTGTTCGCCTCGTCCTTAATCAAAGCGGCTATGTCGGCCGCCTTGGCGTAGTTGATCTGGACAAACTCGGTGCGCAACGGTGCCAATTCCTGGATCTGTTGCTGCGCCTCAAGTTCCAGTTTCTCGCGTGCCGCTATTTCCTCCTGCGGGGCGACCATCACGACGTTGCCAACCCGCCGCATGCCGAGGCCTTTGGACTTCAAGATGATGTCCATTGCCTGATCCCACGGAACATTCTTCAAACGCAACGTGACGTTACCACTAACGGTGTCGCTTGCGACGAGATTGAACTCGGTAAAATCGGCGATGAGTTGCAGTACCGCACGGACTTCGATGCTCTGAAAATTAAGCGACAGGCGCTCTCCCGTAAAACCGAATTTCTCTTTCTTGAGTCGTTCCTCCTCGAAACGGGTCAGTGGTTTCAGTTCTAAGGTAAATACGTTATCCGACTGATAGGCGAGGTGCTCGTACTGTCCGACCGGGGTAATTACCATGCGTGTGCCATTACCGTGCGCATAGGTATCAATTTCCTTCGCCGGCGTCGCGAAATCGATCACGTCTAGGCGGCGGTCGAGTTCCTCGGGCAACGTAGTATCGATGAAATCGACAATAATTTTATCCCCTTGTTCGCGGATGTTGATACCGACATCCGGGTTGGAGAGTTCGACGACGATCTGCGCTTCGCCACCGGGTCCGCGACGGAAATCAATGTCATTGATCCGTGCATTGGTTGCCGATCCCGGCATTGTCGCAACATCGCCGGCCATGCCCGCGCCGATATCGGCCGCACCACCTTCTAAGGTTAGAATGACGACGTTGCCACTGCTGGTGAGATCGTACGGAACCATATTAACGAGGTTGACGACGACGCGTGTCCGGCCTTCGGCTTCGACAGCGGTAACGCTTTGTGCATTGCCGATCCCAATATCCCGCGATTTTTCCGCCAGATTAAGTGTGGTGCCTGGAAAATCGATGGCAATGCGCGCCGGATTGTCGATGGTAAAACTTAACGGTTCCGGTCCAACCGGAGCCGATAGTTCGAGGCGTATTTGCACCCGATCGCCAGGCAAAGATGTGTAGCTGATGTTATCCAAGGTGGCGGCTGACACCGCGCTCGACGCAAGCAGGGCAACAATGCATAAGGCGGCGCGAGCTACAGCCAAGGCCACGGGTCGGCGCGAAAACGTCGATTGAAGTTTAGTGATTCGGTATTCAGATAACATAGTAGTCATCATTTTCGTGCACCCCTTTTGTGGGTTAGTCCTCAGATAAAGCCAAGCTTGCCTGACGCTCTTCCCAGCTTCCTTGCGCGTCCTTTATGAGTTCACGGAGATCGATCCGTTCTTCCTGAATATTCAATATCTTGCCGTAGTTGGTCCCCATATAATTGCCGACCCGTACGCGGTGGACGGCCCCCGTTGGGTCGCGAACGATGCCCCATAGTTCATCGTCGTTCTCTAGGGTTCCGACCATGCGCAGGGAATCGAGCTCAGATTGTTCTAATTCCTCCCGGGTGTGAGTCTGGACAAAGATGCAGTTCTCGTCGCACTCCGGGGGACGGGGCCCATCTGGTGTTGGATCTAGGTTAAAAAACGAGCGGAAAGGATCTCTCAATCCGAGATCACCTGATCGATAAAGATAGCGCTCGTAGGGCTTTATGGGTGGTAGCGGATCAATACGACCTCCTGGACGCGAGAGCACTCTAGAAAAATAATTCTCAAGGTCCGTTTTATCGCGTGACACGCATCCCGTGGAAGGTGCTAATACGCAAACGAATAGCGCGACGAGAAATGATCGGTAAGTCAGAACGTTCATTGGCCCGCTTCCTCCTCGTCGTCCAAATATCGGTAGGTTTTAGCGGTTGTTTCCAGGATGAGCTTGCCGTCACCCTTGGGTTTTATATTTACGTTATGGTTAGTAACGATACGCGGAAGATCAGACACGCCGCTGATGAATTTTCCGAACTGATGATACTGGCCAACGACCGTTATCCGGATCGGTAGTTCGATATAAAAATCCGCCGGCTGCTCTTTGCCTGGTTTGAAGAGTACGAACTCCAGGCCTGCGCCGAGTCCCTGCTGGGAAATGTCAACCAATAGTGCGGCAACTTCGGTCTTATTTGGTAAGCGTTTGAGCAAATCGCCAAACGTTTCTTTGATGTCTTCCAATTGTTGTTTGAGTGCATTGAGGTTGGCGGCTTTTTTTTGGCGTCCCTCAAATGTAATTCTTAGGTCGACTTCCTCGGCCTCGACTTTTTGCAGATCTTTCTGCAATACACTAACGTCCTTCCAGTATCCGAGCCCGAGAATTCCCGTGCATATGATAGTGATGAACGCGATTTTGATCGGGACGGGCCACGATCCGATGTTGTCGAAGCTTAGATTATTCAGATCGGACAATGTCATTATGCATCCCCCTCAAGTTGCGAGGTTTTTGCCTTGGGCGACGTTTGTTCGAACTTCAACACGAAGTTCGCGATTCTCCGACCGTCTTCGCTTGCGGTTTGAATGATGTCGAGGCTTGGATTCTTAAGCCAATCAGATTTTTCGACGTTACGCATATAATTGGAGACGCGCGCGTTGGATTGTGCGACCCCCTTGATTATGATTTTTGCCCCTTTTTGTGATATCTCCTTGAGATAAACGCCATCGGGCAGTGAATCGACCAATTCGTCGAATATATGCACGATGATCGGCCGGCTCGTTTGTAAGGTTTCAATTGCCTTCATCCGCGCCAGCAACTGCTCTTTCTCTTTCTCCAACTCGCGAATTTCCTCGATCTTGCTATCAAGCTTTGTTATCTCCGCCTGCAGATCGTCGTTGCGACTGTTCTGATAGTCGATCCGTTCGTCGAAGTGCCAATGGATCGCGCCCCAGACCAGCAGCGCCGCTACCGCGGAGAGACCGACGATGGTGAGGTAATCCTGTCGGCGCTGATTGCGTTGCTCTTCGCGCCATGGCAGTAGATTAATTCTTGCCATTAGTCGAAACTCCTAAGCGATAAGCCGCAGGCGATCATCATCGCCGGCGCGTCGTTTGCGATAGCATCGGCGCGTACTCTTGATGCGACTGACATGTTTGCGAACGGATTAGCAATACTAACGGGTGTATCAATCTTTTCGTGTATGAGTTCATTTACGCCGCTAATCGAGGCGCATCCTCCGGCCACGACGACGTGATCGACGGCACCGACTTGGCTCGAAGAATAGAAGAATTGAAGCGCGCGGTTGACCTCCTGCGCCATCGATTCTCGGAATGGCTGCAGCACTTCGGGCTCATAATTATCGGGCAGTCCGCCTTGGCGCTTAGCCAGGCCGGCTTCTTCGTATGACAGCCCGTAGCGACGCTGAATCTCATCGGTCAATTGACGTCCGCCGAAGACCTGCTCGCGGGTATATACGATCGACTGATCTTCGAGCACGCTCAACGTAGAGGTCGTTGCCCCGACGTCCATGATAGCCACAACGTGCGGATTACCGATCGCGTCGAGCAACAGCGATATCGCGTTTTCGAGTGCGAACGCCTCAACGTCGACGACCTTTGCCTGAAGGCCGCCGACTTCAAGTGCGGCGACCCTGATGTCGATGTTATCACTGCGCGAAGCCGCGAGGAGGACGTCTACCCGGTCGGGGTCGGACTCCGACGGATTCAACACCTCGAAATCGAGGCTAATCTCTTCTAACGGGTAAGGGATATACTGATCGGCCTCGATTTGTATCTGACTTTCCATATCGTCTTCGGAAAGATTGGCTGGCATGGAAATGATTTTTGTGATCACCGCCGATCCGGCGACTGCGCAAGCAGCAGTTCGTGTGCGGGTACCTGATTTCTTTACCGCTCGGCCAATCGCTTCGCCGACAAGTTCGGCATCCGTGATATTCTTTTCTACCACGGAATTTGGTGGCAGCGGTTCCACGGCATAGCTTTCGACTCGGTAGCGTCCGCCGCTGCGGGACAACTCGAGCAGTTTGACCGACGTTGAGCTAATGTCTATTCCCAACATCGGAGCCTGTTTACGTCCGATCAGAGCCACAACTTTTCCTTTTTAAATTAGCAGGTTACGACTAGAAATTACTCTTTAACCTTAAATGCTAGAGCTAACTATAGACAACTAAGACCAAAAAGACAAACAGTTTTTTCTTGAAAATTCAATAGAAACCGTGAGTTAGATTGTGAATTTAAAGTAAATATGTAGGATATATAGCGTTTGCGCTGAGCCCAAACACAATATGTTGCGATTTTCATTCTATTTGTTGCTGTCGGTATTTATCGCAGGTGTTCTCGTCGTTGGCGCCGTATTGTGGTCGGTGTTGCCGGGGTTACCCTCCGCCAATGCGTTACGCCAGGTTCATTTGCAGACACCCTTGCGGGTCTATACGCGCGATGGTCGCTTAATTGCGGAATTTGGAGAAAAACGCCGACACCCGGTGACGATCGATCAGGTGCCGCAGTTAATGAAGGAGGCGTTCATCGCCGCGGAGGACGATCGATTTTACCAGCATCCGGGAGTTGATTGGATGTCGATCGCGCGCGCCGCGATCGAACTCGCTAAAACCCGCGAGAAGAAGCAAGGCGGCAGTACGATAACGATGCAGGTTGCGAGAAATTATTTTCTCACGCCGGAGAAAAAATACGAGCGTAAAATTAAAGAGATCGTTCTTGCGGTGAAGATCGAACAAGAGTTGTCGAAAGATGAAATTTTAGAACTCTATCTCAATAAGATCTTTCTTGGCCATCGCGCCTACGGCGTTGGCGCGGCCGCTCAGGTTTATTATGGCGCTGCGCTCGAGGACTTGACCCTTGGGCAGATTGCAATGATAGCGGGGTTGCCCAAGGCGCCTTCGACCACCAATCCCGTGACGAATCCAGAGACTGCCGCAGTTCGGCGCGCTTACGTTTTATCACGCATGTTAAAACTAGGTTACATCGACGCTGCCGCGCACGATACAGCATTACGCGAACCGGCAGCGACGGTTGTGCATGGCCTAAGCACTGAAGTATCGGCTCCGTACCTGGCCGAAATGGTGCGATCGGTGCTGCTTAAGGATTACCCCGACGACGCCTATACCGCCGGTTACCGCGTGTTTACAACCGTCGAATCCGACAAGCAGGAAGCGGCGAATAAGGCGGTACAAACCGCATTGATCGATTATGATCGGCGTCACGGTTACCGTGGAGCGGAGCATCATTTTAACCTAGCGCCAGACGTTGAAGTCCACGTCTGGGCCGACCTGTTGAAAGGCTATTTCGATATCGGACCGCTGCGTCCAGTCCTCGTCATCGCGGTCAATGAACGTGATAGTCAGGTTTATACCGCCAACCAAGAGATACTGACCATCCCTTGGGAAGGGATTAAATGGGCACGAGAATATATATCGCATAACGTGCGCGGTGCGGCGCCGAAAAATGCGGGCGACGTATTGCAACTCGGCGACATTATCCGTATCGACTGGCGGCCGCCTGTAACGGATAACAAAAAGGCAACAGACCTAAACAGCGTCGTGGCGGTGGGTTTCTGGCGCTTAGCACAAATCCCCGATGCCGAGGGCGCATTGGTATCGTTGAATTCGCATAATGGTGCGATTCAGGCGCTTGTCGGGGGGTTCGATTTCAAGAAAAATCAATTCAATCGAGTAACCCAGGCACTGCGTCAACCCGGCTCAAATTTCAAGCCGTTTATCTATTCGGCGGCGCTTGAGCAAGGATTTACGGCAGCGAGTTTTGTTAACGACGCCCCAATCGTTTTTGACGCGCCGGGCCTGGCGAGCGAATGGCGTCCCCAAAACTATAGTGGCAAATATCGCGGTCCGACGATGCTGCGTAAGGCGTTGGCTTATTCACGCAACCTGGTTTCGGTCCGCTTGCTACGCGCGATCGGAGTCGACACCGCGATTCGGCATATCAAGCGTTTTGGTTTTGATAGTTCCCGCTTGCCGAGAAATTTGTCGATGTCGCTCGGTAGCGGCGAGCTCACGCCGCTCGAACTTGTCGCCGCCTATGCGGTGCTTTCAAATGGTGGTTACAAGGTCGAGCCGTTTTTTATTGAGCGCATAGAAACTCCAGACGGCACCATCGTTATGCAGGCAGATCCGTTTACCGTGTGCAGTGATTGTTTTAACCCTGATGTCGACGATGACGGTGAACCACTCGATATTGCCTCAATGATCAAGCTTGCCGAGAGCAACCAGGTTCGCGCCGCGGAACGGGTGCTCGATGCCAATAATGCGTGGATTATGAATTCGATGATGCGTGATGTGATCAGGATCGGAACTGGGCGCCGTGCGCGACAGCTCAATCGCGAGGATTTGGCCGGCAAGACAGGTACAACGAACGACCAGAAAGATGCCTGGTTTTCCGGTTTTAACGGCGATATCGTCACCACCGTATGGGTTGGATTCGATAACTCGCATCCGTTGGGCCGACGCGAGACCGGTGCAAGCGCTGCTTTGCCAATGTGGATCGACTACATGCGGATTGCGCTGGACGGAGCACCGTTGTCGGTAATGGAACGGCCAGCTGGATTGATCACGGTAAAAATCAATCCCACAACCGGTCTGCTTGCCAGCGCAGACGATCCGAGTGCCGTATTCGAATCATTTCGAGCAGGCAACGTGCCGAAACCCGGAGCGCAATTCAATTCATTGCGAGACGAATTTCATGATGGAGTCATCCCAGATCATCTTTTTTAGGTTCGTCGGAAATGCGGTCCGGCGCCGGATCTGATGAATATATTGGGCTGCCGCAACGCCATTACGGGATAATATCTGGATTCATATTTCGACACCACGTAAAGGCAATGCGATCAACACGACGACAAACGAACAGAACTTTGCGCAGTGATATTGCGCACGAAGCCGCACGTCTCGTCGTCGAGGGTGGATGTAGAAGTTTCGCTGTCGCAAGGCACAAGGCCGCCGCGCGGATGGGCATCGATAATCTTCGCAATTTGCCGGACAACGTCGAGATTCACTCTGCGTTAATTGAGTATCAACGGATATTCGAAGGTGATCGCCTGTGCCAACGGATCGAAGCAATGCGGCGCGAGGCGCTTGCGGCTATGGTCGTGTTTGAGCATTATACACCGCGACTGGTCGGTCCGGTTTTGTACGGTAGTGCCTGCGACCATTCGCCGGTTACCTTACATCTATATACCGATGAATCTGAGAGTGTTACGCGGCTTTTATGCGCACGAAAAATCGACTACCGGCTGACGGAAACGACACTGAATGTTTCATCGAAGCACCGTGACGTGTTCCCAACTTACCAGGTGGTGAACCGGGATCTCGATTTCGAACTCGTCGTGTTAGGTCTAGCATATCTCGTGCATCCGCCCCTGAGTTCACTCAATGGGCGCCCGATGAAAAGCGCAGACGCCGCGGATTTAAGCATGCTCATTGATGCAGAACAGGCGTTACGTGCGAACGTTCCAGGCGGTGAAATAGCTAGCGTTGCCAGAAACTTTTGATGCCGCGTGAATCGTTCGCGGTCGAGGTAGCTGTGTTCGCGCCGCTACGCAAGACCTATCATTACCTCCAAGATGCCGATAATTGGCGCGAACCAGCCGTTGTCGGCGCTCGGGTGAAAGTACCCTTTGGTCGCGGTGTGCGGATTGGCGTAGTCCTCGCGCTGGTGCCGCCCTCGAGCGCCGGTGTGCGGCGCTTGAAGACGGTTATCGAACTCATCGATGACACCCCTGTAATCGGTGCCCCGATGATGCGTCTCGCGCGATGGGCGGCCGATTACTATCAACATCCAATCGGCGAGGTGCTTGCGGCAACATTGCCCGGACCGCTACGCCGCGGTCGTACGCCGGCGCTACGTCAAACAGTAGAATGGGTGGTGACGGGTCCTGACGCCGTAACGAAGCTGCGTAATGCGCCGCGCCAGTCGGCGCTGTTGGAGTTGATCGGTAATCGTCCCGCAACGGCGGCCGACTTCGAAGCACTGGATTTTGACTGGCGGCGTGCGCTGCACGAACTCGAGAAGAAGGGTTGCGTAATGCGCCGCGCGCAGGTGTCGAGTAGAAGACCGGGTATCGTCTGCGGCGCACCTGTCGTTGAACTGAATGCCGGGCAAAAAGCTGCAATTCAACGGCTCAATTCCGCCTTCGGGTCATTCCGTGCGCACCTGTTGCATGGGGTTACGGGAAGCGGCAAGACAGAAGTCTACCTGGCGGTTATTCACACGGCACTCGATCGCGATTTGACCGCACTATTATTGGTTCCCGAGATTATATTGACCCAGCAAATGGTAGTGCGCTTAGAGCAGCGCTTTGGTGATGCGGTCGCCGTGTTGCACTCCGGATTGACGGAGCGGGAGCGGACGCTAGCTTGGCTCCGGTGTCGTGACGGGCAGGTTAAGGTTCTGATGGGAACGCGATCAGCGGTGTGGGCGCCATTACCGCGGCTTGGTGTGGTAATCGTCGATGAAGAACACGACGGCTCATTTAAGCAGCAAGATGGTTTTCGTTACAACGCCCGCGACGTGGCGATAATGCGGGCCCAACACGCACGGGTGCCGATTGTTCTCGGCACGGCGACACCTTCGCTCGAGGCATGTCTCAACGTAGAAAAGAAGAAATTCAAATATATATCGCTCCCGCAGCGCGCAGGCACAGCCCAGATGCCCAAGATAAGCTGTATTGATGTTCGTGGGCTGCGATTAACCGGCGGTCTATCCGATGTTTTATGTCGGGCGATTGGGGCACGTGTGGAACGTGGCGAGCAGGCGCTATTGTTTCTCAACCGGCGAGGGTTTGCGCCGGTCGCGCTATGTCATCAATGCGGTTGGGTTGCGAAGTGTGAACGCTGCGACGCCAATTTGGTTTGGCACATGCAACGCGACGCGTTGATCTGTCACCACTGCGGCGCAGAGAAAAAGCCTCAGCGCATTGCACCGTGCTGCCGAGAACCGGATCTCGTCCCGATTGGTGTTGGCACTGAGCGGGTAGAACAAGCGCTAACAGAAATGTTTCCAGGTAAAGTGATAGCTCGCATCGACCGCGATACAATGCGGCGAAAGCGTGCGATGACGGATACTATTGCCGCGATCCGTGATGGTTCCGTTGATATTCTTGTCGGCACACAAATGTTGGCCAAGGGTCATGACTTTTCTCGGGTGACCCTGGTCGGTATCGTCACGGCGGATAGTCAATTGTTTAGCCTAGATTTTCGTGCGGAAGAGAAGTTGGCGCAAATGATCATCCAAGTCGCGGGTCGCGCAGGTCGTGGCACTGCGACTGGGGAGGTCCTGATTCAAACCCACCATCCGCATCACGAGTTGCTGCAGACCTTGATCACGGCAGGATATGATCGTTTCGCCCAACGTGCGCTCGAAGAACGCCGCCGCGCCGGTTTGCCGCCTTTCGTGCCGATGGCGCTGATTCGTGCTGAGGCGCCGAAACCGCAAATCCCGCAAAAGTTTCTCGCGGCATTGGTGGCAAAGTGTAAAACCCGCGAAATACCTGGCCTGGAGATCCTCGGGCCGATCCCGGCGGCGATGGAAAAAAAGGCCGGACGCTATCGCGCGCAAGTGATGATCACCGCGCGCTCGCGACGCGTACTAGCGGTTACGGTGAAATCCCTAATCGACGCTAGCGACGATGTGCCCGCACGACGAAATGTCCGCTGGTCTATCGATATTGATCCACATGACACGATGTAGCGCGGCGAACAAAGTATAAATATCGATCATTAGGTTAAGGCGGCCTCGATAAGTTGGACTCAACCACGGACGACCGCATGGCCGCTCCATGGCTTCGTGCCATCGCGGCATTCGTGCATCCATGCACATCAGACTCAAGAGGTAGAACAACGCACGAAGCCGGAATCGAGAACGTTAAAGAACGCCGACGTATTAGGGAACCTCTGATTAATACATGGCATGCTGCTTTGCGAGCGAAATTGTCCCGGTCCGCGTTGCGGATCTGGCAAATAGTCCCGCTATGCGCTGCGATCCGCGCCTTGACCTGAACAATTTCGTACCGCAAATTAGCTATCCCAGAATTAATCAGAGGTTTTTTAGATTTTTATTTTCGCAATATTAATTTGTTCTTCCCGTGCTATTGGTGTTCGTTCTAGCCAAGCGCGATTGTAATCGGGAGCGACAGCTTCGTAAGTCGCTACCGTTGGCGGGTTAGAATCCATTACGTGTATGCGGAGGAGGAATGATGAATCGATCGATAGTAGTTACGGTGGCATTGTGTCTCGGTCAACCTGCCTCCGGTGGTGCGGATGGGCTTAGGGTCAAGATATCGCCGACGGTCGAAACGGTAGAAGTAATTCACCAGGCCAAGCCTGTTACGATCATGCGCGATCAGGGTGTGGACAATACGGTCAATCCGATCTACGCGAGAACCTCGAGGGATTGTCCACCATTTTGCATCCAACCGAGCGTACTGGCGCCTGGGGTCGATACGATCGGCGAACTAGAGGTGTTGGATTACCTCCGTCAAATCGCTGCGGGCGATAATTCGGTGGTAGTAATCGATTCGCGGACTGCGGGTTGGGTCGAGAAAGGGACTATCCCGGGTTCAATCAGCATTCCATGGACGACATTGAGCCCCGGTGCCGATCCGTTCGAGATTGCCGAGATTCTTGAACACACGTTCGGGGCGATCAGCCAAGAAGGATTATGGAACTACGCGAATGCCAAGACTTTAGTTCTGTTCTGCAACGGCATGTGGTGCGGGCAGTCACCAAGCAATATTAAAGCGTTGCTCAATTTCGGCTACCCGGCGCACAAGATTAAATGGTATCGGGGCGGTATGCAGGCGTGGGAGATCCTCGGCCTCACTGTTGTCCGTTGAACAGTGCCAGCGCTAGCGTTGGATAAGATGCATCTAAATTTCGTGTGCCGCGGGCGGATTCCAAAGGTGCGCGCCATACATCTTTGGCGCCGAGTGATATCAATCGGATAAGCGATTAAACCGATTTAAAGTTTATGCGCACGCCGTGTGATCGCGCTAGAATGCGCACCCACTGCGGACTGGAGACGTATTATTGAAGCACCAATTACGAATGATCTTGGAACAGGCGGTACGCGCCGCGGTGGCCAAAACAGGACAAAATGTCACCGTCCTGCCTGACATTCAATTGGATGTCACGCGCCATTGTGACCATGGAGATTTCAGCACTAACATTGCATTGAAATTGGCGCGGTCCCTTGGCATGGTTCCGCGCGATCTGGCTGCGGCGATTGTCGATAATCTCCAGGCAAGTCCTCTCATAGAGCGCGCCGAAACGGCCGGTCCCGGATTCATCAACCTCTATGTCGCGAGCGGTGCATTCATGGATGTGATCGGTCAAGTTCTGGCCGCGGGCGAGGCCTATGGCCACTCGGATCTCGGCGCCGGAAAGCGGATACAAATCGAGTTCGTGTCTGCCAATCCGACCGGTCCGCTGCACGTCGGTCACGGTAGAGGTGCGGCTTACGGTGCCGTACTGGCCAACATTTTCGTCGCTACTGGCTACATCGTTAGCCGGGAATATTACGTCAATGACGCGGGGCGCCAGATGGATATATTGGCCTCTAGTGTGCTACTGCGTTACCTCCAATGTGGCGGTCAGACGGTGGTTTTTCCGGACAACGCCTACCAAGGGAGCTACATCGTTGCGATGGCGCATGGCTTGCGTGCCAAGTTTGATAAGCGATTTGATTGCCCATCGTCGGCATTGACGAGTTCCTATACCGATGATGCGGATTCGGAAATTGCCTTAGACGAACTCATCACCCGGACTAAAGCATCGCTCGGACCCGAGCGTTATGCCGATATCCATCGCTTCGCACGCGATGAGATACTCGCGGGTATCGAGCGCGACTTGCGAGCATTCGGGGTCGAGTTCGACAATTGGTTTGCGGAAAGTACACTGGCTGAGAGCGGTAGCATCGACAATGCGATGACGGCACTCGCCGTAGGCGGCCATATCTATACCAAGGACGGCGCCCAATGGTTTAGGAGCAGCACATTCGGCGACGAAAAAGATCGGGTCGTTATTCGGGAAAATGGGGCTGCTACGTACTTCGCGTCGGATATTGCCTATCACGCCGACAAGTATCGGCGCGGCTTCGACCACCTGATCAATATCTGGGGAGCCGATCATCACGGCTACATTGCGCGGGTTAAGGCGGCGGTGGCGGCCGCAGGATTTGAACCGGAGCGTTTGGAAATATTGCTCGTGCAGTTCGCCGTACTCTTTCGCCAGGGCAAAAAAATATCGATGTCGACGCGTTCCGGCGAATTCGTTACATTGGCCGAACTGATTGAAGAAGTCGGTCGTGATGCAGCGAGGTTTTTTTACATTACGCGGCGCTCCGACCAGCACCTCGATTTCGATATGGATTTGGCGAAATCGCAGAGTAATGACAATCCCGTATATTACGTTCAGTATGCACACGCGCGTATTTGCAGCGTAATGACTCAGGTAATTCAAAGGGGCTACGCCGCCGATACCGACGCTGGTCTCGCAAGTTTAAATCTGCTTGACGATGCGAAGGAGAAACAATTGGCAGTCCAGCTTTCGCGGTATCGCGATATCGTCGAAAGTGCGGTGCGAAAGCGGGAACCACACCTGATCACGACCTTCCTGCGAGAGATCGCCGCAGATTTTCACGGCTACTACCACACCACCAAGATCATTACCGACGTAGCGGCGCAGAGGAATGCGCGGCTTGCTTTGATCCTGGCAGTGAAACAGGTCCTCGGTAATGGTCTCAATCTTTTGGGTGTGTCGGCGCCGAAGTCGATGTAATGGCGCGCGACTACAAAAATTCAGCGACGAAGCCCAAGGTCAAGCAACAGCCGCGAGGCAGCTGGGCGTCCTTCATCAGCGGCTTGGGCCTCGGCCTGATTGTTGCGTTGGCGGTCCACTTTAGGATTGGCGCTCTACCCCATGACCGTAGCGGCACGCACGACGCAGCGTCGGTGGACGAATCAATATCGCTATCGAATTTAAAGTTCGACGAGCAAACCAAGCGCGTGGTGCCGAAGTTCGATTTCTATAAAATTCTACCGGAGGTAGAGATTAAGGTTCCCGCTTGGGAGATAACGACCGCCGCGCGGAAAGACAATCCAGCACTAAGCCAAGGTACTTATGTACTACAAGTTGGATCATACAAGCAGTATGCGGACGCGGATCGCGCGAAGGCCAAACTGGCGCTGCGAGGAATCCAGGCGAAAATTCACCGAGTGGTGATCAATGGCCAGGATATCTGGTACCGGGTACATGTTGGCCCGTACACCGATTTTGACAGTATCCAGGCGATGCGTGCGAAAATCATTGAAGCCGGTAATGACTATATTCTACTGAAGATCGGCAATGGCGCGGGTTGATGGTTTTGGCTTCAGGCTTCGGCGACCAGACGCTCTAGATTCATGCGTACCGCTTGGTGGAAAGCGGATTCACCCATTGCATTAACAAAATAGCTTGTCAAACGAATTTCCTGAGAGAGGTAGAAACGGATTGTTCCGCTGGTATGGTTGACCCATTCGCGCCAGGTAAGGATCGTCGAATTGAACATCTCGTGTTCAGTTTTCAGGTCGGCCGAATTTTTGACGAAGGTGTCGTAGTCGGCTGCCAGACCTGATAGATCCGCTGCGCGGACAGTTTTTTGTTCGACGGTGACAAAACTGGCCTCTTTGTGCGTGCTGAGTATCGCCGCCACAACCTTATCGATTGTACGGCGCAGGACGTCCCTTGCCCCAAGTTGGAGCGCCGCTAGATCGGCTGAATAGGCCTCTTTCGTAGCAAATCCCAAGGCCGCGTGGTTTTCTCGGAAGCCGGCGTCGTGAAATAGCAGCGCGTAGTAGACCACCTCATGGTCGACCCGGATACCCTCTTCCATGCACCGTCGGGTTATGTGCTCAGCAGCGTTGATGGTGTCTATCGCGTGCTGGAAATTGTGGTACGGCAAGCCCGCGCCGTAGAGCGGTTCGACTTGCGCTTCAAGACCAGGGTCTCTGATTTCTTGAATACTTCTGGGAGTCACGATTTCGAGTTCTTCTTAATGTGTGCGCTGTGGAGCGGGTGATGGGAATCGAACCCACGTACTCAGCTTGGGAAGCTGATGTTCTACCATTGAACTACACCCGCTAAGTGTTGGTTGTCATTGTTCGGCCCCGCCGGCAGAACTGCTGGCGCAATTTCCGCGCTCACGCCGATCAAGACGTAGCTCCCCGACCCACCACCGCGCTGCAATGGGATAACGGATGGCCTAACCGTTGCAAATATCCCTAACGGGCATAATTTTATGCTTTTGCTAATATGAGTCAAACCGGTGCGGATCGGGGTTGGCGCTGGGTCGCGAACAAGCCGGGTTCCGGCACCATTCGGTGCCGTGCATACACACTGGATAGAAGCCGGCTTAAAGTCTTGATTTTAAGCCCACTCGGACGCCCAGGTGGGGTATGATGGGTGTCGGTAAGAGGTGTTCGACCAAAAAAAAGAAAAAATGTAATGATATCGTTATCACGTCGTCTATAATAAACCTAATCTCAGCATGTTAGCGTAATGAACTAAGCAATAATCTCGCCCGAGTGGATCGCTCCCGCGGGATTGGAACGACATGTCATTGAAGAAGCCAATCGTCGTTATTGTCGATGATAGTTCGTCGGTGCGCGTTTTTTTCGAACGCGTCATTGCCCCGATGGATGTGGACTTGCAAATGTTTGGATCGGCCAACGACGCATTTGAGTACCTGGAAACGCATAAACCCGATTTGCTGTTTCTCGATATCATTATGCCCGAGAAAGATGGGCTGACATTTTTACAGGAGTTAAGGCATCTGCCGCTGCATAAAGATACGCCCACCATCGTCATTAGTTCGAAGGACTATGCTCAGGATCGCGTTGCGGCCAAAGAGCTAGGGGTGGTGGAATTCGTCGCAAAACCGATGGCAACAAAAGCAATCGAAGAGCTTGTTCTAAAATATACGTCTTCGGCGTAACGGGAATTCGTGACGAATGATTAGCCGGCAGTGCTCTATCTAGTCGGTGGGTTAGCAAGGTATCGTGCTGAGAAGCTAAAAACCGACATGCAGAATCCTAAAACCTCGGTTCATTTAATGCCAGCGAATCCGTCCCTGAGTCGGTACGGCGCGCCCAAACTTCGTTTAAGCCACCCGACCCCTGTGCCACCGGTCGACGTTCTGGTGACCCATGCCGTCTAGCTCGTATTTGCGCTTTTGGGGCGTACGGGGTTCGTACGCCGCGCCGAATAAAACGCACCTTGGCGTGGGGGGGAACACATCTTGTGTAGAAATTCGTTCGGGGGATCACCTGCTGGTTTGCGATGGCGGCACCGGTATTATTCCGCTGGGCGAGGAGCTAATTGCGCAATCGGATATTTCGGAGATGCTGGTCGTTTTTACGCACTATCATTGGGACCACATTTGCGGCTTGCCATTCTTTCAACCGGCGTTCTCGCCGCGGTGGAAAATTAAATTTTTTGGTCCCGGTGAGAGCTCAGAAGACATCGAGAAGCGGTTGTCAAATCAGATGAAGGCGCCCTATTTCCCCGTTGAAACCGAGACCTGGATGGCCGATATTGAGTATTTGAATCCGTCAAATGCCGGTATTACCCACGGACCTATCAAACTCACCTTTCACAATGTCCACCATCCGGGTGTAACCTACGGCTACCGTTGTACGGTAGCCGGAAAGACCATAGTTTACGTTTCCGATAACGAGATCGATTTCCTTAAATCATCGATTGAACGACGACGTGATGAGTTTGATGACGAGGAGCACGAGCTCATAGAACAAATAAGGAACGAAGAACGCGACGCGGAACTAGACGAGATCAAAGGGACTGACATTCTTATCCATGATGCCCAGTACACGCCGCATGACTACGATAAAAAACGCGGTTGGGGTCACTCTTGTTATGTTGATACGGTCAACTTCGCCATCGACGCGGAGGTCAAGGCGCTCTATCTCTACCATCACGATCCGACCTACGATGACGAAAAGGTTAACGCAATCAATAACGACTGTTTGCAGATCATTCGGGAGCGTAATTCGACGATGGAATGTCACATCGCTTACGAAGGACTGATCGTCGAATTGTAATCCCCGAGGTTGGCCGATCAGGTCACGAAAGCGCTTCGCGGAAGATGTCACGAGCTATCCCGATCCGTAGTTACGTCCGCCGCGACTCTCGCATGACGCGCGCTCAGAGCGCTGCGCTCGAGTTGCACTGGCAGCGTTACGCCCTCCCGCAATGCCGCGGAGCTGCTGATCTCAGGCGCGCGTTTACGCGCCGCGCTGCGGTAACTCTCGAAATTGGTTCCGGCGATGGGTCGTGTGTTATAGCATTGGCACAGCGCCATGGCGACGAGGATTTCGTTGCGGTAGAGGTCTATCGTCCAGGCCTCGGTCGCGTACTCCATCGGGCGGCCGCCGCCGGATTGTCCAATATTCGAGTCTCAGACCAGGATATTTGTGACGTACTAGCGCCAATATCCGAGGCGGTGTTTGATCGGGTGCTTATTTTTTTCCCCGATCCGTGGCCAAAAAAACGGCATCATAAGCGACGGTTGTTGCAGGCCGAGTTTTTCGATTTGCTCGCACCGCGCGTACATCGACACGCTCGAGTGTTCGTCGCAACCGACTGCGAGAGCTACGCCGAGTCGATCCATGACACGGTGGGTAATCTGTCGGCGTGGGTTAATCTGGCTGGATCACAGCGGAATTCACCGCGGGTGAAATTCAGACCGATAACGAAGTTCGAACGCCGCGCACTCGCGACCGGATCACAGATTTACGATTTCGTATTCGCTCGCCGTTAGGCGATCGTATACGGCACTGGGAGGCATTGCGCCGAGCTGTGAGTAACGCGGGCAAGGCGCGTAATTCCAGGCCGGTTTGGCTCGCTGAGCACTCATTCAGGCGTCGGCAATCCGAGCAAATCGTCAAACGAGTCGATGCAATGGAATTCGGGACTGGTGATCTGCGGTCCGAGTAGGTCCGGATACTGCACGCCGACGACATAGGCAATGCCGAATTGCCGGGCTGCTCGCAGGACCGCGTGGTTGTCGTCGATGAGTAAGGTCCGGGTCGGATCGATCACCAAGTCGCGGGCAAAAGGGGGCCAGAATGCGGGGTCTTCTTTGCAATACCCGTAGTCGTGTGCGCAGCCGACGACGTCGAAGTATCGATCTATGCCGGTGAGATCAAATTTTCGGCGCATCCCCTCAGGGTGCGCGTTGGTCGCTAATACGAGATGGTAGCCGGCGTGTGCCAACGCCTGTAGGAACGAAATCGCGCCTGGGCGTGGTTGCACCAAGTGGCTGAGTTCTTGCTCCAGGCTGGCGACGTCTATGCCGAGTTGTGCGGACCAATGGTCCAGGCAATACCATGCCAGCGTCCCGCGTGCAGCCGCGAGCCGCCTGGCCACCTCCAGCGTGGCTTGTTCGATCGTACATCCAAGCGCGGCAGCAAAGCGCTGCGGCAACAATTGCCCCCAGACGGCTTGATCAAAATGTAAATCGAGCAACGTGCCATCCATGTCGAGAATGACCGTATCAATCTGATCCCAAGCGATAAAATATCTGCTGGATGCCAGCCGCTCGCTACTCACATATTTCGCCGAAATTCGCACACGTCCGGCGACATTTGTATACGCCACGGGGGTCGACATTGCACAGCTTGGTCCATTTGAGGCAGGCCCAGGTGCATTGTTTTTGCTCGGTGATGGGTTGATTTGCGCCCGGCGTTAGGTTGGGCACAGCGGGTTGGTCGTTGGCCGCTCGGACCGGCCCGTCGCACAGACACAGCAATAGGGCAAACACCCAGTAGGCATCTCGTTTGTGGTGTCGCCGTGTGGCCATAGCTCGCATAAAACTGGCTCGATTTTCCCACCAGATCGCTCGTGCATAACCGTCCCTTGAATTGGGGGACGATTTTCTTCGCTCGGGATAATCACCCATCGGCTGTGTCGGTCAGAAAATCTCTATACCGTCCAGGTGTGTGCACGATCATCATGTCGCCCGGTGAGAAATGCGAATTAGATGGTCGACGCTGGCAGATTTAGCGACCAATCGCCTGATTTTATCAAATCTGTCAGGGGTCGTCGCTTCGGTAGCGAATACCAATCGGCGAATGTAGTGTGGGCCGAGGTCCGGTCGGCACGACCGCCACCGCTCGATACAGGGCTTAATGTGGCTGCGCGCTCGAGCTTGGCACGTTGCCACTGAGTTCACGGGCCAAGGTCTGCGCCTGGTCGAGATCATCCGGATCGAGTTCATGAGCGAGCGCGTCGCGGCTGCGTTGGCCCGCCATATTGCCGTTGTAGGCGCTGAGCGAATACCACGCATAGGCACGGACCACATCGCGTTCGACCCCGATCCCGGTCGCATAGAGATTACCGAGATTAAGTTGCGCGTCGTCGGAGCCCTGATTCGATGCTAACTTCAACCAGAAACGGCCTTCTTCGTAGTCTTGAGTCACGCCGCGGCCCAACGTGTAATTCATGCCTAGGGTCATTTGTGCATCGGCGTTGCCGTCTTCGGCCAAACGTTGGAACAACTCGCTCGCCAGCGCCGCCCGCTGCGGGTCATCGACATGCTCGAGGTGGATCCGGCCGATCGTCAATTCGGCCGCCTCATGTCCTTGTTGGGCGGCGCGCTGCAAAAGCGCCAATGCAACGGCCTCGTCGGCGGTAACCGCCTCGCCCCGCAGATGCATTATTGCAAGATTATATTGCGCCGCACCAAGACCTTGATCGGCCGCGCGACGAAACCACGCCGCCGCGGCGGTGAGATCACGCACCACGCCGCGGCCATTATAATACTGCAGAGCAAGATAAAATTGGGCTTCGCGGTCGCCAGCGACGGCGCCAAGTTCGAACCATTCCGTTGCTTGGGCCTGATCGGTGGTAACGCCATAGCCGCGAAGATATAGGATCCCGAGGTTGAACATAGCGCCGGCGAGTTCCGCCGCCGCGGCCTGTTCGAACCAGGACTTAGCCTGGTCGTAATCTTGCGCTACGCCGCGCCCCCTGAGGTACAGTGCGCCGAGATTGTTTTGCGCGACTCGGTCGCCGCGCTTCGCACCAGCCATAAATTGGTCGGCTGCCGCAGCGAAATCGCCGCGTCGAAAGGCTGTCGTTCCCGTGTCGGCAACAACCGCCGTGGCCAGCAGAGCGACAGAGCCGGCCACTAAGATCCTTCGAAAATCGGCTCCAGGCTTAAAGTATTGGGGAATATTTCCCATGCCCGTTCCACGCTCCTCCTCTACTATTATCGGTGTAGCGATAGCGTTACGCTTTATTTTGCGTTACCCCGCAAGCACTTTCTTGCGGGGCTTTTTTCTCCGAGCCCGACCGAGTGCCCTTTAGCGCCCGCTGCCCTGGGCATCTTTCCAGCGTTATAGACTTATCCGCGGTCCGGTAATAACATTCTAACTGCCGTCGGCCGGTAAGGTGTAGTCGCGACCTTGGAAGGATGTGGCGAGCGTTTCGCGAAATTCGGCTGGTCCTCGGTCATGTTAATAAAACGTTTTATTTTTGTGAGGAGGAAGGTCAAATGAGGAAGAATAATATTAAGCCCATCGTTGCGGCTATTGGCTCAACTATCGCGCTGGCGGTCGCTGCACCGGTTAGTGCTGGCGACAACCCGTTTCAGCTGGTGGAATTCGGCAATGGTATTGTAGTCGCCGGCGAGGCCGTAGACATGCAGGGTAATAAAGTCATGATCAACGACGAAACGGGTTTCACCTATGGTGGTGACCAGATGGGCAAATATGCCGGCGGTAAGGTTGCCACGGGCAAAAAGGACCCCGCTGTGTGCGGTACCTTTAGCAGCTCGACGTGCTCCATGCCGCATTTGAGTAAGTAAACCCACGAACCTCGGCACCGGGTGGTGCTTGACCAAGCCCCAGTACACGGTGCCGGGTTGGGATTACGGCGGGCCCATCTGGGCCCGCTTTCGGATCACGTCCCGGCGGTGATCGACTTCATGGAGCTGGCGCCGGAGAACTGGATTGGTGCCGGCGGACGGCTCGGCGATGCACTTAACCGCATTGCCGAAAATACGACGTTCGTCAGCCATGGATTGCTGCTTAATCTCGGTGGACCCGATCCGCTCAACCTCGAATTTCTGCGCCGCATCAAACAATTTCTCGAGCGCTATGGGGTCAAATACTACGGCGACCACCTAACCTATTGCGCGGACGCAGGGTATCTCTACGAGTTACTGCCGATGCCCTATACAGATGAGGCGGCGCGCTACATGGCGGGGCGAATTCGCCAGGTGCAAGACGTTCTACAGCGGCAGATAACGGTCGAAAACGCGTCGTATTATTGCACCCCAGGCCAGGAAATTACCGAGCTCGACTTTATTCAAACCGTGTTGAGCGAGGCCGATTGCCTGATGCTGCTCGACATCAATAATATCTACGTCAACAGCGTTAATCACGGGTACGACCCGGTCGCTTTCCTCAAACAGCTGCCCGGTGAGCGCATCGCTTACGCTCATATTGCGGGCCATTCAGGCGTCGCGCCCGAGATCATCGTCGATACCCACGGCACGCCAGTGATCGACCCGGTGTGGGATCTACTGAATACGGCCTACGAGCACTTCGGAGTATTTCCGACGATGTTGGAACGCGACGAGAATATCCCGTTACTTGATGATGTCTTAGGTGAGATTGAACACATCCGGCAGATACAAGCGCAGCACCGGGGCGAATTCGGACCGGCACCGCGTCTACGTCAGGCGTCATCCTGAAGACGGGTGCAGCGGCGCGTGGCGGATCCGGTCTTCTTTAGCCTCCAACGGGAATTTACCCGCCATTTGCGCGACCCGGGCAACGTGCCGGCTCCGGCCTCGCTCGATCCGGATGGTCTCGCAATTTATACCAACGCGGTGATCGCGAACATGGAAGTCTTTATGGGCGATAATTACCCGCGGGTTAAGGCCGTAATGGCGGCCGAGGTCTTCTCAGCGATGGTGCGTGATTACACCATCCGACACGAATCGAAGACGCCTTTGTTCGTCGAACTCCCGGGTGAATTTTTGTATTACCTGGAGCATCTGCGCGACGAGCCAGACGATCCGCCGTTTCTCTACGAACTGGCGCATTTTGAACTGCTCGAGAATCTCGTGAGCAGTGACGAGCGACGGCTAGACGAAGTGCCGGTGAATACGGGCGGTGACGTCATGAGTGCCGTGCCGATATTGAACCCGACCGCACGACTTGTCCGCTACGCTTTTGCGGTGCACCTCATCGACGTTGACAACCAACCGGTCGAGGCGCCGCCCGAGCCGACTTTCATTGTGGCATTTCGCGATCGCGCCAATCATTACGGCTTTATGGATCTCAACGCGGCGACCGCAAGGACGGTAGAGCTATTACTTAGCGATGAGCCGCTAACCGGGGAGCAGGCTTTGCGGGCCGTTGCGGTGGAGCTCAATCATCCGGATATCGCAGCCGTGATCACCGGCGGGCAAAGCATCTTTTCGCG
>SMVB01160357.1_pt1 | contig 22256 bp, 17 predicted proteins | sample 2456461 | NCBI WGS metagenome assembly SMVB01 (sample SAMN11095934, study PRJNA526329) | marine sediment metagenome | biome: Marine sediment; feature: Surficial sediment; material: Deep marine sediment; isolation source: Hadal surficial sediment | place: Pacific Ocean | collected 2014-05 | depth...
GAGCGCGAACCCGTGCATTATCGGGTTGGCATCGGCATGCGATTTCTGTGGCAGCCGGAATAGCCATTTCGTGATTTTCCCGGTCCGGAAGACCCGATCAGGCTGCTCACGCCCTTGATCCGCTGGCTCTCGGCGCAATAATCCGCCCCCACGCCAGCCCTGGCCTAACCGGCCGGAGATTCATTCGCACGGACTCTCGCCGGATCGGGAGCGCGAGGAGAATACAAGGACGATGAGTGACGCCACCGAAGCGCGAGTCGGATCCCCTGAAGCGGGACAGATCGAAGAACACACGCGGGTCTGCAACGACCTGATCGCCGAGGTCGCGAAGGTCGTCGTCGGCCAGGAGATGATGATCTCCCGGCTTCTGGTCGGTCTGCTCACGGGCGGGCACGTCCTGCTCGAGGGGGTCCCGGGACTCGCCAAGACGCTCACGGTCCGCTGTCTGGCGACGGCCATCGACACGAATTTCTCGCGCATCCAGTTCACCCCGGACATGCTGCCGGCGGACGTGATCGGGACCGAGATCTTCAACCCCAAGGAGGGCACCTACAGCGTCAAGCAGGGTCCGCTCTTTTCGAATCTGGTCCTCGCGGACGAGATCAACCGCGCGCCCGCCAAGGTCCAGGCAGCCCTGCTCGAGGCGATGCAGGAGCGGCAGGTCACGATCGGCGGCACGACCTTCGTTTTCGACGAACCCTTCCTGGTTCTCGCAACCCAGAATCCGATCGACCAGGAGGGGACCTACCCGCTCCCCGAGGCGCAGATCGATCGGTTCATGCTGAAGGTGGTCGTTGGATATCCGTCGAAGGAGGACGAGCGCAAGATCGTCGACCGGATGGCGAGTGGTCAGCCCGAGCCGACGGTTTCGAAGGTGTGTACGACGGCGCAACTTCTTGCTGCACGCAAGGCGGTGGACCAGGTCTTCATCGACGAGAAGGTCAAGAATTATGTCGTCGACCTGGTGCACGCGACCCGTGATCCGAAGGCGGCCGGGATCTCGGATCTCGAGGGGATGGTCGAGAGGGGTGCATCGCCGCGAGCGTCGCTTTTCCTGACGCGGGGGGCGAAGGCGAATGCCTTTCTGCAGGGGCGGAACTACGCGACCCCGCATGACGTCAAGAATCTCGCGCTCGACATCCTGCGACACCGCGTGGTCGTGACCTACGAAGCCGAAGCGCAGGGCAAGACGAGCGAGGACGTGATCGAACGCATCCTTGCCGGCGTCCTCGTCCCCTGAATCGGTCGCGGGCTTTCCCCCCATGTTGACGAGCGAGATCCTCGCACGCGTACGCGAGATCCAGATTCGCACCGGCCGCCAGGTGGCCGACGTGCTTGCGGGGGAATACGTCTCGGTCTTCAAGGGCCATGGGATGGAGTTCGAGGAGGTCCGGCCCTACGTGCCGGGCGACGATGTTCGTTCGATCGACTGGAACGTGACGGCGCGCATGGGCGAGACCTATATCAAGCGTTATGTCGAGGAACGGCAACTCACGCTCATGTTGATGGCCGATGTTTCGGCTTCCCAGGATTTCGGCTCGGTGTCGCGGAGCAAGCGTGAAGCGACGGCGGAACTCTGCGCTTTGCTCGCATTCTCCGCGACGCGCAACGATGACAAGGTCGGGCTGACCCTCTTTCACAGCGAGATCGAGGAGTACATCCCACCGCGCAAGGGACAAAAGCACGCCCTGCGAGTCGTGCGCGACGTTCTGGCGCATAGCGACGAGCAGGACCGGCGCGCGCTGGCCGAAACGAACGGGGCGGCGAACCCGAGCCTCGGAGCGCGACTTCGTGCACGCTGGGCACGGGTGACGACCGGACGTCGACCGCGTCGGGCGCGAGAGGCGACCGATGTCGGATTCGCTCTCGAGTTCCTGATGCAGGTCACCAAGCGTCGTACGATCTGTTTTGTGGTGAGCGATTTTCTCGACGACGGATTCGAGCGGGCGATGGTCGCAGCGAATCGAAAACACGACGTGATCGCGGTGCTCGTGACGGATCCGAACGAACTGGAGATGCCGAATGTCGGGCTGGTCGCCTTGCGGGATGCCGAGACCGGTGAGGCGCGGGTCGTCGATACGGGTTCGAGCGCATTTCGCGACGAGGTGAGGACGCAGGCGCAATCGCGAGTGAAGGGGCTCGCGACGCGCTTCGCCTCGTTGGGGATCGACTTCATCCACGTCGACGCCGCGGGCGACGTCATCGATCCCCTGGTTCGTTTCTTCCGGATGCGCGAGCGGCGGGGAAGGCGATGAAATGGCCTCGTCTCAAGTCTGGCTGCCGATCTGGATTCCGACTCGGATGCCTGCTTCGAACTCGGCGTGGATCCCCGCTCGGATCCGGGCGCCGGGGGCGCGGAACGCGCCTCGCGGTGGCGGTCCTGCTCTTTTTGCTGGCCGTCCCCGCTTTTGCGGTAGCGGTAGCGGCAGCGGCGGAGGAGGGCGCGAGTGAATGGCTTTCGCCCGAGGGCGAAGAACTGCGCGCCGAGATCGAGCGCGGGCCCGTTCGGGTCGTGCTCGTCGTGCGGCCGGCGGAGCCGGTCATCGGCGATGTGATCGAACTCGAACTCGAGGTTCGCGCGGAAGCCGGCGTCGAGGTCCTGATGCCCGAGTTCGGCGAGGCGCTCGGGCGCTTCGAGATCATCGATTTCGCCCCGAGTGAACGCCTCGACGACGAGGGGCGGACGATCTCCCGCCAGAAGTACCGTCTCCAGCCGAGCCGTTCGGGACCGCAGTCGATTCCCCCGCTGCGCATCGAGTTCGTCGACCGCCGCGCGGGAAACCCGCCGGCGCCCGAGGGCGAGGACGCCTACGAGATCCTGACCGAGCGAATCGCCCTCGAAGTCGCGTCGATCCTCGCCGCGGATGCGCCGCTCGTCCTTCACCCGGCGCATTCGGATCTCGGCCCGCGCCGGGAAGCCCTGGGACCCTGGTGGGCCTGGCTGCTCGGCGCGCTGCTGGTCGTCTCGGCGAGTGGGCCCTTCGTTTGGCGCGCTTTCGTCGTGGCCCGCGCTCGACGGCGCCAGCAGAGCGCCTACGAATTGGCTCGCGCCGAGCTCGATGCCTTGCTGGCGGGGGGCCTTCCCAGTGAAGGAACGATGGATGCCTTCTACGTCCAGCTCTCGCTCCTGGTGCGGACCTATCTCGAGGACCGCTTCGGGTTGCGCTCGCCCGAGCTCACGACCCAGGAGTTCCTGACCGAGATGGGGCGTTCGCCGGATCTCGCACGCTCCCATCAGCGGCTGCTGCGTGATTTTCTCGAGCAGGCGGACCTGGTGAAATTCGCTGGCCTACGACCGGGGGCGGCTGCCGTCTCCGAGTCGATCGCCGCCGCACAGCGCTTCCTCGAAGAGACCCGGGACCAGGCGCGCAGCCCCTCGCTCGGCGCCAGGTCGGGGGAAGGGTCAGGCGCGCGCTCGGGCGAAGTGGCGGGTGGAAGACCGGCGGGAAAGCCGGCCGAGGAGGGGGGTCATGACTGATTTCCTTTTCGGCGGGTTGCCTGGATCGGGCTTCGAATTCAGCGATCCGCTCTTTCTCCTGCTTGCGATCCTCGCGCCCCTCGTCTTTGTTCGCGCGAATCGCCTGCCGGCGACCGTGGTCTACTCGAGCCTGACGCTCGTCGAGACGACTCGGCGATCGCTGCGCGCCCGACTCGTCTGGCTGCCCGCGGCACTGCTCGCCCTGGCCTGTGTCGCGCTCGTGGTGGCGCTCGCCGGTCCGAGGACGGGCGATGCGGTGAGCGAAGTCCGGCGCGAGGGAATCGCGATCGCGATGGTCGTCGATCGATCGAGTTCGATGGAGGCACGGGATTTCGTGCGCGGCGATTCGAGCACGAGTCGTCTCGACGTCGTCAAGAGGATCTTTCGGGATTTCGTGGCCGGGGGCGGAGCCTTCGGCGTCGGGCGACCGGACGATCTGATCGGCCTCGTGACCTTCGCCCGTTATGCGGATGGACTGTGTCCCCTGACACTCGATCACGGCAACCTGCTCGCGATCCTCGACGAGATCGAAACCCCCGTTGGAGATCCGGGCGAAGACGGAACCGCTGTGGGCGAGGGGCTCGGTCTTGCGGTCGAGCGGCTGCGTCGTCAGGAAACGGCCTCGAAGATCGTCATCCTGTTGACCGACGGCGTGAACAACGCCGGAGACATCGAGCCCCTCCAGGCCGCCGACCTCGCCGCCCAATACGGGATCAAGGTCTATACGGTGGGCGCGGGCTATACCGGCTTCGCGCCCTATCCGGTCCGTCGGCCCGACGGGAGCACCTCACTCCGACGCGTGGCGGTCGAAATCGACGAGGTCACGCTCCAGCAGATCGCTCAGCGCAGCGGCGGCCGGTATTTCCACGCGACGGATGAAGACGGACTGCGGGAGGTCATCGAGGAGATCGGGCGCCTCGAGCGCAGCGAAGTGAGTGAAATCCGGTATCTCGAATACGAGTACCATTTCGCGCCCTTCGTCGGCCTGGCGCTCGCAGCGGTCGGGCTCGCAAGCCTGCTCTCGGCCACGTGGCTTCGGAGGTTGCCGGCATGAGCTGGGCTCCCTTGCAGTTTGCGCATCCGGAGTGGGGGGTCGTCCTCTGGGGCTGGCTGGCGCTGGTCGTCCTCTTGATCGCGCTCGAGCGGCGCGGGAGTGACGCGCTCGATCGGCTCGTGGGGCCGGCACTTCGGGATCGACTCGTGGATCGGCCCTCCCGTTGGCGCCGGCTTCTGCGCATCGCCCTGGTCGGCGTGGCGGGCGCTGCGATGGCGGTTGCGCTGATGCAGCCGCAATGGGGCGAGCGTTATATCGCGACGCCGCGGGTCGGTGCGAAAATCATGATTGCGCTCGACGTCTCTCGCTCGATGCTCGCAGACGACGCCAAGCCGTCGCGGCTCGAACGCGCCAAGGCCGAGATCCGAGACCTGCTGAGTTATCTGGACGACGATCATGTCGGGCTGATCGCGTTCGCGGGTCGGGCGAGTGTGCTCTCGCCGATGACGCCGGACAAGAGTTTCCTCCGCCTGGCCCTCGACGGCGCCGGCCCGCATAGCGTGTCCCGAGGAGGCACCCGGCTCGCCGAACCGATCCAGCGCGCGATCGCGGGACTCGGGGAGCCGGGCCCGGCCCAGCGCGTGCTGATCCTGATCACCGACGGCGAGGATCACGATTCCTTCGCGCTCGATGCGGCGAGGGCGGCGGCCGAAGCGGGCATCAAGATCATCGCCATCGGCTTCGGCGACGAGGCCGGGAGCCCCATCTACGTTCGTGATCCCCGAACGGGAGCCCGCACGCAGGTGAGGGATTCCGAGGGCCGCCCGGTCGTGAGCCGTTTGAACGGTGAGCTCCTGCGCGAGATCGCCCTCGTGACCGACGGCGCCTTCGTGCCCGCGGGCACCGGCGTCCTCGATCTCGCCTCGATCTACGACGCCCATATCGCAGGGCTCACCCGAGGCCAGCTCGACGAGCGTGGACGCACGATCCGAGACGAGATCTACCAGCTCTTCCTGGTCATCGCCTTCGTCTGCCTGATCGCCGCCGTCTGGGTGACCGCCGGGCGCGGACTCACGTCGAGGGGTGTCGGAAGAAACGTTGGGAGTCACGTCGACCGTGGCGTCGGGACAGGATTCGTATTCATCGCCGGACTCGTCCTGCTCGCGGCCGCGCCTCCCGTCGAGGCGCAGCTCCAAACGCAGGCTTCGCCTGCATCGCAGAGCCAGGTCGAGGACGAGGCTGCGCCCGCGACTGCGCAAGTTCCGCCGGATGCGGCGACCTCGGGCGAAGCGGCCGAGACCCCCCGCGCAAAATTCAATCGCGCAAACGAACGGCTCGCGCAGCGAGACGGCGTGGCGGCGACCGCGCTCTTCCGGGCCGCACGACGGGACGCGACGGACGACGTCGAATTACGTTATGCCGCGACCTACAACCTGGGCATGTCCACAATCGCGCGTGCCGACGCACTGGCCGCCGAGAATCCTCGAGAGTCCCTGGCCGCGCTCTACGAAGCGGCGGACTGGTTTCGCGAGGCCTCGAGTGCGCGTCCGGAGGAGTCGACTCCACGACACAATCTGGACGTCACGCTGCGTCGTGCGCTGATCCTGGCCGATGAATTGGCGCAGACCGAGGCGGGTGACGTCGAAGCCGAGCTCGACGGACTGATCGCAGCCCAGCGAGGCCGGGTCGGGGAGTCGGCCGGCCTGCTGCAGGCGGTTGCAGAAGCCGGCGAACTCGATTCCGCGGATCGTTTGCGTCCGGCGTTTCGAGATGCCGCGACGCAGCAGCGCGTCCTGTTGTCCCAGGCGGACGAGTTGGCCGATCGGATCGCGCGTGAACGGGACAGCCTGGCCGCCCAGCCCGAGGCGTCGCGCACACCGGAAGATGCGCTGCGTGCCGTTCAGCTCGACGGCGCGCTCGTGTATCTCGATGGCGCGATCGGTCGCATGGGCCAGACGCGCCGGCAATTGCGCCAGCGGCGCGCCGAGCGGGCCTACCGACGGGGATCGGCGGCGCTCGGTGAATTGAAGCGAGCGCGAGACCAGCTGCGGGATCCCGTAACGCAGATCGGCGTGCTGCTCCAGGAGGTCGCTGGAATCGTCGGCGCGACGAATGCGCTCGGGATGGCCGCGCGGGTCGGCGATGTCCCGCGAACGGGCAGCTTGGACGGCGCGAACGATCCTGGGCCACAGCGGGTTCCGGCATTCCTCAACACCGCGTCCCTCGAAGAGGAGAGTCGGCGACTCGAGAATCGCGTGCGAGAGCTCGGCGTTCGTCTCGGGCAGGCGGCGATCGATGCGCAGGCTTCCGCGTCGTCCGGGGTTCCCGTCGCGAGCGAGCCGGCGGCAGCTCCGATGTCGCCGGGGCAACCGAGCGAGGTGGATCGCACGGCGCTTCGGGAGGCGCTGGTGGCCGCGGCGCCGCGGGTCGTCGAGGCGGCGCAGTCGATGGAGCGCGCGACCGCCTCCGTCGCGGGCGAAAAATTCGAGGCCGCATTGCGCGAGGAGGCCGAGACGGGTCGGCTGCTCGCCGATGCGCAGGAGCTTTTCTTCGACTTGCGACAGCTTCTCGATGTGGCGCACACCGACGAGTCGAGGATCGCGGACCTCGCAAGCGCCGAGCAGGCGGAGATCGCGGCAGCGCGGGAGGAGTACGCACCCCTCCTGCGCGAGTTTCAGGCGAAGAACATCGAACGCGCCCAACGATTGGTCGGGTTGCTCGGGCGCGAACGAGAGAACCGCCTGGCCGCACTCGCGGCGCAGCTCGCGCAATCGGGCCAGACGGGTGTGCCGGGCGCACCTGCGGCTTCGGATCCCGATGTGGATCCCCTCGCCGAGCTGAACGAGCGCTTCGATCTTGCGGATCTGATCCTGGCCAAGGTCGAGGGCGCGATGCGGGAGACGACGGATGCGTTGGGACCGGATGCGGGCCCGGTTCCCGACTGGCCGGCCGTGGCGGAGAGCTCGGGTCGTGCTCGGGATCATCTGGATGCGATTCGAACGCTCTTCTTCACGCTGATCGAGCACGTGCGAAAGCTCGCCCAGGATCAGCTCGACACGAGTGATTCGACCCAGGACGCAATCGCGCTCTCCAGCACCGAAGCCGAGGTCGCCAGCGAGGACCCGGATCCGCTTTCGCAGCGCGCCAGACTGCGCGGGCCCGAGACGCGCGCGCGTGCCCGGGTGCTGGCCGAGCAGCAGGGGCAGCTCGAGGAGCGAGCGGGGGGACTGGCCGATACGCTGCTCGAGCAATCGGAGCAGTTGGCCGAGGGCGGCGAGCCGGGGGCTCCGGCCGGGCCCGGGGCGGGCGATGCCGAAGCGCCCGAGCGGATGCGGCGGGCGGCTGAGCACCTCGCGTCGGCGCAGCTTTCGATGCGGGAGGCGAATCGGGATCTAGCGGATGACGAGAGGTCCCTCGATCCTGCGCATGCGGCCCAACAGATTGCACTCGAGGAGTTGAAAGCGGCGCTCGAGCTGCTCTCGCCGCCACCGCAGGATCAGCCACCGAGCGAAGACCCGGAGCAGCAGCAAGATCAGGAAGAAAAGGACGAAGAATCGGAGCCAGAGGCGCAGAACCCACAGGACGAGAGCTCCGGCGCGAGCGAGAATCAGGAGGCGACCGGAGAGCAGCCGATGGGCGATCCTTCGCAGCTCCTGCAGGGCATACGCGACCGGGAGGCGGAGCGCCGCCGGGAACGCGAGCGCGATCAGGAACGACGCCGCTCGCAGCCGGTCGACAAGGACTGGTGATTCGGATGACACGCCGGAGGGAGACGGGGAGGCCGATGGACGGACTCGCATGGCAGCGCAGTCGGGGATGCACCCGGGGTTGGGGCGGTCGGCGTACCGGACAGGTTCGACCGATCCGACACGTCGAAGCGGCCTGCGGCGCGATCCGCCGGCCGGCGGTTGCGATTGCCATACTCGTTACGAGTCTTCTGCTTCCGCTCTCGGCGGTTGCCCAGGACGTGCGAGTCCAGATCGACCGCGGCCCGCACTATGTCGGCGATTCGATCGAGATCCAGATCGTCGCGAGCGAATTCGAGGAGGATCCGACGCCCTCGATCGAAGTCGGGGATGTGGCGGGAGGACGCCTGCGTTATGCGGGAGTGTCCAACAGCAGTTCGACGTCGATCTCGTTCATCAATGGCCGGATGAGTCGCGTCAAGGAAGTCCGTTTCGTCTTCAGCTTCGAATTCACACCGAGCCAGGAGGGTCGAATCCGGATTCCGTCTTTCCACGTGAGCCAGGTAGCCAGACCGGGGCCGGCCCTGACGACTCGCGAAACGCGCTCCTTCGATCTCGAGATCAGCGGTATTCCCTCGACCGGTCTCGTCGGGCTCTCGGTCGAGCTTCCCGAGGGTCCGATCTTCGTCGGACAGAAGGTGCCGATCACAGTCGAGCTTCGGATCGATCGCGAAGCCCAGCGCGACCTGCTCTCCTATCAGGCGACGGTCCCGCTCTTCGATCTCCCGAACGTGCGCTTTCTCGATGAAGCGCCTCCTGGAAGCGATACCCAGCTCGATCTCGAGACGGCCGCCGGGACGTTGCGGCTCCCGGCGACCTCGAGTGAAGAGAATGTCAGGGGTCGGTTGATCCTCGTGATTCGCGCGCAGAGGACGATGATCGCACTCTCGCCGGAAGAGATTCGTGCCGCGGCTCCGCGGGTCGTGATCAGCCGCGGAACCCGGTTCCGCCGCGATCTCTTCAATCAGCGTCAGGCGACCTCCTCCGAGCGGTTGATGGCACAGGGTGATCCCACTCGAATCGAAGTCATCGAGGTGCCGAGGGCGAACCGCCCGCCGAGCTTTGCGGGTGCCGTGGGCAAGGGTTTCAGCCTCGAAGTGACGGCCGACCGAAGTGTCGTTCAGCTGGGCGAGCCCATTCTGCTTTCCTTCCATCTCCGGGGGAACGGCGATCTGTCGAGTGCGGGCCTGCCTCCGCTGGATGCCGATGGGCTCTTCGATCCGACCCAGTTCCGCTTGCCCGAAGATCCGCCCGCCGGGCTCATGGGTGACGACGGTAAACATTTCGAAGCCAGCCTTCGTGTGCTCGATGCGGAGGCGCGTGAGATTCCCGCGATTGCCTACACCTGGTTCGACACGGACACGCGCGCCTTCGAGACGACCTACTCGCGCCCGATCGCACTCTCCGTGGGTGCCGCGCAAATCATCGGGGCCGACGCAGTCGAGCGGAGGCAGGGTTCCCCGGTCGATTCGGTGGGCGGCTCACGAACTCCCGGGCCGGCCGCGAGCGAAGCGGAAACCGGTCCCGTCCGCAGCACTTCGCTCGCTTTCAGCGGCGCGAATCTGGCTGTCGATACGGACGTCGATCGAGTTCTGGCTTCCGGGACCCGAGCAGGCGTTTCGCCGATCGCTGTTCCCGCGCTTTATCTGTTGGGTGCCGGCCTGCTCGTCTTTGCGACCCTCGACCTGCGGCGGCAGGGGGTCGATCCGCGGCAGCTCGCGCGAGCGCGGGCCTTTACCGTGGCCGAGAAGGCGATCGAGGCCGCGGCCGCGGGCGGCGAGGGTGCGAGTGCATCGCTCGGGCGTGCGCTGCGCGAACTCGTGGCGTCGCTTCCGGAGGCGGCGGATGCGGAATTCGACTCGCTGATTGCAGAATGCGATGCGTTGCGATTCGCACCGGAGGCCATTGGCGCGGGACTGCCAGCGAAACTCGCTGATCGCGCTCGCCGATTCGTGTCGCAGCGGCGGGATGCTTCGAAGTTCGACGCGGAGGACGCTCGATGAGGGGGTGGAGAGAAGCGTTCCTTCAGCCACGGAACGGATTGGGCCTGCTCTTGATGACGTGCTTGTCGCTTGGCATCGCTTCACCGGTGCGCGCAGAGTCGAGTGCCGGGTCGCCTGGCGATCCGGCTTCGGATTCGAGCGGAAGTTCACGAGTTTCGGGTCTCGACCGCGAAGCCCGATTGCAGCAGGCGCTCGATTCCTATGCCCAGGCATTGACCAACTCGGGTCGCGATGAGCGGCTCGCGGGCTTTTTCCGAGCGGAGCAGGGCTTTGCATCGCTCGCGGCCGACGGTGTGGTCTCCGCGGCGCTCTGGACGAATCTCGGGAACGCGGCCCTCCAGGCACAACACCCGGGCCTTGCGGTGCTCGCCTATCATCGCGCGCTTCGGCTGGAGCCCGACGCGACGGCAGCGCGCCAGAACCTCGCCCACCTGCGCACTCGGCTCCCCAGCTGGGTTCCGCGGCCGGATTCGTCCGACGGCGTGCAGGCGCTGCGCTTCTACCGACAGATCGGAGCCGAGACGCGTTCGCTCGTGTCGGCGATCTGCTTCGTGTCGATGTCCCTTTGCATCGTCCTGGCGGTTCGCCGCCGCGAAGGCGCCTGGCGTGGCCTGGCCTTTCTGACGGGTCTGGGCTGGCTGATCGGCGTTGCGTCGATGGTGTATGACGGTGCGGTGCGTGAGGATAATCTGGCGGTGCTGATCGCGGATGAGGTGCTGGCGCGTTCAGCGGATTCTTTCCTGGCGCCGCTCGCGTTGCCGGATCCGCTTCCGGCCGGAGTCGAGGTCGATCTGCTCGAGGAGCGGGCGGAGTGGACACGGGTTCGGCTGGCGAATGGGCGCGATGTCTGGGTGCGGAGTTCGAGTGTGGACCGGGTGGCGGGCTAGGAGTCCGCGGAGCACTCGGCGCATGCATCACGACCAACGGAGCATTGGGATAGGTTCTCGGCATCGCGAGCGTCTCGAGGCGAAGCAGAGATCGAAGACCGAATCCGTCCAGAGTCAGCTCGACGAACGGCTCGTGAACAACGCTCTTCGGCCGCCCCGAAATAGGAGATTGTCTTGAAGCTACTGATCGTGATCGGGAGTCTGCGGGCTGCGTCGTTCAGTCGGAAACTGGCGCTCGCGACGGAGGGACTCGGACCGGACGGAATGAGTTTCGAGATCATCGATGGCCGAGATCTTCCCCTCTACGACCAGGATCTGGATACCGACGAGAAACCGCCTGCCGTTCAGGCTCTGGTCGAGCAGATCACCGGCGCAGATGCGCTCTTCTTCGTGACGCCGGAATTCAACTACGGAATACCGGGTTCGCTCAAGAACCTGATCGATTGGGCTTCGCGGCCGGCCTTCCGGTCGCCGCTCAAGGGCAAACCGGCGCTGCTCGCCGCGTTGTCTCCGGCTCCAACAGGGGGAGCGCGCGCATACACTCAACTCGCGACGGTGCTCGCGGGAACGCTGACGCCGACATTCCTGGCGCCGAGTTTCCTGGTGCCCACGGTGCACGAGAAATTCGACGAGGCGGGCGCGCTGATCGACGATCAGACGAAGCGGCGACTGGTCCGAATGCTCGAGGAGTTCAGCACCTGGGCTGCGGGGCAGGCCTCGTAGCCCGGCCCAGCATCAATCGGCGTTCGCCCGCAGCCCGCTAGCGCCTTCGTACGATTTGCGTAGAGTCGCGGCTCACTCGTCCGAGTGCGGAGGGCTTGCTGGTGATCGAGGGTCAATTCAAGAAGAGCACGATCGTGGGCTTCCGACTTTACGTCGCTGCACTTGGGAGCCTGCTCCTGGCGGCCGCGCCGGAGTCGATTGCGGACGCGTCCTCGCCGCTCGAGCGGTCGGCGGGCAGCGTCCTGCCGATTCAAACCTCGCGGGCGCCCGGGCCGGTCGGGCTGACCGTTGATGAAGTTCCGCGGCACGAGTTCGCAACGCGCCAGCCTCCCGAGGGCGCGCCGAACGTCGTGATCATATTGCTCGACGACGTGGGTTTTTCGGCCACGTCGACTTTCGGTGGGCCCGTGCCGACGCCCCATCTGGATCGGCTCGCGCGCCGTGGCCTCCGATACAACCGCTTCCATACGACCGCGATCTGCTCCTCGACCCGGGCCTCGTTGTTGACGGGACGGAATTCGCATGCGACCGGCGTCGGGGCCGTGCTCAACAGCGTGCAGCCCTACCGGGGTCGCGCGGGATTGATGACGAAGGAGACGGCGACGGTCGCGGAAATCCTTCGACAGCATGGATATGCGACGGCGATGTTTGGGAAATGGCACCTCACACCCGACCATGAAGCCTCACCGACGGGCCCCTTCGATCGTTGGCCGACGGGAATGGGCTTCGAGACCTTCTACGGCTTTCTCGGCGGCGAGACGCACCAATTCGAGCCGACGCTCTTCGAGGGGACGCGCTCCGTCGCACGGCCCCCGGTCGACGACTATCACGTGACGACCGATCTCGCGGATCGTGCGATCGAGTGGGTTCATCTGCAGAAGTCGATGCGCCCCGAGCAGCCCTTTCTTCTCTATCTGGCGCCCGGCGCGACCCACGCTCCGCTGCACGCGCCGAGGGAGTGGATCGCACGGTTCGAAGGCCAATTCGACGAGGGCTGGGATGTCGCACGCGAGCAGGCTTACGCACGCCAGAAGAAGCTCGGCGTGATTCCCAAGGATGCGGTGCTGACGCCCAGGCCGGCCGAATTGCGAGCCTGGGACAGCCTCGATGCGGACGAACAGCGCGTCGCGGCGCGATTGATGGAAGTCTACGCCGGCTTTCTGGCACATACCGACGAAGAGATCGGTCGAGTACTCGACGCGCTGCGCGAGATGGATGTCTTCGACGAGACGCTGGTACTCTATGTCGTGGGTGATAACGGTGGCAGCGGTGAGGGGGGCCGCGATTACGGAACCTGGAACGAGATGGGGCGGATCCAGGGCGTGATCCAGTCGCCCGCCGAGTTGATCGAACGGCTGGACGAGATCGGCGGAACGACCTCGTACCCCCATTATTCGGCGGGCTGGGGTTGGGCGACGAATACACCCTTTCAGTGGGTGAAACAGGTCGCGAGCCATCTCGGCGGCTCACGCAATCCCCTGGTCGTGAGTTGGCCCGAGGGCATCAGACGGTCCGGTGGTCTGCGTAGTCAGTTTTCACATGTGAATGATGTCGTCCCGACGATTCTCGAGGCTGTCGGTGTGGTGGCGCCCGTCGAGGTGAACGGCGTTTCTCAGCGACCGATGGACGGGACGAGTCTCGTCTACAGCTTCGACGAGGCAAAGGCCCCGGAACGACATACGACCCAGTATTTCGAGATCCTGGGCAATCGCGCGCTCTACCATCGAGGTTGGATGATTTCGGCGCGCAACCGAGCGAGGGTGCCCTGGGCGGGGTTGATTTCCGAAGCAACCGCCGTGGGGTCCGAGGTCTGGGAACTCTACGACCTGCATAACGACTACAGCCAGTCACAGGATCGGGCGAGCGAAGAGCCCGAGAAATTGCGCCAGCTGCAGAACCTGTTCTGGGCAGAAGCCGGACGCCATCAGGTCCTGCCGATCAGTGGCCGCCCGGCCGGCGAGGATCCGATTCCCGCGCTCGGGGAAGGACGACGCGAAGCCGTGTACTACGCCGGGGCGATTGGGATCCACGAGTCCGCCGTTCCGGACCTCAAGAATCGGGACCATTCCGTTCGTGCCGACATCATCGTTCCCGATGCGGGGGCACATGGCGTGCTCGCAACCCAGGGAGGCGTCGTCGCCGGCTGGGCCCTGTACATCACCGAGGACGGTCGCCCCGCCTACGCCTACAACCTCTTCGGGAAGACGATGACCACCGTGGTCGGACCCGAACCGCTCGCACCGGGCAAGGCCCGGGTCGAAATTCGTTTCGACTATGATGAGCAGAAGGATGAGCAGAAGGATAAGGGCGAGAGCGGAAGCCCATACGGGCGCGGCGCGGAACTGAACCTGCTGGTCGACGGCCGATCGGTTGCGACCGGCCGGCTCGATCGCAGCGTGCCCGGATTCTTCTCGATCGACGAAACCTTCGATGTCGGAACCGATACCGGGTCGCCTGCGGGCGACTATCCTCCGCTTTTCGAGTTCAATGGACGCCTGGAGCGAGTCGTTCTGAAGGCGTCGCGCTAACACTCTCTCGATCACGAAGAAGGAGAAGAAAGATGATCGTCGTCCTGGTACAGGTCGAAAGTTCGGCGGAAGACATCGATGCCCTGCGCGAAACGCTCTGCGAGATGGAAACGACCACTCGTGCCGAGGCCGGCTGCCACGACTACGCCTTCACACAAGAGATCTCGGATCCGAGCCGGTTGCGAATCGTCGAACTCTGGGAATCGATGGACGCACTTCGCCTGCATTTCGCGACACCACACATGGCGACCTTCAACGCGGCGCTCGCGAGTCGGCCGCCGAAATCGATGACGCTCAAGGTCCACGAGTTGGGGGCGGAACTCGAACTGCCGAGCTAGAAGAGTTTGCGCCCAGTGAAGGAGAACAGGCCGATGGCCTATGGAGACGGCGACGCAACTTTTCGTGCGTGCGGCGGTGTGGAGGGCATTCGACGTCTCGTCGACGCATTCTACGAGCAAATCGATACGCTGCCCGAGGCGAAGCGGATTCGAGATCTGCATCCGCCCGATCTCGAGATCGCACGGGACAAGCTCGCACGCTTCTTGAGCGGGTGGACCGGAGGCCCCAGGCTCTACTCGGAGAAATACGGGCCGATCAAGATCCCGATGGTCCATCAGCATCTTCCGGTGGGAGCCATGGAGCGCGACGCCTGGTTGTTATGCATGGAGCGGGCGCTGGCGGATCAGCCCTATCCCGACGATCTCAAACTATACCTGCTCGAACAGCTCTTCGTTCCCGCGGAGCGGATTCGTATCGTGGTGGCCGAACGCAAGAAATTGTCCGTAAAGATCCTGCGGACCGTTGGCCCGAGCCCGGTTGTTCTCCAGGATTCGCCTTCGGAAGGAGAATACAGGTCATGAAGCTCCATATATTTCCGTTTGCGCCCAACGCGGCGAAGGTTCGACTCTATCTGGCCGAGAAGCGCGTCGCGGGTGGAGAGATCGAGATCGAAGAAGTGCTCGTCAACCTCCCAGAGGGTGACCAGAAGAAATCCGACTTCTTGAAGATCAGTCCCTTCGGAACGGTTCCGGTCCTCGAAATCGAGGACGGCGTGATCGTGCACGAATCGCTTCCGATCATCGAATTCCTCGAAGAGCTCCACCCGGAGCCGTCGATGTGGGGGCCGGACCCGGTCTCGCGAGCTGGAGCACGACAGCTCGAACGGATTGCGGATCTCGGCGTACTGATCGGGGCGGCTCGTGAGATCCACAACACGAACTCGCCGCTCGGTCTGCCCCCGAATCCTCCCGTCGCGGAACACTACCGGGCGCGCTGGCAGCAGGCGGTCGCGTATCTCGAGAAGGTGATGGCGGATGGTCGGCCCTTTCTCGCCGGAGAACGGGTGACGGTTGCCGACTGCACGATGCAAGCGGCTCTGCAGTTTGCGCGTCTATTGAAGCTTCCGGTTCTCGAAGGTTTTCCCCGTCTTTCGGAGTGGAGCGCGGTGTACCGTGAGCGGGAAGCGGCCAAGGCTGTGATTCTCGCCTGACATTGTTTTGTTCGGAGGTGAGCTTCCGTCAGGCGATGCGAACGGAGCCAACCGGCGTATCGGTGTCGTCGCGGAGTTCGCTCGAATCGTTCAGACGTCGAGTGCTGCGATGGCGACGCGTGCGACGTCGGCGTCCCGCGCTTGATCCGCCCCCGATACTCCGATCGAACCCAGCAGCAGCCCGTCTTCGATGATCGGATAGCCTCCGTCGGCCGAGATGTAGCCCTCGACCTTGTCGATGATCTTCTGCTCGTCCGCCGGAATCGAATCGGTGTACGTCTTCCAGTCGAGGGTCGACATGCCGGTATTGACCGCGGTGAAGGCCTTGTGGCGTGCGGTCGTCGCGGCGAGTCGGGGTGCGCCTTCGCAGCTGAGAAAACCCACGATCTCGGCGGATGAATCGGCGATCGCGATATGCACACGAATCTCGAGCTCGAGGGCTCTCGCCGTAGCCGTGCGCAGCAGCGTTTCGATGGCTTCGGTCGACAGCGTGGCCCGGGCGGCGCTCTTCTTCATGCGGTCTGCTCTCCTTTGCGAGGGACTAATGCATAGCGTATGGGTAGGGCTTCGAGCGTGCGAAGTGCGAGGCCAGGAAGGTGTCGCAAGGTCGTCCCGGGCTGGAACTCGAAGTGGTCGAAAGTCTCGAGCAGGCCTTCGAAGGCGAGCCCAAGTTCGAGTCGAGCGAGCGGGGCGCCGACGCAGTGGTGTTCCCCCTGGCTGAATGCCATGTGGGCCCCTGCGTTCGAGCGCGCGAGATCGATTTCGTTCGGGTTCGGAAACTGGTCGGGGTCCCTGTTCGCAGCGGCAAATCGGATATGGACCATCGACCCCTTCGGAATCGCGACACCCGCGACCTCGCCATCCGCAACGGCGTAGCGAAAGAAACCCTGGCTGGGAGATTCGAGGCGCAGGGTTTCCTCGACAAAATTCTTGATGAGCGAGGGGTCCCGTCTCAACTCGCTCTCGACCCTTGGATTCTCGATCAGGAGCATGAGGCCGGATGCGAGCGCACTCGTCGCCGTCTCGTGCCCCCCGACGATCAGGTGCTCGGCGAGCCCCATCTTTTCCGCCATGGGCAGCGGGCGACCATCCGGAAAGCTGGCACCCGCGAGATCGCTCAGCACGTCCTCCGTCGGCGTGAGCTGCTTTCGCTTCATCCACTCGGCGAGGTAGTGCTGGAGTTCGATTCCGAGGCGAGCGACCTCGATCTCTCGCTCCTTGGAGACGATGCCCGAGAGCGGTTCGACCCAGGCATCGGACCAATGTTTGATGCGAGGCGCGTCTTCCGCCGGCAGGCCCAGCAGCATCGTGATCACGCGAATGGGCAGCCAGGCGGCGAACACCGAGAGGAATTCACATTTCCGCGTCCTGGCCATCTGGCCCAGCAGATCGCGCGTCGTTTCGCGGATGAAGGGAGCGAGTGCGCGGACGCGGCCCGCGGAGAACGTGTCCGAGACGAGCGCGCGATAGTCGCGATGGATCGGGGGGTCCGACTGGAATTTCGTGTCCCGCGGCCATCCCTCGGACTCGAGGATCTGCTGGGCCTCGGCGTGCTGGAACATCGAAAAACCAGCCTTGCCGAGCAGGTCGTTCGACCAGATCTCCGGATGGCGCAGAACGTGTTGGACATCGCGATAGCGCGTCACGAGGAAGGCCTTCGTATCCGGCATGAAATAGACCGGCGCCTGCTCCTGGAGAGCCTGATAGTAGGCGAAGGGAGATTCCTGGATGTCCGGATCCATCAGGCTGTGGTCTTCGACTCGAATCACGATCCCTCCAAGCTCTTAGTTCGAACGTTCGCGAGCGTGTACGGGCAAGCACTCGAGGGCCCGAATGGTGGGGTTCTTCTTCTGCCAACGGGGCTTCTCGAGAGGTTCGAAGTCGCAGGAGGAGGTGACGAAGAGTCGTTCAGCGACAACCTGGGTTTCGAGTCGCGCCAGGGCGGGGCCGAGGCAGAAATGGCGTCCGCCCCCAAACGAGAGGAGCCCCTGATGGTCGCGGTCGGGGTTGAACTCGTCGGGGTCCGGATAACGAGCTGGATCGCGATTCGCGGCCGCCAGGCCGAGCAGGAGCTGGCTGCCTTTTGGAATCGAGACACCCGCGAGTTCCAGATCCTCTCCGGCGGTACGAGAGCAGGAGAGCGCAGGGGGTTCGAAGCGTAGTGTTTCCTCGATGAGGGCGGGGATGATTCCGGGATCGCGGCGCAGCCGCTCGAGGATCGCGGGGCGTTCGAGCACGCAATGCGTGAGGTTGCCGATCAGTCCCGCGGTCGTGTCGATTGCGGCGGTCACGAGCAGGACGGCGTTCGCGACGACTTCGAGAGCAGTGAGCGCACCGAGTTCCGGATCGGGAACCTGTAGCTGTGCCAGCAAGCCGTCGGGGATGTCGCCGCGCGCGATGCGGTCCTGGAAGGTCTGCGCCAATCCTTCGATCATCTGGATACTTGCGCCGGGTGTCTCGTCGACGCTTCGGATCACGCTCTCGATCTCGCGACTCCATTCGTCCTCGGACAGACCGAAGAGCGAGCGGATGATTTCGGAGGGCAGGGCGAAAGCGAGCCCATCGATGAGATCGTGGGATGTTGCCTTGGAAGTATTCTCGAGGGTTGCGACGAGTCGATCGGTCGTCTCGACGATCCGCGGCCGCAGTCCTTCGATCTGGCGTGGCGTGAACTCGCGCCGAACGAGACCGCGGGCGCGAGTCTGCTCGGGGCCATCGAGCGACATGAGCCACACACGCATGGCTTCGAAGGCCAGCCCCGAAGTCGCGCCGAAGGACGCGGAGACGCCCGACCCGGCGCCGTGGCGCGCATCGCGCAGGACCTCGTCGACGAGATCCCAACGCGTGATGAAAAAGACCCCCTCGCCGGCATCGAGGACGGGGGTCTGCTCCCGGATCGTACGCCATTGCGAATGGGGATCGTCGGCGAGGGCGATCCCGAAAAGATCCCATCCGCTCGGGTCGTCGGCTGTCTTCTGCCCGGGTTGCGCGGATTGCGCGGTTTCGGAGGGTTCGAGCGGTAGGGTCGTGTCTATTTCGCTCGGCATGGGCCTCCCTTCGGTCCAATCGGCATGGGTTGATCGGTTGACTGGTTGAGGATTGGGTTCATCTTCGCACCCACCGCGGGAGCGACGCAAGTCGACTACGCTGGGGCGCGAGCGACGGTCGCGATGCAGACCGCAGAAGGGAACTTCATGCTGGCGGTGAAATTCGATTCCAAGCAGGTCGTTCTCGAGGACGTCCCGGCCCCGTCCGGTTCGGGCGTCCTCGTGAAAGTGCGCGCCTGCGGAATCTGCGGCTCGGATGTCACGATCCTCGACAGCGGCTTTCCCATCTTCGGGATTCCCGGACACGAGATCGCGGGGGAACTCGCAGACGGGACGCCGGTCGCGATCGAGCCGATCGATCCCTGCGGTCACTGCCGGTATTGCCGGACGGGTGATCACCAGGTTTGCGTGGACGGCACCGAGATGATCTACGGGGTCGGGCGGAACGGAGGCATGGCCGAAGAGATCGTCGTTCCCGCCAAATGTCTGGTTCCGCTTCCGCGCGGCCTCGATGCGACGACCGGATTTCTCGTCGAACCGCTGGCGGTGGCGGTGCACGGCGTGCGTCGGGCGGAGATCGACGGTTCGATGCGAGTACTGGTCGTCGGCGCAGGGGCGATCGGTTTGAGTGCCGTGACAGCCGCGACATCGGCCCGCGCGCAAGTCGATCTCGTTGCGCGACACCCGGCGCAGGTCGAAGCGGGGCGCCAGCTCGGGGCGGAAATCGTCGAGTCGGGGGAGGGCGGAGACTACGATGTCGTGCTCGACTGTGCGGGGACGCCGAGCGCGACGGCTGCGTCGTGTGAGGCACTTCGTCCCAACGGTCGGTTGCTGATGCTCGCCTCGTCGTGGGACAAGCTCGAGCTACCGGGTTTGACGGTCGCGGCGAAAGAACTCGATCTCGTGATTTCCACGATGTACGGACGTTCGGGGACGCTGCGCGACGTCGACGCCGCGGCCGCGATCCTCGGCAGTCGCGAAGAGGTCGCGGACGCGCTCATCAGCCATCGCTTCCCGCTCTCGAAGGCGCCCGAGGCCTTCGAAAAATCGCGCGATCGCAAGGGCGGCGCGATCAAGATCGCGCTCGAACCCTGACCCTGACCCGACCTGATGGGGGCGCGGGACAGACCGCCTACTTCGTGATTCCGAAACGTTCGAGGCCGAAGCCGCGAATCGCGTTTCCGCGCATCAGCGCATAGATCTCCTGATCGTCGAGTCCGGCGTTCTGGCAGATCTTCGTCGCGATCTTTTCGGTGTCGGGAAAAGTCGAATCCGCATGCGGGTAATCGACTTCGAAGGTGATCAGCTGCATGCCGATCCGGTCGCGATTCGCAAGCCCCGTCTCGTCATCGAAGATGCAGCCCAGCACGCGATCCTTGATATACGAGGTCGGGGCCTCGGGAAGCCCGGAGCCGAAGGAATTGTCGACCCGCTCCGCCCAGAGCTTGTCCATCCGCTCCATCACGTAGGGCATCCATCCGACCTGGCCCTCGGAGTACGCGATCGTCAGATCGGGGAAGCGCGCGAGCGTTCCCGAAAAGATGTAGTCGATGAGTGAGCCCATGGCGTTCTGGAAGGTCAGCGTCGAGCTGACGATGAAGGGTGCGTCGGGCGACGTGGTCGGCATCTTCGAGGACGAGCCGATATGCATGCACACGACGGTCTGGGTTTCCTGACACGCGGTAAAGAAGGGATCCCAATAGCGGGTATGGATCGACGGGAGTCCGAGCGGATGAGGGTTCTCCGAGAAGGCGACGGCGAAGCTGCCCTTCTTGGCACATCGATGGATCTCCTGGGCCGCGAGTTCCGCGTCCCAGAGCGGTACGATCGTGAGCGGGATCAGCCGCCCCTTTCCCTCGCCCGCGCACCATTCGTCGATCATCCAGTCGTTGTAGGCCTGAACGCAGAGGAGCCCGAGCTCCTTGTCCTCGCGCTCCATGAAGGTCTGACCACAAAATCGCGGCAACGTGTTCGGGAAGCAGATGGAAACCTCCATGTGGTTCGCGTCCATGTCCTCGAGTCGTTCCTTCTGCTTCCAACAGCCGGGACGGATCTCGTCGAAGGTCGTGGTCGCAAAGCCGAGGTCTCCCATCCCGATCGCCGCCGAGAGTCGAGAGAAGGGCGAGACGAGGTCATCGTAGTACCAGACGTCAGCCCAATCTCCTTCTGCGTCCGGCACCCACTGCATGCCCACAGGGCCGCCCATCTTGCCCCGCTCGCGCACGATTCGCGGGCCGCGGTCGAGGTAGCGACTCGGTAGACGGTTGCTCCAGAGGTCCGGGGGTTCGACGACATGATCGTCGACGGAGATGATCTTCGGGATCGGCATCGTTCTTTCGTTCCTGTCTGGGCGCGATTCGGCGCCGTCGGATGAGCGCTCGCGTGAGCGTGTGGGCTCCTCTCGAGGTGTCGACTACGGCACCGGCTTTTCCGAGGCAATTCGGGCCTGCTGGAGGATGAAGGCCTGGATCAAGCGAACATCTTCGGCATCGAAGAGATCGTCGAAACGGGGCATGCCCCCCGGCTCGCGAAGTCCTTCGAGCACGATCTTCGGAAAGACCGCGTGCACCGCCTCGACGGTGTAGCGTAGATCCGGGACGCCGGATCCGCCGCCCACCCCCCCCGGACCATGGCAGCCGCCACATTCCTGCTGGTAGAGGGCCATCCCGCGGCGTCGTTCGGCCGGAGTCGAGTCGATCGTGTAGGTCGGTGGCGGGACGGGGCCGAGCGGTGGCCGTCCCGGCGGCAGGGGGGCGTTTCCGCCGAGCTTCCACACCAACACACGCGCACCGCCGCGCACCTTCGCCTTGAGGGCCGCGTCGCCTCCGCTCAAAGCAAACGAAGCGCCCCAGCCCGCGGCGACCGCGATGTATTGCTCGCCGTCGATCTCGTAGCTGATCGGACCGGCCATCACGCCCGTCCCGACCGGTGATTCCCAGAGCTTCGTTCCATCCGACGCGCGATAGGCGACGAAGCGACCGTCCGCGGACCCTTCGAAGAGCAGATTCTCTCCTGTCGAAAGTGTTCCGCCGTTGAATGCGGTGATATGTGGGAGGCGCCAGGCTTCACGCTGCGCGACCGGATCCCAGGCGAGCAGGTAGGCTTCCCACGTGAATTCACTCTCGTTGCTTCCAAAGTCCGCGTAGACGGCCATGTCGAGACCGGTATTCCACTGCCCGGGCTTGTAGTGCCAGCCCGCATCCATCTTGTAGAGCGAGCCCATGTCGCGCACCGGCAGATAGACGAGGCCCGTCTTCGGGTGAAAGCTCATGGGTGGCCAACTGTGCGCGCCATAGGGGCTCGGCCGAACGAACTTGGCGACCTCGCGATAGTCGGTGTCGGTTTCGACCGGTCGGCCGGA
>SMVB01200978.1_pt1 | contig 22252 bp, 17 predicted proteins | sample 2456461 | NCBI WGS metagenome assembly SMVB01 (sample SAMN11095934, study PRJNA526329) | marine sediment metagenome | biome: Marine sediment; feature: Surficial sediment; material: Deep marine sediment; isolation source: Hadal surficial sediment | place: Pacific Ocean | collected 2014-05 | depth...
TCATTGCGCATGAGCGGCCTCAGGATCGTTTCCGAGCTCCAATGTCTGAGGCGGCCGCAGCTGCGCGCGCCTCTTCGGCCTCGGGTGCCAGCAGGTAACCCGCCGCAAGCAGGCGATCTACGCAGGCGTTGTACTGGCTGACGAAGGCCTCGTGCGTCGGATACAACCGGGCCAGCTTTACGGAGTCGAAGGTACTCGCGGTGCCGTAGAGAAAGCAGAACATCGCCATCGGCCCGCCATTTTCGGCCGGTTCGTTGCGGCGACCGTCCAGCGTGGCGGTGGGCACGTCGACTTGAGGAATACGCACGCCGCCAATGGCGTTGCCGTACTCATCGCGCGCGATCGGATCATCCGCCGCGGGATCGGCGAGTTCGATATCGGCGGGTTGGGGCGGCATGGTTCCGTCCCGGACCCAGCGGGTGAACGCGTTCAGCCCCGCTTTAACGAACGCATGATGAGTGGCCGTGTTCACCGGTTCGGCGCAGCCGAAGCCCATGTCCATGGGGGGTGTGGCCACCCAGCGGGGCGTCTGCACATGGGCCGAACCGGCGATTTCCCAGCGGCGGTAATGATCGCTGTCCGGTTGCCGGGCGAGGTGCGAGCGCAGGACCACCAGGTCGCCTTCGGCTTGCAGATCGAACACCGGGATGTCGGTGTCGAGGCGGATGTTCGCGCCTTCGGGCATGGGCTCCGAAGCAGCCTCCGTCAAGCCGGTGGTGGTGAGGCCGGCGCCCGTCTGACCGCGACTGTGCAGGAAAATCCCATCGTATACCCGATGCAGCGGGTGCACGGCATTGACGTAGGTGACCAGCCGGTACGCGGCTTGCGAGCGCCCCGTAGCCAGCAGCGTCGCGGGCCGCAGACCGGCCAGCGGATCGACATCGCCGGGATTACGAAGCACCCGACCGGCCTGGCTGAAGATGTCGTAAGAGAAGGCATCACTGGTCAGGTTCAGTGGTGCGTAGCGTTCCGGGTCCCACGCTTTCAGGCCCGTCTCGGGTGCGTGGATGCCTGCCACCTGGGCGCCGACGCCCACCCAGGCGTAGCCCGAGCGGATGATCTCTTCACGCATCAGCAGGTAATCCCCGGGAATCTCGCGCTGCGCCGTGACGTTCAGCCACTCGACCAGCACTACGCCATTGAACCGGGCGGGGTCTTCGGGCCGGCGCACCCACAGGCGCACCGTGTACTCATCCGTACCGTCCGGCGTGACGTCCCAACGGCCATCCGCGGTCCACTCGCCGGCACGCGCATAGCGGGTCGCCGTGCCCGACATGAAGTACTCGGCCTCGAGATAGCCCTCGGCCACAGGGTCGGCGACGAACGGATGACCCTGGCTGCCGCCGGTGATGGGTCCGGCGACGCTCGGTTCGGCAGTCGTTGCAATGCTGATGGCGCTGGCTCCCGCAATGTTGAGGCAAATCGACAGGCACAATAATTTGGACATCCATCAAAGTTTAGGACACCCATGGGCGTCCCGAAAGATGATGGATGTCCAAATCTTGGTGCATGGGTGTCCCGAAAGATGATGGATGTCCAAATCTTGGCGTGCCTGATGGTGCCGGGTTGCGCAGGGCAGGCGTGCCAGCAATTGTGCGCGATGCCAACACACTCTCTTCACAACGTTGCACATTTGCCGTCCTGCGCCTTCCTACCATGAGCGTACTTCTCTTCGCTCACGGTGTGTCTCGTGTCGAGCTTTCCGGTGCCGCGCCCCGCATGGCTATGCAGCCGATTCAGCCTCGTGCTGGTCGCGCTGCTGATGGCGGCCTGCGGCGGCGGTGGCGGCGGTGGGTCGAGCAGCGCCGTGGTCACAGGGAGTGCCGCCAGCGCCCCGGGCAGCGACGACAACTCCGCGCTGGTGCCGGTGCCGGCGCTGATCCCGGATGTCGCGGAAATCGAAGTCTCCCGTTACGCCCTGTGGTCGGACGAACTCGCCAGCACTCCGCTCATCGTCAAGGTCCGGGAGTCAGGCAGTACGGCGCCCGAGGTGGCCTACTTCGACGGTTTCATCGGCGGCAGCGGCGCACGCCTGAATCACGCACTGTTCGATGATGGCAGTCACGGCGATGAGGTCGCCGGCGATGGAATCTGGACGTTGTCGTTCACGCTCGACCTCGCCGAACCTTCGGCACTGCGTTTGTATGACGGCATGGTCGACATCCTTCCGCTGACGATTCGGACCAGCGGCCGGGAGCGCACGGTGGAGATGGCGGTGGTGAGCCGGGCCCTGCAGGGCACCGTGAACACGGAGCCGTTGAACGCCTCGGTGATAGTCACTGATGCCCTGGTCAGCATGGTCGATGCGACCTTCGACGGTCAGACGTTGTCCGACGTAACCGAAAACCTCTACTCCCTCTACCCGGACGATTCCTTCGATTTCCTGGTGATCTTTCATACCCGCCCCACCGGTGATGGGGTGCCGCGCTCGCTTGGAGTGCGCAACGCGATCGGCGGGATCAATCTCGGCGATTACGACACCAGCGCGGCGTATGGCAGCGCGGGCCGTCTGCAGCAGGTGATCTTTCAGAACGCGAATCTGACCGGCCGGGAGGTGATCCACGAACTCGGCCACCGCTGGGGCGCGTTTCTCGATGACCCGGCCCTTAATTTGTCGATTCCAACGGGCTTCCACTGGGGTGTCTCAACCCACGTGGGCCAGCTGGGCAATGGTCCTTTTCTGCTGGCCGATGGCAACGGCGGCTATCTGGTGACCAACGCCAACGGGTCCGAAGACTTCATTTCGAACGCCTATTCGTCACTGGAACTCTACCTGATGGGACTGGCCTCACCGGCCGAGGTTGCGCCGTTGCGCTTTGTCACAGACCCGTCGGTGGACGCCCGTTTCGGCACCACCTTGCCGGAGTCCTCCACGCGCGTGGTCGGCATCGCCGACATCGTTGCAGTCTACGGCGAGCGCCTACCGGCCAGCACCACCAGCCCGAAAGCTTTCAGTGCGGCATTCGTGGTGGTTTCTGATGCACCGTTGTCCGAGGCGGAGTACACCCTGAGCACGCACATCGCTCGGTACGTGGGCGGCGCTTCGGATGGGGGCGTGCGTAACGGCGGGTTGTTCGAGCTGATGGATCCGCCGTCCTTCGCGGCTGCCACGGGTTTTCGGGCAAGCCTGGAGACCCGGTTGCCGCCGGCCGGCTGATCGCTCCGCGTTCGTCGGGGCTCAAGCGGCCTCGGAGATATCCTCGGGGTCCTCGGTCGGGACGCAGCGCCCGGTCAACAGGCTGCATACCTGTTGGATCTCTTCTTCGTTCAAGGTTTCACCCTGCCAGCCCGGAATGGTCCAGCCGAGGTACTTCTGATTCAGGATCGGGAAGGTGGGTGTGGTTTTCAGCTCGACGTGCCAGCCCGGCAAACACAGCACGGGCGTGGGATGACAGGGTCGGCCCAGGTTGCGCGCCAACCAGGTGCCAAGCCACGCCACCTGACCGCGCACCTGGATGATCGCGTCGATGTCCTCGCCGTCGGGGAAGATCAACCAGCCTTCGTCGAACAGCACTTGCTGGCCGGCCCCGCTGCCGCGTGGCTGGTGCTGTCCGTTGGCCGCGATGACGAATACGCCGTTGTGGCCCACCGCGACATGGTCGATGTGAAAGCCGTCACCGGGTACATCGTGCCACACGTAATAGCCCTGGTGCATGAGCTGGTTGACGTGGTAGCCGACCTCGAGTTCCGCCACGAGTCCGCTGCGTAACTGGCCCATGGTACGAATGGTTTGCCGCAGCCGGAACCCGCTCCATAGCAACGCGGCTGCCCCGAACAGAACGGGGATGAGCACGTTGCCCTCCACTCCGGTCAGAAACGTTTCCAGCTTCAACACCGCGACCGGATAGAGAAAGGCGAGGGCCACGACCATCAGGTAGCCCACGATGTCTACATGGGCATCGGTAATCTGCTGCATCGTGCGATGCCCCGATGCGATGAAGGTCCCCTCGCTGAGTACGGCGCGCGTGCGCCGGTCGGCAGCGTTCAGGCGACGTTTCAAGGCGGAGACGCCGAACAGCAGTGGCGCCAGTGCAACCAGTAGTACTGCGAGGTAAATCCACACCAACCTGACCTGGTTCGAGTTCGACGGCAATTATTCGCTGCCGCCGGAGGCAGCGGCGTGACGCAGTACTCACGACCGCTCGGCGCGCCCGCTGCGGAACCTGCGCCGTGACACAGGCCCAGGTCCGGTCTTCACCGCTGCGACGCAACCGGAGGTTGACGTAGCGGCGCTGGCCAAGCAGATTCGACGTATCCCACCTTGAGCAGAGCGCATGACGTTAGCATTCGATTCGGCGACACAACTCGCCCGCGGGATTCGTGACAAGGCCATCAGCTCCCGCGAGCTGACCGACTACTTCATCGCGCGCATCGAGAAGTTCGACGCCGACCTCAACGCGGTAGTCGTTCGAGACTTCGACACCGCCCGGGCGGCGGCCGACGCCGCGGATGCGGCGCTGGCGAACGGTGAGAGCCTTGGGCCCTTGCACGGGTTGCCGATGACCATCAAAGAGTCCTACAACATCGCCGGGCTACCGACGACCTGGGGTATCCCGGAGTTCAAGGACAACATCGCGACCGAAGATTCGGACACCGTGGCCAGGTACAAGGCCGCGGGCGCTCACTTCCTGGGCAAAACCAATGTCCCGCTGAAGCTTGCGGATTTTCAGAGCTACAACGAGATCTACGGCACGACCAATAATCCGTGGGATCTGGAGCGTATTCCCGGCGGTTCCTCGGGGGGTTCGGCAGCGGCCCTGGCAGCAGGCATGACCGGGCTCGAAAGCGGTTCGGACATCGGTGGGTCCATTCGCAATCCGGCGCATTTCTGCGGCGTGTACGGGCACAAACCCACCTGGGGTGTCGTGCCCCCTCAGGGCCATGCGTTGCCCGGTGCGCTGGCTCCTTCAGACATTGCCGTGGTCGGTCCGCTGGCCAGAAGCGCGAGCGACCTGGCGCTGTGTATGGACCTGGTCGCGGGTGCCGATCACCTCAATACCGCGGGCTGGCAGCTGAACCTGCCACGTCCGACCAAGCAGTCCCTCGCCGACTACCGCATTGCCATCTGGGCCGACGACGAGCGCGCCCCGGTCAGTCAGGAAATCGCCGATCGCGTGCAGACGGTGGGTGACCGGCTGGCAGCCCTTGGCGCCACCGTGTCGGACACTGCACGCCCCGCGTTCGACATCGATAAGGGCTTCACCAACTACATATTCATGCTGAACGCCGTCATGGCCGCCGGCCTGCCCGACGAGGCATTCGAAGCCACCCAGCAAGAAGTTGCGGCACTCGATCCCCACGATGAGTCCGACGAGGCCCAGATGGCGCGCGCGGCCGTGCAACACCACCGGACCTGGCTCAGGGGCAACCACTTTCGCGAGCACCTGCGCATGGCGTGGCGCGCGTTCTTCGACGACTGGGACATCCTGATCTGTCCGCAGACGGCGACCACCGCCTTTGCGCACGATCACTCACCGTTCGAGACCCGCACGCTCACCGTCAACAACGAAGCCCAGGACTATTTCAAGCAGATTTTCTGGGCCGGTATCATCACCATCGGCTACCTGCCGAGCACGGTATTCCCGACCGGGCCGTCGCGGGATGGCTTGCCCATCGGCCTGCAGGCCGTGGGCGCCGAGTTCAACGACTACCAGTGCATCGACTTCGCGCGCCTGATGGCAGACGAGTTTGGAGGATTCCAACCGCCCCCGGGATATGAGGACTAGAATTGCTAGCCGGCAAGTTGCCGGGCAACGTCCACGGTCCGTTTCACCAGCTCGTCGAGCGTGATCCGGTCGTGCCCGGCAAGTGAGACGCCCACCTCGCCTTGCCAGGGATCGGTCCATTGCCCGGGAACCTCGCCATGGAAGAGCCCCCACAGGCCGCCCACGGTCGCGCCATTGCAGTCCGTGTCGAGCCCCGCTGCGACTACCTCGCCGATCGCAGCGGCATAGTCGTCTGCAAACGAAAGTAGCGCCCAGACCACCAGTGCGAGGTTGTTCAGTACATGCACTGGCGAGAGTTCCGCATAGTACGCACGAATGGCCGCATCGCCCCCGGCGCCCAGATTCTGGCACGCCAGTTCGATTGCCCGTGCCGCGCCCGAGTCCGCGGGGATCTGCTGAGCGCCCGCATCGACCGCCGCTGTGAGCGATTCAGCGTGCCAACAGGCAGACCCGGTAGCGGCCACGAACATCGCGCCGTAGATCCCGTCGCTGCGGTGCGACAGCGCCGCGTCGCGGCGCGCGAATTCCGCACCCAGTTGCGGCCGGCCCGGCGTCACCCAGCCGTACACGTCCGCGCGAATCTGCGCGCCGATCCAATCGTTGAAGTCGTTGTCTGCACACTCGGTGACATCGAAGCCGGGGGCGGCGCCCTGGGGAAACCACTCCGCGGCGCGGTTCAACAACGTCCGATAGGCGGCGCGTTCCGCGGTGAAGGTCATGCCGACCGGCAGGTGGTTCAGCCACAAGCGCGCGACGTCCTCGGTGCTCAGTTCCGCGCCGTGGGTTTCCAGCGCGATCAGCGCGAGCACCGAATAGTTGATGTCGTCGTCAGCAGCACTCGCCTCGAACTGGCCCTTGCAACACCCGGCAATCATGCCGTCGGGCACCTCCTCCGCGGGCAACGGCACGTAGTCGCGCAACGGCAGCGCGCCGGCGGCGCCCAGGTGTTTGGTCAGCGCGGCCTGCCCCTGGCGCATGGAGAACACCTCCACGGCCTTACCCAACTGGCAGCCCGAGATGCGGCCTTGCCAGGCGGCGGTTAGGTGTCGATCGAGGTCTTTCATCCGGTTCGGATGCGCTGGCTCAGGCCGATGAAGTCGCCTCGACTATAGGCAGCCCGCGAGGTGGGTTGCAAGGCGCTGGCCGGCACGCCGAACAATCGTAATCGAAAGCCGTTGGCCAGGCCGCCACGCGGGTGTATAACAACCCGCCCGGGTGGGGTATTTCCGGGGACAATCGTAAGGAAGGGAGATCAACACCATGGCATCAATATCAGTATTGGGATTCGAGCCCGTTCTGGGCAAAGTGGCCGAAGCGGTCGCGCTGATGAAAGAAGCGCAGGAGATCATCACCGGTCTGGGCGGCAAGGTGCAGGTGGCCTCGCTGGTTCGCGGCGGCGTGCCGGGTTCGCTGAGCGTCATCACCGAGTATGAGGACGCTGCAGCCGCTGGCGCAGCACTCGACCAGATCAATGCCGATGAGGGCATGCAGCAGTTCATGGCTCGCGCTCAGGCTTCGGCGGTCGCGGTGCCGGTGCGTTCGGTCGACTATGTCGAGCTTCCGGGTCTCGAGACCAGCTTCGACGACATCGCCTCGTGCGGTGTGATCATGGCGAGCCTGTTTGTCATTCGTGACGGTCGTCAGCAGGAAAGCCTGGAGCGCATTCAGCGCTGGAAGACGATCAGCGAGAAGCACGGCGCGAAGTGCCGGGCCTTGCAGGCGCTGGCGAGTGATCCGGCGTTCGTCACGGCCACCGTGAGTTACTACGACAACTTCACCGCGTGGGGCAAGATTGGCCAGGACTTGGGCGCTGACCCCGACTGGCAGGCCTTCACCGCTGAGATCCGCGGCGAAAACTCGAGCGCAGACTTCCTGCGCACGAGCCTGATGCGGGTGATCTGACCGTTCAGCGAGGGGTTCTCAAGGACCGGTGATTAGCACGTCTGGACCGGCCTGCCAGCGAGCTGCGAGGGAGAACTACGGGGCGGGCACTCGCGGTACCGCCCCGTACCCTCCCGTTGGTGAAGCCGTCGGTATACCATGCCCCCAGGCTTGCGGGGGCGCACCATGGGACTCGAACTCGAACTGATTGCCAGCGGTTACGGTCTCGTGGAAGGACCGCGAACCGATGCCGACGGCGCGCTATGGTTCACCGACATCCGTGGTGGAACCGTCAACCGGCGTGACCCGGACGGCACCATCGAAATCGTGCTCAGCGATCGACCGAATATCGGCGGCCTGGCGCTGCATGCCGATGGCGGGCTGATCATGTCCGGGCCGACCGTCGCCCGGCTTCATCCGGCTGCCGAAGGGCGCGACGGGAATGTCGAGGTGCTGCTCGAGCGGGACGGGGTGAAATCGTTCAACGACCTGCACACCGATGCCGCCGGCCGGGTGTACGTAGGCGCCATCCGGGCCGACATTTCGGACCTTCGCGCCGAGCCGGATCCGCCGGGCGAGGCGTATCGGATCGAACTCGACGGCAGCGTCACCGAGCTTTACGGCGGCGTTGGCGTGTCCAATGGCATCGGCTTCTCAACCGATGGCGCAACGCTCTACCACGTCGATTCCACCAGCCGCGGGCTGTGGGTGCACGATGTGGACGCGGCCGGCAATCTGTCGAATCGCCGGCACATCGGCAAAGCCGCCTTCGAGCGGGGGATTCCCGATGGGATGTGCGTCGATAGCGATAGCAACCTGTGGGTTGCACATGTAGGTGGGCGCCGGGTGGTGAAGCTCGATCGCAACGGTGACCAACTCGACGAGATCGCAGTGCCGGCCAGTTGGGTCACCAGTTGTGCGTTCGGCGGCGCGGACTACGGCGATCTCTACATCGTCAGCGCGGACAACCGCGATGATGAGTCCCTGGGCGGGTGTATCTGGCGCTGCCGGCCGGGGGTAACGGGGCATCCGACGCCATTGGCGCGCGTGGGCTAGCGGCATTCGGTGCGCCTTCGCTGATCGCTGCGCACGCGGCCGCGCTAGAATGACCCGACGAACCACAACAATTCCTTCATGCTGATCCGCTTCGGCCTCCATCTTGACGGCCTCGACCCCACCCCGCCGTCAACGGTGCTGGGCGAAGTGACCCTCGGCCCCCAGGGTCTGATCGGCGTTCTGGAGACCAATCTCGGCCTACCGCCCGTACTCGATCACCCCGCCGAACGGCTGATGGCGTATCGGAGTTGCCTGGACGAGGCCAACGACCTGACGCGCTTCTACCACCGCTCGTTCCAGGTTGATCCCATCAACGTCGCGGGGACGCTGCTCGATTGGCGCGCCCGGTGGTACGAAGCAGGGTGGACCGGTACGTTCCCCTCCGACGGGACGGACGTTGCGCCGCGTCTGCGGGACATGGCCGACGTCGAAATCCTCGCCAAAGACCGCGTCCCGCTTACGATCGGTCAGCGTTTGCAGCGAATCGCGGCGGACCTCGGCTCGCGTCGTACCCAGATCCAGAAAGTCATCCTGCTCGACGATCCGGCCGAGCTGCCCGCCGCCTGGCGCGCGGTGCTGGATCAGTTCGAGGTTGAAGTCGCGCCGGGGGTGAGTCCAACTCCGAATGCGGCCCCGGGAACGGACCTCCATACCATCCAGACCGTGCTCGCGGACCTTGCCGCCCGCCCGGAAGGCCGGCAGCTCGACAAGACCCGACTCAATGCCGACGGCTCGTTTTTTGTGCTGCGCGCCGTTTCCCGGGACATCTCCGCACGCGCCATCGCGGAAACCTTGCGTGACACCGCCGACCCAGCCGCCACGGTGGTGATCGCCGAGGCGGACGGCATCATTCTGGACAACGCCTTCGAGCGCTCCGCGGTGCCGCGCTGCGGCTTTCAACACTACTCCCGGTTCCGGGCGGTCAGCCAGGTGCTAAAACTCTGCCTCGCGCTCCTCTGGGAGCCCATCAACCCTCACGTGCTGCTGCAGTTCCTGATCCATCCCCTGGGCCCGGTCCCGAGCCCCATCCGCCGCGCGCTCGCCGAAGCCGTTGCCTCCGAACCCGGCATCGGCGGCCGCGCCTGGCGTACCGCCATCGAAGATCTGGACATCCATCATCTGTCCAATCAGGCCAAAGATTTGGACATCCATCAAATTCGGCGGGACATTGGCTACTGGTTCGAGAGCGCGCGATTCCCGGTCGACGCTGCACCGCTTGAAATTCTCACCGAACGGGCGCAACGCTGCGCCAACTGGCTGGCCGCACGGCTGAACACCGCCTCCGATCCCGGTGAACAGGCCATGTTCCGTGCCGCCTCTGCCCAGGCCGAAGCACTGATGAACGCGCTCAAGGGCCTCGCTGATCAGGGCCAGGACCACATCGCGAAAATCGAGCTCGACCGGCTGCTGGATGAGGTCACCCGCGTCCAATCCGACCCGAACACGTTTGCCGAAGCCGGGCGCGTCCGAGCGACCTCTCATCCCGGGACGATCGCGCAGGCGGTCAGCCAGGTCATCTGGTGGGATCTGCCGGCGCACCCCGCCGAACTCAGCTACCCCTGGTCCCAGGCCGAACTCGCCGAACTCTCGCGCAACGGCGTCGAACTGCCATCGATCGGGGCCCAATTGGAACGTCGAAGTCGCCTGTGGCGGCGTCCAATTCTGAACGCTCGACAGCGATTCATCCTCGTGGTCCACGATTCCGACCAGGGCTACCATCCCCTGTGGACCCAGCTCACCAGCGTCTTTGAAAACTGGGCCGAGGTTCGCCTCGATGAAGCGCTCCTGAGCGGTAGCTGCGAGGTCCTGCCGCACCTCGACGTGACCACCGTGGGAGTAGCCGTCCAGCCGCTGCCGACGCCGAAACGCTGGTGGGAACTGCCGGTCGAACTGGCGTTTGAAGCGCGTGATTTAGAGAGCTATTCGAGCCTGTCGAAGCTCTTTTTCCATCCTCATGAGTGGGCACTCACTTACGTTGCACGCCTCAGGACTGGCCGATCCGAAGACCTTCCGGACGGTCCCCTATTGTATGGAAGCCTTGCGCACCGGCTGTTCGAAAACTTCTTCACCTATCACGATTCGGAGCACGATTCGGAGCGTGGTTCGGAGCACGCGTCGGGAAAACCTTCCGGAAAAAGCAGCTGGCGCGACCTGCACGCGACGGATGTCCGCGAGTGGCTCGATGAACACCTGCCCACGCTGATCGCTCAGGAGGCGGCGTTGCTCCTGGAACCAGGCCGCGGGATCGACCGGCAGCAGGTGTCCGCCACCCTCGAACGAGCCCTCGTCCAACTCCTGGAACACCTGCGTGCCGCCGGCATTCAACGCGTGCGCACCGAGTATCGGGAGGAGCAAGCCTACCTTGATATCAACATCCGCGGTGCGATCGATTTGCTGTTGACCGATGCAACAGGTCAGGAGATCGTGGTCGATGCCAAGTGGGGCGGCGAGCGCTACCGGGGCGAGGAGATCGAGGCCAACCGGCATCTACAGCTCGCCACCTATGCGTACATGAGGAAGACCGCCACGGGCGCCAACCGCTGGCCGTATGCCGCCTATTTCATCATCACCAGCGGCAACCTCCTGGCGCCCGATGATTCCGTGTTCCCCGATGCCGTCGTTCACCCGCAGGCCGTCGACGAAGACATTGCCGACCTCTGGTCTCGTGGTGAGTCCACGTACCGATGGCGTCGCGAACAGCTCGATGCCGGACACATCGAAGTGAACGTCGCGGAGACCGAGCCGACCGCGCGCTCGACAGCGCCCCAGGATGCTCTGGAGAACGATCGTGGCCCCGATCGCTTCGACGACTTCACGCGCTTGACCGGCTGGAACTCGTTCTCCTGAGTCCGGTCGCACCCTTAAAAAGTAGCTACCAGACCATGGCCAACGGCAGCGCTGGGCGAAAATCCCGTCGTTGGCCTCCTCGTCCACCCTCGAGCATCACTTCCATGAAGTGTGGCTCGTTGAATCTCAGCGCCACCCGATCAGCCTGGCCAGCAGCCTCCAGGGCTGCCGATGGCCGTGACAAGGGCAGGCTGATCTGAATCCCGGTGACGCGGTGCGCATTGGCATGGGCGCCCGGCGTGCGCGGCCCCACCGATGGCTGGTATACGCACAACGGTTCCCGGGTCTCCGCTGAGTTGTCGCCGACGTGCAGGGTTTGGCCGTCGCTCAGGTAGTCCGGGTGGTAGGCCCAGCCGGGAAACGGTGTGCCCGTGTCCGCGCTCTTGAAGACCAACCCGAAAGGGGACGCGTCCGCTGCGGCAAACCGTTCGGGGAACAACAGACCCGAACCCGGCCCGCGTCGAGCCTCCTCGGCATCACGCAGGTAGACGAGCTCGAGCATCGCATCGGCGAAGAAGAAGCGGCGGTTTGCCGTTCCCTGGCCGGGATGATCGTTGGCCGGTCCCTCAGTTAGGCCGATTTCCTTCAACAGTGAGGCCTCGGGCGCACCCGGCGTCGTCAGAATGAAGAAATGGTCCAGCTCAATGTGCACGTTTGTCAGTATTGGACATCCATCAAAGTTTAGGACATCCATCAAAGTTTGGGACACCCATCATCTTTGATTCGAGGCAGGCGGCCTGAAGTTAGGGTGGGACGAGGCCAGCAGCGCGGCCACGATGAAGACCAGAACGACGAGAAATTCGAAGTGCCATGGCGGGTTAGCCTCACCGGCCCACGGGTGCCGTGCAACGCGTACAATTCGCCCGTGACTGCCCCAGACTTCGCCCACGTCACCTTCATTTCCGCCGGCGCGGGCAGCGGTAAAACCTATCGCTTGACCGAAGAACTCGAAGCTGCGCTGGTCGAAGGCGGGGTCAACCCAGCCGGCGTCATCGGCACCACCTTTACCGTGAAAGCCGCCGGCGAGCTCAAAGAACGCGTCCGCGAACGGCTGATTGCCTCGGGCCGCCCCGAACGCGCCGAGCAGATGGCCCAGGCCTTGATCGGCACGGTGCACAGTGTCTGCGAACGCCTCTTGAAACGCTTCGCCTTCGAGCTGGGCCTGTCTCCAAAGCTCGACGTCATGAGCCTTGCCGACGGCCAGCGTTTCTTCAACCAGGCGCTGGATGAGGTCCTGGACATTGAGCGCGTTCGGGTCATGAACCAGCTCGCTTTCCGCCTCGGTCAGGACAATTGGCAAACAGCCGTGAAGGATGTGGCCGACAAGGTCCGGGAAAACGATCTGGGCAAAGCCGATCTCGCGGCCATGGGCCGCGACAGCGCCGCGGCACTGCTTGACTTCTTTCCGACGCCGCTGGGCCACGATCCGCAACCGGCCTTGATCGACGCGGTCAGCGAAGCCATCGCCGCCATTAATCTCAACCACGACACTACCAAGGGGGCTGCCAAGTATGAGCGGCTGTTGCGTCAGTCGATCTATCAATTGCGCCGACCGGATTGCCCCTGGTCGGTGTGGATCAAGCTTTCCGCGGAAACGACGACGGCTAAGACCGAGCACGTCGCTGCCCCGGTCCGCGAGGCGGCGGCGGCTTATGCCGCTCATCAGGATTTTCACGCCGACATCCGCGCGTACACGGAAGGCGTGCTCGAAATCGCGGGTCTGGCGCTGAAGCGCTTCCAGGCGCTCAAGACCGAAGCGGGACTGATCGACTTCTCTGACATGGAACAGCTCACCCTGCATGCCCTGGACGACCCGACCATCACCAACCGGCTTGCCGACGAGCTCGAACTGTTGTTGGTGGATGAATTCCAAGACACCAACCCCATGCAACTGGCGCTGTTCGTGAAGCTCGCGCAGCTTGCGGACCGGGTAATCCTGGTGGGCGACGTGAAACAGGCGATCTACGCATTCCGGGGGTGCGACCCGGACCTCGTCTTCGAGACCCTCGACGCTCTCACCCAGGGCGATGCGAAATCGAGCAAGCTGGAGAATTCCTGGCGTTCGCGCCCGGCGCTCGTCTACTACGTGAACGAGGTCTTTGCGGCCGCCTTCGCAGCCGACGAAATTGCACGCGATAACGTCACCCTTGAACCCGTCCGGGAAGAAATGACCGGCGAACCCGCGGTGTTGCGCTGGGACATCGCCGGGGGCAACAAACGAGAACGGGCTGGGTCCCTCGCTCAGGGCATCGCTGATCTCGTCACCACCGGTTACCTGATCAGCGACCCCGAAAGCGGCGATCCGCGTCCGGTCCGCTGGGGTGATATCGCCGTGTTGTCACGCACCAACGCCAATGTCGAAACCATCGCGCGCACGCTGAAAGATCAACGCGTACCGATGAAGATGACCCTGGAGGGGCTCTTCGCAGTTCCCGAGGTCTGCCTCGCCAAAGCCTGCCTGCGACGTCTGAACGACTTCACCGACACCCTGGCCACCGCCGAGATCATGGCGTTGGCCGATTCGGCCGAGCCCGAAACCTGGCTCGCAGATCGGCTCACCTTTCTTGCCGCGGAGGAGGACCCCACCCGCTGGGCGGAAGCGGGCCACCCCATCATCCGGCGCCTGAAAGAACTGCGCCCCGGCACCGCGCTAGCCTCCCCGGTGGAGATCGTCGCCCGCGTATTGAACGACGTGGGCGTGCGCCAGGCAGCCACGGGCTGGGGCCCGGACGCCATCAAGGCGGCCCAGCGCCAGCGCAATCTGGATGCGTTTCTGAACTTGGCCGTCGAGTACGAAAACCACTGCGAGGGCCAGCATGAGGCAGCCACGCTCACCGGGTTTCTGTTCTGGGTGGAACACCCGAACTCCCCGGAGCTCGACCTCCAGCCCGTCGTCACCTCCGGCGATGCCGTGCACGTGCTCACCTACCACCGCGCCAAGGGACTGGAGTGGCCGGTGGTGATCGCCACGGATTTCGAACGTGACGAGCGCACCAGCCTGTGGAATGTGCGCGTCAACCTGACCGCCGACTTCGATGTGGCCGCACCGCTTGCGCACCGGAGCATCCGGTTCTGGCCGAACCCCTTCGGCAACAGGACGAAGAACCTGCCAACGCTCGATCGCATCATGGCTTCCGCGGAAGGTCGCGAATGTGCCGCGAAGCACGCATCAGAGGGGCGTCGCCTTGCGTACGTTGGCATGACCCGAGCCCGGGATGCGCTGGTGATCGCGCTGCCCGAAAAGGAGCCGGGTGAATCGGCCTGGTTGCAGACCTTTGCGTCCGACTTCGTACTGCCGATGGATGGAACGCTCGCACTGCCTGACGGCCAGACCATAGATACTCGAGTAAGGGCGTACGACGGTGCAGGTGCGACCCCAGACCCGCTCGCCTTCACCCCACGCTGGTTCCAGCCCCGGCCGCGCCGGGACGATATCCCGCGCGAAGGCCTCAGCCCCTCGGCGGCCGAACCGATCGAGGGGGCCGGCATCGGCGAAATCATCGAACTCGGTGAGCGCATCACCCTGAGCGGTGGCGACATGACCGCAATCGGCAGTGGCCTGCATGCGGTGATCGCGGCGGAGCTGGTCAATCCGAATCAGAAGGATGCGGTCAAACGCGCCTGGGCGATCCTGACCTCCTACGGGGTGGCGGCGTTCATCGCGGCGGCGGACGCGATGGAAGCCGCACGGCGATTCCGCGAGGCGGTGGAGGAGCGATTCAAACCAAAACAGATCCTTGTCGAGTATCCGGTGACCGAAGCGCGGGACGACGGCAGGCTGGTGCGCGGCTGGATCGATGTGTTAGTCGAAACAGAAGCGGGCTGGGTGATCATCGATCATAAGTCTTCTCCGCGGCCGAAATCGGAGTGGGAACACGAGGTCCAGGAATATTCCGGCCAGTTGGCGGCCTACGCGGGTGCGGTGGCGCACAGCGGTTGGCCAGTCGTGGAGATGTGGATTCACTTCCCGGTAACAGGTGGATTGGTCAGGTTGGCTCTTCCTGGCAGGGAGTAATGGACGTCCATCATCTTCGAATTGAAACGCAGCAGTAGCGATGAACAATTCCAGCAACGCCCTGCTGCGCCAGCACGAACACCGCGCCATTCGCACCGCGTTAATTAGCGTCGGCCACGTGCTGCACGATGCCTGGTCGCATGTCCGTGCCGACTTTATGGGTGCACGATGTGACTCGCGAACGACCGGAGGGGTTCCGCCGGACGATAGGATCGTCAGACGCTAACGGCGGGGGATCAGGCGAGCCTCAGGGACCGGCCGTCGACGCCTCAGGCGTCGAACAAGTGCAGTCCGACGGCTTCGTTGCTCGTGCGTGCTTCGCCGATGCACTGCGCGAGCCGCCGAATACCCTCGCGGATGTCCGCGTCAGGCACATGCCCAAACGCGATCCGCAGATAGGAGCACTGCGCGCCGGCGAAGTGGAAGTTCCTGCCCAGGCCGTAACGCACGTCGCGTTCCGCCGCCAGGCGCTCGAGCTTCTCGTTGTCCACGTCGTCCGGATAGCGGACCCACACGAACAATCCACCGGGTGGGTGCGACCACACGCAGAGCGTGTCCGCGTACTCGGCGAGCGACTCGACCACGATATCGCGCTTGCGCTTGAGCGATACGTTGGCCGCCTCGGTGTGTGGCCAGACGCTGTCGCCGAAATACTCGGCGAGCACCGCGGCAGCGAAGTAGTTGCTGCCGGCATCGTTGCGCTTGGCGAGCACGCGCGCGAGCACGCTCGGCTGCGCGTAGACGTATCCCAGCCGCACGCCCGGGGCGAAAATCTTCGACAACGAGCAGATGTAGATGTGGCGCTCATGCTCTTCAAGCGCGTAGAACGCCGGTGCCTTCTCGCCGTCGTAGTGCACATCTCCGTAGCAGTTGTCCTCCACCAGGATGCACTCGTGGCGTTGCACGATGTCGATCACCTGAAGCTTGCGTTCGCGCGACATGACCGCGCCCGTTGGGTTCTGATACGTGGCGGTAGTGTAGATGAAACGCGGCTTGATGCCGTCGTTGGCGAGTCGATCGAGGTGGTCCTCGAGCGACGCCGGGCGCATCCCTTCCTCGTCCATCGTCACGCCATGCATCTGAATCCCGAGACTGCGATACGCGGCGAGCGTACCCGGATAGCAGAATTCCTCGACCAGCACGTGGTCATCGTTGTGCGTGATCAATGCATCGGCGACTACCGTCACGCCCTGCATGGATCCGTTCATGAGCGTCAGGTGGTCGGGATTGACTGCCACGCCCTCCCGGTCGGATTCGCGCGCCGCCAGGATTTCCCGCAGGCGCGGGTGCCCGAGACCGCCGTGGTAGTTGGACAAGGCCTCGTACTCGTTGTCGATGGCGCGAGCGGCGGCGGCTTTGAACGCCTTCACCGGGAAGTCTTCGGGATTCGTGCGGCCGACCGCGAAATCGATAGTCATGAAACTACTCGCTGTGAAGGTGGTTGATGTGAAGCTGGGCGCTGTAGCGCTGGGCGTCGCATCACTGGTGTCCCTGCGGCATCGATGTAGGCACGTCCGGGGTGAAACCCGAAGCCACCCATTCGCATTGCGCCATGTTCCAATGCGAGAAGTACCCCCGTGTTGCCGGATCGGGGTGCGGCGCGACTCGTTCCGGAACGAGATTCCAGTCGCCACTCTCGTTCTCCTGCTGCGTGAGCTTTACCTCGACCTTCATCTTCTCCTGGCGCTTTTGCGGCGACGCGTAAGATTGAATGTCCGGATTTTAGCCGCTGTTGTCCAGCAGTGGATTGGACTACCCTCGATCGCGACGGTGTGATGGATCGACAGGGGGAAGTGACCATGAGCACCCAGCACCTTGCGCCTACGGCGAGTGAACTCCTGGGGCCTGGCGGCGCCTACGAACTTGTCGAAACCGACATCAACGGCGTGCGCTTACCCACGTTCAAAAACGCGCCCGTGCACCTGCGTGAGTACTACCAGGCGGCGTTGGAATGGGCCGATGCAACCTTCTACGTCTACGAAGACGAGCGCTACACCTTCGCCGACGCCTGGCTGCAGGCTGAGCGCGTCGCCGCTGCGCTCACGGATCTCGGGGTCAAGCCCGGCGATGTCGTCGGTATCGCGATGCGCAACTACCCTGAATGGGTCTGGGCGTACATGGGCATCACCGCCCTGGGTGCGATCGTAGTCGCGATGAACGCCTGGTGGTCGGGCGAAGAGATGATGTACGGCATCCACGACAGCGGCCTGAAGACCATCTTTGTCGATCGCGAGCGCCTGGAGCATCTGTCCCCCTACCTCGATGAGCAAGACCTCGATGTGATTGCGGTACGCACGCCCCACACCAGCGGGCGCGGTGTTCGCACCTGGGAGGAATTCCTGGCAACTTCCGACGGCTCACCGAAATGGCCGGACATTGCCGCCGACGACCATGCCATGATCCTCTACACCTCGGGTTCGACCGCACACCCGAAGGGCGCGGTCTCCTCGCACCGCGCGATCATCCACTCTCTGTTGGGCTGGGAAGCAGGTGCGGCGCTGGCGCGGGCTCAAGCCGGGCGTCCGCAACGGCCGCGTGAGTCGCAGCCGTCGATGATTCTCACCGTGCCGTTGTTTCATGTGACGGGGCTGAACGGGCAACTGCTGCCGTCGTTCGGCTCCGGACGCAAAGTCGTTGGCATGTACAAGTGGGATGCGGAAAAAGCACTCGCCATCATCGAGCGTGAGGGCATCACGCACTTCAGCGGCGTGCCCACCATGGCGTACGAACTCGTCAACTCGCCGAATTACGACAACTACGATCTGTCGAGTCTGCGCAGCATAGGCGGGGGTGGCGCGGCGATGACGCCCAAACATTCGCAATGCATCGATGAACGCAGTCAACGCAAGACCCGCGCGAGTGCCGCCTACGGCATGACCGAAACCAACGGTCTCGCCGCGTCCAACGCCGGCGACAACCTCCGGCAGCGACCGACGAGCTGTGGCCGGCCGATGGCGCCGCTGGTGCAGATGCGCATCATGGCGCGGGACGGCAGCGAAGTTCCGCGCGGCACCACCGGCGAGATTCAGATCAAAGGACCGATGCTGTTCTCGGGGTATTGGAACAACCCGGAGGCGACCGCCGATGCGCTGGTGGACGGGTGGCTGCGCTCCGGCGACATCGGGCACATGGACGAAGAGGATTTTGTCTACATCACGGATCGTGAGAAAGACATGATCATTCGGGGTGGCGAAAACATCGGCTGCCCCGAAGTCGAGGCGGTGATCTTCAACCACGCCAAAGTGGCGGAGTGCGCCGTGTTCGGCATACCCGACGAACGTCTTGGCGAAACCGTAGCGGCGGCGGTGATGGTGAAGCCGACCGAACTGCTTACGGTTGGCGACATCCAGTCATTCGTGGGCGAACATCTGGCGCGGTTCAAAGTGCCGGAGCACGTCTGGATCTATCAAGAACACCTGCCGCGGACGGCTTCAGGCAAGATATTCAAGCGGGGATTGCGACTCGAAGCGCTCGAGAGGCTGAAGTTGGATGAAGCCATCGCCAGCTGAGGCCCGGTGAATCTCGACCCCTTCCAGATCATTGGTGAATTCCTTGGCACCGAGGATGGGCTCGCCACGGTGCAAGGCGTGCGCGAGGTGTTGGACGGTCTCGCGACGTTGTTGAACGACGATCCGCCGGACGTCGGGGGTTTCCATGGGGCCGTTCCTTACCGGCAGGTGGAAGGCCGTGAATTGACCCTCGACGTGATCGTGCCGAAGGGCGAAAGCCCGTTTCCGGTGCTGGTCTACTTCCACGGGGGCGCGTGGGTCTGGGGATCACCTGCGACCCACAGAAAGCTGACGTTTCGATTGGCCGAGCAGGGTTTCCTGACCCTGAGTGTCGACTACCGTCTGGCCCCGGAGCATCCCTTCCCGGCGGGATTCAACGACTGCGTCCACGCCATTCACTTTGCCGCGCACAACGCCGGGCAATGGGGCGGCGATTCCAAGCGGCTGGTGCTCGCGGGAGACTCGGCGGGTGCCAATCTTGCGGCGGCGGCGGCGATAGAACTTGCCGATCGCGTTGCCGCGCCGGCCATTCGGGCGGTCGGTCTGATGTATGGTGTGTTCGACTTCTCGGACTTCGCGTCCGACGGGGTCACTCGGCTGCTGGTGGATGCCTACCTCGGTGGCGAAGAAGCGTTGGTCGGGGACCCACGCGTCAGTCCGATCGTGAGTGCCACGAAGCTGCCGCCGGCCCACATTGCCGTGGGCAGCGCCGACCCACTGATCGAGGACGCGCAGGGGCTCCGCGCTGCCCTGGCCCGGGCCGGGAAAGTCCACGACTTTCATGTCTATGAGGACATGCCGCATGCGTTCATGCAGATGGAATTCCTGTCTGATGCACAGCCGGGCATTCGCCGGATGACCGACTTTTTGCATGGCGCCCTCGAAGCGCCCGAACCATAGACGCGGGCCGGACGGTCCGAAGACCTTGACGCTGCCGCCCCTTCAGCACCTTCAAGTCGAACTTCGCGCGGCGCGAATTCCGCTGATCGGGGTCATCGCACACCACCACTGGCTGGTGCTCGAGCGCGATGGTCGGCAGGATCGCTGGGAGGTGTGGCAACGGCCGAACGCCGGCGGTCAAAGTTGGGGGTACCTCCACCGGAATCTGCTGCTGCCCGAAAGCGGTGTCGGAAATGGTCCGAGCTGGCTCGTTCACGCGTGGGCCGGTGAGGATGCGCAAGATCTCGCCCGGCGGCTCGAGCGCTGCGCCGACGACTACCCGTGGTGCAGTCGTTACCGCTACTGGCCGGGACCGAACAGCAATACGTTTGTCCAGTGGGTACTCGGCGAGCGATTCGCTTTGCCCGTCAGAGCCTTTGGCAAGCGCTACGCAAAGTTAGCCTCGTAGCTGCCGCGACCTTAAAATGAGACAAAACTTGATTTCGTCTCAAAAACGAGACAGAATCGCGATCTGTTTCATTTTTCAGTGGGTAGGTCATGAATGATCGCGTCTATCCCCGACCCGACCGCCGCTTGGCGCTCGCCGAGGGGCCGCGTGTGGTTTCGGAAGTCGCTTCGCTCATGGCGGCGGCCCCGTTTCTGTCTCAGGCACCGCGAGGTGATGGTCATGCGGTGCTGGTGATGCCGGGGTATGGGGCAAACGACAGATCCACAACGGTGATACGCCGCTTCCTGTCCTCTTTGGGGTATTCGACCCACCCCTGGAACCTCGGGACCAATCGGGGACCGGCAACGCCGGACCTGCGTGCCAGGTTAGGCCAACGTCTCGACGAAGTGTTCGTCGCTGCCGGCGAAGCCAAGGTGAGCCTCGTCGGCTGGAGCCTGGGGGGCGCGTACGCTCGGTTGCTGGCTCAGCGCTATCCGGACAAAGTGCGCCAGGTCATCACGCTGGGCAGCCCCTTTGCCGGCAGCCCGCTGCCCGGCATCCCCAGCAGCGCAGTCTTCAGCAAGACTGACGGCATCGTGCCCTGGCAGATCGCCACACAACCCACCACTGAGATCGCAGAGAACATCGAAGTCTACGCGAGCCACCTCGGCCTCGGGTTCAACCCCGCCGTGTTGTACGCGATGGCGGATCGACTGGCGAATCCCGAAGGCCAATGGCGGCCGTTCGAACGCCGGGGCTGGAAGCGTTTCGTTTACGGTCCAGCACGCCTGGAGGGCGACGATGCGCCGTCCCGAGACCGCGCCGACGCGACTGTGGTCACCGAGCACTGACGACCATGACGCGAACGACCTGGCACACCTGCCAACCGATGGATCTGCACAGCCTCGCGCGGCAGTGGTTCATCGGTGCGCGGCGGATAGAACTGCAAAAACTCGCGGTGGAGCTCGGCATCTCGCGCGCAACCGTCTATCGATGGGCGGGCAGCGCGGAACAACTTGTGGGAAAAGTGCTGGCCTCCCTCGTCGATGACACGTTTCAACAGATACTGCGGCGGACCACCAGTACTGGAAGCAAACGCGTGCTCGAAGTGGTGAACCGCGGCATGCACGCTGCGTATCGATTCCGGCCGCTACGGCAATTCCTGGCCAAGGATGCGCAACTGGGTCTGAAGATCGTGGCCTCGAAGCACAGCCCGGTGCAGGAACGCACCATCGCCAATCTTCGGCAGCTGCTCGAAGAAGAGGTGGATGCCGGCCACATGACCTTGCCCGTCGAACCGGCCGTAATGGCGTACGCGCTCACACGCATCGTGGAGTCGTTTCTCTACGCGGACCTCATCACCGGCGCGACGCCGGATCTTGAGAACGCATCGAAAATCCTGGCGCTCATGCTGCGTCAGGGTTCATGACCCAGACCTTGACCAAACCCCGTTTCACAATCCAAATAGGAGAATTTCCATGCTCAGAGTCGGCGACACTGCGCCCGATTTCAAACTGAAGGATCAATCCGGATCCCTCGTAACCCTCGACCAGATGGCTGCCAACGGGGATCTGATCCTGTATTTCTACCCGGCCGACTTTTCCCCGGTGTGCACGGCCGAGGCCTGTGCGTTCCGCGACAGCTTTAAAGGCGTATCCGACATCGGCGTCCAGATCGTCGGCGTCAGCCCACAGAGTGTCGCCAGCCATCAGCGTTTCGCGAATGGCTTTTCGATCCCGTTTCCGCTTCTGAGCGACCCGGCTAAGAAGGTGATCGGCGCCTACGGTGTCGATGGACCCTTTGGCTTCGGTGTCCGGCGCGCGACCTTTTTGATCGACAGCTCGAAGATCATTCGCAACCGCGTGGTTTCGGAGCTGTTTGTAGGCTCTCA
>SMVB01447044.1_pt1 | contig 22252 bp, 18 predicted proteins | sample 2456461 | NCBI WGS metagenome assembly SMVB01 (sample SAMN11095934, study PRJNA526329) | marine sediment metagenome | biome: Marine sediment; feature: Surficial sediment; material: Deep marine sediment; isolation source: Hadal surficial sediment | place: Pacific Ocean | collected 2014-05 | depth...
AAAGCCAACAATGATGGGGTGAAGTGTATGTGTAACCATGAGGACCAGAATGGATTGGTGAATATTGACCCGGAAGGATAAATATTCTTAACCACTTTGAGGTCCTGCTATAGTATCTAAATCCCAAGAAACAGCCGTCCGGCGACCAGAAGAGCCAGAATCCCGAAAATGCGTCTCAGGCGAGTTCGATCCAGTCGATGTGCCAGAGCTACTCCGAAGCGGGCAGTTATTGCGGCTGGAACAGCGAGAATCGCTGCGTATTTTAAATCCACGTATCCCAATGCTGTAGATGATATTGCAAGCCCGGAGCCTTGTACAGCAAATACCAGGATTGCAGTCAGTGTGATGATCACGATCGTTGCGCTGGATGACCCGACCGCCAGTCGAATGTTCATGTTAAAAAACCGGGTGTACAGAGGTACCAGAACAATGCCGCCACCAACACCAACTGACGATGCTACAAATCCTGCAATTCCACCGCCCGCTACAACGGCCGCTGGATGACGAACCACCAATGATTCTTCACTACGGGCCCGTGTCGATTTCCCAGACCGAGCAGGCACTATCATGCGAGCAGCTACGATAACCAGAAATACGGCAAAAACGTACTGGAAGACACCTGCCGTAAACCACGCAGACGTCGTTATCCAGACCGACGTGGCCCACACTCCGAACGCAGCCGCAACACCACACGTTAACGCCGTTCCGATATGGACGGCATCACGTTGATAGTGCCCTATCGCGGATGAAAGCGCAACGACCCAGGTACACATCAATCCGGTCCCGATCGACAGGGGCACAACGTATTCGTCGGGGATACCTGTCGACTTGAAATAGAAAAAAAGTGTAGGTGTAAATATCAGACCGCCACCAATTCCCAGAAGTCCACCTGCCAGACCTGCCAGACTACCGACAGCCAGGAATAGAAATACTTCTGAAAATTCCATTTAGAGTGTGAGAATTGAGTGGTATCGACTCTTGTCGATAACGATCTGCAGAGCCTCGTTGGCGACCTGATCGGCCTGAAGTCGGACTTGAATGTACACATCCCGATCCAACAATCGGGATTGCACCTCTGCCAGAACAGCCTCCGACAATTCCTCTTGCCCTCGCTGCAGGTCGAGATTTTTCTGCTCACGTATACCCTCTTGCGCCAACTGAATGGCATCCGCGATCCCCGGATCCCAAACTTCGGATAGAGACGCGCTGGCTCTGTTGAGAGATTTTTCTGCTTCTGTCAAGTATAAAAATCCTTCCTGATTCAGCCACTTTGAAAAAGAGTCGTACAACTTCCGTGTGTCTGGCGACGAATGATTTTCGCGAACCCAATACCCCGCAAACTTAAAAAATGCACCGTCTCTGATCAGTGCCTTATGGAATTCACTTTTTTCTTTTTCGGAGAACATGACGTCAGGCTCGATGCCAACCCCGGACCGAACCGGCCGGCCGGAGATGGTTCTGTATTTTTGAATGGATGGCCTGGAAATCTGCGCCGATCTGGATGAAATTCGACGTGACTGTAAATCGCGACCCCTTGGGGTGTAGTAGTGGCCGATCGTAATCCGCATCGAAGAATTGTAGGGCAACGCCTAAACAACTTGAACGAGTCCTTTCCCAAACGTCGTTGAGCCGACAATAACCGCTCTGTCTAGATCCTGAAGCGCGCCGGATACAATTTCGCTGGATGATGCGCTAAATTCGTTTACCAGAATGACCAGCGGAATATCTGACATAAAGGGATCGTCGGCTGTGGAATGCCCCACATGTCTGCTTTCATCGCGACCTTGAATCGAAACCACCAACGTCCCTTTGGGGACAAAAAGCCCGACCAGCTCAACTGCTTCGCTGACCAGGCCACCAGGATTGTTCCGGAGATCCAATACGGCTCCGTTCAGGCCCCCACCCCTAATCATCGAGCGGAACGCACGTTTGACTTCACGTGCAGCTCGTGGCCCGAACGTATCAAGTCGGACATATCCTATACGGTCTGTACTGTCTGGCCCGAGATATCCGGCATATGATATATTTCCCCGCTCCGGCACTTCCCGTTGAAGTTGAAATGAAACAGGAAGCGCCTCGCCTTCCCTTTCAAATACCAGTTCAACAATGGTCCCTTCCTCACCGCGGAGCAACACCACAACATCTCTGACAGTGATTTCGTCAACACTCACGCCATCCACACTTACGAGACGATCCCCGATTTGAACCCCCCTTCTGTAACCGCTGTTTATACTTTCGGGAGCAAGAACCGTCAACATGCCCCCTTCCATTCCGATATTCAGTCCCACCGTTGCCTGCGGACCAGACTGCATCTGAGCGATGTCCATATTGTCTGCCTGGTCGTAGAATCGGGTGTACGGGTCCAGGTCAGCCAACATCGCATCCACACCGGTTTTCATAAACGGCTGAGGATGTACTTGGTCCACATAGTTGACTACAACTTCCTCATAGAGCGCACCGAAAATTTCGAAATTTTTCCGGAGTTCAAATAAATCGTCGTCTGGAGAGTTGGGCAGTATGGCTTGTGGGCCGGACTTAACGCCTGTCAAAAATAATATAGCCAGACACAATCCGATGGCAGTCGTCGGAAGAATTGGGAGTCGCATGACATCAATCGAGGTAAACTTCAGAAAGAGACGGAGATCGCCTGCCATCTGACGCACAAACCGATTGAAGGGTTCGTCTTGCCTATTCGAGCGCCTTGGCCATTTCGCGATCCCTCTTGCGCAGGACGTGAGCGGAGATCAGGATCGAGCCTTCGTACAACAGCAGCAGCGGTGTTGCCACCAGCACCTGGGAAATGGGGTCGGGTGGTGTAAAAAAGGCAGCCAGCGTGAGAGCACCGATAAGGGCGTATTTCCGACCCGTTCGAAGGCCATTGGGCGTGGCGATTCCCATCTTCGAGAGAAAATAAACGACGACCGGTAACTCGAATAAAACGCCCACTCCAAACGCCCAGAACGTGATCATCCCGAAATACCTGGAGATATCAAATTCATTCGATATTTCCGGGGAAATCTGATACGCCGCAAAAAATTGAAGCGCAAGTGGCGTAATAATGAAATATCCGAACGAGACCCCGAGAATGAAAAAGAACGATGCAAATACGGCCGAAAATCGCAGGCCTTTCTTCTCGCCAGCATACAGACCCGGCTCAATGAATTTCCACATGAAGTACACGAAAACCGGAGAGCCGAAGATAATTCCAACCGATATCACAGTACCAACATGAGCGAAAAACTGGCCTGTAACGGTTCTGTTCTGAAGAACAAATGGCGTTGTTTCCATTCCAAACAACCGGTACATGATAAAATCCGGCTTTTTCGGGCCCAGAAGGACTTCCTGGATGATGAAATCACTGAAGAAGAATGCGACTATACACGCAACACCAATACCGGCCACTCCTTTGATCAGCGCCCAACGCAGGTCTTCAAGGTGGTCTATGAACCCCATCTCGGACATACCACCCGAACCCTTCTGTTTATCAGGGTCCGACATGGAACGAAACGCTGCGGACACAGGTCCCGACAACTTGTCCATCGTAGACGCAGCCCTTATAAGATTTCCGATGAGTGACATATGTCAGGAATTTACTTTCTTGTTGTCCTTCAGATTTAAATCAAGTACAGAATCCACCCAGAGACCCATGTCTTCGACACGTTGCCGGCCGGAACTCCACGTGAAATTAAATAAGGTTAACATACCCACAACCTGAAAACCGTCTTCCCGCAGCAGTCGAACTGCGTTCCCGGCGCTGCGTCCTGAATTTAAGATATCGTCAAGTAAAACCACAGGTTCTTTTCTGTCGAGAGGCCCTTCGATCAGCCGTTGACGACCGTGCGCCTTCCTTTGTTCGCGCACAAATCCGCCATTAAAAACTGGCTCACCATGCACCGCCAGAACAGAGCAAATGAGGGCATAAGATCCGAAGCCGAAACCGGCTACCTGACGTATGGATTTGGCTCGAAGACGCTCGGCTAAGACATCGCCAACCTCTCGGAAAAGCTGACCGTCGAGCATCGCCATTCGTGTGTCCAGCAACCATCCGATCGCCTGCCCTCGCGGGTCAGTGATCGGTTCATGCTCTCTGCGGACGAGCGCGGTATCGTACAGACGCCGGCCCAGTTCGACCAATTCGTTGTGCGACGCCGCACTCAGTGATCCATCGTTCATAAATCTTGGGGTATCCAGTATGGGGTAGAATTCATGCCTACGGTGTCAGGTTCGGCGGGTTGCTCACGCAAGTACTGTATCGTACAGAGGAAACGCCTGACAAATTTCGAAAACGTCGGCTCGAACAGCTGCGAGTTTCGCCTCGTCATCCCCGTTCATCAGGGCTCGATCCATCAGCGACACGATACGCCGGAAATCGTCTTCTACAAGCCCTCTGGTGGTCATCGCGGGAGTACCCAATCGAATGCCACTGGTCACGAAGGGGCTCTGATCGTCGAACGGGACCATGTTTTTATTGACAGTAATTTCTGCTTGCCCGAGCACGGCTTCTGCCTCTTTACCGGTTAGCTTCTTATTTCTTAAATCTATGAGACACATATGATTATCGGTTCCTTCTGAAACGACTTCGTAGCCTCTATCAACAAATTCCTGTGCCATCGCAGCGGCGTTTTTAACCACTTGCGCAGAGTACGTTTTGAACTCTTCCCTTCCAGCTTCCGCAAAAGCCACCGCTTTCCCCGCGATCACGTGCATGAGCGGTCCTCCTTGCATACCGGGAAATACAGCCGAGTCCAGCAGTTCGCTCATTCGTTTTACGCGGCCGGATTTCGGGGCAACTTTTCCGAAAGGATTTTCGAAATCATTTCCGATCAGAATCATCCCGCCACGCGGTCCTCGCAGTGTTTTGTGGGTGGTGGTCGATATAATATGACAATGATCCATAGGGTCGTTTAAAACACCGCTCGCGATCAATCCGGCTGTGTGAGCCATGTCCAACCACAACAAAGCGTCCACTTCATCGGCGATCGCGCGGAATGCCTCGTAATCAAAGTCACGACTGTATGCCGACGCTCCGATCGAAATCATCCGAGGACGAATGGCCAGCGCTTTTTCCCGCACACGATCCATGTCGATGCGCCCCGCGAGTGGCCCAGACTTTTCCACGCCATAATATTCAGCTTTGTACAGGATACCGGAGAAATTAACCGGACTTCCATGCGTAAGATGCCCCCCATGCGCCAGATCCAGACCCAGGAAGGTATCGCCGGGGTTCATTGTTGCCAGGTAAACGGCGGCATTTGCAGAAGCTCCCGAATGCGGCTGAACGTTAACCCAGTCCGCCTTGAAAAGAGCTTTCGCCCGGTCCCTGGCCAGATCTTCGACGACGTCCGCAAACTGGCATCCCCCGTAATACCTCTTCCCCGGCAGGCCTTCGGCATACTTGTTTGTAAACGCCGTACCCATCGCTTGCAATACTTCCCGGCTCACAAAATTCTCGGACGCGATAAGCTCCAGCCCATCATTCTGCCTGCGGACCTCGTTTTCGATCGCTTCGAATACGGCCGGATCGTTTTGCTGCAATAAGGATGTCATAAAGATTTTAGTTCATCATGGCATAGGCCAGGATATTCGTTCCCATTCTGAGAGCGGCTATTCGTTTCTCCGCAGAGACGTTGTGTACAGATTCGGGCTCCCATCCGTCTCCAAGATCCGATTCATAGGTATAGAACACCATAAGTCGACCCGAATCCGAAAGAATTCCAAAGCCCTGCGGTGCCTTTCCATCATGTTCGTGAATCTTAGGGAGTCCGTCTGGAAAATCGAAATGAGTGTGATAAATTTTGTGCGTAAACGGGAGCTCCACGAAATCTTTCTCTGGGAAGACCTTCTTCATTTCACGTCGCATCGGTTCATTCAGACCGTAATTGTCGTCGATATGTAAAAAGCCGCCGCCGTTCAGGTAGCGCCTCAGCCTCGTCGCTTCTAAATCTGTAAGGCGGACGTTGCCGTGCCCTGTCATATACAGATACGGAAACGAGAATATGTCATCTCGCGACAGCTCGACGGTCTCTTCGCGGGGAGACACGTCAATCTGGGTCTGCGTACGTACAAATTTCAGTAGCTCTGGCAACGATTCCGGGTCGCTGTACCAGTCTCCGCCACCGCTATATTTGACTCGAGCAATCTGGAAGGTGTGGTCGAACTGAGCAGTGGCCTGAGGTGGAACCAGCGTCGCGACTGTAACGACGATCAGGACACAGATCGCGCACAGGAATTTCCGGCTGTACAAAAAATCTGATACGATAAACATTGTAGAGTCGATACTGGGCCTGCTGATAATCTTTGTAATACTGACCCTTGCTGTACAGGCCGGTCTGAAACGAACCCTCATACGACCTTCGGAATCTATTGTTTTTTGCATTTCTTGACGAATCCCGACTATAGTTCCGAAAACTCGGGGAAGTATGAGTCGTAGATTAGGCACTCTGTGAACAAAACTTCAGCGTTGAGAATCTTAGCCTTTCGCAGAGTGGCTTCAATTCCCGGGACTCTCCCTATTTCATGCAAGACTATCTGAAAAAACAGTTACTTCTGGTTTTATCCGAAATCGACGGTGTTCCTGACGATTTCGAACCTGAATTTGAAAAGCCTAAAAGTGCTGAACACGGCGACCTGTCGTCGAACGCACCGATGAAGCTGGCCCGGTACTTAAGAAAATCACCGAGGCAAATCGCCGAAGACCTGGCGGCGCGACTGCAATCAGCTGGCCTGGATACTGATCGAATAAGCTCAATTGAAGTTGCGGACGCGGGATTTCTGAATTTCCGGTACGGAACCGGCTTCTTGTACAGAGGACTCGAACACATTCTCGGTGCCGGTGAAGATTTCGGCCGCAAAACACCCTCATCCTCGGGGCGGGCTCTGGTAGAATTTGTGAGTGCTAATCCAACGGGACCGCTTACGGTGGGCCATGGACGCAATGCTGTCCTTGGAGACACGGTTGCTAATCTCCTGGAATGGGCGGGATACGATGTCACCAGAGAATATTATTTCAATGATGCAGGCCGCCAGATGCGTATTCTGGGCCAATCCGTGAAAGCCCGGTATGAAGCTATCGCGAACCCCGATACAAAATTCAGGACTATCGATTCAGATGGCATCGAAATCGTTGTGCCGGAGTCGTTTCCAGAAGATGGTTATCTGGGGGATTACATAAAAGATGTCGCAGCCAGCTTGTTTGAAAAGCACGGCGATACGCTACTTTCTGAATCGGAGGAAATATTTAAGAGTGCAGCGGAAAAGAGCATTTTCAAAGAGATCAACGCCGCTTTGAAAAGGCTTGGAATCCATATGGATTCGTTCTTCAACGAAAAAACCTTGTACGAAAATGACAGGGTGTATGAAATTGTGGATCTGCTTCGTGAAAAAGACCTTGCCTATGATAAAGACGGCGCCGTCTGGTTCCGAACAACCGCTTTCGGAAAGGAAAAAGATACCGTCCTGATAAAATCTACAGGCGAACCAACGTACAGGCTCCCGGATATCGGATACCACATCGATAAACTGGAGCGAGGTTATAACCTGATCGTGAATGTATTTGGTGCCGACCACATCGCGACTTTTCCAGACGTACTGAATGGAATACGGGCTCTCGGATACAATCCTGATCCGATCGATGTCATCATTTACCAGTTCGTTACCCTTATTCGGAATGGTCAACCCGTTAAAATGAGCACTCGGAAGGCCCAATACGTGACGCTTGACGAACTCATGGATGAAGTTTCGGAAGATGTTACGCGGTTTTTCTTTCTGATGCGCTCTGCGCATACGCATCTGGAATTTGATCTGGATCTGGCTAAAGAAGCGAGTGACACTAATCCTGTGTTCTATTTGCAATATGCACACGCCCGTGTATGTTCAATTCTTCGAAAAGCCGAAGAAGTCGGTTTTTCGTTCGATGACGACACCAATTTTTCGCTCCTTCAGCATGAAGCTGAAACTACGCTGATCAAAGAATTAATTCTTTTTCCCGAAGTTCTGGAAAAAGCTGCAGCGGCCCGCGAACCGCACCGGGTATCCAATTACCTGCGTGAGGTTGCAACGCGATTCACTCAGTTTTACGGGCAGTGCCGTATTATCGGCGAGTCGACGGACCTTGCGTCTGCCAGAATGGCGCTCGCACGCGCCAGCAGAATCGTCCTGAAAAACGGACTCACCGTTCTCGGAATTTCTGCTCCTGAACGCATGTAAACTTTTCAGCTGTAACCGGAAAAATCCACATTCAATTATGAAAGTCGCATTCCAGGGAGAAACCGGTGCTTATAGCGAGGAAGCAGTGTTTGCCCTGTGCCCCGGAGCGACGCCTGTTGGATGTCCGTCTTTTGAAAGAGTATTCGAATCTGTTGTAAGTGGGGATGTGGCCCACGGTGTTGTACCAATTGAAAATTCTCTTCATGGCAGCGTTCATCAAAATTATGACCACCTCCGTGAATATCCTCTTGTGATATCCGGGGAAGTCCAGGTTCGAATCAGACACCTGCTACTGGGTGTGGCCGGGGCCACACTGGGAAACATCCGCACCGTGCATTCGCACCCCCAGGCGCTGGGTCAATGTCGTATTTTCCTGAAAGAAAAGCTTCCAGATGCGGAAATATTCCCCGCGTATGACACGGCCGGAGCAGCCAAAATGATCGCCGAAAATGCTGATCCAGAGAGCGCCGCCATCGCCAGTGTCCGGGCTGCGCATGAATATGACTTGGAAATTCTGGCGGAAAGCATCGAAAGCAATCAGAACAATTTTACGCGGTTCCTGAAGTTATCCCTGCCGGGGACAGATGGAGCAGCCCTCGTTCCTGGCACCCCGGCTGAGTCAGAGGTGGGTGCAAACGTGGAAATCAAGACGTCTGTGGTATATGCCCAACACGAAAATGTACCCGGTTCATTGTTTAAAAGTCTGGCGGTATTCGCACTTCGCGATATCGATCTTCTGAAAATTGAGAGTCGGCCTCTGGTCGGAAGCCCCGGCAAGTATCTTTTTTATCTTGATCTGGGAGGATCGACAGAGGATGAATCTGTGATAAACGCCTTGCGGCACCTTGAGGAAGTCGCGGCGTCTGTCAAGGTCCTCGGCAGTTACCCGGTCGGGCATAAGGTAGAGTGACCCTAAATCGAACAAAATGCAATCATTGGTGCACAATAGATTGGACCGTTGGTCAGGGCCTTTGTTATCCATCCCGGGCTGGATACGGATGTTTCGCCCGCTCAACCTCCTGATTATATTTTTCGGGTGTTTTGTGGGCAGTATGCTCGTTCACGGTGCAAGTATTTCAGCCGGTGATTTGCCGTATCTGACGTCCCTGGCGGCCCTCAGCACCGTCTTTACGGCAGCTTTTGGGAATATTACTAATGATATTGCCGATCGGAAAATCGACTCCGTGAATCGAGCTGACAGGCCGATTCCTTCCGGTCAGATTTCTGTTCCGGTGGCCGTAGTTATTGCCCTGTCTTGTTTCTGCTGTGCTCTAATAATCGCCTGGTCATTGTCTGTTTACCACGTTGAGGTCGTTGCAGTCGCCGGGCTGATACTGCTTGCGTACAACTGGGTATTCAAAAAAGCGGGTATTATCGGAACGATCGTCGTATCAGGCCTGGTCGCCATGACGATAGGTTTCGGAGCCATGACGGGCGCATCGTCCGGTGGGCGGGCCGCGCCCCTTGATGTAATTGTGCAGGGAAACGTGTTGGTGACGATGAGTTTCGCGTTTGTCTTGATGCTGGCCCGCGAGCTGATAAAAGACGTGCAGGACGTTGAGGGAGATCTGAAAGGAGACGTTCGGTCTGTCCCGATTACCATTGGAACGAAAAAGACGCTCCGGATAACACGGGGCATCGTAGCCGTTACTATTATCGCGGCTCCAATGCCGTATTTACACCTGGAGTTTTCTGGACTGTATTTATTACTGATGATCCCGGTGTTGGCGTTGCTCGTGAGAGTCATGGCTATGCTGGGAGACCCCGAACCGGATCTGTTTCTGGTCAGCAGGCACCTGAAACTGAGCATGTGTCTGGGAATGCTGGCTCTGGCATGTGCAGCCATCTGGCCTGTATAAGAGATCCGGGATGGACGAACTGATTGATCTGGTACATAGAGCACAAGCTGGCGATCAACCGGCGGAGGAGCAAATTCTGATTCGCCTGCAGCCCGTCTTCCAACGATTTTTCCGTAAACGACTCGGCACAAAAACGGATGTCGACGACCTCGTTCAGAATTCTCTTCTTCGTATCCATCGTGGGTTGACCGACCTGAAAGATCCTGAGAAATTACGCGGTTTCGCGATGAAAGCGGCGTTTTTCGAACTGAACGACTTCTACCGCGGACGATATTCGATTCGGGAAATATTGCTCGAAGCGCTGCCGGAGAGAGAATCAGAAGGAGACGAATCGGCTTATTTGAACCGACTAGATGTATCCACCGCCCTCAACGGACTGACGCCGAAAGCGCGGCAAATCATTGTTCTTCGCGAGCAGGGTTATCGCTACGAAGAAATCGCGTCTATGATTGATTCGACTGAGGCGGCTGTAAAAATGCAAGTCAAACGTGCATTTAAGAAACTGCGGAAATTACTCATCATCCTGATCGTGACATTTCCATGGTAGTAAGACGTTACTTTCGGGGCCGAGATTGCGGCTTCAGATGTAGAGCGAAAAATCCGGGGTCCCCTCCCGGGTCGCCTCATCGAAATGAATAAACATCTTGAACATATCTTGTTGTCTGACAACGTTTCAGTCAGCGACCAATCGTATCTTTCGGATGCCTGTACAGCCGATCCAGCCACTGCTGCGTCTGTACGGAATCTTGTGCAGCTGTTTGACGAGGTAGAAAAAAGAGAGATTGCAGATCGTGAGCGTTCTTGTGAATCTGAATTTCTGGAGGCGTGGATTTCTGAGTTCCCGGGTGTTATACCTCTCGAGACCGTGTCACCAGCTGCAGTATCACCAACTGCAGTGTCACCAACTGCAGTATCACGGACCACGGCAGCACCGACCGGCCTCACTCTGGTGAACATTCGCCCGGCAATGAGGTGGGTGGCCGCAGCGGCAGTCATCATCGGTCTCGGGTTGTTTACATACGTCGCCAACCAACCATCCGTACCGGCTGAACATACGGTTGTAGCTGACGCGGGCAAGGTGCTCGTTCATGAATTGGGCGGTGGGTCAGTCGTCCGAATTTCACCCGGTTCTTCGATCGGCGTCGCGGACGATGGTACCATCAATCTCGTCGGCAGCGCATTCTTTTCGATTTCACCGCAGTCCTCATCGCTGAAAATAGTAACGGCGAACACGACAACGGAAGTGATTGGTACGCAATTCGGAATATATGAATCGACTGGCTCCACGCAGATTGTCATGATGGAAGGGACGGTCAACTTCTGGTCCAATCGATTACCAGACCGATCTGTCAGGCTTGGGTTAAATCAGGCAAGCACCATAGTCGGCTCATTTCCGCCTTCACAGCCTGCCCCGGTTGATATATTGTCCGCCCTGTCGTGGACCGACCTGATTGTGTTTCGTTCTTCGTCTCTCGAGTATGTAGCTGGAACACTTTCCGCGCGGCTCGGCGCCGATATTCGTGTAGAAGATTCCATTCGAGGACTCACGTTTACCAATACGTTCCGACCCGAACAAGGCATCTCTGAGATGTTAAACACGGTGGCTCTGGCGCTTAATATCGATGCCGTTTACGATGATAAATCGGGCACTTATTCCCTGCACGCAAAGTAGAAACAGACCAACGGAACGCTTCGATTCAAGACGTCTATAAGTCGAATAGCAGACCCGATCAAGGATCGGGATTGAGTTTTTCGACACGCCCCCAGACGATTCAGTGCATCAGCGTCATCTTCTGACGATACTTTTCCTTTTCCTGAGTGCATGTACTACCGGTATAGCGCACGGGCAGCAATTCGAAGTTCGATTTCACGACGCTGCGCTTTCGGATGCCGTCGTCGAGTTTGAACGGGTCACCGGAACTCAAGTCGCGTACTCGAATGACCTTGTAGGGAACGTACTCGTTTCCTGCATCATAGCGACCGATGACCGAGATGTGTTGCTCACGTGTATCCTGGGCGACTCAGGAATCAGGTTCCAATTCACTCCACCCGGTCAGTATATTTTAATTCCACCTGCGTCCGGTGCCCGGCATGCGCAGACAGGACATATTTTTGGGTTTGTGACCGATGCGGAAAGCCAAGTCTCACTTTTCGGGGCCCACATATCTCTTCAAAACGGGGCCCGAGGGATTACCACAAATGAAGCCGGATTCTTCAGATTGCCGGGTATTCGGACCGGCACAGCGCTTCTCCAGGTTTCTTTTCTGGGATATTCGAGACTCGACACACTCATCGCCGTCCCGGGAGAATTTATCCAATTAGCTCTGCGACCCGTTATGCTCCCTTATCAGTCGATTCTGGTGGAAGCGGATAATTATTCCCGTACAGACCGGGTGACCCCACCCGGTGCGCTCTCGATAAACGTCAGACAATTGGAGGAATTGCCTGGAGCGTTCGGTGGAAAAGACGTTTTATCGTCTCTTGGACTGATGTCGGGGATTCAGCGAACGGGAGAAGCCACGGGCGGGTTGGTTGTACGCGGCAGTGGCCCGGATCAAAACTTGTATCTCGTTGACGGCGCCCCAATATATCATCCATGGCACGCATTCAGTCTCGTTTCCACATTCCAGACGGAGATTTTCAAAGATGTAAAATTTTACAGGGGAGCATTCCCGGCGGAATTCGGAGGCCGGATATCCTCTGTGATGAATGCTGAATTGCGAGACGGCGCAGGGGCCGAACCTCGAGCGGTGGCGTCCATTAATGCAATGACTGCCCGCTTCTTCATCGAGAGCCCTATCGGATCGAACAGCTCTTTCATGTTGTCCGGAAGACGATCCTACATTGACAAATTGATCGGTAAAAATCACGCTGTGACAGACGCCACAGGGAAACGTGACACCCTTAGAACGGGTTACTTCTTCCACGATTGGAGTGCAAAACTGTCTGTCAAACCGACTCGGCGGAGCAATTTATCGTTCACCTATTACACCGGTAGAGATGTGTTGGACCTGCGCCTTCCATTCGATCTGTCCTTAGATTTTTCCTCCTGGTTGCGCCCCGCCGACTTATTTTTTGAAGTCGATCAGAAATGGGGTAATGATTTGTTCTCGACCCGGTTCAGGTTTCTGGCTACTGATAGACTGTATATATCCAGCGCATTATATTATACACGGTATAAAGCTCGAGAGGGGTCGTTTATTCAGCCCACTACGACATCCTCAGTGGTATCTGCGTACAACGTCGAAATCGCAGACGTCGGGCTTAACGTGTTTGCAGATTATCAGGCGAGTCTGAATCATCAGTTCCGTTTCGGTATTCTTGTCGTGAATCATTCATTCGATTCGAATATCGATGCCGTTGTAACGTACGGACCTAACCTGGCAGAACATCTCTCGCAGGGTGGAAATATTCAGGCCATCGAACTGGCCGGATTCGTTCAGGACGAATGGACGGTTACACCGAATCTGTCGATTCAGGCCGGAATCAGGGCGAGTGTGTTCGGCTCCGAAACGACGATACAAATGAATCCGCGACTCAGCATGCAGTGGCAGGTCCTTCCGTCCCGTCTTATTGTCAGAAGTGCCTTTTCCAGACACGTTCAGTACCTGCAGCGGATCCGGGATCGTTATTCATTTTTGTACGACCTGGTCTCGGCGCGGTGGATCCCGTCAGATTCCACGGTTAAACCTGCGACCAGTACACATTATTCCGTAGGGGTGGAGCTCCATCCAAGCCGGTGGCTGAAGATCTCTGCCGATGCGTTTATTCGACAATCTGAAAATGTAATTCTTCCGCGAGACGTTTTTCAATCAAAAAATGGTCTTCTTGGTCCCGGAATTGAAACGGGCACATTGCTTGGCCAACATACATCCGGGGAGGAACAGTCGAGCGGTTTCGAAACAACTGCATTATTCCATTGGACGCGGTGGAACGTACACGTGGCTTACACGGGGAATGTATCAAAGAACAGGACTCCGCTGCTCGAGGACAGTGAATTTCGGCGGAGTCGATTCGATGTGCCACGTTCTCTTACGGTCGTGGGTCAACACAGTATTAGCAGGTGGGATTTTTCGTCAACCCTGAACTGGCGGGCCGGTTATCCAATTACGGTACCCGTGAGTCGATTTACGTTAACGGACCCCATCACGGGTGAATTGACTCACTATTTCCATCGTCCCGACATTAATAACGGTAGATTACCGCCCTATTTCAGGCTGGATATAAGTATTCGATACCGGTTTACATTTTTGCAGGCTGCGTGGTCTGCCGAATTTCTTGTCTACAACGTGCTGGGCCGACGAAACGTAATCAATAGAACTTTTGACCCGGCGCTGGAGGGGTTCCGATGGAAAGACCAACGGGGATTCCCACGGGTACCCTTGTTTGAACTGGAAATGCGACTATGAGATCAGCACGATTATTTTTTGGCTGTCTGTCGCTATCCGTTCTTTTCCTTGCCTGCGATACCGCGCAGCCGGAAAAAACCGGCTTGCTTGTAATAGAGGCGTATTTCAAAACAGACCGACCCTTGCCCCGGATCATGGTCCACGAATCCGGTCCAATTGATGCACTCCTGAACGAGGTCAAATTACCTGTTGTTGATGCTTCCGTCGTTGTAAAACATAATGATACAGATATTTCATTCGTCCCAGTGCTGGATTCACCGGGCGTTTACAAGGCGCCAGATGGAAATGATTTCATTCTTCGGGCACTGGACCGAATAAGTGTTCGCGTCATTTCTCAGAGTCGAATGGCCGAAGGATCCGGGATGATTCCGCCGTCAGTGTCCATTACCAATGTAAACGTGTTTGCCCCCGATCGGGCCATCGAAGCCGTTCTTATTGATTCGTTGAATCTCGGAATAGATTCATTAAATGTGTCAATCATTGCTAATGAGGGCTTCATTTACCCCGTTGAAGTAGAGCTCACGTGGCAAGTCCCACAAGGCATTCAGGACGCCGATGACTTCTGGATTCAGACGCGCCTCGATCCGATCAACAAGTTCTCATCTTCCTTGCTTGACTTCTTTTTATTGTCTGAACAGGTTTTAGCCGAGTATGACATAGAGATCGGAGACGATCCCGTTTTCGGCCGAATCAGGAAATGGACGGGCATTTATGCGGTTCCGGTACAGAACGAGGAGGATGAACTTCCCCAGCACGATCTGAGGATCACTCTTCTGAGGAGCGGCTCAGATTATGCGCGCCTGGTAACGACAGCCAGAGAACCTGAAAGACGGTCTCCGGCCGGGAATGTAACCGGAGGAATTGGATTCATAGGCGGCATATCGGTTGATTCACTTACTATCTCGATAGGTCAGTAGAATCCATGGCCTCCCGTTCCGCAAGAAAATTGACGGCGTATGAAAATCAGCCCGGAGGTCGAATCACCTCTATTTCCGCTCAGAAAAAGAAGATTTCCCGTGTGAATATCAGCATTGACGGCGAGTATGCATTCAGTGTTCACGTGGACGTCCTGTTGTCGGAGAATTTGATCGCCGGACAATCCCTTTCGGAAGATCAGATTCAAAAGATCTGCTCAGCCGATGACTATCATCTTGCCCGGGATCTCGCACTCCACTTCGTCTCGTATCGCCCGAGGAGTATTCAGGAAGTAAAACGGAGACTGCAAAAAGCGAATTACAATATCTCTACAATCGACCGAGTTATTACGCGACTGCTCGAACTGAATATGCTGGATGATGAGTCATTCGCCAGTGAGTTCATTGGCGGCCGAATTCGAAACAAAGGGTACGGCCCGCGCCGGCTGAAACAGGATCTGAGGCAGAAGGGTATCCATGAGTCGGTCATTGATAAAACTCTTTCTGAGGCTTTTGCCGAGTTGGATCCCGAAGCGATGGCGCTATCGGCAGGTAAGAAGATCTTTCCGAGACTTTCGAGGATTCCTGACGCACATACTCGAAGAAAAAAACTTTCTGACTATCTTGCCAGACGTGGATTTGAATTCGATCATATGATCCACGCTATTGATGCACTTGAATTGTACGTACAGAATCTGAATTCGTGACCAGCAGCAGCCGACATAACAGAACCGGAATTGGTCCTATAGACATTGTCCTGTTTCTGGCTGCGCTTCTCGGGGTGTGGAGTTTTTTCTTCCTTCTACCGAGTGTGCACGTTGATTCTACGGCACGATATGACCTGGATCAGGAGGACGTGCTCGTCAGATCCGACGGCTTCTTGCACAAGCGGGGATTCCCTACTGATCTCATGACTTCGAACGCGTCTCTGCAAAGGAATAGCGATCTGTTAAATTCGATGCAGGTCGACGTGGGCAGAAAAGGGGTGATCGACGCACTCAATTCAGATGAAGGCAAAATATTGCCGGGCTACTACTGGGATGTTCAATATTTTTTCGACGAATTGCCAGGGCGCGAATTTGCATTCTTTTCGGACCGAATTCCGGTCTTTCGAATAAAGCTGACAATGGACGGAAAAGTATGGTCTTTTTCGAATAATCTGAATCAGGTAGAAGAAGCCATTCCATATGTCGGACAAGGTCTTCGTGTAATAAATAGAGCCGCTCTCGCTTCCGCGTTCTCTCATTCAGAGAGCGATTCTGTCCTGGCGGCTACCGAATCTCGCTTGAGGGCTGTAACAGATTCAACCTTAAGAGCGAGTCTGTCGTTTTCTGGTGTTCGATCCGGCACATCTCGGAGGATTAGAACTGAAAATAATATCTCTCGTCTGATCGACGAAGCGCTTCTGATCGACCTCGAATCCGGAGATCCTGTAGAGCTTGATACGCAGGCCGTGTACTCCATTGCCCGGTTTTATGAGCCAGAAAACCTCGTAGGTAAAATCGAATGGAAGATTGATTCGTTGCAGGTAATCGCCGGGTCAGAAGCGCAACAGGCCAAAATATGGTTGGTCTCCACCACTCCGGTGCTGAATCAGGACATTCGTCTGGACGTGACCGTCACAAGTCTGGGAAGTTTACACGAAATGGATGTCGTATATAATCCGGGAGAAAATAATGACGATCTGACGTCCACTGCGTTTGCAGCTCTGATGGCAGCCGCCTATCTAATTTTGGCCATCGTTTTAATTGTAGTGTTCTTCCGGCGCATCATGGCGAGGCTCATTGACGTTAAATCAGCCCTGATTGACGCTGTCGTAATGGGGATATTCTTCGGCCTGTATGCCATTCTAAGCTTAGAGTTGGGCCAAGGACCAACTCCAATCTGGATTCAAGTTCTGGGAACGCTCGTACTCTTTTCGCTCGTCGCCGGCGCAATGTCTCTGTTTGTATTTATCATCTCGGCTGTTACCGAATCAGCTGTCCGTGAAGTCTGGCCCGAAAAGTGGCTCTCTCTGGTCCTGATTCGAAAAGGCGATATAAGGAATACGGATGTCGGCTGGTCCATTGTACGAGGGATCGCTCTGGCTGGTGTGATTTTGGGTCTTGGAGTGCTGGCGATTACGGTCAGTCCGTCACTTGTGATGGATATGTCACAAGATCTTCAAGCACATAAGTCGTTGCGACCGGTGTTATCTGCCGTCACCGGAAACGCCGTCAGCGGGTTCCTACTTATGCTGATGTTGATGGTGGGCATCGGTTCGTATGCTTATCGCGTAAAGAACAGGACCTGGATGGCTGTGTTGGCCATAACCTTATTCGGTGGAGTCCTGCAAATTGCACCGTTCAGCTTGACCATCGGCTTCATGCCGATCGTTGTTTCAGCTCTGGTCGCTTGTTTATTGGCTCTGGCGCTGTTTCAGTATGACTTTTTCACAGTTTTTCTGGGATATGTGATCGCTCGAATTTTCTGGCAACTGAGTGAAGGATTTCTGATTGCAGGTTCGCCGACATGGTTCGACGCGACTCTGGCTGTCGTGGCTCTCGGAGTGTTCCTTGGAATGGGGATCATCGGCCTTCTGAGTGGCAAATCAGGTGGAGATATGTCGCAGTTTCTGCCCGAATACATAACCGAGCTCGCCAGTCAGGAACGTGTAAAACGTGAGCTCGAAATTGCTCATCAGGTGCAGAGCTCTTTTCTGCCGCGACGAATGCCAGATATAAATGGCATGGATATCGCAGGGATGTGTCTACCAGCGACCGAGGTCGGCGGAGATTATTTTGACTTCATTAAGATCAGTGACCATAAGCTTGCCGTAGTTGTGGGCGACGTGAGCGGAAAAGGAATTGAAGCTGCTTTTTATATGACTTTTGTCAAAGGCGTCATCCAAACGCTCAGTACCTCGATCGAATCACCCGCTGAAGTGATGCGACGTGCAAATGCTGTATTCGGGAAAAATGCTCCTGCCGGAATATTTATTTCGATGATTTACGGTGTTGTTGACGTCGCATCGAACACGTTCACGTTTGCTCGAGCCGGCCATAACCCTGTGATTCTGAAACGAAACGGGATAGCCGAGGCAGAACCACTTCAACCTCAAGGCATGGCCATCGGATTTCCGGAACCAGAGATTTTTAATCGCACCATCGAAGAAAGATCAATTCTTCTGAATACCGGAGATACACTTGTTTTCTACACAGATGGATTCTCTGAGGCGATGAATTCGTCCCGCGAATTATACGGTGACGATCGACTCGTAGAAAAAGTAGCCCGCGTCGGATCGAAGGGTTCAGGAGCGATCCTCCGGGCTCTCACCGAAGATGTCCACCATTTTATCGAAGGTCACGGAAGAAGTGACGACATGACTATGGTCGTTATCAAAATGACACAATGAAGGATGTCACGGCGGCTGTAAAGTATATCCGGGAAAAGGTATCGAAAGCCCCTGATATCGCGTTGATCTTGGGCTCCGGTCTCGGAGCGCTCGCCGAAACAGTTCAGGACGCTGTTTTTATCGATACCGAGGATATTCCAGGATATCCGGTTTCTACTGTCATCGGGCACAAAGGTCGCCTCGTATTCGGAAAACTCGGGGATGCTCACGTCGTCGTTGTGCAGGGACGCATTCATATGTATGAAGGTTACGGGCCGGAATCGGTGATTTTCCCTGTACGTCTCGTAAATTTTCTTGGTGCCCATAGTCTTATAGTTACGAACGCAGCAGGCGGCATATCCAGGTTTCTTCACCCGGGGTCCCTCATGTGGATTACCGATCATATCGATTGGACGTTTTCCGAGCGAGAGGCCCGACCTTCAGGTGGTTCAGAAAATGGTCGATCTCGCCTTAGAAGCGTGCCGGACTATTACGACCTGAACTGGATGAAACAAGCCGAAGAACGCGCACTCGAAGAAGGTATTCAGACATTTTCCGGTACGTATCTCTGGACGCGGGGACCGTCATATGAGACAAAAGCGGAGATCCGCGCATTTCAAATACTTGGCGCAGACGCCGTGGGTATGAGTACCGTCCCTGAAGTTGTGGAGGCAACACGTTTGAATATGACCGTCGCGGGCATTTCTACAATCACCAACTATGCAGCCGGCATTTCTGATCAGAAACTGGATCACAGTGAAGTTATCGAGGTTGGACTGAGAGTAAAAAAAGATCTTGAGCGGCTGGTAATGCTTCTGATCGAGTCCACACCTGTCTGAATCCCACTTCCCTTACGTATGTCAACACTGCTCGATCGAATCAGGCCCGAAGTGCGTGCCGAACGACCATACACCGTAGCCGGTGCCGTTAACGTCGAGAACAAGCTAAATCAGAATGAATGCCCGTTCGACGTGCCTCAGGAATTGAAAAAAGAGCTTCTGGACTCGTTTTCCAGAATACCTTTTAATCGGTATCCTACGGAGCAGCCACACGAACTCGTTCAGGCGTTGTCAGATTCGCTCGATCATCCGACTGATGGTATTCTGGTCGGCCACGGATCTAACGAACTGACTCATACGCTCGGACTGTGCCTGATGACGGGCGGTACAAATGTTGTTTTACCGCGTCCGATGTTCGCCCTGTACGAGAGTGTTGCGAGGATGTATGGAGCAAATGTTCTGGGCGTTGCACCCAATCAAGATTTGTCCTTTGATACTGACAGAATCCTGGAGTTATGCGCTTCCGATGACGTGAATGTAACGGTTGTTACGACGCCGAATAATCCAACGGGTCTGACGGTTCCGTTCGATAAACTCGAGGATATTTGTGATCGCGCCAAAGGATTCGTCGTTATAGATGAAGCGTACCACGAATTTAATTCCGCGTATTCTGCCGCCAGTTTACTGGATAAGTTTTCGAATGTGATTCTGATCCGAACACTGTCCAAAGCGTTCGGCCTGGCTGGATTACGCGTAGGATATATGGTCGGCGATCCGCAGGTAATACAGGAATTTCTGAAGGCTCGACTTCCGTTTATGGTCGACCGTTTTTCCGAACATGTTGCTGTTGAATTCCTGAAGCGCCCTGAAATGATTGCAGACCGCGTACGAACGCTGAAGGCAGGGATTCTTGACATCACCCGGCGTTTGGAGTCCATGCCTGATGTGACTGTCGTGCCTTCGCAGACCAACTTCGTACTCTTCAAACTGGACATGCCCGCCGAAGAGATGGCGGCTGTTTTCACGCGTCATCAGGTTCTCGTTCGAAATATGGCCGGGTATCCGGAATTGAAGGGTTATCTCCGTGTAACGACAGGTACCGAGTCTGAGAACAAGGCCTTTTTCCGTGCGTTAAAATTTGTTCGCGGACATTCAGACTGAGACCATGGAATTCGTTCAAGTTGATATTATTGGCCTTTCTACGAGCCCATCGAGCGGAGGCGCTTACGCCTTGGTTCTGGGCGAAGTTGACGGAAACCGAAGATTACCCATCATCATTGGTGCCTTTGAAGCACAGGCCATTGCGCTGGAACTTGAAAAAATTCAGCCGCCCAGACCGATGACCCATGACCTCATCCGAAATCTGTTTGACGCTGTTTCTGCGGACATTACAGAAGTCGTAATAGACGAACTTCGAGAAGGTACTTTTTTTGCAAAAATCAAGTACGAAATCGATGGTAAGGCCGGCCATCTTGATGCCCGGCCAAGCGATGCCGTAGCCGTTTCCGTTCGCGCCGGTGCTCCAATTTTCGTCGCCGACAGTGTACTCGAAGAAGCCGGAATCCCCGCTGAAGATCCGGACGACCTGGCTACTGTCAGTTCCGCAGATCCGGAGGCAGAAGAATCCGTGGATGTAGAACCGAAATCTCTGCTGCAAACGAAAGAAGAATTACTCGATGCCGCAATTGCGGACGAGGATTACGAGAAAGCAGCCCTTCTTCGAGATGAGATCAATAAACTGACGGGGAATCAAAACTGATTGTGCCACAGACGAGTCGATACCCCGATAACACTCCCGGTTAATACCGCACTATATACGTTTTTGAATGCCCCCACCCCGACTGCCATATTCGGAGTTTAGTTCGTTTTCCAGACTTTTCTCAACATACGCTGCAGAATTTTCGCCTCTCGCTTCTTTTTTTTCCGGTGACTTTAAAGATCCGCGGCAACGCGGTCAGGTAGCCCGGCAGGTTGCCGATTACTACAAAAACCGCGAAAGTCTCGTCGCTGCCCTGCTGGATCAGGCTGAATTTTATAATGCCGACCAGAAAACACTGGACAACATTGAGAGCCTTGCCGATCCTGAAACTGTTTGCGTCGTAACGGGCCAGCAGTTGGGATTGTTAGGTGGGCCACTGTACACCCTGCTCAAGACCATCACCGCCATTCAACTCGCGGAACGGCTGGCACGTGATACGGGAAGAAAAGTTGTACCGGTATTCTGGTTGGAAGGAGAAGACCATGACCTGGCTGAAGTAGCGTCCGTAACCGTGTTTCGTGGCAACGAGCCTACGAGTATCACGTATTCAGCCGCAGACGCAGCTCAGGAGAAAAACCCTCAGCCCGTTGGCCGTCTGACTTTTGATGATTCTATCTCGGCGACGATAGATGAATTATCAGACGTCTTAATGCCTACGGAATTCAGTCACGAAGTGCTTGAACTGGTTCGCGCCTCATACCGGCCCGGGGAAACATTTCTGACTGCGTTCGCCAAATTGATGGCCCGACTGTTTGCCGGCACCGGCATCGTATTCGTGAGTGGAGACGACGCCCGGCTCAAAAAAATGGCACGGCCCGTTTTCCGGAAAGAAATCAAAGAGTTCGAGAAGTCTGCAAAATTACTTCTTGCCTCGAGTATGAAGCTGGACGAAACGTATCACGTTCAGGTCAAATCCCGTCCGACATCTATATTTCTGATGACAAAACAGGGGCG
>SMVB01037176.1_pt1 | contig 22249 bp, 21 predicted proteins | sample 2456461 | NCBI WGS metagenome assembly SMVB01 (sample SAMN11095934, study PRJNA526329) | marine sediment metagenome | biome: Marine sediment; feature: Surficial sediment; material: Deep marine sediment; isolation source: Hadal surficial sediment | place: Pacific Ocean | collected 2014-05 | depth...
AGCGAAACAATCTACCGCCGATCACAGTGGTAATACCGTGGCCGAGTTGGGTGACGAGATCATGAGCATATTTGCGGATCCGGGCGATGCAGCGGCGGCAGCGTGCGAAATTCATGCGAATATGGAGGAGGCGTTCGCGACCGATCCCGACGACCAAAAGCTCCACATGCGGATCGGCCTGCATTACGGACCGGTAGCGGGGCGCAGTGATGACCTGATGAGTGAGACGGCAAAAATCGCCCACTGGGCGGCGAACAACGCCAAACCCGAGCAGACGCTCGGCACCTCGGCCTTGATCGACGTTTTGCCGCGGATCTACCAGGCGGTGTCGCGCTACGTTGACGACGAAACCTGGAATTTCATTTCGCTTGAACACGTCGAGATCCACGAGATTATCTGGGATGTCGAGAGCGTAACGGCGTATTCGGGCGAGATCCCGACACTCAATACGCATAAAAACAGCGGCATGACCTTCTCCTCTCGCAATCAAAGCGTCACCTTGAATTCAGAGCGACCGGTGATTGCTATCGGGCGCGGCTCGAGCAACGATTTGATCGTGCGCCACGATCTGGCATCGAGGCAGCATCTGAGTGCCCAATTCAGCCGTGGTCGTTGCACGATAACCGATAACTCGACCAATGGAACGGTTATCTTTTCCGATCCCGAACAGGTTCGCCACGATTTGAAACGGGATTCATTTACCCTTATTGGATCGGGTAAGATCGTGCTCGGTCAGCCCTCCGAGATCGACGATCAAGACGCGATCACCTATCGAGCCATTTAATCCGGCGCTTAAGTGAACAATGCGAATCGCAGCGCTGCAACACGCGCGCTGTCGAGCGCAACGCCCAAAGTCTGGCCGTGCAAACCTTGGCGTGTTAGTTTGCCGGTTTCCACCGCGCGGATTATCGTCTGGGCGCGCTGCAGGTAGTCTGCGGCCGGGTAGGGCGCTTGCGCTTTGCCGTCCCGCCCGGTTGCATCTATTTCACATGCAAGGAGGATCTCCTCAAATCGTTGCGGACGGCGCAGTGCATCGAGGTTCGACAAAAGGGTAAGTAGCTTCGCCGGTCTAAGTGACTCAGCGCGATGGACTTGGAGATGATAACGGGTCACGGCCAGCGCGACACTCCGATGCGCTTTAGGCACGCGAAAACGGTCACAAAACGCCCGGACCAAATCCACGCCGCGTTCTTCGTGCCCAAAATGCGCCGGGTACAGCGCAGGATCTGTCATGCCCTTACCCAAATCGTGTACCAACACGGCGAACCTGACCGGGGCGCTGGCGCCACGCCGCGCGGCCTGTTTCACGGCGAGGCAGATGTGCGTACCGGTGTCGATCTCGGGATGGTATTTTTCCGGTTGTGGAACACCAAACAATCGGTCTATCTCCGGGAACAAAACTGCGAGTGCGTCGCACCCACGCAATGTGCGAATAAAAAGATCGGGATGCGGTTCACCCAGTGCGCGTTCCAGCTCGCTCCACACCCGTTCTGGCGCCAATGTCAATAATTCACCGCCTGTCGCCATAGTTTGCATCAAGCGATTGGTTTCAGGCGCGACGTCGAAATCAAAGCGCGCGGCAAATCTTGCGACGCGAAGTATGCGCAGCGGATCTTCGACGAACGCGGGACTCACGTGGCGCAGCACGCCGTCGCGCAGATCGTTCCGGCCGTTGTAGGGATCGATTATGGTCCCATCTTCGGCTTCGGCCAGCGCATTGATCGTCAGGTCGCGACGCGACAGATCTTGCTCGAGGGTGACGGTCGACGATGAATCAACGTTGAAGCCACGATACCCGGGCCCGGTCTTGCGTTCGGTTCTCGCCAGTGCGTATTGCTCGTGGGTATCCGGGTGGAGAAATACGGGAAAATCCTTACCAACCGCTCGATAGCCGAGTGCTTCCATCTCGCGCGGACTCGATCCCACGACGACCCAATCGCGGTCTTTGATTTCTCGCTGCAGCAAGCGATCGCGGATGCAACCGCCGACTTTGTATATCTGCATTAGGATCGGTGCTGTGAGCCCAGTCGACGCCGTTATGGCGTGCGCCGTGCGTTTGAGCGGAACTTGTAATAACGCATGCGTTCAAATTTATCGCCGAGATACGTGGGTACGACTTCGTCGATGGACCTGGGGTCGATCCCCAGTTGAACCAGCCCATTTTCGCCGCGACAAATGCTATGTTGGCTGGCGGAGCGTAGATTGTCGCGCGAAAAGGGTTTGCCGGGAACGTATTCGAAGATGTTGGCCTGAATTTTTGATAGGACTGGGCCGACGGAAACGGCGATCGTCTTACTTTTAATCAACCTGGCGGTGTAGCGCACGATCTCCAGCAAGGTCTTTACTTCGGGGCCGCCGAGGTCGTAGCGTAGGCCAAATGTTGAGCGATTTGTCAGTGCACAGACAAACGCCTTGGCGACATTACCAACAAAGACCGGCTGGAACTTGGCGCGCGCGCAAGCGAGCGGAAAGACCCCGGGCGAAAATCTCAGGAGTTGCGCGAAGCGGTTGAAAAAGTCGTCGTTCGGACCAAACATAACCGACGGTCGGAATACCGTCGTCGGCAGCCCCTCATCATGCGCGGCCATTGCGATGTTTTCCGCATCGCCTTTGGTGCGAAGATAATAACTGGGTCCCAATGGATCGGCGTTGATCGCGCTCATGTGAAGGTAACGCCGTACGCCCGTATTTAAGCATGCTGTAACGATCGATCGAGTCAAATTGGTATGTACACGACGAAATTCGGCACCATCGTCTCGTTTCTCATTGAGGATCCCCGCGAGGTTTATGACCGCATCGCAATGCTCGAGCTGGGCGGTGATGTTGGATGCATCGTGTACATCCATCTCGATGATTTGGGTATTTGGCAGCGGCCATAAATGGCGCGCGTGATTACGTGACCGGGTAAAGATCCGCAGGCACATTCCTTGTGCTACCAGCGCATTAGCCAGCGTGGTACCGACAAAGCCGGTGCCGCCAAAAATTCCTATAGATTCGATTCGCATAGTATTAACACTGCTGTTTGGTGCCCGGGGCGCCGATGCCGGTGAGGCGGGTCGCCAAGGGTTCGATTTGCTCATTTAGCCGCCATTGATACACCGCTGTGTAAAACGACGCACGACGAACGTAGCGACGTGTTTCAGTGAACGGTATTGTATCTATCCAGATATCGGCCGGCACGCAACCGGACTTCGGTCGCCACGCTCGCACCCGATGCGGCCCGGCATTATAGGCGGCTGCCGCCATCGAAAAACTGCCGCCAAAGCGGTCGATCATCTGTTTCAGATAGGCGCTCCCAATCGTCACGTTTTTGGTTGGGTCGAGCAACGCGCGGGCGTTTGCCAGTTTGGCGCCAATGCGGCGCGCCGTTTCGCGGCCGGTAGCGGGCATGATTTGCATCAGCCCGAGCGCGCCGGCCGGCGATCTAGCGTCCGCCATAAAGGCGCTTTCGGTGCGAATAATACTGTATATCACCGCCGGATCGAGCCCGCGTTTGTGCGCATAGCGCTGTACTAGTTGAACATGGCGTAGTGGAAATCGGATCGTCAAATCGTCGTAAGATTTGGCTGTTCCGAGCGCGAAAATGGCGCGGTCATACCAGCCCCAGGAGTGCGCTATATGCGCCGCGACCTCCAACTGGCGGGGGCTTAAATGTCGGACCTCGTGCCGCCATTCTTGCCGGGCCTTAAAGGGCATATCGAGACGATATAACTCGCGTGCTCTAAGGATCCCCGGGCGCGCCATGATTTCGGCAATTTCGACCGCAGTCACAACAATCGGGTGATCGTTCATCTGATAGGGGAGTTTAAGATGGTCGGCGCTCAGGAATCCGTAGTAGTCTCGGTGCTTGGCCAATTCTTGAAAAATGACATGCGCTTCGTCGTTGCGTTGCAGGTTCTGTAGCGCGCGGGCGCGCCAGTAGCGCCAACGCAAGATATCCGATCCGCCGACCGGCGCATGGTCGGTCCAGCGCACGAGGTCTTCCCACGCATTGGCTTTGATGGCCAATCTAATGCGGTACTTTTCCACGCGATCGTCGACGTAGGGCGCGGGCACGAGATCGAGGTACTGGATATGGTCGGCATGGTCCGTACGCGCCGCCGCGATCCCGAGTATGCGCCGCACTCGGCCGTGATCGGTGGCGCTGAATTGATAGCGCAGCGCGTATTTCCCCCAGCTTTGGTCCGCCAGGTCGACGTTTCTGCGCGCGATCCGCGCAATGCCGTGCACGACGATTTCGCGTACCAAGAGACTGTCTTGAGCGAAATAGGATTTTTTCAGCGCGGCAAGCGGACTGGCGTGTACCGCGCGCCAGTGCTCAGCAGCCTCGCGCAGCTGGGTCGTTGTCAACATATCTGAGAGGTAGCGAGCGAGCCCGACTTTATTGTTTTCCAATGCGAGTCGGATCCGTTGCCACACGAGTTGATCGTTCATCATCTCGCTCGCTTTGAGATGTTCGAAGGCCGGGTCGCATTCGTCGGGCTGCGATTTTCCAACCAGCCACAACGCGCGGGTATCGCCGAGTACCCCTTCCAGCGCGCCTGATTTGATGCGCGCGTTGAGCTGCGCGCATTTGAGTTTGGTGCTCGATTGCGGCCGGTAATCATGCAGAAAATCGTCCCATCGTTTCGCCCGATTTAGGAATCTCAGCCAGTCCTTGCGCAGTCGTGCGGCCAGGAATGACTCGTCGTAGGCCGAGAGAAAATCCCGAACTTCGCGCTTAGACTTTTTGTATAACACGCGGTTTAACTCGTAATAGCGGAAGTAGAGATATAGCGGATAATTTTCGAGCCCCGCGATAAGTTTTGCGGCCTGGGTCCGCCGTCCGCTTGTCAGCGCGTGGTAGGCCTGTTTGAACCGTTCGCGCTCTGCGGCCAGGTCGTCGCTGCTGACGTCCTGTGCCGGTATTGCAAAGGCGATGAGACATCCGATGAGTGTCAGGGCTGCTTTCATGAGGGACTCGACGAAAAAAGGGCATTCTCTCCGGCGACCGGTCCGCTGGCAACCTGATCGTCAAGATGCAGTTATAATTGCTATGGTTTGAATCTGGTGCTAATGGGTCGTCGGTTATGCTTGATCGATCTAATTTTTCGGGTTCCGAGGTCGGTTTGGACCACGAGTGGGTTGAAACGACAGATCGTGTTGAGGGCTGGATGTGTTGTCGCTCGTGTGGAAATCGAATTACCCCGGTTCTGTCCAGAGCAGATCTTAATGGCTGCCATTATCATCAGCGGGTCAATCAGAGCGCCATCGTATTCAAATTTGGGATGTTTTCGGTTGCTCCAGGTTGCGAGGCGATTGGTTTGCCAGTTGCAAGGGACAGTTGGTTTACGGGATTCGCCTGGGAAGTCGTGGTGTGTGTTCGATGCACCGAGCATGTGGGATGGCGATTTTCGAGTGCGAAAAAGTCGTCAATTTACGGTCTTATTACCGTGAAACTGGTGGCGCAAGAGGACCGCTAGGCCATGTCTGATCTGTCGTCGCGACCCTATCAGGGGATCGCTCGGGTACTGCGCGAGCGCCGCACCGTTCACGACTTTACCACCGTCGAGCCGCCGCTGGAGGTCATCGCCGAGGCCGTCGACCTCGCGCGCTGGGCGCCGAATCACTACCGGACCGAGCCGTGGCACTTTTACTTGCTTGATCGCCACACCGGGGCCCGAGTAGTCGAGCTGAATGCGGACATCGTGCGCCAGACTAAGGGCGACAAGGTCGCTGCAATAAAGCACAAACGGTGGTCGGCCATGCCTGGTTGGATGGTTGTAAGCTGCGCTCGTAGCGATGACGAAATCCGCGCACGCGAAGATTATGCGGCGTGCTGCTGTGCCGTGCACAACATGGCGCTATACCTTTGGGACCAAGGTATCGGCATGAAGTGGACCACCGGTGCGGTCACACGCGACCGTCGATTTTTCAAGATTATCGGCATGGATCACGCAAAGGTCTACGTCGTTGGCATGTTTTGGTACGGCTATCCGGCGACCATACCCACGCAACATCGTAAGCCGGTCGGGGAGATCCTATCCCACGTCGTATCGGAATCGTCGGAGGGCTGAACGTTGGTGTTCCAACAGCGTTTCGACGTTTCGACCAAGGGTCGCGGGACCTATGAGATTACCGCTACGGTAGTGTCGTTGATATCAAGCTCAAAGATCGGCGTCGGTTTGTGTAATGTCTTTGTCCAACATACCAGCGCGTCACTCATTGTGTGCGAGAATGCGGACCCGGATGTGCGGCGCGACCTCGAAACTTTCATGTGCGATCTCGTGCCCGACGGCGACCGTCGGTTCGTTCACCGCCAGGAGGGTCCGGACGATATGCCAGCGCATATTCGATCCGTGCTTACCCAAACGAGTATCACCATCCCCGTTAGTGGCGGTCGCTGCGGACTCGGGATATGGCAGGGTATATACCTGTGGGAGCATCGAACGTCACCGTATCGGCGCCAACTGCTAGTAACGGTCTGCGGTGCCGATTGAACCACCGATGGCTCGATGGTTTTGTCACGAACAGCGCCTAGACATGCGGGTTAGTTACGGATCGGTCACGTCGTCGAGCGTTTCATCTGCGCCGCACGTGCGCTTAGTGCGTTGCGGTTTGCCGCATCGATTTCGCTGTCCCAGTGTGGATCCGACTCGTCCCACCCGGCGATATTGCGTTCAATCAGATGCACCAGCGCAGCAATATGTTTCTCATCGTCATTCAGTGCCGGAATATAACGCAGGCTGTCGCCGCCCGCTGCGCTAAACACCTTCGCGTAGCGGATCGCGATCTCTTCGAGCGTTTCTAGACAGTCGGCGGAAAATCCAGGGCACAAAACGTCGATCCGTTTTACGCCCGCAGCAGCGAGCTGGCGCAGCCTCGTTTCGGTATAAGGGCCAAGCCATTGTTGCCAGCCAAAGCGAGACTGAAAGCTTAAATCCCAGCGCTCGTCATCCAGTTCGAGTCGCTCGGCCAGCAGCCGCGCTGTCGTATGGCAATGGCAGTGATATGGATCGCCGGCCACCAAGCTATTTTGGGGTGTGCCGTGAAACGATAGCAACAGGTGGTCCGCGCGTTTATTGGCCATCCAGTAGTTTGTAACCGATGCGGCCAACGCCTCGATATAGTTTTTGTCGGCGTGGTAATCGCCGATAAAACGCAGTGCCGGGACCCACCGCCAGCGTAATAATTCGTCGTTGACGGCGTCCATTAGTGATGCGGTGGTGGCCGCCGCGTATTGAGGATAAAGCGGCAGAATCAGAATTTTACGGGCGTTCAGTTCGCGTAATCGACGCAGGCCGGCGGCGATCGACGGCGAACCGTAACGCATTCCCACGACAACTTCGATTCGTCCAGGCAGCCGCGCTTCCATCGCCGTTGCGATCGCGGCGCCCTGGCGTTTGGTAATGGCCATCAGGGGCGAACCGTCGCCGCCCCAAATTGCTGCGTAAGCCGCCGCCGATCGGCGCGGCCGAATTCGCAGCACGATGCCGTGGAGGATCGGCAGCCACAATAGCCGGGGCAATTCTACCACTCGCGGATCGGACAAAAATTCGGCGAGGTAGCGTCGCACCGCTGTCGGCGTCGGCGCGTTCGGCGTACCCACGTTGCAGATCAAGATGCCAATTTTCGTTGGTTTGCCGTGTTCGAAATCGACCTCACCCGTATAGCGACTCATCGGGTTAGTATAATCTTAGAATCCGCGGTTCGAGCACCACCGAGGAGGAATATTTTCCCATGACCAAAAAAGTTATAGTTCACCAACGACGCCAAATGCTTCGGGGTCGTTTCATCAGCCACAGCGGATCCCAGGATAGTCCGTATGCCGGTTTATGGAGCTGGCACCAATGCTGATTAAATCCGCAGCCCAATGTCGAACCTTTATCGCTAACGACGGCTGCGAGATCCGCGAACTTTTACATCCCGCAAACGATGCTGTCGACATGGGGTTTTCGCTGGCGGTCGCCGCCGTGGCACCCGGCGCGCAGTCGTATCGTCATCGGCTGTGTAATACCGAGGTCTATTACATTCTCGCCGGAGCGGGGGTCATGCACATTGGTGATGACGAGCGGCCTGTCAGTGTTGGAGACGCGGTTCTGATACCGCCTAACCGGGTCCAATGGATCAGCAATCCACACGCCGAAATCCTCAGGTTTGTCGCAATCGTTTCGCCGCCGTGGCGCCGCCAAGATGACGAACGGTTGGAACCGACGACGGGTTAATTTCGATAGCGCAAAACAATTGCCGCGGGGCGACGCAAGGCGTTGTAAACGGCGATTGAGCCGATCAGCGAGACCCCGCCAATGCCCGCAACGATGCCCGCGACTAAGACCCACGGATTGAATGCATAGTCAATTTCGAGGACCCTCGTTGCGACGATCCATCCGGCGAACAATGCGACGCTTCCGGCGACGGCTCCAGAGATAAAGCCGATGGTAAGAAATTCCACAGCCATGATTCGCATCGTTAACCGCCGGCTGGCACCGAGGGCCTTGAGTAAGGCGCTTTCGAAAACCCGTTCGTCCTGCGTCGCCTGTATCGCGGCAACGAGAACGAGCACGCCGGCGAGAAGTGTAAAGATGAACACGAACTCGATTGTCGCGGCCGAGCGGTCCATGATCGCCCGGATATGATCGAGTAGCGCGGCGACGTCGATGACGGTGATGTTGGGAAAGGTCTTGACCAGGTCGCGCAGCATCGAACGGTTTGCGGCCTCTAATCGGAAGCTCGTAATAAAGGTTGCCGGGTAGCCCTCGAGCAACGCCTTAGGCGCCTCAACAAAAAAATTAACCTGCATCGAGTCCCACTGCACCGCGCGCAGATTGGCAACAATCCCGCTTACCTCGCGGTCCGCGACGCGGTAGGTGAGGGCATCGCCGAGCCTGATCCCGAGCGTCTCAGCGATCCCTTCCTCGACCGAAAATTGTGCGACGTCACCGGTGCCGTCCCACCACTTGCCAGCCACGATCCTATTGTGGGATTTGAGTTGGTCCGACCACGATAGATTAAATTCGCGTTCGACGAGTCGCCGCGCGCGGGGATCGGCATAGGTGTTGGACGATAGTGCGGTGCCGTTAATCGATGTCAAACGGCCGCGGACCATCGGGAAAAACGTCGGGCGGGGGAGCGCGTGCTGCGCAAAAAAACGGCTTAGTGCGGCGACGTCTGCAGGCTGGATATTAATCAAAAATTGGTTCGGCGCATCCGGTGGAAGGCTCGTGATCCAGCTATCAAGTAAATCGTTGCGGACAATCCCCAGGACAAGTAGGGCCATCAGACCGAGCCCCAAAGCAGCGATTTGTACAACTGTGAGCAGGCCACGGCGCGCAATGTTTGCGACGCCAAACCGCCAGAGCAGTCCCGGGCGTCCGTGCATCTGGGCGATCAATCGGGTGGTTGCCAATGCGCTTAGAACCAGCAAGCTCAAGCACACGCAGAGTCCGAGGAGCGACCATAATGTGAGGTTCCAATCGCCACCACGCCACGGTGCCACGAACACGCTTGCGGTTAGCGCGTAGATGACGACTGTCGATCGACTGATTGGTTTGGCGTCTGCGTCGCCACGCAGGACGCGCAATGGTGGCACGTTGCGTAAATTCATCAGCGGCGGGAGCGCAAATCCGGTCAAGGCGACCAAAGCCATTAGTGCGGCACGTATCGCGGTTGTCGTCGAGGGAGGGGGTAAATCCGATTGCGTCCAACCGGACATCGAGGTTGCGATGATTTCCTGACATATTGCACCGATCACCAGGCCAATCGAAGCCGTTGCAATGCCGAGCAATAAGATTTCAAGCAAGAAATAGAACAGCACATATTGCCGAGTGGCCCCCAAGGTGCGCAGCAGCGCGACCGTATCTTTGTGTTGGGCACCGAAGCTACGGGCCGCGAGTGCGATCGCGATGCCGGCGAGAATTATTGTGGTAAACGAGGCGAGTCCGAGATAGTGCGTGGCACGCGCTAAGGCGGTGCGGATCTCGGGACGCGCGTTTGCCGGAGACAACACGCGGTCTCCGAGCCGCGGTTCAAGGCCATCGCGGAACTGCTCGATCGATGCTTGCTCGCCGGCGATCAGCAGCGTGTAACGTACGCGGCTGCCCGGTGCGATTAGGCCGGTATCGTCGATATCCGCATGGTTGAGCATAACCCTTGGCGCGATATTAAATAGATCGCCACCGCGGTCCGGTTCAAACACCAGAACCTGCGTGATCTCGAACTCCGCTGCTCCAATGCCGATGCGGTCCCCCGTGGCGGCGCCAATGAGGGCAAGCAATCGATTTTCGACCCACACTGTCCCGCGCTCCGGGATCCCGACGCTCCGGTGGGGTTTAGCGAACGGCTGCGCGGCCAAAAGAACTTCGCCACGTAGCGGATACCCCGCTTCGATGGCTTTCAGCTCGGTCAACTGGAGGGTATCGCCGAAGGTAATCACGCTGCGCATCGATAGCATCTGCGTAGATTTCAAGGCCAAGCCAGCGGCCCGTTGGCGGTAAACACTCGGCAGTGGGTCATTGGAGATTACCGCTAAATCCGCGGCGAGGAGCGCACTCGACTGGCGTGCGAGCGCGCTCCGAACCCGATCAGTAAACATATCGACTGCGGTGACGCTCGCAACCGCGATCACGATCGCGGCACCAATCACCATAAAATGGCGGTCCGCGATATCGCGACGAAAGGCGCGTAGTGGCGGTACCAAGCGTGTTTTGAACCGGTTGAGTTGACCCAACACCACTACGCCTTATGCAAGCGCCCGTCCTCGAGCCGGACGCGGCGGTTACATCTGGCCGCTAAGCCCTCGTGGTGCGTCACCAATACCAGAGTTGTTGCATGTTTTTCGTTGAGTTCAAACAGCAAATCGGCAACTGTCTCAGCGGTTTTTGCGTCTAAATTACCGGTTGGTTCATCGGCGAAAAGGATCTGCGGGCGGGAGCAATAAGCACGGGCAAGGGCCACGCGTTGTTGTTCGCCGCCCGATAGCTGGCGCGGGAAATGTCGTAGACGCTCCGCCAGGCCAACCTGGGCCAACGCAACGGCAGCATGGTGATTGGCTTCCATATCGAACCGTAACTCCAGCGGCAGCGCAACGTTTTCGAGTGCGGTTAAATTGGGTAACAGGTGAAATTGTTGAAAAACGAACCCGATGTATCGGTTACGCAAGTGAGCGCGTTCGTCCTCGTTAGCGGCGGTGAGATTAATTCCGTGGATTTTGATGGTACCGCTCGTCGGCAGATCCAGTCCGGCCAGGAGCGCGAGCAAGGTGGATTTGCCGGTTCCCGATACACCCACAATAGCGATAGATTCCGATTGCTCGGCGGTAAAATTGATATCATCTAAGACCCTTAATGGCCCGTCGGGCGTGGCATAGACTTTTGAGATGTTTTCTACTACTAAAGCGGCGCTTCGAGAGTGTGTTTCCATCGGGGTATTATCCTAGATTCCTTCGTTGACCGGCCATGATTTATGCTTAGGTGGTTCAAAATAACTGCTGGTAACCTGTTTAGCGTTCGTCTATGGGATGCCCCTGTTTATCTGCCTTGGGCCTACTCATTCGAGTGCACGTTTTGCCGGCTCATTGGCCTACCGGACGTAGGCAAGGGGCGTGAGCAGGAGCGCAAGCTTTGCTTACCGGTGAGGGCCTTCACCACAACGGTTGGGTATTGCGCCTGCAAAACCACCGTGCTGTGCGTCCTCTACCAAACGATGCGCGGCTTTCTAGGCGGCGCAACTGCACCTCAAAAATCGGGAGGACAGCCGATTAACACGGCGCAATGCCGCCCTACAGGGCGGTGGCACACGGAAGTACCGCAGATAAAACGCACTCTCAAACGAGTCCAACTGAGAATTGTAGGATTATGTCTGATCCCCTGCATCAGCGGATTGGCGGTCGCTTCGGAGAACGTTATTCTGGTGCTTGGCGACAGTTTGAGCGCAGGTTACGGCATCGACATCGAGCAATCGTGGACTGTGTTGCTACAATCTCGGCTGGCCGCAGCTGGTTATGCCTATCGCGTCGAAAATGCGAGCATTAGCGGTGACACGACCAGCGGTGGCGCAGCACGCTTGCCGCAGTTGTTGCGGCGCCACGCACCGGCGGTGGTGGTCGTTGAACTGGGCGCGAACGACGGATTGAGGGGTGTCCAGGTCGCGGAAACGGAACGCAATTTCCACAAGATGTTCAAAATGATCGCCGCCGCCGGGGCCGCCACGGTACTCCTCGAGATGCGGGTACCGCCGAACTTGGGACCAGCCTACACCGAGCAGTTCGATCAGTTGTTTGCCCGCCTCGGCGATCGGGCTGATATTCGTTTGGTTCCCTTTTTTCTCCATGATGTGTTTCTCAATCGCGCGCTGATGCAAAAAGACGGACTCCACCCCAACGCCAAAGCCCAACCAAAAATGCTGGAGAATGTTTGGGTATACTTACAAGATGAACTTTATTGACGAATACCGAGTGAGTTTACAGCAGGTCATCTGTCACCTCGCATCGCCGAATTCGACGCTGGGCATCGTGGCAAACGTGGGTCGACGGACTTCCCCAAATTCACTCAGAGGCCTCGTCATGCAGGCATTTTAAGGTGAATTTCTGTAGCCATTGCGGTTCGAGTGAACTGCGCTGGACGGTTCCGCCGGGAGATAATCGTCCGCGCCACGTGTGTCCCAAGTGCAACACGATTTTTTATCAAAATCCCAAGATCGTGGCCGGCTGCATTCCACAGTGGCATGACCAGGTCTTGTTGTGCAAACGCGCCATTGAACCGCGCTATGGCTACTGGACATTACCGGCCGGGTTTATGGAAAACTCGGAAACGACATTAGAAGCAGCAGCGCGTGAGACCCTGGAGGAGGCCAACGCGCGGGTCGATATCGTTGGTCTCTACACGGTCCTCAACATCCCGCATACCGATCAGGTTTACATGATGTTTCGCGGGAATTTGATCGATTTAGATTTTTCTCCCGGTGAAGAAACCCTGGAGTGCGCACTTTATCGCGAAGAAGAAATTCCGTGGGATGAATTGGCGTTCCCAACCATCGTGCACACGCTAAAATTTTTCTTTGAGGATCAACAACGCGGCGAGTTTCCGCTGCGTTCGGGGGACATTGTGCGGGAAAATAATCGCGCGGTATTTTCGCTACGGCGTCGTTGAACCGCTAAGCGCTTAGCGCCTCATGGAATCGAAAAACTCAGCGTTATTCTTCGTTGCTTTGAGGCGTTCGAGCAAAAATTCCATTGCCGCGACCTCATCCATCGGGTGTAGCAATTTGCGTAGTATCCAAATCTTTTGCAGTTCGTCCGGCTTGGTAAGGAGTTCTTCGCGGCGGGTTCCCGAACGATTGATGTTGACCGCTGGAAAAATTCGTTTTTCATAAATTTTTCGGTCAAGATGGATCTCCATGTTGCCGGTGCCCTTAAATTCTTCGAAGATGACGTCATCCATGCGTGATCCCGTTTCGACCAGGGCGGTGGCGATAATCGTCAGGCTGCCGCCTTCTTCGATATTTCGCGCGGCGCCAAAAAATCGTTTGGGGCGCTGCAGAGCATTCGCGTCCACGCCGCCCGTCAATACCTTGCCGGACGACGGCACGACAGTATTATAGGCACGCGCAAGACGGGTGATGGAGTCCAACAAGATCACGACATCGAGCTTGTGCTCGACCAATCTTTTCGCTTTTTCGATGACCATCTCCGCGACTTGCACGTGGCGCGAAGCGGGTTCGTCGAAGGTCGAGCTAACGACTTCCCCTTTCACCGTACGCCGCATTTCGGTGACTTCTTCGGGCCGTTCGTCGATGAGCAATACAATGAGGTAACAATCTGGGTTATTGACTTCCAGTGAATGCGCGATGCTTTGCAGCATCATGGTTTTACCGGCCTTCGGCGGCGAAATCACGAGACCGCGCTGGCCTTTACCGATTGGTGCTGTTAGGTCGATGACACGGGGCGTGAGGTCTTCGGTGCTGCCATTGCCGATTTCCAGGGTCAGCCGCGTTTGCGCAAATAACGGGGTAAGGTTTTCGAAGGGCACCTTATTTTTTGCATTTTCCGGGGCTTCGAAGTTAATTTCACCGACTTTGAGCAGTGCGAAATAGCGCTCGCCGTCTTTGGGCGGCCTTATCTTGCCGGAAATGCTGTCGCCAGTCCGCAATGTGAACCGCCGGATCTGGCTCGGCGACACGTAGATATCATCCGGACCGGCCAGATAGGAGCAGTCCGCGGAGCGTAGAAAACCAAAACCGTCCTGCAAAATCTCCAACACGCCATCGCCGTAGATATCCTCGCCCTTTTTGGCGTGAGATTTGAGGATCCCGAAAATGACGTCTTGTTTGCGCGAGCGGGCTACTCCGTCGAGGCCCATCCCGTCGGCGATATCTACTAATTCGGAGGCCGGTTTTTGTTTAAGTTCCGTAAGGTTCATCATGTAGTTGATTAGCGTTTGAGTCGCGCGCACGCCGGCACACGAAAATTGATAGAAGAGATTTTACTGGGTACGGAAACTGCGCCCGGAAAGGTTAAATTAGGCGCTATGGCTAAAACATAGCACGCGGAATTGCCAACGTCCAGCTATTATGTTCGGCGGGGTAACGCGATGCTGGGGTAGCCCCCCAGCATCGTGTGCCTAGATGTTACCGTCGATGAATGCCGTCAGTTGGGATTTGGATAAGGCGCCGACGTGCGTCGCGACCACAGCGCCCTCTTTAAACAACATCAACGTTGGCACGCCACGAATGCCGTACTTCATCGACGTGCCCTGATTGGCGTCGATATCGAGTTTTGCAACTGTCAATTTGTCGTCGTAGTCGCCTGACACTTCTTCGAGTATTGGCGCGATCATCTTGCACGGTCCGCACCATTCGGCCCAGTAATCGACCAGTACCGGCTTGGTGGACTGCAATACATCGGTATCGAAGGAGTCATCGGTGACGTAAACAATCTTGTCGCTCATGGAATGGTTGTGCTCCATTGAAAGGGGAAGTGGAACTATTTTCGTCCGAACCAATCGACCATTGCAACCCGTAATGCGCTCGGATCGCCAAAATCCGAAATTCGGGGCCGGCGGTGGCGGAGCGGTGCCCCCCGGGCAAACCGTCGCCGCAAATAGCCCCTGCGTTGCCGCCGGGGTTATATTGTCGGTAGTCGTTCGGTGATCCACTTCGAAATATCGCGGATTTCTTCTGCGCAAACCGCGTGTTGCATGGCGTAGGTGTGATATTCAATGAGGTATCCAGCATTTTCGAGCAATTGTGCGCCGTGTCTACCGAGTGTCTCTGGCACCAAGGGGTCGTCGCGGCCATGCCCAACGAATATCGACAGGTTCCGTTGCGCGCTGTGTTTTTCACGTTCCAGCGTCTCGACCATCGGCAAATACGTTGACAGGGCCAGGATCCCGGCGAGCCGTTTCGAATATCGTAGACCAAGATGCAAGGCAATCACCCCGCCTTGCGAAAATCCCGCAAGTACGATGCGCATCGAGTCGATGCCGGTATCGATCTGATGATCGAGCAAATTTGATACTGCATTGGCGGACTCGCGAATGCCGTGTTCGTCAACTTCTCGGTCCAAACTTTGATCGCTGATGTCGTACCAAGCGCGCATTTCCATCCCGCCGTTAATGGTAATCGGACGGATCGGGGCATGGGGAAACAAAAAGCGGATCCGATGACCGCGCGAAAGTCCCAACTCGTCTACGATCGGTTCGAAATCGTGACCGTCAGCGCCTAAGCCGTGGAGCCAAATGACACAGGCGTCCGGCGCGTCTGCCGGTTCGAGGGTAATAACTTGTAATACGGTGGTCATAATGTCGTTAAGCAGCGTTGTAAATAGGCATCGTCGAAGGAAAACCGTATCATAGGCGCTCTGATGTTTTAACGATGGTGTCATTATTGTGCAACCGCACAATAATCACCGTGTGTCCACGAGGGCCAATCCATGTATCGAGATCCGGAAGCCGACACGGGTAATTATGCAACGCCACAGGGGCGAAAATTGATCTCGCTGCGACGCAATGTAACGACCACGCCTATCCGCCTATCGCTACAGGTCAGGGCCGCAGTTACCCTCGCGTTGTTAATCGTGTTTTTGGTTGGGTGTGGGCAAAAAGGCGATCTCACACTGCCGAACGAACCTGTGGCGAGGCTTAGCCGTTAGCCCCCACGCTAGTACTCGACGAACGTAATATTGATGGCGTACTAGCCGTGTCGTTCAACTATCGGAACCGTCGACTCTATGTCGAAGGCGTACCCATGGCGGCGGTCGCCGAAGCGTACGGCACGCCGTGCTACCTCTACTCGCGTTCGATCATCGAAGCCAATTACCGCGCCTATGCCGCGGCGTTTGGCCAGCGTCGTTACCAGATTTGCTACGCGGTAAAGGCCAACGGAAATCTCGCGGTGCTCGATGTGCTGGCGCGCCTCGGCTCGGCGTTCGACATCGTATCCGCCGGGGAATTGGAGCGGGTACGCGCAGCCGGCGGTGATCTGAGCTCGATAACCTTCGCTGGCGTGGGCAAGACCCGTGCCGAACTTGAGCTGGCGCTGACGGCACAGATTTCTTGTTTCAACGTCGAATCAACTGACGAACTCGAACTGTTAGCCGAGCTCGCCACGGATCTCGGTGTGGTGGCGTCCATCGCGGTGCGTGTCAATCCGGATGTGGATGCGCAAACGCACGCCTACATTGCAACCGGTATGAACGAAAATAAATTTGGGATCCCGATGGCCCACGCAATGGATGTGTACCGTCGCGCCGCGCGCATGCCTTCGTTGCGAATTGCCGGTGTCGCGTGCCATATCGGGTCACAGTTAACTTCAATTGGACCAATCGTCGATGCCGCCGAAAAGCTTATGCAATTGGTCGATGCCTTGACCAAAGAGGGTATGCTTATCGAGCATATCGATATTGGTGGTGGACTTGGGATTGCATACGGAACCGAAGCCCCTCCCGCTATCGACAGCTACGTCAAGGCAATATGCGGTGCGCTCGACCCGTCCTACGAAATCATCATCGAGCCGGGGCGGTCAATCGTGGGTGCGGCGGGTGTGCTTTTGACCCGGATTCAAACCATTAAACACACGCCGGTGAAGACGTTTGCGATCTGCGACGCGGCAATGACCGAACTAATCCGCCCGGCACTGTATCAGGCGTATCACGAGGTTCTCCCAGTGAACACCGGCGGTGATAAACGTACGGTGGACGTGGTCGGGCCAGTGTGTGAAAGCGGAGACTTTCTCGCCCGTGAGCGCGAACTAGCGGTCGCCAGCGGCGACCTCTTGGCGTTGATGGATTGTGGGGCTTACGGATTTGTCATGGCTTCGAACTATAATGCGCGGCCACGGCCGGCAGAAATAATGGTCGATGGTGAAGAGATGCACCTGGTGCGTGAGCGTGAAACCTTGATTGATTTATATGCCGGGGAATACCGACTAAATTCAGATTAAATGCATCGACGAGGTGCGTTCTGGTTTTGCCACGCACTAAAAAAATGCGCGATGGTGACGTTTTACCCCGAAAATGCACCATAACAATGGCACGGCGATGGCACATAATATGCACGTCTGGATACGCTAGATCCGTCGCTCGGGGGTGTTGACCGATCGAATCGCGACGCTTTGGACGTGCACCGTTAACCGGCAAGACCACCACTAAATAATAGGCAAGCATACGACCCACGGGTTAGAGGAATAAGCATTATGTCAATTGAGAATGTACTAAAAACGATAAAAGACGACGATGTGCGGTTCGTCGACTTGCGCTTTACCGATACCAAAGGCAAGGAACAGCACGTTACCTTGCCGGCAGGAGTGTGTGACGAGGAAATGCTCGAAGACGGCAAGATGTTCGACGGCTCGTCAATCGCGGGCTGGAAGGGGATCAACGAATCCGACATGATTCTGCTGCCCGATACGGCAACCGCGGTACTCGATCCGTTCTTCGAAGAAGTCACATTGAACATCCGTTGTGACGTGGTGGAGCCAATGACGGGACAGGGCTATGAGCGGTGCCCGCGGTCCTTGGCGAAACGTGCGGAGGCCTATTTGATATCCACCGGGATTGCCGATACTGCCTATTTCGGCCCGGAGCCGGAATTCTTTGTGTTTGACGACGTGCGCTGGAACGTCGAGATGCGCGGCGCTTTCTTCGAGGTCGATTCAGATGAGAGCTCGTGGAACTCAGACAAAGTCTTCGAAGATGGCAATATCGGCCATCGTCCTGGCGTCAAGGGCGGATATTTTCCGGTACCGCCGGTCGACTCGTTACAGGATCTGCGTTCGGCGATGTGCCTGGTTATGGAGCAAATGGGAGTCCCGACGGAGGTCCATCATCACGAAGTCGCCACCGCTGGGCAATGTGAAATCGGCACGCGTTTCGATACCCTCGTCACCCGGGCGGATACGCTGCAGATCCTAAAATACGTCGTGCACAACGTCGCACACACGTTTGGTAAGACCGCCACTTTCATGCCGAAACCGCTCGTTGGTGATAACGGTAATGGTATGCACGTACATCAATCTTTGGCCAAGGGAGGAGAGAATATCTTTGCCGGAGATGGTTACGGCGGTTTATCCGAAGCCGCACTGCATTACATTGGCGGCATCATCAAGCACGCCCGTGCGCTGAACGCGTTTACCAATGCCGCGACCAACAGCTACAAACGCCTTATTCCTGGTTTCGAAGCGCCAACCTTGCTCGCCTATTCGGCGCGGAACCGGTCCGCAGGTATACGCATTCCTTGGGTCTCAAACCCGAAGGGTCGGCGCGTCGAGGTCCGTTTTCCGGATTCCGCGGGCAACCCTTATTTCACCTTTACGGCAATGATGATGGCCGGGCTCGACGGCATCATAAACAAGATCGACCCGGGATCTGCTGTCGACAAGGATTTTTATGACTTAACCCCTGAAGAGGAGAAGGGGATCCCAACCGTGTGCTATTCACTCGATCAGGCGCTGTCCGCATTGGATGCCGATCGCGATTTTTTAAAAGGCGGAGCGGTCTTTACGGATGATTGTATCGACGCCTATATCGAGCTCAAGATGGAAGAGGTGACAACGCTTCGCATGGCCACTCATCCGGTCGAATATGACCTTTATTACAGCCTTTAAGGATGATTTTCCGCGGCAAAGCCCCGGCATCTGCCGGGGTTATTGTGACCGACTAAAATGGTTATCTGAGCGAATCATTAACTGCAGCCGCTAACCGGGCCGACGCTGGGCCACTCGTTCACCGTCATTGGTGTGCGCGACCCTCAACAACAACACTGCGCTGGCCCCGTGATGCGCGGCGGTGGGCGAGACGACAGGTTTCAGTGCTTGTGGGTTCGAAACGGGTTGTCTATCCTGCAACAATGCGCATGCTCGCGGCCCTGGCCATTTTTAGTTTGATGTATACGGCAACCGCCGTTGCGGACATATATCGGTGGACCGATGATCAAGGCAACGTGATTTACTCCGACACGGAACAACCCGGTGCGGAAAAGATCGAGCTCGTCGAACCGACGATCATTCCTGCCTTTCCGCTTGCGACCAAATCTGGCACGACCAAATCACAGACCGAAAATTTGCGCGCCAAGCCGTATGAATCGATCGTCATAACCAGTCCGGCGGACGAGCAAACTATCCGCAATAGCGTGGCCGATATTAAAGTTGCGATCAGCGTGCGACCCGTGCTCCAGAGTCGATTCGGCCACCGGCTGCAATTATTATTCGATGGCACCGAAGTTGCAAAACCGGGGCAGCGCCGGAATTTTGTTCTCCCGGGCGTGGAGCGTGGTGCACACACCCTGCAAGCGGTGATCTTGGAAACGAGCGGGCAGGTATTCGCGCGTTCGCCGACCACCACCTTTTTCGTCCACAAACAATCGGTTAACCGCCCGCCCTAAGCGCAACGATGGTGGGCTGTGCCGCGCGCAGACCGGCTATGTTCAGGCTCCTGGCTCCCGGGATCGCAATCCTGATCCGTGCAGCCTGATCCCCGACGCCTGGAGCCTGATCGCGGAAACGGGATCTGGTCCGAATCTTGCGACGCTATTCAATTGGTGTTCGATCTTCAAAATTGCGCCCCGAAGGCTGCGGGTAAGTGATTGATTTGGATAAATGAGTCAGTAACCGTGATGCGCACGAACGATGCTATTGAAAAAATGCGCGATAATAGTGCGTAACGATTATGCGGCAAGAAACTGTTAACGAGGACGCGAACACCTTGATTGAGGCGCTGGCGACGGCGGTCGTGGTCACCGATGAAGCTTTGCGCATTAGCAAGGTCAACGCAGCGGCCGAAAGCCTGCTTGCGCTCAGCGCAACGACGCTACTTGGCCGCGGTTTGGCCGATTTTTTCGGCACTGCGTCCGACTTCATTCGGCTGATTGAGCGTACCTTGCGGGACCGCCGCTCGTTTACTGAGCGTAATCTAGAATTGACTGCTTTCGGCTTACCGTCGGTGTTGGTCGATTGTACGGTCACGCTATGGGAGTTGGGTGCGGCAACGCCGGCAAAAATTATCATCGAACTCGCTAGCGTTGAACGTCATCAGCGGATCCAATTTGAAGAAAAACTGCTGCTGCAAAACCAGGCGACCTCAGCATTAATGCGGGGGCTTGCGCACGAAGTAAAGAATCCGTTGGGTGGTATCCGGGGTGCAGCGCAGCTGCTGGAACGTGAGCTCGAAGATCGCCGACACGCTGAATATACGCAGATAATTATTGGCGAGGTCGATCGCTTGCGCATCTTGGTCGACAAGATGCTCGGCCCGTTGGGGACCTTGGACAACCAACCGGTAAACATCCACGACGTCCTCGAGCATGTGCGCCAATTGGTGCAGGCGGAGCACATCGGCGCGTTCGAATTTTGCCGCGACTACGATCCATCCCTGCCCGATTTATTGGGTGATCGCGACCAGTTAATTCAGGCGTTTCTGAACCTGGTCCGGAACGCGGCGCGCGCGCTCGACGGTCGCGAAGGGCGCATCACCCTGCGCAGCCGCGCGCAACGGAAATTCACCATCGGCGACCAACAGCATCGTTTGGTCATTCGCATCGATGTTATCGACACCGGTCCCGGGGTGGCGCCGGATATTGCCGACAGAATATTTTTTCCGCTGGTCTCAGGCTATGCTGACGGATCCGGCCTAGGCCTCCCGTTGGCGCAATCGATGATTAGCCGGCAGGGGGGCGTGATCGGTTTTACGAGCGAACCCGGACATACCGAATTCAGCGTGTGGCTGCCGATAGAGGTTGGCATATGAATCATTACGACGAAGTCTGGATCGTGGATGACGATCACGCGATACGATGGGTGCTCGAACGGGCGCTGGCGCACGATGAGATCAAAACGAGAAGCTTCGATCAGGCAGATAAGGTCATTGAGCGCTTGCGCTCAGCTGAACCGAACGCGATTATTACCGACATTCGCATGCCTGGAACCGATGGCTTGGCGCTGCTCGAGCACGTCAATCAACACTATCCCCATCTGCCTGTCATCGTGATGACGGCCTACGCTGACCTTGATCGGGCAGTGGCAGCATTTCAGGGCGGTGCCTTCGAATATCTGCCGAAACCGTTTGACGTCGACGACGCGGTAGCGATTGTTCGTCGCGCGGTTAAAAACGCGCCTCAGTTGGCCGCCGTTGATGCGCCGGGCGCCCCGCCCGCAGCAGTCTCGGAGATCATCGGATCGGCACCGGCGATGCAAGAGGTTTTCCGGGCAATTGGCCGTTTGTCGAAGTCCAACATGACCGTATTGCTGACGGGGGAATCAGGCACGGGTAAGGAACTCGTCGCACGCGCACTGCACCGACATTCGCCACGGGCGGACCGACCCTTTATTGCGATTAACACCGCGGCGATCCCGAGCGATCTGTTGGAGTCTGAATTGTTCGGACATGAAAAGGGCGCGTTTACCGGGGCTACGGCGCGTCGCTTAGGGCGGTTTGAACAGGCGGATACCGGCACACTATTTCTCGACGAAATTGGCGACATGCCCGCCGCGTTGCAGTCCCGGCTCTTACGGGTACTCGCCGACGGAGAATTTTTCCGGGTTGGCGGACATCAGTCGGTTCGCGTTGACGTCAGAATCGTCGCTGCGACCCATCAAGACCTCGACGAACGGGTGCGCGATGGCACGTTTCGCGACGACCTTTATCATCGTCTGAACGTGATCCGATTACACCTACCCGCGCTACGCGATCGCATTGAGGATGTCGCGACGTTGGCCGAGCACTTTCTCCAGGTCACGGCACGAGAACTGGATATCGAGCCAAAACGATTGCGCCCTCAAGCACTGG